>WNGB01003582.1_pt1 | contig 44542 bp, 45 predicted proteins | sample 5400681 | NCBI WGS metagenome assembly WNGB01 (sample SAMN13153367, study PRJNA577476) | soil metagenome | isolation source: 115 cm soil or saprolite under grassland replicate 2 | place: USA:California | collected 2016-06-15 | reverse complement strand
CCCAGCGGCAATGGCAAGTCCGTTTCGCGCTTCCACGACTCGCCAAGATCGACAATCTTCTCAAAACCGGATTGGGCGTAGGTGAGTTGTCCTTCGTGAATGATTAGACCGGCATCCGCTCGCCCTGCTTTTACCGCATCGAAAATTCGATCGAACGGAACGACGACGTAATCGAACTCGCCCACAAAAAGTTGTAGCGCAAGAAATGCGCTCGTCATCTTGCCCGGTACGGCGATTTTGCTGCCCACTAGAAATTCCTTCACCGTGGCTTCTTGCATTCCATTCTTATTGAGCGTTGAGCGTCGAGCGCTGCGCGTTGTCTGCTTTCTAATAACAATCGGCCCGTATCCATTGCCCATGCTCGCTCCGCAAGGCAGCAGCGCGTACTTGTGGGCCACGTATGGATACGCGTGGATCGAGATAGCTGATATGTGCAGCGCGCCGCGTCGCGCTTGTTCGTTCAGCGTCTGAATATCTCCCAGCCGATGGTCAAACCGATAACCGCGGAGATCGATTTTGTTCTCCGCCATCGCATAGAACATGAACGCATCATCCGGATCGGGGGAATGACCCAGGGTAAAGCGGTCGGGGATGTGCTTCGTCATTTGTTCTGACCTCTAATCATTTGCCTGTCAGGTTCCGTTAACAATAGACGCCTCGACGATGAAAGCGATGCGAAGACGCGTCGCAGTCCCAAAGCACTGCGTGCGAAAATCGTGGGGACCACATGTTCTGTTTTCGCGAAGCTTTGGAGTGCATACGCGTCCTCGCGTCGCTTTTGCGCGATCGCGCGCTTACCAAACCGCCCCCTCGATTTTGATTAGGAGATCGCTCTGTCGAAGACGAGAACAACGCTTCCTTCATAAAACAAAACAGCCGCCGCGCGGTTCCGCGCGACGGCTGTTTGTTACAACTGTGTCGAGGAAGGCGCTGACTTCTCTACAGCGCTCCCTCCACAGTCTTATCGATTCTCTACTACTTGGGGCGCCGGCTTGATCATTTCAATCTGGGCGCTCACCTTTTGGATTTGTGCGGCCTGCTCCCTCAGGCTTGCAGTCAGGGCTTTAATTTGTCCCTCCTGTAAGGCGATGGTAGCCTGCTGTTTTTCAGTCGTGGCCTTCAACTGTTGCACGGTCTGATGCTCTTTGAGGAATTCGTTGAGCAACATCGCGTTGATCTGGTTGTAGCGGATTGCTGCAGCGCCAACTGCGGTATTGGAATCCGACCCGGCACCGCTCGTGAGGGCCAGCGCTCCAGCACCGACACCGGTGTTGAAGCTGCCGTTACCGACTATAAAGAGCCAATACCAACCAAGTCCTGTGTCTCCTATGCCGCCTGTAACGCTAAACAGAGCGTTGCACCCTTCCGCCGTGTTAAACGCGGGATAGCACCCGTCCGGATTCCCAGGTATCTCCGGAGGTAATCCTGCCCGCATTTGTGGTAAAAACGCAAAGCACACCATCATGAGCGGGATGAGAAGGAACCCGCGCCCTAAAGGCAGCGGGCGAGCCGGATCTCGTCCGCATGAAACTAACGTTTTAAGTTGAATCAGTGAATACATTGAATGTGTTCTTTCTCTTTCCCGGTCGTGTTTGTTTTGTTTTTTTTGGGTTACTGGGTTCCAAAAAGAAAGAACCTACAGGGTAAGAGTCCCCTGTCTGTTTTGGAACCATCGGCATTGCTGTTTGCCTTAATAAAGCTGTTCCGTTAGCCTCAGGACCGATGGCTCGCTCCGGTTTGGGTAAAGGTCTTGGCGCGCTGATTGGTCCGCCTTCAGCCGCCACGGGCACAGAGGTCACTGAATCGGGCGAGAGAGTGCACCAGATCGGTTTGGCCAGCATTGTCCCGAGCGCGTTACAGCCGCGCAAGGATTTTGGGCGCGAAGCGTTGCAGGAACTGATCAATTCGATTCAGCAGCACGGCATCATTCAACCCCTCATCGTCCGCCTCGCCACGGCGAGTCCGTCCAGTGTCGGACAGATGGGTGCGCGATTTGAGCTTATCGCAGGCGAACGCCGCTGGCGAGCGGCACAGGAAATCGGCCTTGCGACCGTGCCCGCGATCGTTCGCACCGCAAATGATCTGGAGGTGCTCGAGTTATCGTTGATTGAAAATCTACAGCGCGCGGACCTAAACCCAATCGAAGAAGCTCAGGGCTACGCGAGGTTAGCTAATGAATTTGGAATGCGACAGGAGGACATCGCGGTCAAGGTCGGACGTAGCCGGGCGGCAGTGGCGAACGCGCTGCGGCTTTTGGATCTGCACCCACAGGTGCAAGTCTGGCTAGCTCAGAACTTGCTTTCGGTTGGTCACGCAAAAGTGCTGCTGGCATTAAAAGCTCCAGAGGAACAACTATTGGCTGCGGAAACAGTTTTGCGGCGCAATGCCACTGTGCGTTCCACGGAGCGCCTGGTCGCACGCCAGCTCGGGATCGGACGGTCACGGCGAAGGTCTCGACGGATGGCGGCCGAATTGCCCGCCGCGGGGACGGCAGTGGAAGACTTACAGAACCGGCTGCAACAACATCTGGCGACGCACGTCACCATCCACCACGGAGACAAACGCGGGCGGATTGAAATTGAGTACTACGGAACGGACGATCTCCAACGGATCGTTACTGCCCTGGGACTGCCGCCCAGCGAGACCTGACCTTGCTGCACTGCGGCAGGGGGGGACAGTTGGATCGTTGAAGCATTGAAACGATGAACTGTGCGATTGCATACGCGAGATTGGTTCCGTTTTTGCTGTTTGCGATATTACTGGCAAAGACAGAGACCCCGAAGATCTGGGAGGAATTCTCCGGCGAGAAAGCTTTTGGTCATGTTCAACGGCTCGTTGATTTCGGGCCGCGCCCAGCTGGATCTACGGCTATCGAAAAATCCAGAGATTACATTGAGGACCAACTTCGTCGCTCTGGCTGGCAGGTAACGCGTCAAGCATTCAGTGACGACACCCCGCGGGGCACGATCCAGTTCGTAAATTTGGTTGCCCAATTTTCCGGCCAGGGGAAGGCGGCGTCCCCCTCGTTTTTGTTGTGCTCGCATTACGACACAAAAATGTTTGACGCCATTCGGTTTGTCGGAGCTAACGACGGCGGCTCTAGCACAGGCCTGCTCCTGGAATTAGCCCGGGTAATCGGGCAGCAGCCAAGTTTGGCCAGGAAAATCGAACTGGTGTTTTTTGATGGCGAAGAAGCTTTTGAACAGTTTTCTCAGACGGATGGTTTGTACGGAAGCCGCTATTTTGCCAGGCGACTTCAAAGCGGCGGCGCGAAACAATTTCGCGGCGGGCTGTTGTTCGACATGGTTGGAGACCGATCTCTCGGCATAACGCTTCCCGCAGATTCCCCTGCCGAAATTGCGCGAGGTATTTTTGCCGCGGCAGAAGCGCTTAAGTTGCGAAACTATTTCACCTACCTGGGCCGGGAGCTCATCGACGATCACGTACCGCTGAACGCGATCGGTATTGCGACGGCGGACATTATTGATTTTGAATATCCCTGGTGGCACACAGCCGATGACACAATCGACAAAGTCAGCGCGCAGAGTCTCCAGACCGTCGGGTCCGCCGCCTTGTATTACCTGTCTGAGTTCGCGCTAAGGTGAATGAGTAGCGCGGCACAAGATGCGCATCGTCGCACCGCTCTGGCCGTCAATTGCAAATTTCCAGATTGCCTGTTGCCATCTTTCCCGGCAGTCTGATTGTGAATTGCCGTCTCAACGGAGCCCTTCGTATCTATGTCCCGTCTAACGCAAAAGAACATTGGGGTGATTGGCCTGGGGATCATCGGTCGGTCAGTAGCCGGGAATCTCCGCCGCAGAGGGTTTCCGGTTTTCGTTTGGAACCGATCGCCGCGGTCGGTGCCAAATTTTGTCGGTTCGCTTGGAGAACTGGCAGAGGTTTGCAATTACATCCAGATCTTTGTCTCGGATGACGAAGCGCTGTTGCAGACTGTAGAGCAGCTAAGCGAAAGCCTCACGCCGCGGCACCTCGTCCTTGCCCATTCAACGGTCGCTCCGGATTCAATGCGTGCCGCTGCGGAAATCGTCGAGCGCCGGCGGGCGCGCTTTGTCGAAGCGTCATTTACCGGGAGCAAGGTTGCAGCCGAAAAAGGTGAACTGGTTTATTACGTCGGCGGAACCGACACAGCGTTGCGAGAAGCGCGTCCCATTCTTGAGGCTAGCAGCAAAGAGATCATCTACGTCGGAGCTGTCGGCGAGGCAAGTGCCATCAAGCTCGCCACGAACATGATCACTGCCGCAACCGTCCAAGCCGCGGCGGAAGCTCTCGCCCTGATTCAAGCATTAGGCTTGCCGCTGGAAAAATTTGTCGAAGCGATGCATGCCAATGCCAGTTATTCTGGCACTCTAGCGTTGAAACTCCCGAAAATGCTCGACCGGGATTTTGAACCGCACTTTTCCGTTAAGCACATGCTGAAAGACATGCAGATCGTCAGTCAGGTTGCTTTGTCGCGTTATTTGGACTTGGGAGTGACCGCCGCGGTCCACGACCAGTTGCTTGAGCAAATGCAGTGGGGTCACGGAGACGATGATTATTCGTCCGTTGTGCGCAAATATTTGCACGACCGTGGTGCAGCGCTTTACGAAGAGCCGCAAGCGGAAGAGCAAGGGGAAGAAGCAAGCGCCTCCGAACTGATCATTGGCTCAGCAGAATCCGAGGTGGAAAAGCTTGGACCAGAAGATACGGGCGCCGCCGATTCGCAGGAACCTTTACTAGCTTTGGGCGGGGGAGGCAGCGCAGCAGCACCTGAGACAACAACACCAGTGCGTCGCGGCTTTCTCAAGCAGTTGCTCAGCCGGTTCTCGTCTGGACAAGAATGACGCAGCCGTCCGAAGCCGGGCGACCGAGCTTTCTTGATCTCTCAGCGCGCGCGAAGTTTCGCATTACCGGGACGGATCGGCTTCGATTCCTCAACGGCCAAATCACAAATGATTTGCGCAAGGCCACTGAAACAGTGGCGATGGAGGCGTGCGTGCTCAATGCGAAGGGAAAAATGAACGCCCACATTTTCGTTTGTGCCTTAGCCGAGTCGTTTTTGATAGATGCCGAGCCGACTCTTCGCGAGAAACTTGGCGCGAGGTTGGAGCGCTATGTCATTGCGGACGACGTTCAGATTGAAGACGTCACGGACCAATTCTCGCTGTTTCATGTTCTGGCAAGAAAATCACCGACGCCAGAGTATGGCCGGATCGTTTCCGCGCGCCGGTTTGCCGAGCCAGGTTGGGACATATGGAGCGACTCGACAAGGCACGATGCTGAAAAATTATGCACGGCATTTTCGCTTCTCGATTCTGCCGCTGCAGAGGTGATGCGAATCGAGCAAGGTATTCCTCGATGGGGCTCCGACTTAACCGAGGAGATCATTCCAATTGAAGCTAATCTGGAACAACGCACGATCGATTACCAAAAGGGCTGCTATATTGGCCAGGAAGTGATCTCGCGAATTAAGATGTCAGGCCAAACAAACAAACGCTTATGCGGGTTGATTTCGCTCGAAGACGTTCCGCTCCAGCCAACAATTAAACTTGCAGCTCCGTCGACAGAAGGGAAAGAAATCGGCTGGATCACTAGCGCAACGCATAGCGAGCGAATGGGAAAAGAGATCGCCCTCGGATATGTGAAACGCGGCTTCAACAGCGTCGGCAAGAAATTAGATGCGCTCGTGGCGGCAGATTTCGCAACGCAAAAACCCAACACAATTTCAGTCGAAGTGGTTCCGCTTCCGTTTGTCTGAAGCCTCACGACAACGAAAAAGTCAGAGAGCGTGTCATTCCAGGCGTTGCTCTGCGGATTCAAAGACAACCTCGCCGCCGATTATGGTCATCACGCAGCGGCTCTTTAGGATCTCCGGCTCCGGGATTTTCAGGATGTCCTGCGAGAGAACGGTGAAATCGGCGAGTTTTCCGACTTCGATTGAGCCCTTGTCGTTTTCTTCAAAGACGCCGTATGCGGGCCAGATCGTGAACATTTTCAATGCCTGCTCGCGAGAGACCGCTTGCTCCGGATGCCAACCTTCAGCTGATTCGCCTCTGATGCTTTTGCGCGCGACTGCTGCATAAAATTCAATCATCGGTTCGCCGCGTTCGACTGGCGCATCGGAGCCGCCGCAAATGATCGAGCCGGATTTCAGAAACGATTGCCACGCATACGCTGCGGCGAGCCGATCAATTCCGAGACGACCCGGCGCGAAAAATAGATCGCTTATTGCGTGCGACGGCTGCATCGAAGGGATCACACCAAGTTTCGCGAAGCGCGGAATGTCCACCGGATCGACAATCTGCGCGTGCTCAACACGCCAGCGCGGCTCGCGAATTTTTCGCGCGTTCGGCGGCACAGCTTTGAACGCCTGTTCGTAAAGATCGAGGATCAGCCGGTTCGCACGGTCGCCGATTGCATGTGTCTCGACTTGAATGCCGCTGCGAAGCGCTTCTTCAAACATCGGCTTCAATTCTTCCGGCTTCTCGGTCAGATAACCGGAAGTATCAGGCGCATCGCTGTACGGTTTGAGCAAGGCAGCGCCGCGCGAACCGAGCGCGCCGTCGAAGATCACTTTGATCGTACGCTGCGTTAAATGATGGTCGAACGCGTTAATGGTTGCTCCTTCACGTAAGAAATTCTGCGCATCCTTACCTGGGCCGTACACTGCGTTTATGAACCGGATTTTGATCTTGCCGGCTTCAAAATCTTTTCGGAGAAGGTCGATATCCTCACTGTCGCTGCCAGCGTTTTGAATTTCGCACCAGCCCAGCCCAATCTCGCGATTAATTCCGCGCAGCAACGCTTCCTCGCGTTCTGCTTCTGTCGGCTTCGGGATATTTCTTGAGACCAGTTCCTGCGCGTTATCGAGCAGCATTCCATTTGGCTCGCCACTGCTTTTCAGAATTTGTCCACCAAACGGGTCTGGCGTGTTCCTGTCGATTTTCGCGATCCTCAGCGCGGCAGAATTTGCGACTGACGCGTGACCGTCCGCGCGCGTGAGAAAAACGGGATTATCCGGCGCGATTTTATCGAGGTCTTGTCGGGTGGGAAACTTTGACGGTTTCCAAAATGTTTCGATCCAGCCGCGTCCGGTGATCCATTTGCCGGTCGAAGTTTGGGCGACGCGCGCTTTCACTTTGTTTAGAAAATCGCCAAGTGTATTCGTGCCCTCGAGGTTCAGGCGCATCTCGCGTTCGCCGATCCCAAAGATGTGGCAATGTGAATCGGTCAATCCCGGCACGAGCGTACGCCCACGAAGATCGATGACTTTCGGGGCGTGAAATTTCTTCGCGTCTTCATTCGAGCCAACGAAGACTATGCGGTCGCCTTTTACAGCAATTGCTTCAGCTTTCGGCTGTTTGTCGTGCACCGTGTAGATGTTTCCATTGGCAAGCACGAGATCGACATCATGGGCGCGAAGCATTGCAGTCACAGAAAATGCGGCGAGACAGGAAAATAACCATTGCGTCGCTCGAGCCGTTTTCACCATCTCTGAATTTTATTTGTACGGGAGGCTAACAGCTTGCTCTACAGGATTGGTACACAATCGGCAGGATCAAAGTCGATCTTACGGACTTGACGCTTTGCCGAAGTTCTGACGTGATCAGGTGTCGCGGAAGTTTTTGGATCGATATGAACAGCGAAATTTATTTTGCCCTCTCGCAGCGCATTTATAGAATCCATTACTCCTCGGACAAGCGATTAACCTTAACCCTTTGCAGCGTCTGAACCAGATAGTTCCTGAGCTCAGTTTCGTTTTATTGGCAGCGCGGCGATCCACGTCCGCCAGCTCGGCTGGCGATTACTGACCATGGCAAATTTCTTTCCACGCTGGACGAATTGGGTGCCGATCAAGCTCGTGGTCTGCGGCATCGTGCTCGTGTGTGGATTGACCGGCGCTACTTGGTATTACGTCACGCCGAAATATACCAAGGTCCGATATCAGCCGATCCAGCCGGTGCCGTTTCCACACGACATTCACGTGACGCAACTCGGAATGGATTGCCGGTACTGTCACAGCTTCGTTGAGACGGCGGCGCACTCGAACGTCCCGAACACGGCCACCTGCATGAATTGCCATAGCCAGGTGCAAAAGGACAATCCGAAGCTCGAACCGGTGCGACAAAGCTGGAACAGCGGGCAACCGATCGACTGGGTGTGGATTTACCGCACCGTCGATTACGTTTATTACAATCACTCGGCGCATGTGAATCGCGGCATCAGCTGTTTCAGTTGTCACGGCCCCGTCAATCACATGTCGACGGTGTACCTGGCCAAGCCCCACAGCATGGCGTGGTGTTTGGACTGCCATCGGCACCCGGAAAATTTTCTCCGGCCGCAAGAACAAGTTTTCAATCTTGATTGGAAACCCGACGACGTTCAGCCGGCAGCATTCGTGGCCGAGTACGGGGAACCCAGCAATGCGCGTGAAGATTTTTCGAAGAAGAAAAAGCTCTCGCAGACGGAAATCGGCAAGACGTTGAAGGAACGGTGGAACGTCAACCCGCCAACGAATTGTCAGGGGTGTCACCGATGAAGAACCAACGCGTACTTCAACATCCAACTAAAGCGCCAACAGAAAAGCGTTACTGGCGCGGTCTCGGCGAGTTGAATGACACGCCTGAATTTCGTCAGTGGTTGGAACGCGAATTTCCGCCGGGTGCAGCGGAGTTGAATGGCGACGAATGGTCGCGGCGCGATTTCCTCAAATTGATGGGTGCGTCTATGGCGCTGGCCGGGGTTGGCCTGACGAGTTGTCGTCGCCCGGAGTTGCATCTTGTGCCGTTCACCAAAAACGTGGAGTGGACGATCCCCGGAAAATTTCTCTACTACGCGACGGCGATGCCTCGACGCACGGGGGCGATTCCTCTAATCGCTACGACCGTGGATGGGCGGCCGATAAAATTGGAAGGCAACCCGTTGCATCCGGCGAGCGGAGGCACGACTGACACTTTTGTTCAGGCGTCAATTCTCGACCTGTACGATCCCTCGCGATCGCGCCGCTTCGTTCACAAGGGTAAAACGAGTAATCGCGCGGACTTTGATAAGTATCTCGGAACGCTTCGCGACGCGCTCAGCAATCAACGTGGCGACGGTCTGGCCTTCCTCGTTCAAGAAGATCTTTCGCCTACCCGCGAACGATTGCGCGCGGAACTGGAAAAGAAATTTCCGCGCATGCGCTGGTGCGTTTACGAACCGCTCGCTGGCCAGGAGCAAACGCTCGCTGCACAAACTGCATTCGGACCTGGCGCTCGGCTGATCCCGAAATTCGACCGCGCAGACGTCGTTCTTGCGTTGGACAGCGATTTTCTCGATTGCGGGCAAGGCGATCTCGAATCGGTGCGCGGGTTTACTTTGCGACGGCGAGTGAAGTCTGCGGCTGACAGTATGAATCGACTGTACGTCGTTGAGAACCGCTTCACGCTCACAGGTGCAATGGCCGACCATCGCCTCAGGTGCCCGGCCAGCCAAATTGCCGCGTTCGCGCACACGCTTGCAGGAAAAATCCTTGCCGGTACGAATGATGCCGGCTTGGGTGGCGTGCTGGGAAATCTGCAAGCGCCCGCAGGCGGAGCAAAATTTGACGAGCAATGGCTGAGCGAGGCTGCGAACGATCTCCTCGCGAAACCGGGCGCCAGTTTGGTGCTGGTTGGTTCGTACCAGCCGCTCGCCGTGCAAATGCTTGCGTATGCGATCAACGGTGCGCTGAAAAATATTGGGCAAACGCTGGTTGTCCGGCAGGCCCCGCAGAACCCGCGAACGATCGACATCTCACAACTCGCGTCCGACATGAACGATGGACGAATCAAGCAGCTGGTCATTCTGGGCGGCGATCCGGTTTACAACGCAAACCGCGGTTTGGTGCAGAACCGCGAGACCAAGCTGCCGCTTGATTGGGATGCTCTGCAAAAAAAGGTGCCCGAGATTGTCCGTCTCGGTTATCACGAGGATGCCACGTCAGCGCTGAGCCACTGGCACATTCCGCTTGCGCATTATCTCGAATCGTGGAGCGATGCGCTCACGTCCGGGGGCGACTACTTGTCGATCCAACCGATGATTCTGCCGCTCTTTGGCGGACTTTCGGAAATCGACTTTCTAAACGCGCTACTCGGCGGTCCAAAACCAGAAGGACCCGAGCTCGTTCAGGAAACTTTTCGTCGCACGAATCCGCCGGGGGATTTTCAAACGGCGTGGTCTCGTTTTCTCCACGACGGCTTTGCTTTGCACGTTCAGCCGCGTGACCAGAGTGTTGCATTCAACGCGAACGCATTTGCTCCGCAGATCCAACCTTTGTCGGCGTTCCCGGCAGCGCCGACTCCGGATTCACCGGAGATTGTGCTAGCGGCCAGTTATTCAATGGACGACGGCCGCTATGCCAATAACGGCTGGCTGCAGGAGTTGCCCGACACGATCACAAAACTGACTTGGGATAACGCGGCGGTCATTAGTCCTGCGTATGCGAGCAACCTTGGTGTCGCGACGGGCGATCTGCTGGAAATCACAATCAACGAAAAGAGCGCGGGCGGCGAGCCGATTAAACGCCAGCTTGTCATCGCGGCACTCGTATCGCCGGGTCACGCGGACAATTCGATCACCATTCCGCTGGGCTATGGGCGAAAAATGCCGCAGTTCTACGAGCTGCCATACGCCGGCGGCGATTTGAAGGAACGACCCGGCATCGAGCCGCAGTGCGGGTTCAACGGCTATTTTCTGCGAACAGTGGCAAACCCGTATGTCGCTGTCGCTGGCGGGAACGGAATTGAGAGCGTGCAGGTGACAAAAGTCGGGCGAAAGTATCCGTTTTCAGTCACACAGGAACACTTCAGCATTGAAGGCCGTGGTCTTGTGCGTGAAGCGACGCTGGAGGGTTATCGCGCAAACAACGAGTTCGCGAAGCACATTCCCGGTGAAGAAGAACTGCCGCATCCACCGCCGAGCCTGTACTCGCATCCGCCGCTGGACGCACCCCAGCAGTGGGGGATGAGCATCGATTTGAATGTGTGCACCGGCTGCCAAGCGTGCGTTATCGCCTGTCAGGCGGAGAACAACGTTCCTGTCGTCGGAAAACTGCAAGTCTCGCACGGCCGCATCATGCACTGGCTTCGCATCGATCGCTATTACGCCAGTCGCAAACCGTACAATCAGGACCGGGGCGAATGGCCGGATCATCCCGAGATCGTGTTTCAGCCGATGCCGTGCCAGCATTGCGAGAACGCGCCGTGCGAAACGGTTTGCCCCGTCAACGCGACTTTGCACAGCGAGGACGGCCTCAATGTTATGGCTTACAACCGTTGCGTCGGCACGCGATTTTGCTCGAACAACTGCCCGTACAAAGTGCGCCGATTTAATTATTTCGATTATAACCAGCGGCCGGTCGGCAAAAGAAAGGTCGCGGGCGCATTCAACATCTACGAAGAATATTTCGCACCGCTCACCACCAAGGGCGCGCCCGACACGATCAAGATGCAGAAAAATCCAAACGTGACTGTACGGATGCGCGGCGTGATGGAGAAATGCACTTTTTGCGTGCAGCGCATCGAGGAAGCAAAGATCGCCGCGCTCGCGCGTGCAGGCGCATCTGCGGATACGCGTATTCCACGCGATTCGTTTACGACCGCGTGCGCACAAGCGTGCCCCAACGACGCGATTGTTTTTGGCGACATCAAGGATCCAGAAAGCCGCGTTTCAAAAATGAAAGAACAGGACCGCGACTACAGGATCCTCGAGTCTTTGAACACTGTCCCGCGAGTCAGTTACCTCGCGCGCATTCGTAATCCAAACCCGAAAATGCCGGACGCGGAGAATATCGGCGTCGCGAGTCTCGAAGAGAAAGCATCAGCATGAATTTTCGAGTTTCGATTTTGGCAATCTAAGTCATGGACGGCGCACCAGCAGCAGCACCCGAAGAGATCAAAGAGGCGGAGCGGCGAATCGCGCATGTTCCGCTGGTCTTGAACCGGCGCAATTTCAATTGGCTGACGGAAAGAATTTCCGGAGTCGTAGAGCAGCCGGCGCCGCGCTGGTGGTGGGTTGCATTTACGATTACCTCCAGCGCCGCGACGTTTGGACTTTTTTGCATCGGGTACCTGATTTCCACCGGCGTTGGCACATGGGGCAATCAGATCCCGGTTGGCTGGGCATGGGACATTACGAATTTCGTTTTCTGGATCGGTATCGGACATGCCGGCACACTGATCTCGGCGATCTTGTTTTTGCTCCACCAAAAATGGCGTACTTCGATTAACCGCTCCGCCGAAGCGATGACGCTTTTCGCTGTGATTTGCGCCGCGATTTTCCCAGGCATCCACGTGGGCCGGTTCTGGATGGCGTGGTACCTCGCGCCGGTGCCTAACAACTGGGCGATTTGGCAAAATTTCCGCAGCGCATTGATGTGGGACGTGTTTGCCGTTTCGACCTATTTCACGGTCTCGGTTTTGTTTTGGTACACCGGCTTGGTTCCGGATTTGGCAACTTTGCGCGATCGCGCAACCACGAAGATCAGGAAATTCCTTTTTGGAATTTTCGCCCTTGGCTGGCGGGGTGCGAACCGGCACTGGCGTCATTACGAAATGGCCTATCTGCTGTTGGCCGGTCTTTCGACGCCGCTGGTTCTCTCAGTTCACAGCGTGGTGTCGTTCGACTTCGCCAGCACGGTCGTGCCGACGTGGCACAGCACAATCTTCCCGCCCTACTTCGTTGCAGGCGCAATCTTCGGGGGCTTTGCCATGGTGCTGACGCTGCTGTTGCCGGCGCGCGCGATCTTCAAGCTGCAAGATGTCATCACGCCGCAGCACATCGACAAGATGGCGAAGATCATTTTGCTGACCGGCTCATTCGTCGGTTACGCCTACACGATGGAATTCTTCATCGCATGGTATAGCGGCAATACTTATGAGCGATTCGCATTTTGGAACCGGATCTTTGGTCCCTACTGGTGGTACTGGTGGTTCGGCATGCTCTTTTGCAACGTGCTTTCGCCGCAACTGTTTTGGTTCCGCTGGTGCCGGCACAACGTGCTGGTCGTGTTTTTCGTCGCCATGTGCGTGAACGCCGGTATGTGGTTTGAGCGCTTCATCATCATCGCCGGCGGCCTCGCCCGCGATTTCCTACCATCCTCCTGGCGAGTGTATCATCCGACCTGGGTGGACATCTGGACGTATATCGGCACGCTCGGCATTTTCACTTCGCTGTTTCTGCTATTCATCCGGTTCTTGCCGATGATCGCAATGTCGGAAGTGAAGACCGCGACACCGGAGGCGGATCCACATTATGATCTGCCTCCTCATTCAGTACCCTCCGCCGGAAAGGAGCGCACGCGATGATTAAGACCCCTTACGGTCACAGGGTTTATGCAATGGCGGCGGAGTATCCCAGTGCTGCTGCGCTTTATGAAGCGGCCAAGCGTGTCCGCGATGCTGGCTTTCGGCGTTGGGACGTTTATTCCCCGTTTCCGATCCATGGAATGGATGAAGCGATGGGTCTCGGAAAATCCTGGTTGAGCGGCTGGGTTTTGTTTGGCGGAATTTCGGGATTGCTGACCGCTGCCGTCGTCGAGTTCGGCCCGTCATCGATTCTTTACCCGGTCGATGTGCACGGCAAACCGACGAACTTCTTCACCGTCCCCGCCTTTTTCCCGATCATGTTTGAACTGACCGTGCTGTTCGCGGCATTCGCAGCGTTTTTTGCTTGGCAGGGCATGAACCGTTTGCCGCGGTGGAATCACCCGATGTTTAACTGGGAACGCTTCAGCCGCGTGACCAACGACGGGTTTTTCCTGGCGATTGAAGCGCGCGACCCACGATTTACCGAGACTGGCGTGCGCCAATTGTTGGAAGAAACCGGCGGACAACACATCACAATCGTGCACGAGGACTAAACATGTTGCGCGGATTTCTCGTAATTTTTCTTCTGTCCACCATCGCAATCATCGCGGTGTTCGGTTTTCGCGGACAGGTAAGCACCGCGCCACCGTTGGAGGTTTTCCCGGACATGGTGCGCCAGATGAAAGTGCGCGCGCAAGCGCCGCTGGATTTGTTCGCGGACGGGCGGGGACCACGCTTGCCGGTTCCTGGCACAGTTCCGATTGGGTACGAAATGCCGAAGCCCCAGAGCGCTAAAACGCAGGCCATCGAAGTCGGTCCATGGTCACATCCGCACAGCAGTTTCAGTGTTGGCACCGATTACTACAACACCGGCAAAATGGCCGACCAGTGGGGGAAAGGTATTCCGCTGGAAGTGACGCGCGAGTTAATGGAACGCGGACAACAGCGTTTCAACATCACTTGCGCGATGTGCCACGGTGCTGCGGCTGCGGGTAATGGAATCACCAAACAATATGGCCTTGCCACTGTGGTCACGCTCCAGGACGAACGCATTCGCAAAATGTCGGACGGCGAAATTTTCAACACGATCACCAACGGTAAAAACACGATGATGGCTTACGGCCCAAACATCATCGTGCCGGATCGCTGGGCGATCATTGCTTATCTGCGCGCTTTGCAGCGTAGTCAAAACGCGAACGTTGCCGATGTGCCGCCAGAGCATCGCGCCGAACTGGACAAGCCGGCCGAGAGCAAACCGCCGGAAGCGAAACCCGCAGGGAAGCAGGAGGCGCCAAAAAAATGAGCGAACGCTTACAGACCGTCCCGACTCCTGAAGGCGAATATTTCGACAGCGGCCGATTCGCTGGGCTTTCGTTCCTGCTTGGACTGGTTGCAGTAGTCGCGCTCGTCCTCTGTGTTGTCGGCGCAGTCCTAAATCCACATCAGTTCAGTTATTCCTGGCTCTTTGCGTTTGCCTTTTTCTTTACGCTGTGCGCCGGCTGCTTTTTTTGGACAATCGTGCATCATGCGACCGACGCCGAATGGAGCGTCGTGGTACGCCGGCAGCTGGAAAACATTGCCGTGTTGCTAGGAGTTTTGGCTCTGCTTTTTGTGCCGATTCTTCTGCTGCGTCACCACCTCTACGCGTGGATGGATATTCCGCCCGGAGCCGAAGCTTCGCTCGATTCCAAGCGCGCCTACCTCAATTGGGATTTCTTTCTCGTGCGCGCCGTGGTATTCCTCGGGTTTTTCCTTTTGGCGGCGCTCGCGTTGCGCAGACTTTCTGTCCGCCAGGATAGCGACGGTAATCCGAGGTTTACCATCGGAATGCGCAAAGTGTCGTTCATCAGTCTGCCAATGTTTGCGCTTTGTCTGACCTTCGGTGCGTTCGATTGGCTGATGAGCCTGAACTACCGCTGGTTCTCAACCATGTTCGGCGTTTACATCTTCGCGGGCGCAGCCGGCAGTTCCATGTCGCTCCTCGTGCTGGTGATCACGGCTTTGCGTCAAGCCGGTTACCTGAAAGGCGTGGTCACCGTCGAGCATTATCACATCATGGGAAAATGGATGCTGGCCTTCTGTGTTTTCTGGGCCTACATCGGCTTCGGCCAGTACATGCTTATCTGGTATGCAAACATCCCCGAAGAGACGCAGTTTTTCATTACGCGAAACACGCAATCCTGGTGGGCGTTGAGCATGCTGTTGGTGATCGGGCGCTTCTTCATTGCCTTTCCAATTCTGCTCATGCGTTCCATCAAGAAGCATCCGCACCAGCTTTCTATCGTAGCTGGTTGGATTCTGTGCATGCAGATGCTCGATATCTACCTCATCGTGCTGCCGGCGTTACACGGCACCGGGTTTCATCCGAGCATTTGGGATTTGCTTTCGCTCATCGCCATCGGCGCGACGCTCGGGTTCGTCTATCTGCGTCTCGTGCCCAGGACTTCGCTGTTTCCTGTTCGCGATCCGCGGCTGATCGAATCTCTGCAAACTGTAAACTGAAATGGCAAACGCTGAATCTATTCGTCAGATTGCACGTTCGCGCGCTCCGTTGCCCACGTGGTTGGCGGTCGTGCTTCTCTTTGCGTTGTTTGGCGTAATCGTGCTCGCGATCATTGGCCCAATGCCGCGGGGAAGTGACTACGAAGAGACGCGTGCCAAAAAGCGCATTGAAAAACTTAAAACTGTCCGAGAAGACGCAGAGAAAGCGCTGAACACGTACGCTTGGATCGATAAAAATAAAGGCGTCGTTCAAATCCCGATCGGTCGCGCGATGGAGCTGACGACTGCTCAGCTTGCACAGCAAAAACCAGCGCCAGCAGGTCCAATTGCTACGCCACAGGGACAGGCGCCAGCCGCGCCCAGTTCACCTGCGCCCGCCGGTTCTCCGAAACCTGGCGCTACTCAGCCCGCCACGTCACCTACCGCACAAACGTCCGCATCCGCGTCACCACCGACTCAAACTGCTGCGTCGCCTTCACCACAAGCGGCAACCTCGCCGTCACCGGTCGCGCAGTCACCAGCGCCTGCGACTTCTGCGCCAGCAGCAGCAGCAGCTTCACCCAGCCCCTCCAAGAGCCCATGAACGCTCTGCGATTTAACGATTCAACGTTTCAACGTTTCGACGGAGGATGAACGCCACTGGAATTCCACTGAAAGAACCATCCGTTTCTGCCGCCGCAGGAGCCACAGAGCAGTTGGAGCGCGCGTACATCGACGCGTCAACGCGTGTCCCAGTGCTGATGTTCTACACATCGGCAATGGCGTGGCTGATCCTTGGCACGGTGCTGGCCGGTTTCGTTTCGTTTAAGCTTCACGAGCCTGACCTGCTCTCGAATATCAGTTTTCTTACATGGGGACGCGTGCGGCCCGCGCACATGAACGTGATGGTTTACGGCTGGGCCTCAATGGCCGGAATGGGCACAGCTATCTGGCTCATGGCGCGATTGTGCCGGACCGTTTTGCGATATCCGCTGTTGCTCCTTGCGGGCGCTTGTTTTTGGAACTTGGGCGTGCTCCTGGGCGTCTGCGGAATTCTTCTCGGCGACAGCACCGGTTATCAATGGCTCGAATTTCCGGGCTACGCAGCGATCATTCTTTTTGTTGCGTACACGCTCGTTGTTTCGTGGGCGGTGCTCATGTTTCGCTATCGGCGGGGCGAACAAATTTACATTACGCAATGGTATTTGCTCGGCGCGTTTCTCTGGTTCCCATGGCTATACGCGGCCGGGCAACTGATGCTTTTCGTTGTGCCGGTGCAGGGAGTCTTGCAGTCGGCCGTCGGCTGGTGGTACGCGAACAATCTGCTCTTTCTCTGGTTCGGCGCCATCGCTCTCGGCACGGCGTATTACATGATTCCCAAAGTGATCGGTCGCCCGGTGTACAGTTATCATCTGGCGACAATTGGCTTTTGGACCTACGCGCTTTTCTCAAGCTGGACCGGAATGCAGCGGCTGGTCGATGGGCCGTTTCCAGCGTGGATGATCACGGCCAGCATCGCCGCGATGATTCTGGCGATGATTCCCGTCGCAACAGTCGGCCTTAACCATCACATGACGATGCAGGGTTATTTTCCGCTGATGCGCTACAGCCCGACGCTGCGGTTCACCGTGTTCGGCGCGATGTCTTACACCGTCTTTAGCGTAGTTGGCCTGTTGATTTCACTTCGCTCGGTCGCGGGATACGTCAACTTCACCCAGACGAGCATCGCTTACTCGCATCTCGGTCTTTACGCGTTTTTCACAATGGTGATTTTTGGTGCCATGTACTACATCGTGCCGCGGTTAGTCGGCCGCGAATGGCGGTACGCATCGCTGATCAAACTGCATTTCTGGGCATCGGCTTATGGCATCGGTTTAATGACCCTCATGCTGCTCGCTGGCGGCTTTCTCCAAGGCGCAGACATGGAGAACCCTACGCTCTCATTCAGTGAGACCGTGGAAACGGTGCTGCCGTATCTGCGAGGACGCAGTCTCGCTGGTATTTTGCTCACCGCGGCACATTTCATTTTCGCGTATCACTTCGGGTTGATGCTCTTGGGCCTGGGGCGCACATCGACTGTCCCCACATTCCTCAACCCGGTCGAAGCGGAGGAAACTTCAGGAGGACACTGATGAAAGGTCTCGCTCCTCTCTTCCTTGGAATCTTCGGTACGTTCGCTTTCTCATGGGTGGGATTGACCGTCCTCCCGAATTGGCAGATCGGCCATTTGAATCCGCAATCCGACGAGGAAGGCACTGACATTTATCCGCAGCCGCAATCAGGAATGTTCGAGCGCGGCGCTCGCGTTTATGCAGCGAACGGCTGCATTTATTGTCACAGCCAGCAAGTGCGCCCCGCTTACGCCGCGGCCGACATCGAGCGCAAATGGGGTGACCGCCGGAGCGCACCGCGCGATTACATCTTCGAACGGCCAGTCTTCCTCGGAAAAATGCGGATGGGCCAGGACCTCGCCAACATCGGCGCCCGCGCGCCTGCGGAACAGGCGAGCCCGGCGCCAACCGGAGCGGCGCCTCCTGGAGGTTCGCCGAGTGGAGGAACAAGTCCCGCGGCTTCGCCTGCGCCACAAGGAGGAGCACCAGCGGCTGCTTCACCAGCGGCGAAACAAAGTCCGAATCCTTCCCCTGCAACACAAGGTGCCTCACCCGGGCTAGCAGGTTCGCCCGCAACTGCGAGTTCGCCTGTAGCCGCAGCGGTTGCTTCATCCCCCGCCGCACCGCAAGGATCATCATCGCCGCCCGCGGGAGCGCCACCGCCCGGCCCTAAGAAAGGTCTCGCCTCGCCGTCCCCTGCAGCAGCAACGAATGCGACGCCGGGAGGCACGACCGCTCCGTCATCCGGCGCGCAAACCGCAGGCCCGCCCTGGCCAATTCAAACAATTGGCGAACCACCGATGTATTCCGCGGCCTGGCATCATGTGCACCTTTATTCGCCACGCAGCATCAACCTCGATTCGAACATGCCTGCTTATCGTTTCCTTTACAAAAAGCGCCGCATCAGTGACGCACGTTCCGTGGATGCTCTGCAGCTCACCGGTTCCGACGCGCCGCCTGAAGGCTGGGAAGTTGTTCCAACTTACGACGCGAAATGCCTTGTCGCTTACATGATGGCGCTCAATCAATCGCATCCGCTAAACGAAGCTAAATCTGCTGGAGGTGCACCGCCGGCCGCAGCATCACCAGCCGTATCACCTGGTCCCGCAGCCGCCGGGTCCCCCGCGCCAGCAAGATGAAAACGCAATGAACGAAGAACCGAAAGAGCCGGCGCGCGTGGGACAGGGAATGGATTACGGCGAACAAGCCGACGTCCAACAGGTGCACGCTGCTGTTCAACGTGAAAAACGCGAACCGCGCGTTGGTGCCGAACCGCTCTCGATTTGGTTGATCGCGATCTACGGGATGGCGATTTTTTTTGGTGGCGCGTATCTCGGCCGTTACTCGGGTAACTTCAGCAGTGGCGGGCTTGATCCGATGGGTGCGCCGCCTCCGGCAAAGAAAGCAGTGGCGGGTCCTGGTGGCGGTGAGCAGGCCGCGGAATTATCACCGCGCGATCGCGGCAAAAAGATTTTCGCAGCGAATTGTCAGACCTGTCACCAAGCCAACGGCCAAGGTGTGCCCGGCCAGTATCCTCCGCTTGCTGGTTCCGAATTCACAACCGGCGGGTCGCTTCGGCCGGCAATGATTGTTCTCAAAGGGTTGCAAGGCCCTGTCAAAGTTAAAGGCCAACAATACGGCACCGCTGTAATGCAGCCTTGGGACAAGACATTGACCGACCAAAAAATTGCCGACGTTCTCACCTACGAGCGAAGCGAGTGGGGGAATAATGCCAGTCCGGTTACAGCCGAACAAATTTCTGCATTGCGCAAAGAGCTTGCGAACCATCCGAATTCATTCACTGAGCCAGAAATTCTTGCGGCGCCTGAACAGGATCTTCCCGGCGGGGCACCGGCAGGCGGTGCGCCAGCAAAACCGGGGGAAGCCTCAAAGCCGGGCGAACCTCCGAAGCCGCAAAGCTAGCGTCTGGCGACTAGGTAGCGAACAAAGCCGGACGAGAGACCAAAACCGAAACATTAAACGCTGTGAGCTACAAACCGTCCACGGTGAAGTTGCCAGTGCCCTTTGAGAAAATCGACGGACAGACGGTGACGTTTAGACCGATGCGAGACGGAATAAATTCGGAAGTGTCAGGTGTGATCCAAGTCATCGAAGAAGCGGACGGATTTAGCGTTAATGCCTCGTACATCGTCGGCCAGGATCCGCCGAGTTCTCACGTGTATTGGTTCGATCAATCCGAGATCGATGCGATCACCAGGTCGCTGGCCAAAGAAAGGCGCCGTATTCTTGTTGTTGACGATGATCCAGATAGCACGCACCTGGTCAAAATCCTTCTCGAAAAGACCGGCAACTATGTCGTGCTCGAAGAGAATGACCCTGATGAAGCTCATCAAAGCGCTAGGAATTTTCGGCCGGATGCGATCTTGCTGGACATTATGATGCCAAAGACAGATGGAGGCGAAGTAGCAGCACAAATCGACACCGATCCAGAATTACGTAGCACGCCGATAATTTTTCTCACTGCGTTAATCACAGAACCTGAGACAAAAGCTGGTCTCCGCATCGAAGGGCATCGATCTCTCGCGAAGCCGATCAATATTCCTGAGTTGATCGACCAGATTGAAGAAAGCCTGCGCGCGCTTGGGCCGGGGACGTAAAGGTCGCTGAGACACCGCGATCTTTCGATGCCGTCGCGCTTCTGACAGAATCGAGAGTAATTACTGCACGGCGGGTTTGGATGCGATCACCTAAGTTTTTAGTCATCATCGGTGCCGGTCTCGGGTCGGCTGCGTTCTCGTATTTGGGCACCGGCCTTCAGCCAATTTGGTGGATGCTGTGGTTGGCGCCTGTTCCCGTACTCGCGATCGCGCCGCGAATCCGTAATAGCACAGCTTTTCTGCTCGGTCCGGTCGCGTGGCTCATTAGCGAAATGAACCAATGGAACTACGTCATGCATGAGATCGAACTGCCATGGCAAATCATGATTCTTTACTTTGTAGTTCCTGCTGCGGTTTTCGGTTTGGGCGTTCTATTCGTGCGTAGCTTTCTTCGCGGTGGATTGCTCTTCCTCGCGGCGCTTGCTTTCCCAGCTTATTGGGTGGCATACGAATATCTCACCGCGATCGCGTCGCCTCATAGCACCTGGGGCAATCTCGCTTACACACAAATGAATTGCCTCCCCGTGATCCAGATCGCTTCGATCGCTGGTCTTTGGGGGATTAGCTTCATCGTGTTTCTGTTTGCCGGCACAATCGCAGCTCTGTTGAGCGGCATCGGAAATCCGCGGCAACGTGGTGCGCTTGCCGTCACTATCGGCATCGTTGTTTGCGCGCTCTTTCTTTTTGGCGAATGGCGGTTGCGGTCAAATCCTTCGGCTGAATCTGTAGCGGTGACACTTATCGCTAAGGACGTGCCGATGAGCGTTTACCTCGGTACGGAAGAGCAAGCGCTAGCACTGTTGCGCGAGTATGCTGACGAGGTCCGGCGTGTTACTCCAACTGGAACGCAGGCTGTTGTTCTCCCGGAAAAAATCGGGCGCGTTAGCGAGAACGTGTTAGCGGAGGTGGATGCACTCTTTTCTGCAACTGCTGCTGACACACGCGCCGCGATTGTCCTTGGCCTTGTTCGGCGAACGCCATTCGGCGCCCTTAATTGTTCTCGCTTTTATTCGTCGGACGGAAAATTCGAGGCGAACTACGATAAGCATCATCTGGTACCGGGCGTTGAGCCCGAAAAACCCGGCGACAAACGAGTGCTTCTCGACCAAGTGTCGGGACGTTGGGGATTGCAAATTTGCAAGGACATGGATTTCCCGAAGCTCAGCCGCAAATATGCCGCCGAAGGCGCCACCCTGCTGCTGGTGCCTGCATGGGACTTCAATCTCGATCGCTGGCTGCACGCGCGGATGGCCGTGCTACGTGCGGTTGAGAACGGTTTTGCGCTTGCTCGTTCCGGCCGCAACGGACTCTTAACCCTTAGCGATAATCGTGGTCGGATCGTCGCTGAGACCGCAACCGTCCCCGGCCGTTTCGTGTCGATTACAGGAAAAGTAAACGTTGGGTCTGCACAAACGTTTTACACGCGAGCTGGCGATTGGTTCGGCTGGGTTTGCGTCGCCATTTTCGTCAGTCTGGTCGCATTTCGGCTCCTTGCGCCATCGCGAATCGGATAGAAGAAGGCGCACGCGGAGTCGTGGGCACGCGAGCTAAGATGCCGTCGCACTCGCCGGAATGAAAGTTTCCGGCTCATCGAATCGAAGTCGCTTCCGTAACTCGTGCCGAAGCAGCAGGAGATTGACGCACATTTGTAAAACGATCGACCCAACAGATAGATACCACAGCTCCCGGATCTCAAACCCGGGCATCCGCGAGATCACCATCGCGGGCAGGGCGAACAAGATCAGCCGCGTCAACGAGCTAAACAGCGGCGGCAATGTATTCCCAATTCCCTGGAAAATGCTGGAAGTGACAAAAACAATTCCAGCCGAGATGAAATTCAAAGAAACGATCCGAACGTACTCGCTCCCGAAAGCGATGACTCGAGGGTCGCGCGAGAAAATGCGAATCAACGTCCCCGGCACGAGGCACGCGATTAACGTGAGCACCAGCATCATCAGTGACGCGATGCTAATAGCCGAATAGACGGAACGCCGGACTCGATCGGCACGACGTCCGCCGAAGTTCTGTCCCACTACAGGTGAAACAGCAAAGCTGAGCGCGACCACCGGCAGAAAAAGAGCCTGCATCACGCGTGCGCCGATTCCAAAGCCAGCCTGTGCCGCAGGTCCAAAGCCTCGAATGATCGCGTAAACGATCATGATGTACACAAAGAGCAGCAAAAACTCTGCGCCTGCTGGCACACCAATCCTTAGCATTCCTCCCCAAATTTTGGTTTGTGGGCGAAACAGCGAAAAGCGAAAACGCAGATAGTGATATTTCTTTTCGAAATAAATCACGATCAACACGTCGGCGGCGAGAATGGAAATGAATGTGGCGAGCGCTGCGCCGGTCACTCCAAGTTTTGGCCACGGACCGATTCCGAAAATCAACAAAGGGGCGAGCACAATATTGAGCAACACGCTGAGCACTTGGAATCCTACGGCCGGTTTGATGATGCCGGTCGCGCGCAACGCGGAGCTCAGCGCTACCAGCGGAAACTGAAGTAATAATCCGGGAAGAAACCAGAGCAGATAAGCTTTTGCCAGGATCGCCGTCGCCGCGTCCGCGCTCAACCATTCGCAATAGGCAGGACGCACAAGGAACCCGACACCACCCAAAATGATGGCAAGTAAGATAGACATGACGAAAGATTGATTGAACACAAGCTCGGCGCGCGGTTGGTCCTTTCTTCCGGCGGCGTGCGCGATCAACGTAGTGGTTCCAACACCCAGCATCTGGGTCAGCGCCAGCACAATCATGGTGACGTTGCCCACGACACCGACTGCAGCGATCGCTTCCTTCCCCAGGTGTCCCACCCAGTAAAGATCGGCCAGTAGATAAAGCGTTTGAACCACCATGCTCACAGCCAAAAACGCAGACATATGCAGCAAATGCCTGGTTACTGAACCCCTCGTCAGATCCTTCATAAATCAATGCTTCTACAATACGCACCGCGTACCGAGCCTTGAGTAAGATCTTTCATTCGGCCCGAAGATTCGCTCAACGTTTCAGTTGCTCAAAATTCGAACTACGAGGGTGGCGAGCCGACGATCATCACGGCTCATGTTTTCCTCGCGCAACTTTTGCTGCTGGGGAAGATTCAAATCTGTATGAAGGCGTACACGAAAGTTCTCTTTTCCGTTTCCGCAGCGATCATATGCGCGACTGCACTCGCAGCAGATCAGCCCGCGTGTAAAGAGACCGGCAAAAATTGCCCGATGAATAACGGTAAGGCGTGCAATTGCGGCAAGAGCTGCGATTGCTAAGCGAATAATGTAGCGGCAGGCGTCTTGCCTGCGATCATTACTGTAGCGGCGGTCTGCTCGCCGTGCCGAAGCTTGTCACACAGAGGTCAGCTGCGTTGTAGCCTGGCCGCTCGCGAAAGACTTCGGAGCTGTCGGTGACTCCGGCTTATTCCAATCTCGAGACCCTGACGCAGATCAAATCTTCGAAGGCGAAGCTTTCGCCTCTTCAAAGCGCGTTGTTTTGCGCGGCAGTTCGCGGAGTGAAGCTGGCGATGGCGTATCGTTCCATTCCATCAACATCTTTTCCATTTTCGGGCCGTTGTCCTTTAACCAGGCACTCATTTGGTCGCCTACTTTCTCGCCGTAAATGCGATGTGAATACACAATCGAGCATCCGACGCCGTCCACCAATTTAAAGCGAGCAAACGCCACCTCGATAAAGTTTGACCGGCCAAACACCACCGCGATGAAATGCTCCACGGGCCGATCCGGCGTCCGACGAACTGAATTGGTTCTGAGCACCCTGCCGTTATGGCTTTTATAATTTTCCAAGACCGCTTTCGCTTTTGCTGCCAGCGCGTCACCATCATGAGCATTCGAGTAAACATTCATCGTGATCATGTCCGACCATTTCTCGAGGTCCTCTTGACCCTCAGGCGTAAATTCATGCTGATCATTCGACCAGCGGTGGAAATAACTGACGCCTCCGAAAACGAACGCGGGCTTCGCTGCTGTAGCGGCCGCGTGCGTCTCTTGCGCATAGAGTGCGATGCTCGCTGCAGACTGCACGAGAACAAGCTGAAGGATGTGAATTCGCATAATTTTAACCGTGCCTGGTCTCTCGACTCTCAATAATCGACGATCAACTGCGACATCATAACCGCTCAAGCCAGCGATGGCGGCGAGGGAATCGGCGGAGGAACTCCGGCAGAGACTCGCTTTCGCCAGGCGACACGATGCAGGATGAGAAAGATCAGCCAGCTGACAAATGCGATTAGTCCACCGGGAATAGTAACGAGCATGAACCAACCCATCACGCCGAGATCGTACAGAAGCTCGCCATAATCGTGCCCGTTGATAATGCAGGGATGCACTGAACCTTCATCGACCTTGCAGCCGTACGCATTAGCAATCCAAGCGCACAAAATCACAGATCCAATCGGCGCAAACGCAAACGCCAGGATCAGGAAAAGCGCCAGCAGGTACCAAACCCACGGGAAACGTTTTCGACGTGGTGAAGGTGGCGGGTTCATATCAACTAGCTCGAATCTTTAGCCACAGATGGACACAGTTCGAACACAGATACAAGAAATGTTCGCAGTTACGTAGACGCTGTAGCCATGTCGCTGCTCGCCACGCCGAAGCTCAGCGGAGGCGGGTGCGCCATCTCACATTCGTTCAACGGATATTGGACGCGAATGCGTACACGGAACGCGCCGAGATTGCTCTCGGCGCGAAGCCTTGATCTAATTGCGAGTTCGCGATTAGGTCTGCGTCTTCTCTTTTTCGCCCTTCTTGCACTCGGCTTTGAACTTTGCGAACTGCTCTGGCGTCAGGATTGATTTTGCTTCCTGCTTGTATTTGTGCTCGCTGGCTTCGGTGCAACCGGCCTTCTGATGCTCGGTCATGGCCGCATCCATCTTTGTCTTCTGATCAGCTGTCAGGTTCAGGCTCGCCAACGAAACCTGACACGCAGCCTTCGCTTCGTTTCCGACTTGTTTTGTGCAGTCGCCATGTTCACCCGCAAACATCGTGCCTGCCGCAAACAGTCCCGCCGTTACTAACGCAATGAGTTTCGTCATAGTGGAAGCTAGACATAGCCGCAGCAATCATCGTTCAAAATCCCTCTGGAATTCCAGACCGTTTCTTCGAAGTTCAGCCAGGATCGCACGCGTATTATGCAACTTATCGGACGCTGATACCAGCCGTGTCGAAGAATCGGAGTCTTTGAGGTGCTCGATGTAAGCTCGCTTTCGTTCCAACCATGGCGGCTTTGGCGTCTCATAGGTATCGGTGCAACCATCAACGATTCTGGCGACATTATCGCCAAATTTTTCTCGAATATCGCGCAATCGTTCCGCGCCGCCGCAATCTTCCACCGTATCATGAAGAAGCGCGCCGGTCGCTTCGGTTTCATTCGCGCCGTACTCGAGCGCGATAGCGGTGACGCCAAGGATATGCGCGATGAACGGAATCCCCGTTTTCTTGCGCGTCTGATTACCATGCGCCCGGGTCGCATAAATCAGCGCTTCCTCAAATTGCCGGGAAAACTTCATCTCGATTTTCGGGCGTAACGGTTACAACCCTTCGCGAACGCGGCGCATCATATCCGTGCGGATGGAGTGAAGGGGGTTGAGCGACATAGAAAGAAAAGCCGTAACGGGTAGCAGTGAGCGAGCGTGGCAGCGAAGGAATTTCAATCTGTGTTGATCCACGGCGAACAAGTCCAATTGAGTAGTTCATTGCTGGGGATGCGTCTTTCTGAATCCGTCCGTGTACCCCTTTTCGAAAGCCTGCTTCCGAGCCTGCAGCCCACCCGCTGGCGAAAGATTTCGGAGCTCATCGCCAGCCCCCTGGTGCTCGAGATATTTCTGAGCCATCATGTTCAACTCAGCGGCGCTCGGCAATTTTGCGTCGCGCGGGGATTGCTCGCCCGCTTTCTCCCCGATTTCGTACGCCGCCCGCTCCTCTGCTGTTCTGCCATGAGCGGCGCGATGAGTATAAAACGCCGTCACGCCGCACACGACAAAAGCCGCCACTCCCATCAACACAAAGAATCGCACTGGCTTGAATTCTCTGGGCATGAGTCGGGCTAGATAATCAAATGCGGCAAGCCGTTGTTCATGGGGCGTTCCACAGTGAACGTGGCGTTTCGGCTGAACCGGTAAAGTAGCAGCCCGACCAGATCGGATACTCCGGATCGCCTTGTTCGAATTCGATCCACACGTTAGAGCCAATCTCAGGTAATCCGCTCCCGACATCATCGGAAAGCGGTAGTGTCACACAAGGCATCGCCCACGGGGTATCGGCCTCGCCTAAAACGTCAGGTACCCTGGCGCGAATTCGCCCGATTTGCTCTGGGTCGCGATTGTCTGTGACGAGACCACGATATTTGCCGAAATATTTCACGCTCATTTCTCCGCCTCCTCCTTCGCCGTTGCGCGATGAGTGTAGAAGGTGGTGGCGCCGCGCCCAACAAACGCTGCGACCGCTATCATCACAAAAAAACTCACCGGCTTGAATTCTCTGGCCATAGCTTGCAGGTAAACAATCATACCCGATTCTTGCTGGTAATGTTCTATGTCAGCGAATAGTTGGAGACTCCTTTTCGCGAAAACAATCGGTGCCGTCCCGCTTTAGCCATGACACAAGCCGATGACTTCGGCTCTTCTATTTTTCTTGCGATGGACGCGTGTCTACACGTTTCAATGAATAGCCATGCAACTTTCCGTCGAGGCGACCACGTGCCGTTTCTTGGGCAACTTCGCAGAGATTGTTGGGTTCAATCGTCCAAACAACAGGAGGACTACTCATGGGAAAGAAACTTATTGTGATAGCATCGGCCGTCTTCGCGTTCGGCTTTGCGTTAGCACTGCGCTCGAATGCGGGGACTGAGATGATTGAGCCGTACCGCGCGCCCGCGCCGACTTATGGTTACGCGCCACCGCCACCGCCACCGCGGCCGATCTACTACGCGCCTCCTCCGGTGGTCGGCGTCGTCGTTGCTCCAACCTATGGTTATTATGGCCCGCGGTTCGGTTTTTACCGTGGCCACCGATTCAACGGGCGACGCGCGTATTGGCGTTCTCATCATCCCTGGCGATAACCCACACCCACAGCGCTGAACACGTGACGCAGCGACCGCGCTGTGTTCGGGGAAACGGGTGGGATTAACGAACGGAAGCCGCTGGAGCGGCCGAGGCGCTTGCCATGTCTAAGCTTGGTAGGCGGCGTTATTTCGCCGTTTTCTCTTTGTTTTTCTTCGCGGTGGCGAGGCGTTCGGCCTTTTTGCGACGAACCGCGCGTTTCTTAACGTTATCTCTACCGTAGTTGTGTCCCATAGGCGTCACACTCGCCCGCTTGTCACGCCGTAGCAATGCGAAGGAGGATTCTCCGTCGGTTCCAACCTATTTCGGCCGTCTCGCCTTGGTCGAGATGGTCAAGACGACGAACTCGGCGCGCCTGAGTGGCGCAAAGCCGACCACGACATTTACCAAGCCCGCATCGATATCGTTCTGCGTGGTCGTAGCGGCATCACATTTAACAAAGTACGCGTCACGGGGCGTGCTACCCTGGAAAGCTCGTTGGCAAAATAATTGTTGCAGAAAAGCTCCTACGTTCAGCCGGATCTGTGCCCAGAGGGATTCGGCGTTCGGCTCGAAGACAGCCCATTGGATTTCGCGATAAAGGCTCTCTTCAATGAAGAGTGCGAGTCGCCGCACCGGAATGTATTTCCGATCCGACGTAGACTCCTCAGTGCCTTCCAGTGTCCGTGCGCCCCACACGAGCGTGCCTGTCGGGAATACGCGCAGGCAGTTTATGCCGAGCGCGTTCAGCGCTCCGTTTTCCGAATCCGTCAGATTGTAAGAAAGGCCGGACACGCCGATCACAGCAGCGTCTGTGCCTGCCGGCGCTGTCCAGACGCCTCGCAAATTATCGGTGCGTGCGAATAAGCCGGCGATGGAGCCGCTTGGCGGAGTCAGCCGGAGTTTTCTACTGTTGAGAGGATCAGGAATCTTGATCCACGGAAAATATGCTGCGCCGTAGCTAGTCTTTGGCAACGTGGCGTTCCGGACGGCTTGTGCCATTTGCGCGGGTGTTTCCGCACTCTTTGGGGCATCCAGGATAAGAAATGCGCGCCGCTGCCGACAGGAATCGGCTGCTGCGGAAAGCGCTTCCGAATTCACCACTCCCGGAATCACCAGCAGATTGAAAATGTCAACGGCATCGAGCGCGTGGATGCCTTTGATAATCTTGGCGGCAGTGAGCTGCCGCGCCACACGCACGACCCAAGCGTCTTTGCCCCCGTTGAGAAAAAACTGCTGCACGGCGTAGCCGAGATCGTAGTTCGAAACCAGTCCGCCGAACCACTGTTCAAACTTGCGGAAGCTATTTATGCGCACCGCGCGATAGCTTCTCCCGCGACTTGCCGCTCCCACAAACGCGGTGACCGAAGTCGAAACTCCACCAATTGTTCGCATGCCGGTCGGCATCTCTTCAACAAAGACGCCGGGATATTTTGGATGGGGAGTCATCGGGACAAAGCGTAACGTTGGGAACGTTGGTTACGCCGCGATCCTTGCAGTTCCAAGCTCTCACTAGCGCTCTGCTGTCGACCGTAACGGCACTCATTTCAGTTCAACCCTTAACCCCTTAGCTCTAGGCGCTCAACCAGGCCGGTCGCTGATCCACGCGATCAAATACACTCCCCACGCGAGAATCAACATGCTTGCAGAATTTAACGTCGAGGTGTTATAAGGGCCCCGTTGGACTCGCGATTACGATTTATTTCGATTTCAATCTCCGCCACGTGGCTGGTCGCTTGCACGCAACTTTCGCCGTTGCGCGAAAATACCGATGCGAATCCCCACAACTCAGTAGTGGTCGGGACAGGTTATAAAGTCGCATTCATCGAATTTGGCGAGCAAGGTTCCTACCAGGACACATCGCAGTTGAAGAACGCCATTGAGCTGGTTCAAAACACGAACAAACCGCTCGTAATTACGTACGTTCATGGCTGGCAGAACAATGCCGAGTCGGGCGATGTACAAAGATTTTCGGGATTACTTTCGCGCTTGAATCAAGCATCTGCTATCCGCGATGCGGGATTCAATGTGATAGGTGTTTATATGGCGTGGCGTGGGAAGCTCAGCTCAGTGCCGGCTCTGAAGGAGATAAGCTTTTGGAACCGGAAGGCCACTGCTGAGCGCATTGCGAGTAACTTCGACTGCTACGATGCGATCGCAGCTATCTGCGAGGCAGCGCGCAAGTATCACGGCTTGCACAATCAATACACAATCTTGTTGGGCCACTCGTTTGGGGGCTTGATTGTCGAGCGTTCTGTCGCTCACGCTATCAACGCCGAGATGCACGGACATGCCGATGCGGACCGTAGTTTGCCGGCCGATCTGATCTTGGTTGTCAATCCCGCTTCCGACAGCGTTCTAGCGCGCCAAATGATCTCGGCTCTTTATAGCCGCAGGACAGAGAACTCTCGGCCGATATTTGTTTCAATTACATCCACTAGTGACACGGCCACAAGTCTGGCTTTCCCAATCGGTACCAGTTTAGCGGCTACTACGAAGGGATTTAACAAAGTGCCACCACCGGGACCCGAGAAAAGTCTGCATAGTGAGCGCGAATTCTACACGTCGACGCCTGGGCATAATCAGACGCTCATCAATTATGTTACAGAAAAGCTTCCAAAAACAATCCCATCCCATGGATTGCCGGCGTTCGAGACAAATCTGAAGCATAACTTAGTCGGCGAGGTATTTACCTTGGACGGTCCAAACGGAAGCCTTGAGCTTTGGCATATAAAACGCGTCAGTGCCGTGGACGTGCCATATTGGGATGTAAGTGTTGATCCCAGCATCATAAAGAATCATGGAGATATTTGGAACGAACGAGCCGAAGCCATGATGGCAGCAATTTTCCGCATCGCCAACCCGAAGCTCAATCGGTACGCAAAGCCGAGAGCGATTTTGCAAAAGCCGCCCGATTTCAATCGGCTTCAATACCGCCAGCACTAATCGCTAGCCAAGGTACCGCCTGAACAAGGATAGCAACTCTGGCACCTCTTATATGCCTGGCTCATGACTGCCGATTGAATCTGCTCGCACGATTCCTGTCGAGATCATCAAACGTTCGCTGGAACAGCAGCTGCTAGTTGCTGTCACTTCGTCTGGCCGATTATCCCATGCGTTTGCGCCCACTCCCAAAGCGGCGCGAACTCCGCCGGCGCTCCCTTTCCAGCCTCGAACTGTTTCCGATGCTCGACCAACATTTTCGCGAGCGTCATTCCATCAGCGGCGACTCGGTTCGGATCCGCGCCGCGTTCGAGCAGATGCAGCGCATCTGCGTACTCGCGGCTGTCATGAAGCCCATTTTGGGTGGTGTAAAGCAATAACGTATAGCCCGTGCTGTCCGATTCTGTTTCGGGCACCGTGGAGTTAATATCGGCGCCGCGGTCAAGGAGCAGGTCGAGCCGCGCACGCTCCTCATCCTTGTAGTAACCGAGCTTGAAATGCATAAAGACGATCGGCCACCCGAACTCGTTCCGAGCATTCGGATCTCCGCCGGCATCGAGCATGCTCTGAAGAAGCCGAGCAGACCCATGCACGGCATTGCCCATTGCGAATGAATTCCGATGGCCGTTGGTGAAGTTCGGATCGGCGCCGAGCGACAACAACGTCTTCACCGACTCGACTAATTGCGGACGCTGCCACGTTTCCCTGGCGGCCCAGCAAAGCAATGTTGTGCCATCCCGCCCTGGCGCTTGCAAATCCGGAACGGCCTTCGCGGCCGCACGGATCGCGTCCTGATCATTCGCGGAAATTGCCTGCGCGACGGCAAGAAGCGCCGGCTGATCGCCAAAGTCATATCTTCCGGAGCGCATCTCCTCGTCGAGCTGGCGGCGATGCACGTCCCCTTTTTCCATCTCGATCCAAAACACCCCGAAGAACGCAACAGGAAGCCCAAGACAAAGAATCAGAGGCGCGAGAATCAACCAGCCTCGCCACTTGTTAGCCAAAAGGGTCACGACGGCGGACGTAACGCCGATGATCAGGATCATGGAGCCAAACACAGCGTAGGCATGACGCAGTGAATCCGCTTCGCGGGCACTGCCCACCATGCCTGTGATAGCGACGACACCCACAACCGCGTAAGCGGCGGCGGCGAGCCAGAGCACGATTTGGAAAATCTTCCAGATCACGGTCGCCGTTTTATCAGCCCGTGACGATTTGCGCAAGGACGCTGCGCCCGTTCGAATGGTGATTATGGACGATGCAAAGTGGACATCGTCCCGCTAATGAGCGTGGGGAGCTTTAAATTTTCGATTAACGTGCCAAGCGCACCCGGTTCGCACAAGATGCGCCAGCGGCAGAATATTCACGGAAGCGCCGCGTCCTTGATGTTTCGCACGAGAGCCTTGCGGTACTGACACCGCGCCCAATAGCACTTCACAACCTTCCTGCACGCGTGAAGGCTGAGAAACCAGCGGGGTTGCATCAGACACAATCGGCGCCGGCTCGCAGAAACGCTCCGAAAAGCGAATTCCCACCTGAATTGCAGTCGGTGATTTCGGCAAATGAAATTCCACCCTGGTGCAGAGTTGAATCTCGTTGCCTGTACTGTCGATCGCGAAACCGGGTTCGACTACCACAGTCGAGCCGCGATTTTCATTCACAGTGGAAACCTTCAGGCCCTGAACCACGCCAAAACCGTGACAGAGCAAATTATGGCGCCGCTGCTTTCCCCTGTGGTAATCCTGTTCGGCAGTGAAATCGTCAGCCGATAGGAGCTGACCCGTAAAGTAATTCGGCCGCTTCATTGCATCACTACAAAACATAGCTCTACGTACGGACCAATTGCGACCCCTGCTGGTAATTCCTTTCTTCACAGTTCGCCTTTGAAAGGTTTGTCGAGGATTGAAGGAAGGAGGGGGTCGAGTTCGGCGGCGATCTCCGCGAAAAATTGCCGATGCAAATTCAGGCGCAAGACACTTCCCATGGTTTCTGTTTTAACTTTAAGGATTGTAAGGAACAAGCCGTTACTGTCTCAGATCGGCTGTGATTTTCGGCTAATAGGAAAGGGCGGCTTCCAAGACTTTCAACAATCGAGCCGTGGGAACGGGCAAGATGGATGGTCAAGGTCGCGGCGACTGAGCTTCGTGGGAACGAGCGAATCAATCGAGTTCGGGGGAACGGACGCTTGACGGACGTGGATAATCTCTGCTTCGATAATGTGATCACGATCTTATGCGCGGGGGCCGAATTACCAGCGAAGAAAAAACGACCATCAGTATGTACGTCGGTCTCGGCATCGCGGTCGTGCTCATCGCCGGGGGCCTCTACTTCTTCTTTCTGGCGCAAAAAGAAAAAAAGGAGACCACAACTTTCGATCCGAACAGGCCAGTCCCGAGCGACGCTGTCTTGAAACAACGATTAAAGGCCGAGGAATATTTCGTCGTGCGCCAGGGTGGCACCCAAACGCCTTTTCAAAACGATTTTTGGAACAACGACCGGACTGGCATCTACGTCGATGTCATTACGAACGAACCACTCTTCACTTCGCTCGACAAATACGACGCCCAGATCGGAATGCCCTCATTTAGCAAACCCGTCTCGAAAGATCTCCTCGTCGAGAAGCCGGACACGTCGGGCGATATGCAGCGCACCGAAGTGCGCGCCAAGCGAAGTAATGCCCATCTTGGCCACGTCTTTCCCGACCCAAAATCGCCCAGCGGCCAATGTTACGCCATGAACTCGGCCGCCTTCCATTTCATTCCAATCGAACAAATGAAAGACAGAGGTTACGAAGCGTACCTGCCGCTTTTGGAGAAAAAATAGCTGTAGCCGCTGGGGTGACTGCGGCCTTGAACTGTAGCTGTAGCGGCTGATGAAGAGATATCTTGGCCTGACGAATCCAATGCGACTCATCGCGGTCGGAATAGTGGGATTCCTGGCCGCGCTTGCCAGTTTGGCCGCGAATGCCGCCGAGGAGGAAACGTTCGAAGTCTATACCACTCCGAAAGGGAACTATCGGCTCCTGACTCATGGCAACGACAACCCTCAGGTTGTTGTGACGATGAAGGGTTTGACTCAACTCCAGACATTGCCCGACGCAGAGTGGGAAGATCCGACTGAATGCACGGTGATTTATGCTGGATCACCGGATGAGAACTGGATTTTTCGCACCGAAGGCTGGCGACATCACGGGGTGCAAGGTCGCCAGCTCTATCATCACGAGAACGGCGCGAAGTTTGTTTATTATAAAGGCAAGGAATGGTTCGCGAAGACGATCGTGGCGTACGCGATTAAGGCGGGTGGATTTAGGAAGACGGATTTTTACGAGCAACGAGGAAAGGACGTTTTCGAGGACCATTTAAATGCGAATTTTCGCGACTGGAGCCCGGATTCGGCCCGGCTGCTTCTGAGCATCATGAGCGAATATTCTGAGACAGCGCCGCGCCGATGGTATGTTTATTTTAATACCCGCACGAATCGGTTCGAGCTGACGCCATATCTGCGCGCGCTCAATAAATCGAGGGCACAAGACGACACGGAGACCGAAACGCCGTGCGCCGAGCCGATCGATGCTTTGCCGTCGGAAGCGGAATTAAAAACGCGCGCCGAAAAGACAGATCAGGAACTGAAAGAGTGGTTCGCAAACCGGGAAGGGCATCCGAAACAAAACGAGACCGCCGAATATTGGCAAGACACGCAGAGAGACTGGATCAAGGCGCGCGACGAAGGACGAAAGTTATACTTGCAGTTTGCGCCCGAGAAAGATCGGGAAAAGCGGCGACTGCAGTTTCTCGGAGACGTTGCTGCGGTCAGGCTTGCATATCTCGAAGCTGGCTGGGCGTTCTAAAAAGACGGGAGTTGCAGGCAGGAACCAATTGGCCGTACCCGCGTAGGCAATTGCCACGCCAAAGACGAGATTTCAGTCTTGCGTTCCTGCGCAGAATTCGGCATCAACCGATTCCTTATGAACGGTCGTCTCCTATTCTTCATCATGTCTGCAGCCCTCGCCTACGGTCTTTTCGCAAGTGATTCGCTTCCATTTCCGGTCAGCCTTGGCGGTCAGGCGGCAAAGGACGGCACGCCTTTCGCGAAGATCGGAAATCCGGTTGCGGCGGATGCGGAACTGGCGGTCGACTCGAAAAGCGACATGATCATTGTGAACGTGAATATGGTGAATGCGAAGAACGAACCGGTCCAAGGCTCAACGCCCGCGGTGATCTTGCTCCAGGGGAAAACCAAAACGAACCTCGACAAGACGATGGATGGAAAGGAGCTTCCGGCCGGAAATTACATCATGAGCGTGGTGAGCGAAGGCAAGACTGCCAGTATCCTCTTCACCATCAAGTAGCGTTTGCCCGCGCGAAACAATTTATTGTCCATCCAAATCTCACCAGAACTACGCATTTGCGGTTCCGCGCATAATCGAAGGCTCGACGCCGGGCCCTCAAAACTTTCCACCGCAACGGCGCGGTCTGATTTCGTCACTGTCATTGTACCGGCTGCCGGGCCTGGGAGTGCTTGCTGAACGTGACAGTCGCATCATCGATGTATATGCGCAGCACAATCGCGCGCGACTTGTTCGGGTTTGGCTCGATCTTGCGTAGTGTTCCCGTTATCGACCCCCATTCGCCAGCATGTGCGGCGAAGTCCACCGCCTGTTGCAGGTTCACGTATTCGAAGGCGTGAATCGTTGTACTGGTCTTGTTCGCTGCAACCACCATGAACGAGGTTGCGTGTGGATCGCTGATGCAGATGGCATTCATCCCGCCTGGACGCGCATCAGTGACAACAGGTCTGTGCGGAAGGGTCACGCTTTTACCGACAAAGCCTTTGAGTCGTTGGTCGAAAACGTCGAAGTCGAATACACCCGTTGAGACCGCGCCCGCTGTTGTATAGATGATGATGTAACGCAGGCGCGCTTGAAGATCTCCGGATGTGCCTACCTTCGCCAAATAGGAGACCGCCGCATCGGATGCCGCCTTCCAGTCTTCGTTTGAGATCAGTTGGACTATCCGATCATACTCGTTGCTCTGGCCCTGTGCGGCTGTTTCACCTCGGCAGAGTGTAACTGGAACAGAAAGCAGCAACGCGAGGGCGATCAGCCTGGCGCGCTTTGCGGAGTGAAAAACCACGTTCGAATCACCGTGCAGGTTGCTTAAGCAGCCCATCAAAATCGCCGCGATCAATCTCGCGCATGAGTGCTTGGAATGACTTGCGGCCAATCATACAACCTTGCACCGTCTCAACAGTGCTGTCGTGCTGAGAGTACGAATCAAACGCTCGTTTGTAGGCCGACCGATCGCGCATGCGCAAACCGACGAGGATGTAGAGGCGACCAGCGTCCTTCGCATGCGGCAGCATCTTCTCTAGCTGGATCGCCGCATCAGGCTCGTCGAGGATCGCCCGGAGTGCCCTCTCGCCGTTCGACATAGTCCCAGCCACGCCGATACCACCGAACGCAAACTTATCCGCATCCTGAACATCGGACCCGGGTGCGAGCGGGACCGTGCAAAGGCTGAGCGCGACAGCTGCAACGACCTTGAGCGAAATAAGACGCATGGATAGCGGCTTGATTGAGACAAAGCTCAGACATGGCTTCGATAGACGCAAGTCGAACCCTCTGCGGCTGTTAATCACGCTCAACCACTCATCGCAAGTAACTGTGTTGGTTTCAAGCGGAGTACGGGAGCGGTTTGAGGATTTGATTGAGGGCGAGGAGGAGTTTTCGCATCACTGCGGTGAGAGCCAGCTTGTGGGGTTTACCTTTGGCGCGCAGACGTTGGTAAAAGCTCGACAGGATCGGGTTGAAGCGAGCGGCCGAGAGTGCAGCCATGTAGAGGCCGCTACGCAAAGGCGGGCCGGCCACCGAAGATGGCGCGTTTGCCGCGGATTGCCGGCTGGGTCGCTCCAGTAACTGTTCGAGTTTTACTTAGCGCCAAGGGCAGGGCGTGGATCGAACTTACGAGCGGTCTTGATGGGCAATCATGACCTGCCGCTTTACCGGATCTCACGCCCACCCCTGTTCTACCACAAAGACGGCCATTCCAAGATACAAGCCGCTTACGATGCATGAGCTGAACAGCTGTAATGGCGGCAGTGCCACAGACGGCCAATATTTCGCCACATGAATCCCCGCCGCCACACTCACCATGATTACGAGCCACACGACGCGCAACGTACTCCGATCCTGCTTCGTTCCGGTGCGGCTGCGCGAGCGGCGCGTCACCGTCAGCAGCAATTCCGAGATCAGATAAACCAGTCCGAGCAGGAGTGAGACTGACATTGCGCTGAGCAGTCTCTTAGATCTAGCGACTGATCAATGGAGCTGATGGGATCAGCGACATAGAAGGTAAAGCGACAAGGGTAGGAGCGAGTGAGCGTGGGCAGCAAACGAGTTTCAAACCCTTTTTGCGACCTTTGCTTCGAGGCGGGTCTGGAACTGACATAGATGGGCAGGTCGAAATGCGCGGCGAGGGCGATGCAAGTTCTGGCAAATTTCATTTCGTTTCTGCGTCTACGTGCCGAGCTGAGTTGTTGATGCGCGAGATGCAGCGCATATTGGAAAGTTCATGAAGGATTCTGTTGTCAGAGGGCGCCTGCTGCAGCTTCTCTATGAACGTCGGAGCGAAGGTTCCATCCCCTTCGGTCGCCTCGAGCAGGCGGTCCCGCCGCCAGGAGGTATAAGTCGCCGCGACTGGCTCCGCGCCATTGCCCAGCTCTCAGAGTATGGCCTCATCGACTGGACCCCTCTTGAAGATAAGAGCGGAATGGGCCTGTTGTCCGGCTTTGCTAAAATAAACGACTTTGGAGTCAAAGTCCTCGAAACCGGTGTCGCGTCCCCGATCCAGATTTCTATCGACGAAAGTCGACGGACCACCGCCCGCCAGAAACAAGCGCCGATCGCAGCGAGCACTCCGCAACAGGAGCGGATCACGGACGCACTTGAGAAAGTGATCACCGCGATCAACAAAGCTGACGCGTCGGAGCAAGAGAAAAACGAATCGAAATCGTTATTGCGAAAACTGCTGAGTAGCAAAGCAGCGGCCAAAGTATTAGGCGCTGGCGCGCAATCACTGGCCGCGAAGTACTTCGCCGGATAGAGCAGCGATATCGTGCGCGGGTAGGGCGCGCGATTATGGCGAATATTAAGCTGAATCCGACCGCACGTTTCTGATCCCCGGATCAGTTATTGCTGCCTGGACGCCTGATCTAATTCCGGCGAGGCTCGAGCCCAATCGGAACGATGATAGACAAAACCGAATTAATTCTGATTTGTCTCGTAGCGGTCGCCTTACTGGCGATCGTTGCCCGGAAAATCCGAATGCCATATCCGATTCTGCTGACCATCGGTGGTGTCGTGCTCGCTCTGATTCCCGGGCTTCCTGCGATTCACCTCGATCCTGAACTGGTCTTTAATCTCTTTCTTCCGCCTCTGCTCTATCCCGCGGCCGTCTACACGTCGTGGAGAGATTTTCGGGCGAATCTTCGCTCAATTCTTCCACTAGCAATCGTTCTGGTTCTTTTGACGATGACGGTGACTGCCTATCTGTTCCACGCTCTGGTCGGATTACCTTTGGCGGTTGGTTTTGTCTTCGGCGCCATCATCTCGCCGCCGGACGCCGTGGCAGCGCTGGCGGTCACTCAAAATTTGCGGGTGCCCCGCAAGATTATTGTCATTCTTGAAGGAGAAAGCCTGATAAACGACGCCACGTCTTTTATCTCGTTTCGTTTCGCAGTGGCTGCCGTGATGACGGGCGCCTTTTCAATCGGACAAGCGAGCTTGCAATTTCTTTTTGTCGCCGCGGGCGGCATTTGTGTTGGGCTCGCCGTGGGTTGGCTGGCAACGCAATTGCAAAAGCGCTTGGACGATCCGCCAGTTCAAACAATGTTCTCGCTGCTTACTCCGTACGTTGCCTACTTCAGCGGTGAAAGACTGCATGTCTCGGGAATCCTCGCAGTCGTGATTGCGGGTATTTATTACGGGTGGCGCGCGCCGCGCATCTTAAGCGGGCGCATGCGACTCCAAGCGCTGCCTGTTTGGGAAATGGTCACGTTCATTCTGAACGGAGTTCTTTTCATGCTTATCGGGCTTCAACTGCCGCAGGTCGTCCAGGCGCTCGCCCCGGGTATGGTGACCCGCGTGGCTCAGCTGGCGATACTGTTTGTTTTGGTGATCGTGCTGGTGCGTTTCGTCTGGATGTTCGGCGCCACGTATTTGCCGCGTCTGTTGAGCCGAACTCTCCGCGATAAAAATCGCGCTCCGTGGCGAAACACTGCGTTGCTCGCATGGATCGGGATGCGCGGAGCGGATTCGCTTGCTGGCGCGCTGGCGATTCCATTTTTCCTGCCCAATGGCCAACGATTCTCCGGACGCAATCTAATCCTGTTGCTGACGTTCTGCGTCATTTTCGCAACGCTTGTTCTGCAAGGACTCACCCTTACGCCTCTGGTCCGTTGGCTGAAAGTTGTGGACGATCGTGTCACGGAAAAAGAAGAGAGACTGGCGCGCCTGAAGGCTAACGAAGCAGCCCTGGCTCGTCTCGAGGAAATCGCATCGTCGAATCGGGCGAGGCCCAAAACCATTGAACGCCTTCGTTCGGAATACGAAGACCGTATCCGTCAGCTTCGCAGTGAAGCCCCGGATGAAGAAAGCGTTAGCAGATTGTTCTCGGAAGAATTTGAAGAATTGGCGCGCGAAGTGTTACAAACAGAACGCGACACCGTCATCGGACTGCGCAACGAAGAGGCCATCAACGATCAGGCCTTGCGCCGAATCCAACGTGATATTGATCTGGCCGAAGCCCGGCTTCAGCGACCAGCGCGACGAAGTCCCAAGCGAGTTTGATGAACGGAGAAGCTGAAGTCGCAGCGGTTATTTCGTTGGTTGCTTCTTCTTCGCGCTCGCCAGGCGCTCATTCTTCTTCCGGCGTTTGGCACGTTTCTTAGCGTTGTCTCTGCCTCTGTTGTGTCCCATAACCTGACCTTCGCCCGCCTCTCGAGCAAGAGCAAAGCAAGCGACCGGGATGAGCCGACATGGCCCGTCAAGCCGCGAAAGCCAAGGGTCGAACGTGGTGGAAGCCAGCAAAACCTGGCGGATTCTTTGCTGGCGCCAAGTTGTCTCAGTAATAGTGCTAATCACCTACGATCAAGAACGTTAGCACTTGCAGACGCTCGCTCCGGGACGGTCCTGAAAGCCAGTCGCAAGAGATATCCTGCCGGGATTCGGGTAACCTGTGTGATAGCAGTTCGATGAGAGACATTAGGAGAGCGTTCCAACGCAAACCATTTCACCTTTGGATCCCGGAGTCAGCAGTCGCCTGAGAGAAACGCCGCAGGCGGTTTCTGCGACTGCGGAAGGGTCGCCAGACCCAACGACTGGCCGAACAAGGTGGGATCCGCTGACGTTTGAGGGTTGCTGAGTGAGCCTTCAGTTAAATTCAACACTACCGAAGTTCTGAAGCTAAACGCCACCCCTACTTTCTTTCGGGCGAAACCGAGGCCGGCGTCTGCGTCCGCCTGAGGCGGACTGCGTTCGGTGATGTGATGTTTGCGCCGGTGCTTCGTGAACTTTGGTCACTCGCGCATCGCTCGGTCGCGACACTGGGCTAGTTGCCTGCCCGCCTGCCTGCGCGTGTCCTGCTTCGTGCGGGTTGATCATCTCGAACGTTCGAAACAGCGAAGCCAGATCGATCACTTCGTTCGCGGCAGATCTTAACATGTGCCCAAGATTAGCCGCGACTGATGCGACTTCCACCCGGATTCCGTGCCGGCGCAGCTTGATGGCGAGATAAGCGAAATCGGCGTCGCCGGTCACGAGGATCACGACATCGGGCCGCATCTCGATGGAAAGCTCCAGCGCGTCGATCGCCATCATCACGTCCACGTTCGCCTTGTAATGACCTTCTTCGGCGGGCGCTCCATCTTTGGTCACGACCATGAATCCGTTGGAGCGCAGCCAATGGACGAACTTGTTTTTCTTGTCCCGTTCCTCCTGCCACATCGGAATGGCGGGCGGCAATCCGGCATAAACCACCATCTCAATCAGATCACGTCCACTGTTTGGGCCGGCCAGAAAATCCCTGAGTTTTAACCAATCGAGCCCGCGTCCGGCGGTCCGCACAGAACTCCCAACATTGGATTCATCTACAAGGACCAAGACTTTCAAGCGCGGGGCTGGGATCGAATCTTTCTTTTGCATGGCGTGTTCAGTTCTCTCAATTCTCAACAATCAACTCTCAATCCTTTTCTGCATCGATTCATCCACCAGCACCAACACTCGGCAACGAACGTGAATATCTGAATTTTTCTTTCGCACTTGGATACAAATCAACTGCCGGCATCGGCAAACTTTCCTGACTGAAAGGTAATGCCTTAAAGAAACTGCATTAATTATTAGGTAATCCCAGTTGGGAGTGTATAGTCGACCTAATAGCGCAGCGTCAATCGATCGCGCAGGTGTGCGGGCCCTTCTCTCTGCACACCAAGCCGCATCATGAATGCTATCGCTGCTCATAAAGATGAGCTTAAAAAATTGCTCGTGGATTTGTCGAGCGACAGAGTGGTCTCAGGGATAACTTTCGTGGCGTTGGTGGACGCGTATATCACGCGCCTCGACACAAATTGCTCAGACATCAGCGTCCGCGTCAATCCGCCGCCAGCGCAAATAAACGGAGAATTAACATATGGAACCAACATTGACTCAAAACTGGGCGCTTTACTAAGCGCAACACAAAACTTCAAAACGACGCGCCGGCCTTTTCCAAAGATTTCGCGCTGCGGCCCGCAAGCAAGCGCCGGATGTTCACCTGCGGCTGCCGCACGGCGAACGTGCCAGGCGTCTAGCGCTTTCCCAGGACAACGGGCGCTGATCGATGTTGACCAGCGCGTAAACCCGAGGATGGAGTTAAAGAAATCAGTAGCAAGTTCTGAAGTAGAAGCTCGAAAGCAGAAAACGAAGCGCCCGCGACAACTCCAGGTCCAAACCTAAACCCTGTTCGGGGCACCGTGAAATGATCGTTTGTGCTTCCCTCGATCCGGGCGATAGTGGGCGCTTATTGGATTACTCTGTTTAACTTCACTGCACGGTAGATCGTCAGGTGAGCGTCGCTCATTGGTGGTTTGAAACCCGATTCCCGGGAACGGCTCTGTAGCTCGGTAGTTTTTCCAAATTCAAAACACAATGAAAATGTACGTAGGTAATCTCTCATTTGAGACCACCGAGAACGATCTTCAGGATTTGTTCGAACAACACGGCACCGTAAACGAGGTCCATCTGATGATGGACCGGTTCACTGCCAAATCGCGCGGCTTTGCGTTCGTTACCATGAACGATGGCGGACAAGCCAACGCCGCGATGAGCGCGCTTAACGGCCGAGAACTCAACGGTCGCACATTAACTGTAAACGAAGCGCGTCCGCGCGAAGAGCGCCCTCGTCCTCACGGCGGGAAGCGTTCCTTTGCCGGTAAGCGTTGGTAAGACCAAAGCAGCTCATAGTTGAGAGTTGATAGCTGATCTGCGGCAGCGTTCATACCTGGACAAAGAACGACGTTATCCGGGGCCGCCCTACGTCAACGAGCTGGTAATTTCTTCGAAAATTTTCTCGCCGTGATTTTCCGCATTCCGACGGACCGCATTAATTGGACGACCAGCTCGTTCCTGATCGGTACGTTTATTCTCACACTCACCGCAGTGCCGCTGTACCTATGGTATTTCGGTATTGATTGGTTCCAACTCGCCGTGTTCGCGGTGTTATTGGCTGCGACCGGCTTCAGCATCACGCTCGGTTATCACCGCTTATTTTCGCACATGACTTTCCGGGCCAAACTACCACTGCGCCTGTTCACGCTCATCTTCGGCGCCGCGGCGTTCGAGAATTCTGTCCTCTTGTGGGCGAGCGATCATCGACGCCATCATAAACATGTGGATCACGACGAAGATCCGTACGACATCACCAAAGGTTTTTTCCACGCCCATATTGGCTGGCTGTTGTTTAAGCTCTTGCCACAACCGCCGTTCGATAATGTTACCGATCTAAAGAAAGATCCGCTGGTCATGTGGCAACATCGCCATATTCATCTCCTCGCAGTCATGGTCAGCTTCATCCTGCCAACACTGGCCGGGTTGATGTGGCACGGCTGGGTTGGGGCGCTCGGTGGCTTTTTAATCGGTGGAGTCGCAAAAGTTGTAGTGCTCCAACATGGCACATTCCTGATTAACTCAGCCTGCCATACCATCGGTCGCCAGCCGTATTCGACACGATGCAGCGCGCGCGACTCGTTTTTGATGGCGCTGTTTACATTTGGCGAGGGCTACCACAATTATCATCACGAATTTCAGCACGACTATCGAAACGGCGTGAAGCCATGGCAATGGGATCCGACCAAATGGCTGATCTGGATTCTATCGAAGCTCGGATTAACGAGCGGTCTGCGTCGAGTGCCGCAGAAGACGATTTACTCCACCCAGACGCGCCTGCGAGATTTGCGACGCAAAGTGATGAGTTGAGTCCGAGCTGGACTGGCACAGTTGACGAATGCACTTGGATACGAATCAACTGCCAGCTTCGGCAAACTTCCCCGCCTGAGAGAGCCGATCAGCCGAATCAATTTCTGATTGGTTTGGCTGCGGCGTCGCTTATTTCCTGCTTTCCTGTCTTCCTGATTAGATTCTTTTGGGAATGTCGGAGTTTAGACGCGACCCCATTTTCTTCATACGATTGTCTTCATAGCTCGAAAACACCGCGATGCTAACTTCGTCAATATTCTCGCCCGCGGATTGCACAGCAGAGGCGTTAGCCGATTTTGAGAAGCTTGTCCTCGAAGGCGGCGCAGTCAATCCACAAGGCTTAACGCAACGGATCCGCAACGCCTTTCGCCTGTTGTTTCTTCGGACGTCAGATGGTCAACTCGTCGGAGTAGGCGCGCTAAAACACGCCCGGCCCAGCTACCGCAACAGGGTGTTCGCCAATGCGCAAGCAACCACCGCATCAGACGAATACCGTGTTGAATTGGGTTGGGTGGTCGTGGCCAAAACGCACCAAGGGCAAGGATTGTCGACTCGCATTGTCGGTGAATTACTCCCTTTCGCGAAGGACGAGAATGTTTTCGCGACCACCCGGGCCGATCAGCGAGTTATGCGTTATGCGTCTGACCATGGATTCGAAATCAACGGGAAACCCTACCCGAGTTGGCGCGGGTACGACCTTGTTCTCTATCTTCGGAAGTCGGCGCGATTTCCCGACGCGAAGTGACCTTTGCTGATTTCTCAGCAGTTCGAATGTTAAATGTCGAGACGTGGGCTTGCCCTGATTTCTCGGACAGTGAGGAAGGGATAATTTAGTTCAGTTTGGATTCAAAGTTGATAGGGCTCTGGTAGTCAAGACTGGAGTGGAGTCTGGTGCGATTGTAGAAGGTCTCGATGTAATCGAAGATGGCGGTGCGAGCCTGGGTGCGGGTGGCGAAGCGATGATGATAGACCAGTTCGTATTTGAGGTTGCTAAAGAAGGACTTGATGAAGGCGTTACGTAGCAGTTGGCTTTGCGGCTCATGGAAGGGACTAGGCCGTGTTGGGCCAGGGCTTGTCGGTAAGCGACGCTGGCGAACTGAGCACCGCGATCGGAGTGGAGGATAAGAGTTTTAGCGGGGCGACGATGACCAAGCGCCATGCGCAATGCGGCAATGACCAGTGTGGCATCGAGGATTTGGCTCATGGCCCAACCGACTACTGGCCGGGTGAAGACATCAAGGACCGCGACTAGATACAGCCAACCCTGGCCGGTCAGCACTGCGGTGGCATCGCTGACCCAGACTTGATTGGAGCGTCGAACAGCGAGGTTGTGCAATCGGTTAGGCGCGATGGGTCCGCCGTGGCGGCTATCAGTGATGGCCGCTCGATACTTGGAGCGCTGTCGAGCGAAGATCCGCTCCAAGCGCATAAGGCGGGCAATGCGGTTGCGCCGTCCCGGACAACCCAGCGCATGAGCCAATCGTGGGCTGCCGTAAGTCTGGCGACTGCGA
>WNGB01002791.1_pt1 | contig 44595 bp, 43 predicted proteins | sample 5400681 | NCBI WGS metagenome assembly WNGB01 (sample SAMN13153367, study PRJNA577476) | soil metagenome | isolation source: 115 cm soil or saprolite under grassland replicate 2 | place: USA:California | collected 2016-06-15 | reverse complement strand
CCGCCTGGTCGACCTGGTCAACACCATGGACCCCAAGCTGGTCGCCGCCGCGTTCGGCATGGACCCAGAAGGCGTGATGATCTATCTCGCCGACCGCGTCCATGACGGCCTTCTGCCAAGCGACGACAACGATGGAGTCGTCCATAGTCCTGAGCTATCAGGCCGCCGCTGAGGCCCGTCATCGGCCTGCCCACGTCTCGGGGAAGAGACGTGGGCAGGCCAGGACAGGCACCGGCGTTGACACCGTCGCGGTAGCGCCCAGGTGCTTGACGCATGCCGATATAGGAATATGATTGTCGTCATGGCACGAGCAGCGACGACCTCGGACGTCTTCAACGCGATCGCCGAGCCGCAGCGCCGGGAGATCCTGGCGCTGCTGCGCACCGGCGAGCGGCCGGTCACCGAGCTGGCCCAAGCGCTGGGCATGACCCAGCCGGGGGCGTCCAAGCACCTGCGGGTGCTCCGGGAAGTGGGGCTGGTGCGGGTCCGCGGGGCGGGCAAGCAGCGGCTGTACTGCCTAGACGCCCGCGGGCTACGCCCGATCCACGAGTGGGTCGGCGGATTCGAGCAATTCTGGAATCAGAGCTTCGACCGGCTGGACGAGTACGTGCGCGAGCTGAAGCAAACGACACAGGAGGAGTAGCCGATGGCGACGACAGGTCAAGGGGCGCGGAGCAAACCGGCGACGGCCGACCGCGAGATCGTGCTCTCCCGGGACATCGACGCCCCGCGGGAGCTGGTCTTCCAGGCGTTCACGCAAGTCCGGCACCTGTCGCAGTGGTGGGGGCCGGACGGCTTCACCACCACCACCCGAGCCTTCGAGTTCCGCGCGGGCGGGGCCTGGGACTTCGTGATGCACGCCCCGGACGGGACCGACTATCAGGAGTGGATCACCTGGACCGAGATCGTCCCACCGGAGCGGATCGCGCTGCTGCACGGCGAGTCCCGTGACGACCCCAACGCCTTCGAATCGACCCTGACCTTCCAGCCGCACGGCGAGGCGACCCGGATCGTGATGCGCACGGTGTTCCCCACCAAGCAACTGCGCGACGAGGCCGTGGAGCGCTACCACGCGATCGAGGGCGGCGAGCAGACGCTGAGCAACCTGGCGGCCTACGTCGCCAAGCTCACCCAGGCGGGAAAGGAGGGCCGCTGATGGCCGGGAAGGTGTTCTTCAGCGTGACGATGTCGCTGGACGGCTTCATCGCACCGAAGTCGATGGAAGGCATTCTCGCCACGCCCGAGCAGCGGAAGCAGGACCCGAGGCTGGAGCGCTGGATGGCCCAGTGGATGGAACTGCAGCAGTTTGCGTTCAACCAGCGGTTCTTCCGGGAGAACCTCAAGCTTGGCGAAGGCGGCGAGGAAGGCCGCGACAACGCCATCCTGCAGGCCACCTACGAGCGCACCGGCTCAAGCGTCATGGGCAAGCGCATGTTCGACCTCGGCGCGCAGGCATGGCCGGAGGAAGCACCATTCCACACCCCGGTGTTCGTGGTGACGCACGAGAAGCGTGACCCGTGGCCGCGGCCGGGCGGGACCACCTTCTGCTTCGTCAACGACGGCATCCACAGCGCCCTCGATCAGGCCCGCGAGGCCGCCGGAGACCGGGACGTCCGCATCGCCGGCGGCGGCGAGACGATCCTGGAATACCTCAACGCCGGCCTGATCGAGGAGTTCTCGATCACGCTGTCGCCAGTGCTGTTCGGCGCCGGCACCCGCCTGTTCGAGGGCGTGGACGCCGACCGCATCACCCTGGACCCGGTCCGCGCGGATCCCACCCCCATGGTGACCCACCTGACCTACGCCGTGCGCGAACGGTAACCAGCCAACACCACCGCGCCACGGCCACGCGATCCGGACCCACCGACCTCAGTTGGCGTCGTGACCGACGAGCAGCGCGGCCAATGATCGCCACGGCTGGCACGACCGCACGGCCACCCGAACCTGTGAAGGCTCGATCCCACCGCGCACACGTTGCCGGGAACCTGTGCGCTTGCCAAACGGCTTGTTGCTGGTCACGATCAGCGAGGCGCGCTCGTAGCGGACGCTGACGAGTTGGAAGAACAGGTTGGCGGCCTCGGACTCGAACGGGATGCAGCCGACCTCGTCGACCACCAGCAGTGGGTAGCGGCCCAGCCGGACCAACTCGGCCTGCAACCGGCCGGCAGTGTGAGCGTCGGCCGGGCGGGCGACCCAGTGGGCGGCGGTGGCAAACGCGACCCGGTGGCCGGCCTGGCAGGCCCGGCTGCCAAGGCCGATGGCCAGGTGGGTCTTGCCGGTGCCTGAGGTTATCCACGGTTTGATCTTCCAGTGGCCGTTGTCTTGCAGGTCATGAGGTTCCTGCGATCTCTGTAACGAGCGACCGGCCGTCGTTGCAGCGTGCGGGTCGGCGGGGTTGTCAGCCGTAGGCGTTAACATGACTTCGATGAAACTGGAGACGATGGCCGAGGAGGATGTCGAGCTCCGGATGCGACTGGAGACCGACCCTCAGATGATGGCTGACCTAGGTGGTCCCCGGCGGCGGGAAGCCATCGAGCGGGCGCATGCGAAGTCGCTGGCTCTGGCCGTCGAGGGAAGGTGCTGGCCTCTCAAGGTAGTCCCGGACGGAGCATCGTCTCCTGCCGGCTGGGTCGATGTCTTTGAGTCGTCTCATGAAGATGAGGCGATCTATGAGATCGGGTGGATGATCCTGCCCGACTTCCAGAATCGGGGGATTGCCAGCCAGGCCGTGCGGGAGGTTCTGGAGAAGGCGCGGGTGGAGCGGGTGTTCGGGCAGATCCACGCCTTTCCCGCGGTCACGAACGGCCCTTCCAACAAGATCTGCGAGAAGAACGGCTTCACGAACCTGGGAGAGTGCGAGGTCGAGTTCGCCGGACGGGGTCTTCGCTGCAACCACTGGCGGATCGATCTGTTCTGAATCCGGTTGCTGTGGCGAAGGGCAGGAGTCCTTCCGGTTTTGGGGAGCTCTTCCGTAAGAGTCCTTGTTTGCCGTGGGGCCGTCACCGGTCAGCGGTGCGCCGCTGTGGGCGGCGCCCGGGTCTAGCCCCGTCGGGTGAGTTCGCGGCGGAGGGTGAGGTTCTCGCGGTGGAGCTTGTTCGGGTGCGGCCCGTAGTGCTTGGGCTTCTTGGCGGTGTTGCTTCTTGATTTGGGCGATCTGACTGGTCAGGGCCAAGATCACCGTGTTGTTGGCATCGACGGTGGTGTGCTGGGCTTGGGCTGGTCGGGTTCGAGCCCGCAGGTTCTCGATGCGGCCGCGTAGGTCGGGGTGGCCGTAGAGGATGGCGTGGGAGACGCCGGCTTCGCGTTGGACGGCTTGGAAGGTGATCGGCTCGCCGCGTTTGATCAGCGCTCGGATCGCTTGGTCGCCGCCATCGTCGACCGGGTCACCTTCAACGCCCACATCCTCGAACCGGCACCGAGTCCTACCGGCTGCGTACCTCCAAAACGACAGCACGGCGCAAACGCGCGAACTGACCTCAGCACTTGGCCGCTGTTGCCCGTCAGCTGGGACCTTTGCGTCCCACGAGATGAAAGACGCGACTGAGTTGGCGGTAGGGGTCTCGTCGGCTGGCTTCGAGTTCGACTGCGGCCGTCGCCGCTACCTGCTTTGAATCGCTGGGGTCTAACTCGGCTCCACTGAACTCGAGCCAGTCGACAAACAGCCATACCCCGTACCAGCGCAGTGGCTCCACGCCCCGGCTCCGCACGAGCTCGCTGAGTTCCTCCACCGTGTCGGCTCGGCCCGGCACTCCCAGCACCCCGATCTCGGCTCTGGCGTCGAACGACGCCAGAGCGTCGTCCCAGCGCCGTTCCAAGGCCGGGCGCACCGCCATCGCCTTGGCGTTGCCCGTCATGATCGAGACCACGCCACCGGCAGCGGCGCACTGGCACAGCTGGTTGACCAACGGCTCCGGCTGCTCTAGGTACCCGAGCACGCCATGGCACAACACGGCGGCGAAGCGTCGGCCATCCACCGCCTCGTCGGCGTTCTCGCCGTCGGCCTGCAAGAGCGTCACCCGTCGCTGGGCCTCAGCAGGCAGCCGCTGGAGTCGCTGTTGAGCTTTGTCCAGCATCGCCTGCGACGGGTCTAGCAACGTCACGTCGTAACCGGCTTGGGCCAGCGGAAACGACTGATGACCCGCGCCGCCGCCGACGTCGAGCACGGGCGCAGGAGGCGGCGGCAGATGGTCAAGCAGCTGCTGGTGCAACACATAGGTGCGCACGAGCCCCTTCACTGAGGCATAAGCCTCATCGGCAAATTGGTCAGCCAAACTGGCCCAGGTGTCATCGCCCACCACACCAAGATATCAGTTAGTAGTTACCAAGTTGTAATCTGATGATCGTGGCTGTGCGTATGAGCGGATTGGAACGGCGATCCCAGGTGTTGGGGATCGCCGCACGTGACGAAACACACCCGGATCACAGATCAGGATTTGGCGCCCAGCACCCCACGAAACGCATGTGCTGCCTCGGTCAGCACCGTGGCTCGCCGGCGGCGCTGGCCGATCGCCCCCTCCCCGTCCCAGACCAGCACCCGCGGCACCGCCCGAGCTCAACGATGAGCTGCCACCAGCCGGCGAACAGGTCCTCTCCACACCGCGACGGCAACAGCCGCGCCGACAGCCAGGGCGCATACCCGCTCACCATCACTCGCACCGGCAGCCTGCTGGACGTCCGGGCCTGCCCGAACCCCACCGGCACCTCGACGTCCGGGAACCACGGGTCACACTGGGCCACCTCCCCAGTCGCATCCGCCAACTCTTTGGGCGCTTTGCTGACTTTGGTGGGAGGTCCAGGAGTTGCTTGGACCACTGATCGGTCTGCTCCTGGCTCGCGCCCACCAGCGCCTTGACTTGGGTCAGGCCGGTGTCGTAGTCGTTGGCGAGCTTGATCGCACCACCGGCGGCCACCAGGCTCGCCTTCGACATGGCCAGCAGGGCCCGCTCGGCCTAGCTGCCGACCGCGGTGAACGCCACCTGCCCTTGCTGGGCAGCCCAATTAACGTCGGACGAGAGCGCCTTGAGTCCGCGGCTGGCCTGTGCCGCTTCGATGCGGATGACGCCGACGATGGGGCAGCGACACGTTGCCCTCCCATCACAAGCTAGTCACATGCAAGTCAAGACGGCATAGGCTCCGCGGTTGCACCAACCCGCCGAAAAGGAGCCTTCATGGAGTCCCCACCCGCCGCCCCACGGCCGGCGGCTCCCGTAGCTGCCCTCGTCAAGGGCGGCCTCGCGCTGGCAGGCTTGGTCCTGATCCTGGTCGTCATCGTCATGGCCGTGGCCGGCTCGAGCGACCAGGAGGACGCGCCGGCGCGGCTTGCCTGCTCCGACTTCCGGCAGCTCATGGCGGAGATGCCACTCCCACCCGCGACGCTCGAGCAGCGGCTCGCGGGCATCTGGGACCATGCGAGGGGGGCGACCACGCCCGGTGTCGACTACGGTGCTCACGCGCTGCTCATCACCGGCAACCCCGCGCAGCTCGCGGACGCCTGTGCGAAGGTCCCGCCGCTGTAGCGACTACAGGCTCGAGATCGACGAGGAGATCACCCGCCATCTCGCCATGCTGGAACCCAAGGCCGGGAGCGGGCGGCGCTGATCTGCAAGCTACGGGGCGAGCACGAGTGGTCGCTCCGCCGGATCGCTGATGCGGTCGGGATCAGTCACGGCCGCGTGCAGCAGATCCTTGGTCCGCCGCTCGCTGAGGCTTGACCTTGCGCCGCTGGTGCAGCTCCGCTTGGACGAGCAGGAGCACCTCGCGCTCAGCGAGCGACCCGCTCATCCGCCGATCGCCGCGACAGCCGGTCTCGTACACGTTGTAGACTCCTCTTATTTCCCCTGAATGTCAGTTTCGTCCTAACCGCGAAGGGTTGCGCACGTGTCTCGCCGAATCCTGCCACTGCCCTGGCCGGCGTGGGCCACTCGGCTGGCCACACGCCGACCTGCCATGCTGGAACGGCTCGGGCGGATCGAGGGGCTGGAGCAGATGGCCCCGTTGTTCCTTGGCGGGGCGGTCGCGGTGGCGTTCGCGCTGTACTTGACCGCCGGTCTCTGGGGTCCGGGCATGGTGCCCGGTGACGACACGATCCCGCATCTAATCCAGGCGAGGTTCGCCGCCCAGGCGTTGCTGCCACACGGTCTGCTCGACGGCTGGCAGCCGAACATCGGGCTGGGCTACCAGCAGTTCCTCTTCCTCGGTCCAGGGTTGAGCTGGCTGGTTGTCGCCGTGCACTGGCTCTCGTTCGGGCTGCTGTCGATCGAGGGTGCGTTCAAGGTCGTGGCGATCGGCTCGTACGTCGCGCTGCCGCTCGCGGTCATGTTTCTGGCGCGGTCCTTCGGCTTGGATCAGCGGGCCAGCGGCATGGCCGCCGTCTTGTCGCTGGTGGTGTCCAGCCCGTTCGGCGGGGTGGGCATCCGTGGCTCGTTTGGGATCGGGCTGCTCGGCCACGAGCTGGGCGCCATCGGTTTCCTGGTGACATTCGGCGCCGTCCTGCGCACCCTGGTTGACCCCCGTCCTCGTTGGGTGCTGCTCACGGCGGTCGCGTTCATGCTGATGTGCCTCACCCATCCGATCTCGGCGCTGCTGCTGGCCGCGTTCCTGGTGGTCATCGTCCCCACCTTGGTGGCGACCGATCGGCCGACCGTGCGCATGCTCGCGCGGCCGGCCCTGGCCTTCGCGGTCGGCGCGGCTCTGGCTGGATTCTGGATCGTCCCAGCGTTCGCCCACGAGGACCTGCGCGGGATGGTGACCTCCTGGGAGAACCCACCGCTCGCCAAGCGGCTTGGGGATATCCTCGGCGGCGAGCTGCTGTTTCATGGCCGGTTCACCGTCTGGCTCTTGTTCGCAGGCTGGCTGTTCGTCGTCCGCCTCTACCAGGAACGTCGCCGGTGGGCGCTCGCGCTGCTGGTCGGCCCGTTCGCCTACCTGTGGCTGGCGGATGCGTTCCTGCGCTGGAACCCGCAGAACGTCGTGAGCATACAGCTCGCCAACCGCGGGCTCGGCTATGCCGGTGTGCTTGCCGTGCTGCCGCTTGCCGCGCTGCTCGGCCACCTCGCCGGCCGGCCGAAACTGCTGGTCCGGTGCCTGGCCGTCGGCTTGGTGGGGGTCGCGCTCTACACCGCGGCACGGCCGGAGCGTGTCGATGCGCGGTCGCAGACCCCCAGCCAGACGCTTCGCCATCTCGCCGAACAGCTCAGGATCAACGTCCCGCCTAGTGCACGCTTTGCAATGCAGCGCGACTACCCGGTCGAGCGCGCAGTGAGCGGTGTCTCCCACGCGGCCTTCTGGCTCGCGTGGGCCTCCGACCGCCACATCGCCAACATCTACAACATCGAGTCCTCGATCGTTGCGGGCGGCACGGCATACGAGGCGGACAGCATGGCCAAGCAGCCCCCGGACCAGGCTGCGGACCGGCTCGCCCGTCTCGGCGTGACACACGTCGCGATCATCAACCAGGCGAGCGCCAAGCCGCTGCTCAGCTCGCCCCGGTTCCGCCTGCTGTGGCATGAGGAGCCCATGGCACTGCTCGCTGTGGTCCCACCGGCTGGGCAGCCCGATCCCGCATCACTGGTCACCGCCGTCAGCCCGACCGGGCCAGTGGCCGCCCTGGTGGCACGCTGGGACCCGCAGCGACAGGTCATCTTGGTGGACACCCGCCAACCGGTTGAGGTGACTGTGGCTATCGGGTGGTCACCAAAATGGCACGCCCGCCTCAATGAGCATCTTGTGCCGGTCAGGCGAAGCGCAGACGGACTCTTAGCGGTGAGCCTCCCTGCCGGGTTCAGCATCCTGGAGCTACGGTTCGAACCCGACGGCTGGGACGCGGTTGGAAGGCTCATCTCGATGCTGGCGATCCTCGGGCTGCTTGGCTGGGGGCGGTCATGGCGGCGACGCCGGCGGGCCGAACGACGAACACCGATCGAGGGACCTGCCGACATTGAAGACCCGAGCACGTACCCGCAGAGCCGAGCAGCGCTGCGGCGAGTGCATCCTCGCGATGTCCACGACGTGCTCCCCGGCCTCAAGAAGGACTCTGGGTAGGGTCGACCCTGCGCCGCCGGTGCAGCCGCGCCTGGACCTGGTACGCCTCGGCGAGGTCGTAGAAGGCCCGGCCGTGATCGTCGCTCCCCCGCCGTGGTCGCCGGGGCATCCTGGCTGCCACCGCGAAAGGGCAGGTCACCCCGATCGCCGCCGGCACGTTCGGGCAGAAGATCAGCAAGGCTCTGGCCGGCAGCGGTCAACTCGGCGCGCTGACCTCGGCGACCTCCCGTCAGTCCTGGTCGGGCTCGTCCTGGGCGTTGCTTTGCAGGCAGGGGGTCGTGGGTTCGAGTCCCATCAGCTCCACCATAGAGGCTTCCTACACTGCTGGCTCGATCGCTTCGAGCGACTCTCGACCGGCCGTGCCTTTCAACCTCATTCAGGGCGGGCGCAGCACCGCAGTCCCGGCCGTCGTGATAAGGCCCTCTCCGACCTCGGCGCCCGACTGGGCGTCCAACAGGTGGTACTCGTCGCAACCAGCGCGGTCGGGAGGGGGCGCCGGTCGTCCCGGCGGAACAAAGCCGGCCTCGAAGCAGGGCACGCTGGTGAGCTGGAGCAGCCATACCAGCCGCCCTGGCGATCCAACCGGTGCGCGGCCCGGTCGTGACCACCAGGCCAGTGAGACCGGGATCGGCTTCGAACTGGGGATCGCCCGGTCGTAGATGCTGTGCCGGCTCAACCGCAGCCATACTTGGAAGGCCGCTGCCGCTGGGATGCCGGCACGCTGGCCCGCCCGCGGGGGATCGAAGCGATTCCTGGGCTCGCCGCCCAGCATGATGAGCGGGCGGTCGAGAGTCCGGATCTGCAACGGCCGCGAGGCCAGCGGAGAGCGAGCCCGCATCACGACGGCTCGGACGACAACGCCGCCGAGCACAAGGGCGAGGACCAGGCCCAGCACCCACCCGATGTTCGGTCGTCGACCGGGCGACTGAGGAGCGGGGGTATCGGTGAGCTCAGTAGGCATGCCGCGATCATGGCAGGCGGCGTCGCCGTTGACGACGGCTTCCGATGGGCAGATCGGTCTCGCCGCCGCGACTCCCAACGAGGTAGCGGATCGTCGAAAGAGTCAACCGGCCGCCGAGGAGCGCATCGTTGCAGGGAGCGGCGTCACGCCCGGCCTCGCCCGCATCGCACGGGCCCAGATTCCTCCTGTCCCGTGCCGGCCGAAGGCAGGCTATCGCCTGTCCCCGGCAGGCTGCCGCCGTGCCAGCCCTTGTAGACTGCGTGGCCGCCAACTGGATCGACGAAATGGGGATCGTTGCATGAGCGATGCGTCGCGCCCGGCGGTGCCGGCGAATGCCAACTTCATCAACCCGGAGACGATTCACCGGCCGACGGGCTACAGCCATGTTGTCGAGGTGACGGCGGGCCAGCCGGTGTACATCGCGGGGCAGGTCGCGCTGGACCGCAGCGGCGCGCTGGTCGGACCTGGCGACATCCGCGCGCAGGCGCTGCAGGTGTTCGAGAACCTGCGGGCCGCGCTAGAGGCGGTGGGCGCCGGCTTCGATCAGGTGGTCAAGCTGAACTACTACCTGGTGGACGCTTCGCAACTGCCGGTCGTTCGTGAGGTTCGCGACGAGTACATCGACTCGCGGCGGCTGCCCGCCAGCACGGCGGTGGAGGTCCGGCGGCTCTTCCGCGAGGACCTGCTGATCGAGGTCGAGGCGGTGGCGGTGGCGGCGAGGACGCCAGGGCCTGCCTAGATGGGTCGTGTTGTCGTTCACCCACCCTCACGCCAACTCACAGGTCGGTCGCGCCGTCGATCTGCTCCCGCAGGACGTCGGCGCATCCTGTTCAGGTAGTGCAGGAGCACGTCGCACTCGGACTCCATCCAGTCGTAACCATGGTCGTCGCCCATGTCGCGCAGGCTGGGACAGTCCAATCTTGGTGGTCCACCGGATATTGCTGGCCGGTGCGATGCCGGTGCGATGCCGGCGCGGTAGTCCGCGGGCGAGTGTGATAGCGGGTGGCGGTATCCTGAGCGGCTCCGGCGAGAGGCAAGCTCATGGCTCATCCGAGGATGTACGGCGACGACGATCCCTTCCTCGCGAAGCTTCGCGAGGTTTGCCTGGGCCTGCCAGAGTCGGTCGAGGTCGAGGCATGGGGGCGGCCGACGTTCCGGGCTGGCAAGAAGCTGTTCGCGGTGTTCTCGGGCACGGACGACCATCCGTACGCCGTGACCTTCAAGCCCGAGCTGGCGGAGCGGCCGGCGCTGGTGGAGGACCCCCGCTTCTACGTGCCGGCATATTTCGGGCCGAGCGGGTGGCTGGCGCTCGACTTTACGGCGGCGCCGGTCGACTGGGACGAGGTGACCGAGCTGATGGAGAGCTCCTACCGCCAGGTGGCGCTGCAACGGATGCTGAGGGCCCTCGACGCACGCGGCTGATCCGGTCCGGGCGGCATCAGCGACCGGCCAGGCGCTCGACGACCGGGCCGGCGGCCTCCATGCTGGCGCTGGACACGACGTAGTACGAGAGGCCGAGCCGCTCGCGCCGGGCCTGCAACTCCTCGACGATGTGCTCGACCGGACCAGCGAGCACCGATGGCATCTCCAGCACGCGCTCGGCTGCGCCGGCCCAGCCCCGGCGGACCGCCAGCCGTTCCGCGGTGCGCCGGGCGTCGTCGCCGTGGTACACGGAGACCATCATGCCGAGCTCCAGCTCGTCGAACCGGTCGCCCGCCGCCTCGCGGACCCAGTCGAGCTTGCGTGCGACGGTCTCTGGGGAGCGCTCGGACAGGTCCTCGGAGATGGTCCCGTTCGGCAGCGCCTTGGGCAGGACGTTGACGATGTCGGCCTCGCGTCCGGCGATTCCGAGCATCCGCTTGCTGCCAGCGCCGATGAGAATGGGCGGATGCGGCCGCTGCGCCGGCGTCGGGAAGGTCGTCAGGTCGGTGACCGAGTAGTGGCTGCCGTGCAGCGTCGCGGGCGAGCCGCTCAGCAGGCGTTTCAGGATCCGGATGGACTCCTCCAGGCGGTCGACGCGGACGCCGGCGGCGTCGAACGGCATGCCCGCCCGTTCGTACTCGTCGCGCAGCCAGCCGGCGCCGAGCCCGAGCTCGAAGCGGCCGCCCGACAGCGCGTCGAGGGTCGCCGCCTCCTTGGCCAGCAGCACGGGGTGCCGGTAGTCGTTGTCGATGACGAGCGTCCCCACGCGAAGCGCCGTCGTGGCCGCCGCCGCGGCCATGAGCGCGACCATCGGCGCGAACTGCTCCCCGAAGGGCTCGGTGACGAAGTGGTCACGGAGCAGCAGCGTCGAATAGCCGAGGGCCTCGGTGCGGCGCGCCTCCGCCACCAGCTGCTGGCACGTTCGGATGTCCTCCCCGATCACGCCGAACCGGAACCGCCGCCGCTCTGCCATGTCTCGTCTCCCGCCTGGGCTCGGATGCCGCGCCATTGTGGCCGGCCCTCGGGGGAGCCGCTGGCGGATTTCGGACGTGGCGATGAGGGACGGGCTCAGCGATGGCGCTTCGGCGAGAAGATCGAATCCAGCACGAGGGCCGCGCCGATCGCCGTCATCCAGACGTCCTTGGCGAGCGGGACGCCCTGCTGGGTCGGCCGCACGCTGCCGTCCCTGCGCAGGCCGGGGACCTTCAGGTACAGCCGGTTCAGGCCGCCGGAGAAGGCCAGCAGCCCGAGTCCGGCCAGGATCGGCGGGACGACGGGCACGGCGACCAGCGCCGCGCCCAGCGTGACCTCGGTGGTGGACAGCAGCTTCACGAACTGCTCGGCTTCCATGTCCTCGACTTGCGGGAACGCCTTCGCCGCCGTGCCGTGCAGCATCTGGGCGCGCTGCTCGTCCGCTTCCCGCTGCTTGGTGAGTCCCTCGTTGAGGATGAACAGCCCGGTGGCCAACCGGACGGGTAGATGCCAGGCCTTGATCGCCATGGTTGGTGGCTCCTGAGAAGTTGTGTGGGGATGGCTGCCGGTACCGCGGCGGCGTACCACCGCTGCGCACATCTAAGCGGATTCGCGGGCGCGACCTCACATCGAGCACGAGAGGCTGGGTTCTGGGGAAAGCGGCTCGCCGGGTTTGCGGTAGAGTCGGACGGAAATGCATGACGTCGCCGTGGAGTCGCCGGAGCCAGCAAATCTGCTGATCCTTGCCGGCTTGACAGCCTGTGCCCTGGTGAACGACCCTCGGGCGCATGAGCGAGTCCAAGCGCTTGGAGGCTCCCCCGCCCCCCACTCCCGAGGAGCTCGCCGAGTGGCGGGCGCTCGTCGCCCGTTTCGAGGGTGGCGATGAGTCAGATCTGGTCCCCTGGGAGGAGATCGCCGCAGAGCTTGGCCTATAGGGTCGTCGCGCGGCAGGCGGTGCGGGACCAGCTTCACGACGCTCCAGCCGAGCTGCAGGGCTACATCGCGGGTGTGGTGGCGGTCCTGCGGGTCGACCCCGTCGCGGTTTCGGCGGCCTTCGAGACCAGGTACGACGACGACGTCCGCACCGCCCTGTTCGCCGGCGGCAGGGGCTTCCTGAACTACTGGGTGATCGAGCGCAGGCAGGCCGTGATCCTGCTGAACGTGACCTGGGCCGCCTGGTCCTGACGCGGGCCGGCCCGCCTTGGCGGCCGTCGGGTGGGTGCACGCGGCGGAGGTCGGGTAGGGTGTGGCCGTCCCACGCCATCCGTACGAAGGAGTCGAACGTGCCCGACACCTACGCGACGCTGGTCACCTCTCGGGGAGAGATTCGCGTCCAGCTCTTCGGTGACACCGCGCCCAAGACCGTCGAGAACTTCATCGGTCTGGCAACGGGGTCCAAGGCCTGGGCGGACCCGGGCACAGGCGCCAGGCAGTCGCGGCCGCTCTACGAGGGCACCGTCTTTCACCGGGTGATCCCGCAGTTCATGATCCAGGGCGGCGACCCGCTCGGGAACGGTCGGGGCGGTCCCGGCTACACCTTCGAGGACGAGGTGGACGGGCCGCACCGCTTCGACCGTCCCGGTCGTCTGGCCATGGCCAACGCCGGCCCCAACACCAACGGGAGCCAGTTCTTCATCACCCACGCGCCCACGCCGTGGCTGGACGGCAAGCACACCATTTTCGGCCAGGTGGTCTCGGGCATGGAGGTGGTCGACTCGATCGCCGCCATCGACCGCGATCCGCAGGACCGCCCGCTCGAGGAGCAGGTCCTCGAGCGAGTCGTGGTCCAGGACGAGCCTGCTTGAGTCGCGGCGTCCCCGGACATCGGGCTGCCTCTTGCGGCTGACGTGTGCCCCCGTCGCGGTTGACGAAGGCGCTTGCAGGGTGCGACCTTCGCAGCAGGCCGGCCGTACCTGCGCGCACGGTGCCGCTCGGATCCCGATGGCGGCCGGCGTTCGAGGAGAGAGACGTGCGAAGCGGGTTGCTGAGCTGGAGGGGCCTGGCGCTGCTGGCCGTGCTGCTCGCGGTGGTGGTCCTCTGGATCTTCGGCAAGGGCGACGTGGTCGTGGCCCTCGTGCTCGGCGCGCTGGTGCTGCTCAGCGGCCGGACCATGTTCCGGTCGTACTCGACCACCAAGGGGCCCACCGGGCCGGCCATCGACGTGCGGGAGCGCGACACCTTGCTGGTGTTCGCCTGCGAGACCTGCGGGGAGCAGTTGGTCCTGCTCCGCAAGGGCACCGACGCGCCACCCCGTCACTGCGCCGAGAAGATGGTGCTCCGGCGGGTGCCGGTCCCCGATCACGAGCTGAACTGAGCGCGGCTGGGGGGATCGTGGCCGCCGACCCGGGCCGGCGCTGTCCAGGGGCTCGCGCCGGCCGGCTATCCCTCGTCGGCGATCCGCTCGGCCCGCTCCCGCAGCTTCCGGAAGTCCTGCTGGCGGCGGCCCTCGGGCAGGAGCTTGTCGGTGGAGGTGAAGCCCCAGCCCTGGTAGCGGACCGCGACCCTCGAGTAGCGGCGGCGCAGCTCGCCCCCGCAGGCCTGGCAGGGGCCCGGGGCGTCGGCGCCGAGGGCCTGGAGATGCTCCTCGGGGTTTCCACAGGCCCGGCAAACGTACGCGTAGAGCGGCATTGCGCTGGTCCAGACGGTCGGGGCGGGTGATGGTCCGCCGGTTGTCCCCAGGGTTATCCACACCTGGGGATGAATGACAGGGATGTAGTTCAGCAGCTCATGGGGTTTGACCGGTCAGGTCCAGCGAGTTGCCAGGATGAGGCCGAAAATGAGAGGAACGAACCCGATTGCAAGATTGAAGTTGTTGAGGTTGTCCAGGACCGGCGGCAGGATCTGCATGTAGAAGAGCAGGATGTAGACGATCCCTACGACGAGGCTGACGACGATGGTGGGACCGACCCAGGGCGCCGAGGGCTTCGGCCTGGGACGAGGTGGTGGCACGTACCGGCGACGCTTGGAGCGGGATCTCGGCATGGCGGTGGATCCTTTCCACATGGTTATCGACAGTATCGACGTTGTCCACAGGCTTGGCCGTGATCATGGGGCTGATCTGCCCGTCACGACCTCCGATCGTAGCGTGTGCGGTGGTCGAGCCGCGATGCGCCTTTTGCCGACTCGGTCCCAGGCGGCGCTGGTGGCGATCCTGGCGCTGCTGAGCCTTCTCCTGGCCGCCTGCGAGGGCGGTGGGGGAGGCGGCGCCACCGGATCGGGATCGGCGTCCGGCGGTGCGATCGGCTCGACGCCGCTGGTGGACCGTAGCCAGTCGCGGTTCCAGTCCGACCTGGCCGCCTACAAGGGCAAGGTGGTCGTCATCAACTTCTGGGCGAGCTGGTGCGGGCCCTGCAAGGCCGAGATGCCGGCGCTCGAGCAGGTGAGCAGGGAGTATGCCGGCAAACCTGTCAGCTTCATCGGCGTAGACTCATCCGACGTCCGCGACCGCGCGGGCAAGTTGCTCGCCGATTTGAAGGTTACCTATCCGACGGTGTACGACAAGGCGGGCATCAATGGCGGTATCGCGACCGCTTGGTCGGTCGCGTCACTGCCGCAGACCTGGTTCATCGCCAAAGACGGCAGCCGTTCGGGTCGCATCCCCCGTCCCCTGAGCGCGGCCGAGCTCCGAAACAGGATCGACCAGCTCCTGACCGCAGCGGCGTGATATGAGCACACGAGCAGCTCCTTCAGTCCGCTCCGACTACACCGGTCGAGCGACGACCACACGCGCGTACGCGCCGGGAACGTTAGCCGGTCGTGAGGCCCCGCCACGTACCATGACCCCGCGTGCGTCAGCCCGTGGTGGGTCGGAGGTGACCGTGCGGAGGTTCCTTCGAGCTGCTGGCTGGACCCTCATCGCGATGGGCTTTTTCGTCATCTACTTCCTCGTGTATCAACTGGTCGGCACCGACCTGATCACCAACAGGGAGCAGGGCGACCTCCGCCAGAAGCTCGCGCAGGAGTGGGCGGTGCCGGCGCCGACCAAGCGCGGGGCGCCGTTGCCGGTGCCGAAGCCGCCCGCGATCGGCCAAGCCCTCGGGGTGATCGAGATCCCGAAGATCGACCTGAAGAAGGTGATCGTGCAGGGCGCCAATCCGGAGGAGCTGGCGCTTGGCCCCGGACACATTCCCTCGACGGTCATGCCTGGGCAGCCGGGCACGTTCGCGGTGTCTGGCCACCGCACCACCCATGGCCGGCCGTTCTACCGTCTCAACGAGCTGGCCAAAGGCGATACGATCACGATCGTGACCCGTTATGCGATCTACACCTACAAGGTGTCCCACTTCCAGGTCGTGGCGCCGACCGCCGTGGAGGTGCTGGACACCGTGCTCGGTGCGAACGGCAAAGCCAAGGCGCAGATCGTGCTCACGACCTGCAACCCTCGCTTCTCCGCCGCGCAGCGCCTGATCGTGTTCGGTGACCTGAGCTCGAGCGTGGCCAACACGGAGGGTGTGGCGGCGTGAGCCGTCGCCCTGACGGCCGGCGCGGGCGGCGAAAGCCGGACCCCGCCGAGGAGACCGCGAGCTGGCTGCTCGAGATCGAGCAGGCGGGACAGTCGGACGAGGAAGAGGACGACTGGTCCGGCACACTGCGGGCGACTCGGCGCGAGGCCACCGGGCAGTTCCCGCCGGTGCCCTCCGAGGGTCCCGCCCGGGCACGACCCGCGGGTCCCGCCGCCACACCGACACCCCCGGGGCACCGTGCGCCGCCGGCGGGGCGGCCCGGGAACTGGTTCAGCTCCGAGCGCCGGGGCCAGCCGTCCGGGCAGGGCACCGGTAACTGGGGCGCGACGCCCGCGCCGCCGGCCCGCGGAGGCGCCGAGCCGCCGCCGGAACCGCAGGCGTGGGAGACCCAGCCCGAGGCGGAGCCGTGGAACGGTCGCTGGCCGTTCGAGGAGACCAGTCAGTCCTGGGAGCCGGACGACCGCTCTTACAACTGGCCGGCGCAGGAGCTGCCGTCCACGACCGGCGGCTGGGACGTGGAGGCCGCTCCAGCGCCGTCGGATCCCTGGGCAACCCCGGGGAGCGGGGGCTACGTGGCGCCGACGGGGTCCGAGGCCGCCGGGTACCAGGCCCCTCCACCGCCAGCCGATGCCTACGCGGACCCCGGCTTCGGCAGCGACCCTCCGGGCGGCTATACCTCGCCCGGCGGCTACGATCGCGCCGGGTACGATCAGACAACCGGCTACTCGCCCGCGGGCGACTACCCGCCCCCTGGCGACTACCCCTCCCATGGTGGCTACGAGACCACCGGGCATCAGGCCGCCAACGCGACCCGTACGCCACCGGCGGCCACGACGCCAGCGGCGACCCGTACGCCACCGGCCACGACGCCAGCGGCGACCCGTACGCCACCGGCGGCCACGACGCCAGCGGCGACCCGTACGCCACCGGGAATCCCTACGCGCCGGGGCGGGACCCGTTCGCCGCCGAAGACCAGTACGCTCACGACCTCCCCTACGGGGTTGGCGGCGGCTACGGCGGCCAGGACCCCGGCGGCTACGGCAGCCGGGACGCCGGCGGCACCACCGACCCGGGCCAGGCCGGCGAGCCGCGCCAGGCCGCCGATCCCTACGCGCCGCGCGAGCCCTATCCCGGCCACGATCCCTTCGCGGCCTATGGCCTCCAGGGATCCCGTCGACCGCACGGTCCCGGCGCGGGGCAGCCGGCGGGGGGCTCGGCGAGCTCGACGTCGTTCGATCAGGACCGGAGCAGCGGACCCATCCACACCGGGTCTGCGACCGGCGAGATCTGGCCGCCGGTTCCACCCGGCACCCCGGGCCCGGCGGCCCCGCCACCCCGGCCGGAGTCATGGCCCGCTCAGACCGGGACCTGGGGGATCGATGAGCCGTCCCCACGGCCACGCCCGGCGGCGACCGGGGAGTTCTCGCGCGTGCTGGAGAACGACGAGGAGCAGGTGGTGCGCCTCGGCCGCGGGCTGGACGACCAGGGCGGTACCGGTCCGCTGGGCCCCAACCCGCGGGTGCAGCCCGCACGCAGCAGTCGTTCCGGCGAGGCCAGGTTGCTCGACAAAGACCAGGCGGGCCATCGGGCCAGGTGGCCGCGCGTGGTCGCGCTGATCTCCTGGATCATCCTCCTGATGGTGCTCTGCTGGTTCTACGTCTTCCCGTGGCTCGAGAAGATCCTTCCGGAGAACTTCTGAACCAGCGACCGCTCCGATTGTCCGCACGGGCCGGAGCACGGATACTGGAGGATCCTTGCAGAGCCCGCTGCGAGTCGATCCAGCGGAAGCCCCCCGGTGAACTTGGAGGTGGGACCCAACATGGTCGACGTCGCCACGCCCTGGCTCGACAGCTATCCCCCCGGCGTCCCTGAGCACGTCGAGGTCCCTAATATCAACCTGGCGCGGCTGCTCGCGGACGCTGCCCGCGACTTCCCCCACGCGCCCGCGCTGCACTTCGAGGGGCGCACCACCTCGTACGCCGAGCTGGCCGAGCAGTCCTGGCGGCTGGCCGGGGCGCTGGCCGGGCTCGGGGTGACCAGGGGGACCCGGGTCGGCATCATCCTGCCGAACTGTCCTCAGGTGGTCGTTGCCTTCTTCGCGACGCTCCGGGTCGGCGGAGTGGTGGTGCTCAACAACCCCCTCTACACGGAGTCCGAGCTGGAGCATCAGCTCCGCGACGCCGGCGTGGAGGTGCTGATCTGCCTGGACCTCTTCTACGAGCGGGTCAAGCCGCTGCGCGAGGGCCTCGGCATCCGCGAGGTGATCGTCACCTCGATGCTGGATGAGCTGCCGGCGCTCAAGCGCGTCCTGGCCCCGTACACCAAGCGCGGCCGTGAGGCCAGCGCGACCGTCTCCAGGGAGGAGCCGGTGCTGCGGTGGCGCGACCTGCTGCGACGGGTCGACGACAAGCCGCCCGAGGCGGAGGTCGACCCGGCCACCGATCTGGCCCTGCTGCAGTACACCGGTGGGACCACCGGCGTGGCCAAGGGCGTGATGCTCAGCCACGCCAACCTCGTGGCCAACGTGGAGCAGGTCCGCGCATGGTTCCCGGACGCCGACCCGGGCCACGAGATCATGATGGCGGTGCTGCCGTTCTTCCACGTGTACGGGCTGACGGTGTGCCTGCTGCTGGGCGTGCGCCTGCGCGCCGCGCTGGTGCTGCTGCCGCGCTTCAACCTGCGGGCGGTCGTCGCCAGCATCGACCGCCACCGGCCCACGCTGTTCCCCGGCGTGCCAACCATGTACGTGGCCATCAACAACGCCGTGGCTGATGGCGGCCACGACCTGTCCAGCATCAAGGCCTGCCTGTCCGGGGCGGCCCCACTGCCCTTGGAGGTGGCAGAGCGCTTCGAGCGCTTTTCCGGCGGGCGGCTGGTCGAGGGCTACGGCCTCTCGGAGTCGTCGCCGGTGGCCATCGCCAACCCGATCTACGGCAAGCGCAAGGCGGGCACCATCGGCATGCCACTGCCGGACACCCTGGCCAGGGTGGTCGGGCCGGAAGGCCCGAGCCGGACGCTGCCAGTGGGGCAGGCGGGTGAGCTGGCGTTGCGCGGCCCGCAGGTCATGCTCGGCTACTGGAACCAGCCAGAGGAGACCGCGAATGTGCTGCGCGACGGCTGGCTGCTGACCGGGGACATGGCGGTGATGGACGAGGAGGGCTATTTCACGATCGTCGACCGCAAGAAGGACATGATCATCGCCGGTGGCTACAACGTCTACCCGCGCGAGGTCGAGGAGGTGCTCTACGAGCACCCCAAGATCCAGGAGGTCTGCGTGGCCGGCGTGCCCGACCCGTACCGCGGTGAGACGGTCAAGGCCTTCGTGGTGCTCCGCAACGGCGAGCAGTCCACTGTCGAGGAGATCCGCGAGTTCGCCAAGGGCCGGATGGCCGCCTACAAGGTGCCGAGGACGGTCGAGTTCCGCGACGAGCTGCCCATGACCATGGTCGGCAAGGTGCTGCGGCGCGCGCTGGTCGAGGAGGAGCGCGCCAAGGCCGAGACGGAGGCGGCCGCTCCGTGACCGTTCGTACGTCCCACGCGCCGTCGATCCTGGTGATCGACAACTACGACTCGTTCGTGTTCAACCTCGTCCAGTACCTGGGGGAGCTTGGCGCCTCCACGGTGGTGTGGCGCAACGACGCCGGCACCGTCGAGGACGTGCGGGCACTGGGTCCCGACGGGGTGCTCATCTCGCCCGGGCCCGGGCATCCGCGCGAGGCCGGGCTCTCGGTGGATGTGGTCCGCGAGCTCGGGTCGAGCCTGCCCGTGCTGGGGGTGTGCCTCGGCCATCAGGTGATCGGCCACGTCTACGGCGGCAGGGTGGTCCGCGCGCCGGAGTTGGTGCACGGCAAGACGTCCGAGGTGCACCACCGGGGCCTCGGCGTGCTGGAGGGGTTGCCGGTGCCGTTCGCGGCGACCCGCTACCACTCGCTGGTGGTGGAGCGCGACGGCATGCCGCCCGAGCTCGAGGTCACCGGCTGGACGGCGGCCGGGCTGGTCATGGCCCTGCGACATCGCCAGCACCCGGTCGAGGGGGTGCAGTTCCACCCCGAGTCGATCCTGACGCAGTCAGGCCACGACCTGCTGCGCAACTGGCTCATGCGCCTGCCGGCGACCGCGACCGTCTAGCCTCCACTCGGGGTCGTGGTGGTGATCCCCTCGGTGGTTGGGGTGGTCGGCGGCTTGGTGGTTGGGGTGGTCGGCGGCTTGGTGGTCGGGGTGGTCGGCGGCCGGGTCGTCTTTGGGCGGGTGGTGGTCGTCTCCCGGGTGGTGGTGGTCGTCTCCCGGGTGGTGGTGGTCGTCTGCTGGGTCGTCGTCGACTGCTTCGTCGTCAACGGGGTGGTCGAGGGTGGCGTGGAGACGGTCGTGGGGCTGGTGGTCGGTGAGGTTACCGCCCGGGTGATCAGGAACGCGGCGAACCCGACCACCAGCAGCGCCAGGATCGCGGCCAGAACCCAGCCGACCGAGCCGCGCCGCTGCTCGGGCACGTCCTGGGCGTAGCGCATCGCTCGGCTGCCCGCCCCGGTGGCGCCGCCGAGGACGGTGGTGGCGCCTTCGCCGTACCCCGCGGCGCCGATCGCCTGCGTGGTCTGCTGCGAAGGAATCGGTCCGGCCACCGTCACCGGCTCTCCAGCGCGCACCCGCTCCAGGTCCCGCTGCATCTCGGCCGCGGTCTGGTAACGGTCCTCCGGGCGCTTGGCCATCGCCTTCAGGCAAACCTGCTCCAGCGGGACCGGCACGTCGGGATTGAGCGCCCGCGGCGGCGTCGGGTCCTCGCGCACGTGGCGGTAGGCGATGGCGACCGGCGTGGGCCCGGTGAACGGGACCTGCCCGGTGACCATCTCGTACAGGCAGCAGCCGAGCGCGTAGACGTCGCTGCGCGCGTCCACTTCCAGCCCCTGCGCCTGCTCGGGGGCGATGTACTGGGCGGTGCCGACAACCGCCGAGGTCTGGGTGATCGACGGCACCGCGGACGCCCGCGCGATGCCGAAGTCCATCACCTTGACATCGCCGTCGGTGGTCAGCATCACGTTCCCGGGCTTCACGTCCCGGTGGACGATGCCCCGCGCATGCGCCACCGCCAGGGCGCCCGCCACATCGGCGGCCACCTCGGCCGCGCGCGCCCAGAACAACGCGCCCTCGGCGCGGATGACGTCCTTGAGCGTGCGGCCGTCGACGTGCTCCATGACGATGAACCAGGTGTCGCCCTCGGAGCCGGTGTCGAAGACCCCGACGATGTTGGGATGCGACAGGCTGGCCGCCGCCTGGGCCTCCCGACGGAAGCGGGCGAGGAAGGCGGGGTCGTGGGCGTACTGGGAGAGCAGGATCTTGATCGCGACCCGACGGGCGAGCAGCCGGTCGTGGCCCTCGTAGACCTCGGCCATCCCACCCGCGCCGAGCAGCCGGCCCACCTCGTAGCGGCCCAGCAGGATCTGTGGCGTCGCGCCCATTCGTCAGTTGTCCTCTTCGCTCTGGTCTCCGCCCTTGCCCTTGCCCGGTCGCCCACCGACCAGCAACTGCACCGTGCTCCCGCGGTCGACCGTGCTGTTGGGCACCGGCGACATCGACACGACCACACCGCGACGCCCACCGTCGCCGCGTTGACGCTGCACGACCACCTCCAGGTCGAGCGCGCGCAGCTTGTCGGTGGCGACGCCGAGCCGCTCGCCCCGGAGGTCCGGCACCCGCACCTGCGTGGTGGCGTGCGCCGCCCCGTCTCCGCCTCCCTGCCTGGTCGTCGCCGCCCTGCCCGCCGATTGCGAGGAGCTGGCGTTTCCGCCGCTCTGCCTCGAGACGACGAGCGGCAAGGCTAACAAGGCCACAAGCCCGAGCGCGAGTCCGAGCAGCCAGGTGGCCCGCCGGCGGCTGCGCCGCCGCGCCGGGGTGTCGCCACGGGCCAACCGGCCCGGCGGCCCGCCAGGGCCGGCCTCCGCCGGCCGCACGTCCCCGGGCACGCGAGCCCACGGCATCGGCGGGGTATGGCCCCCGGCCGCGGCCTCGTGCCCGCGCCCGGCTCGACGCCCCGCCGCCGCGGACCTGGACCATCCGGGCTCGGCCCGAGGCAGCGCCGCGGTGACCGACGACGGCCCCGGCATCGGCCCGGCCACCGACGGCCCCGCCGGCGGCTCCGGCCTGGGGATCGGTGCGGTCACCGACGGTCCCGCCGGCGGCTCCGGTGCGGTCACCGACGGTCCCGCCGGCGGCTCCGGGCCGGGTCCCGACGCCGGTGGCTCCGTCATGGGCAGGCGCGCCACCGGCAGCGAGATCGTCTCCGCCTGCCCGGGCGCGGCCGGGTCACGGCCAAGACGGGCATCGGCCAGCGCCGCCGCCATGGTGGCGGCCGACGGGAAGCGGTCGCCCGGCTGCTTGCCGAGCGAGCGCATGATCAGCCTGGCGGCGTGCTCGGGCAGCTCGGCGACGTGGTCCCGAGGGTCGGCTACCGGGGCGGACACGTGCTGGGTCGCGATCGCCACGGCGCTGCGCCCCTGGTAGGGGGTGGTGCCGGCGACCGACTCGTACAGCACGCAGCCGAGCGAGTACACGTCGGCGGCCGGCCCCACCGAACTGCCCTGGGCCTGCTCGGGCGCGACGTAGTTGGCGCTGCCGAGCACCATACCCGGCCGGGTCAGCGTGGTGGCCTGCGCCGCCCTGGCAATGCCGAAGTCGGTGACCTTCACGCGGCCGCTCCGGTCGATCAGGATGTTGGCCGGCTTCACGTCCCTGTGGACGACGCCCTGCGCGTGGGCCGCCGACAGCGCCGACGCCACCTGCTCGGCGACGGCGAACGCCTCCCGCCAGGGCAGCCGCCCGTGTTGGGCGATGCGCTCGGCGAGGGTGTCGCCATCGACCAGCTCCATCACGATGAACGGCTCGCTGAAGCGCTCGCCGTAGTCGTAGACCCTGGCCACGCCCGGGTGGCTGATCCCGGCAGCGGCACGTGCCTCCCGCCGGAACCGCTCCAGGAAGGTGGCGTCGTCGGCGAGCACACGCTTGAGGATCTTGACCGCGACCGGCCGGCCCAGGTGGGTGTCCACCGCCCGGTAAACGCTGCCCATGCCACCGGTGGCGATCAGCTCTCCGAGCTGGTAGCGGTCCGCGAGCATGGTGGGGTCCATCAGGACGAACCGTTCAGATACGCCTGCATGACCGCTTTGACGATCGGGGCGGAGACCCGCCCGCCCGTCGCCTCGCTGCCCAGCTCGCCGCCGTCCTCGACGATCGACGCAACGGCGATCGACTTGCCGGCCTTTGAGGTGGCGCCGACGAACCAGGCGTGCGGCGGCTCGTTGGCGCCGTGCTGGGCGGTGCCGGTCTTGCCGAAGACGTCGAGCCCCTCGATCCTGGCCGCCGACCCCGTCCCCTGCGGGCCGTTCACGACCTGGTTGAGCATCTGCCGAAGCTGGTCGGCGACGTTACCGGGGATCGCCTGGCCGAGCGACTCCGGCTCGAAGCGCTTCACCGTCTTGGTGCCGTCGGGGGAGAGGACCCGGTCGACCACGTAAGGCGCCATCCGCCGCCCGCCGTTGGCCACGGTGGCGATCACCGAGGCCATCTGTAGCGGCGACACGCGCACGTCACGCTGGCCGATCGCGCTCTGCGCCAGGGAGGGCGGGTCCAGCTGCGTGGGGATCCGGCTCTCGGCGGCCCCGGGGAGCTGGAACTGGATCGGCGAGTTCAGCCCGAACTTCTCGGCCTCGCCGGCCAGCCGCTTGGCTCCCAGGTCCACGCCAAGGTGCGCGAAGTAGGTGTTGCAGGAGACCTCCAGCGCCTCCACCAGACGCAGCGGGTCCTTGCCGCCGAAGCAGTTCTCGCCGCCGAAGTTCTGGATCGCCCGCTTGGTCTGCGGCGGCGTGTAGGTGTGCTCGTTCCGGCGGGTCGTGTCCGGCGACATGCTGTCCTCCAGCGCCGCCGCGGCGGTGATGATCTTGAAGGTCGACCCCGGCGGGTACAGCTCGCCGGCGGCCCGGTTCAGCAGCGGCTTGCCAGGCGCCTTGTTGAGCTGGTCCCAGGCCTTGCGGACCTTGTCGGTGTCGTGGCTGGACAGGTCGTTGGGGTCGTAGCGCGGATAGGTGGTCATGGCGAGCACCTTGCCGGTGGCGGGGTCCAGCGCCACCACCGCGCCCTTGCGCTGGCCGAGCGCCTGCTCGGCGGCGCGCTGCGCCGCCGGGTCCAGCGTCAGCACGAGCGTGCCGCCCGGGTTGGGCCGCGCGGTCAGCAGGTCGCTCAGGTTCTGCGCGAACTGCTCTGGGGCCTTGCCGAGCAGGAACGAGTTGAACTGCGCCTCAGCCAGCGAGCGGCCGAACACCAGCGAGTCGAAACCGGTGATCATGCCGTAGCGCGGGCCCTGCGGGTAGCGCCGCTCGTACTTGAGCGCGTCGTTGGTGGTGATCGATCTGGCGACCGGGGAGCCGTCGGACAGTACGATCTGACCCCGCTCGATCGAGTACTCCTTGACCAGGACGCGGCCGTTGCGGGGGTCGTTGTTCAGCCGGTCGGCAGCCACCACCTGCCAGTAGAAGGGAGCGGCGAACAGCAGCATGAAGCCGGCCATGACCACCACCGCGACCCGGCGGATCTGCCCGTTCATCCGGCGACGGTCACCTCCCCGGCCTGCGCCGCGGACAGCGCTCTGGACGGCGCCGAGGTGACGTCGCTGGACACCCTGCAGAGCAGGGCGATCAGGGCATAGTTGGCCACCACGCTGGAGCCGCCGAAGCTCACGAACGGCAGGGTGATGCCGGTGAGCGGGATCAGCCTGGTGACGCCGCCGACGATCACGAACACCTGCAGCCCGAAGCCGACCACCAGCCCGGTGACCAGGAGCTTGCCGAAGTCGTCGCTGGTGGCCAGGGCGATCCGCAGCCCGCGGAAGACCATCAGCAGGTAGACCAGCAGGATGGCGGTAACCCCGACCAGGCCCAGCTCCTCGCCGAGCGCGGTGAAGATGAAGTCGGTGGAGGCGGCCGGGATGGTCTGCGGCCGGCCCTGGTCCCAGCCCTGCCCGAGGATGCCGCCGCTGGCCATCGCGAACAGCCCCTGGACAAGCTGGTAGCCCTTGCCGTTGTAGTCGGCCCAGGGATTGCGCCAGGTCTCGACCCGGACCTGGAGGTGGCTGAAGAGCTGGTAGGCGACGAACGCGCCGAGCAGGAACAGCACCAGCCCGGCGGCCACGTAGGAGAAGCGCCCGGTCGACACGTACAGCAGCGCCACGAACACGCCGAAGAACAGCAGACTGGTGCCGAGGTCCTTCTCGAAGAACAGCACGAACAGGCTGACGCCCCAGGCCATGACCAGCGGCATGAAGTACTTGACCTCAGGCAGCAGCACCCGCCCGACCCGGTAGGTGGCGGTGGCCAGCAACTCCTTGTGCTCGGCGAGGTAGGCGGCCAGGAACACCACCAGGGCGATCTTGGCGAGCTCGGAGGGCTGGCCCGAGAAGGGGCCGATCTTGACCCAGAGGCGCGCCCCGAAGACCTCTCGGCCGATGAACGGCATGGCCGGCAGCACCAGCAGGAACAGACCGCCGAGGAGCCAGGTGTAGCGGTAGCGGTCCAGCAACCGGTGGTCGCGGACGAAGATCACCACCACCACGAACACCGCCACGCCAAGCACCGTCCACAGCGCCTGCGAGGGGGCCTGCGCCGTGCGGCTGCTGGCGTAGTCCAGCCGCCGCACCATCACCAGGCCGAGCCCGTTGAGCAGCGCGGCTCCCGGCAGTAGCAAGGGGTCGGCCTGCGGCGCGAAGCGGCGCAGCACCAGATGGGCGCCGATGAACAGCACCGTCAGAGTGATGCCGTAGCCGAGCGTGCCCGAGGGGATCTTGTTCTGGGCGGTGAGCCCGACGACCAGGTAGGCGCCGATCGACAGGATCAGCGCCAGGAGCAGCAGGGAGAGCTCCACGTTCCGCCTGGACTCCACTGGTCAGCCCCTTGCCTTGGCCTTGGTGGTGGTCGTCGCCGGCTTGGTGGTGGTGGGGACCCCCGTGGTCTGCGCGGCCTGGGAACCCGTGGCGCAGCCCTGCTGGGTGAACACGAACGGGGAGCACTGCGCGATGCGGCGGGCGTCGGCGAGGCTGGAGGCGCTGACGCCCTCGTCGAGCCGGGGAGCGTAGCCGGCCGCGACCCGGTCACGGCTGATCCCGGTGCGCTCCACCACGCGCGAGAGGCGCACTCCGGCGACGTTGCCGGGGACTCCGCTGAAGACCGCGACCTGGTCGCGGTCGAACCCCACCCAGTAACGGCTGAAGACCAGCGCGCGGCCGCCGAGCAGGACGGCGGCCAGCACCGCCAGCAGCAGCAGTCCGAAGAGCAGTCGGCGGAGCCTGCGCCGGCGCGGGTGCCGGCTGGCGCGAGCGCCCCGGGACGCGGGGCGTGCCGGTTCCGCCTCGCGGCGGTGCATCCGACCCCCGGCTCCGTCCGTCGGCGTCACCCTGCGGTGGAGCCCGGTCAGCAGCTCGCTGGTGGCTCCGCCGCGCCCGGCCGCGATCGTGCCGGTCGGGGAGTCGAGGTCGCCGGTGTGCTCGCCGGGCCGCCCGAGCCGTTCGGCGGTGTCCAGCACGACCACGGTGATGTTGTCCGGCCCGCCGCCCTCGTTCGCCATGCCCACCAGCTTCTCGGCGGCGCGCTGCGGCCCGGGCACGCGCAGGAGGACGTTGCGGATGCGGCGCTCGTCGACCACCCCGGAGAGCCCGTCGCTGCACAGCAGCAGGCGGTCGCCAGACAGCAACTTGTAGGTGAACAGGTCGACCTCGACGTCGGACTCGACCCCGAGCGCGCGGGTGATGATGCTGCGCTGGGGGTGGCGCTCGGCCTCGTCGGGGCGCAGGCGGCCCTCGTCGATCAGCTCCTGGACCAGGGTATGGTCGACGGTAACCTGCGAGAGCTCGCCGTTGCGGAGCAGGTAGGCCCGCGAGTCCCCGACGTTGGCCAGGTGGATGGAGTCGCCGTCCTCCAGCAGCGCGACCAGCGTGGTGCCCATGCCCTCGAACTGGGAGTCCTTGGCGGCCGTCTCGCGGATGCGGCGGTTGGCCGCCAGGAACACCCGCCGGAGGGCCTCGCCGGCCTCGGCGGGGGTCGGCCAGGGGCCGGCGTGCTTCAGGGTCGCCAGCTCCTCCATGGCGATGGCGCTGGCCACCTCACCGGCGCGGTGCCCGCCCATGCCGTCGGCGACCGCCGCCAGTCGTCCCGCGACGAGGTAGCGGTCCTCGTTGTTCTTGCGCATCCGACCCATATCGGTCATCGCGCCACGGTTGAGGGGCATCAGCGGCGGAGCTCCAGGGTGGCCTTGCCCATGCGGATGTCGTCGCCGGGGCCGATCGCCGTGGGCGTCGAAACCCGGGAGCGGTTCATATAGGTGCCGTTGGTGGAGCCGAGATCCTCCAGCCAGTAGGAGCCGTCCCTGAGATAGATGCGGGCGTGGACGTTCGACACGTAGTTGTCCGCAACCACCAGGTCACACGTGGCCGCTCTGCCCAGGGTGATCGACTCCTTCAGCGGGATCGTGCGCCGGCCGCTCGCGTCGGTGATGACCAGCTCGCGCGGCGGTCGGCGGGGAGACCGGGCCGGGGTGGGCCGCGCGGCGGGTCGCGGCGTGTAGGCCGGGGCCCGCCGCCTCTCAGCCTTGGGCCCGAACACGTCGATCACCACCGCCCGGACCGCCCGGGCGACGAACAGGTAGAGCACGATCAGAAATGCGACCTTGACCGCAAGGAGGAAGATCGGCGGCATCAGCCCTCCCGTCGGAACTGCAGGGTCGAGTTCGCCAGCTTGACGACGTCGCCATCGGCAAGCCGGCGACGGCGGATCGGCTGACCATTGACCTCGGTCCCGTTGGTCGAGCGCAAGTCTTCCACGATGAAGTCATCGCCTTCACGGATGATCCGAGCATGGTTGCGCGAGACGCCCGGATCAGCAAGTGCGATATCAGACTGCTCAGATCGCCCGATCAGGACCTCGGGCTGGGTGAGAGGATAGACCTGCGAGACCGCACCGGTCGCGTGCAGCAGGGTCAGGCTGGCCGGCGCATGCCGCCGGCTGGAGCGGACCTCTCCGGGCAGCATGGCGGTTGCCGGGCCGACCTGCCCGACGGGCTCCTGCGCCCAGCCCCGCGCCGCCGGCACCGGCTGCTCGTTGGCCTCGACCCGGCTCGCGACCCGGAACCGTCCTTCGCTCAGCGCCTCGTCGGTCTCCAGCTCGACCCTTGCCGGGCCCATCATCCCCCAGCCGTTCTCACGAGCGGTGTCCACCACCAGGGCGGCCAGCTCGGCGGTCAGCGCCCGCTCGTAGTCGGCGAAGCGCTGCCGGTCCCGCGGAGAGAGCTCGATGCTGTAGAGGTTGTCGACGTAGATGCGGCTGACGCCCACCTGGCGGCTGTCCTCGACCGCCCTCACGAGACGCTTGCCCAGCTCGACCGGCTGCACGCCGGAGCGGAAGGCCCGCGCGAACAGCCCTTCGACGGCGCCCTCGAGGCGCCGCTCGAAGTCCCGGAGAAACGCCATGTCCGACTAGCGCCGCCCGGACAGGCGGCGGCACGGCCGGAACCGGGCTCCCGTGCGCTCCAGGCTGGACATCAGTGTCACCTCGCGAGGCGTCGGGTGGGCAACTGCTTGCGGGGGAGGCACTGGTACGCCACTCCTGAGATCAAAACCAATCCAGACGTGTTCAACCGCTGCAACGTACCCCGCCCTGCCGCAGTGTACCCGCGTTGGCCTCGCAATCCGGTCTCGGCAAGCGGATCGAAGCACCGCCGTTGCACAACTGCCACATACCGTCTCGCATGGCGGCGATGCCCGCTGCTACAATCCGATGCCGTTCCTCGGGCGAGTGGCGGAATTGGCAGACGCGCAGGATTCAGGTTCCTGTGTCCGCAAGGACGTGGGGGTTCAAGTCCCCCTTCGCCCACTTCCTATGGAGCCCTTGGTCCTGCGCGCGCCGCACCTGCTGGACGGTGGCGGCGGCGAGCCGATGCCAGACGCCGCGCTCTGGCTCGACGGCGGCCGCATCGCCTGGGTCGGCCCGGCGGGCGCCCTCCCCGCGGAGGCCGGCGGCGCCCGCACCATCGAGCTGCCAGGGTGCACTCTCCTGCCGGGCCTGGTCGACGCCCACGTCCACCTCGTCGCCAGTGGCGGCCCGGAGCTGGCGGCCAGCATCCCACCGACCGAGGCCGAGCGGACGCTGGCGGCGATCGCCAACTGCCGGCGTCAGCTCGACGGCGGCACCACCCTGGTGCGCGACCTCGGCGCACCGGGCGGCGAGGTGATCGCGCTGGCCAGGGCCATCGAGGCCGGCACGGTCGAGGGCCCGACGGTGATCGCCGCCGGCCCGGCGGTGACTATGACCGGCGGGCACATCGCCTACATGGGGCGGGTCGCGGACGGCCCCGAGCAGATGCGCGCCGCGGTGCGGGCCAATCTCGCCCTTGGTGCCGGCTGTATCAAGGTCGTGGCCACCGGTGGGGTCCTGACCCGGGGGCTGGACCCGCGCGTCGCTGCCTACACCCAGCCTGAGCTGGACGCGCTGGTCGATGAGGCCCACCGTCTCGGCCTCAAGGTTGCCGCCCACGCCATCGGCGAGGGCGGGGTCGCCACCGCCCTGCGCGCCGGGGTCGACTCGGTCGAGCACGGCATGTTCCTCGACCAGACCTGCATCGAGCTGTTCCTCCAGACCGGCGCATGCTACAGCGCCACCTTCTCCGCCCCCGGATGCATCCTCCGGGGGGAGAGCGTGCCGGACTGGATCAAGGAGCGTGCCCGCCCGGCCGCCGAGGCGCAGGCGGCCTCGTTCCAGGCAGCGGTGAAGGCGGGCGTTCGGATGGTCGCCGGCACGGACGCCGGGACTCCCGAGAACCACCATGGCCGGGTCTCCCACGAGGTCGTCTCCATGGTGGAGTCCGGCCTCGACCTGCTGGCCGGCGTCCGGGCCGCCACCGCCGAGGCCGCCGACCTGCTCGGCGACGCCGACCGCGGCATGCTCCGCCCTGGCGCGATCGCCGACGTCCTCGCCGTTCACGGCGACGTCGTGGTCGACGTCACCGCCCTGACCCGCCCCGCCGCCGTCTTCAAGTCCGGCCGCCAGGTCCGCTAGCCGGCCGGGTCTGCCTCCCTGGCCCGGGTGCCGCCCGACTGGCCCGGCCCGGGTCCGCCGGACGGGCCTCGCCGGGTCGGTCGGCCTGGCCCCGGGGTCCGCCCGACCGGGCTGGCGGTCGTCCACAGTGTTGGCGGTGCCCCTACCCTTCGCCGCCTTGGCTGGTTAGGCTGAAACGGGGTGGGTTACGAGCGGTAGCCATGACAAGCGGGACGAGGGGCCCAAGGAGGCAACGTGCGATGAGCGTGCTGGAACTCCCCGAGGAACTGGTCGCGTTGCGCGACGCCATCCGCAGCTTCATCCAGCGGGAGGTTGCCCCCAAGGAGGCGACCTACGCGCAGGAGATCCAGGAGACGGGCACGTTCGCCGAGCTCGAACAGGAGAAGCGAGCCCTGCGCAAGCGCTCGGCAACCGAGGGCTTCTACACGTTGTTCATGCCCGAGTCGTGCGGCGGCGGAGGCGTCGGCTACCTCGGCCTGGTGCTGTGCGTCGAGGAATGCCTGCGCCACGGCCTGCTGATGACCATGCCCGGCAGTGTCCTGCCGAGCGTCGAGGGCCCCACGCCGATCCTGCTGGACGGCACACCCGAGCAGCAGGAGCGCTACCTCCAGCCGACCATGCGCGCCGAGCGCGAAGCCTGCTTCGCGCTGACCGAGCCGGACGCCGGCAGCGACGCCACCAGGATCCGCACCCGGGCCGAGCGGGCCGACGGCGGCTGGGTCATCAACGGTCGCAAGCACTTCATCACCCACGGAGCCGAGGCCGACTACGTGATCCTCTTCGCGGTCACCGAGACCGGGCTCGGCGCCAAGGGCGGCATCTCCTGCTTCCTGGTCGACAAGGACACCCCCGGCTTCGAGGTCGGCCGCAGGCAGCGGACGATGTACGACGCCAACCAGGCCGAGCTGGTCTTCACCGACTGCCGGGTCGACGACGGCGCCCTGCTCGGCAAAGAGGGCTACGGCTTCTACTCGGCCATGCGCTGGATCAACGGCGGCCGCATGTCGATCTCGGCCATGGCCATCGGCACGGCTCAGTACCTGTACGGCCGCATGCTCGAGTACGCCAAGGTCCGGGAGGCGTTCGGGCGGAAGATCGGCGCCAACCAGTACGTGCAGGGGATGATCGTCGACTCGCTGGCCGAGCTCGAGCAGGCGCGCCTCCTGGTGTACGCGCAGGCCGATGCGCTCGACCGCGGCGCCGACGGCCGCAAGGAGGCGGCACTGGCCAAGTACGTCGCCACCGAGATGGTCGGGCGGGTGGCCGACCGCGCGATCCAGGTGTTCGGCGGCAACGGCTACATGACCGAGATGGGCATCGAGCGCTGCGCCCGCTTCGTCCGCGCCATGCGCCTGTACGAGGGCACCAGCGAGATCCTCAAGGTCAACATCGCCCGCTCCATCGGCCTCGGGTAGCGGGCAGCACCCGGGCTGGGCCCCGGTGGCCGGCGGCACGAGGGACTGGGTGACGGCCGGCCGCTCGGGATGCGGAGCCGCCGGGCCGGCTCTAGGATGGCGGCCATGAAGACCTCCCGCGTACGTGCCAACGTGCTGCTCGCCGCGGCCGCCTGGACCGTGTACGTCTGGGTCACCCGGATGTGGAACATCGTCCGCGACCCCGGCCACGACTTCGGGTTCAAGGCCGTGCACGGCGCGCTGGCGGTCGTCTCGCTCGCGTTTGCGGTCGCCCTTGCCGTGATCGGGTTCAGGATGCGGCGCGAGGCGCTCCAGCCTCGCGATCCCGGCCGCGCGCAGCCCGAGTCCCGCGACCGCCAGGAGACCGTCGGCGGCTAGCCCGAGGCGTCCAGGATGGCCAGCGCCGCGGCTTGGGCTCGTGCCATGACCTCCTTCAGCGGCTTCCCGGTCTCGGCGGCGAGGCGTGCGCAGTCCGCGAACTCCGGCGCCACGTTGATTACAGCTCCCTGGTCGAGCCCCAGCTTGACGCGCGCCTTGCCGCCGAGCACCTCGACCTCCACGAGCCGGCGCTCCAGCATCCACTTGTGGACCGGCAGGCCGCGGACCCCGAGCGTGGAGGTCTCGCGCCACAGCACGCCACGAAGGACGACCTCCGCCCCGGGAGGGCACAGTACCGACAGGGTGATGCCCGGCCGGCCCTTCTTCATGTGGATCGGCGTGAACCACACGTCCGCCGCACCCGCCTCCAGCAGCCGGTCCAGCACCCAGGGCGCCAGCTCCGGCGTCATGTCGTCGATGTTGGCCTCGAGCACGAGCCCGCCGTCCCCGCCGGGCTCCGGGCCGACCCGCTCGCCGAGGATCACCCGCAGCAGGTTCGGCAGCTCCCGGTGGACCCGGCTGCCCGCTCCGTAGCCGACCCGGGCGAGCCGCACGGGCGGAAGCTCGGCGAAGCGGCTCGCGCTGGCCGCCAGGATCGCGGCGCCCGTCGGGGTGGTCAGCTCCGCCTCGACCCCACCGGCGTGCAGCGGCGCGCCGCGGAGCAGCTCCAGCACCGCCGGCGCCGGCACCGGCAGGACGCCGTGCTCGGCGCGCGTGCGGCCGGTGCCGGTGGCCACCGCGGACGCCCACACCTCGGCGACGCCGAGATCGTGCAGCAGCAGGGCCGCCCCCACAACGTCGACCACCGCGTCCACCGCGCCAATTTCGTGGAAGTGGACCTCTTCGGGCTCGACCCGGTGCACCCGGCCCTCCGCCTCGGCCAGCCTGGCGAAGGTCTCCAGCGCCCGCCGACGGACCGGCTCGGCAAGATCGGCGCCACCCAGCAGCTCGCGCAGGTCCGCCCAGGTCCTGCGGGTTCGGCCCTGCGCGCGCACGGTCGCCCGGGTCGCGCCGATGCCGCCCCGCACGGTCGTGCCGATCTCCAGTTCGAACGGGTCGAGGTCGAGCCCTTCCAGCCCGTCACGCAGCGCGCGCTCCGATGCGCCCGCGTCCAGCAGCGCACCGAGCACCATGTCGCCGGCCACTCCCGCGAAGCAGTCGAAGTAGGCGAACGGCGTGCCAGGGATGCTCATGTCGCGTCTCCGCCCGGGCGGGTCTCCAACGTCCCGGGGCGGTCTGCCCCCGTGCGCTCGCGCGCGGCGAGGATGCGCGCGGCCAGCGCCCCCGCGCCGAAGCCGTTGTCGATGTTGACGACCGCCACCCCCACCGCGCACGAGGTCAGCATGCCGAGCAGGGCGGCAAGGCCCTCGAAGGCGGCACCGTAGCCGACGCTGGTCGGCACCGCGATCACCGGCGCTCCGACCAGGCCGCCGACCAGCGACGGCAGCGCGCCCTCCATGCCGGCGACCACGATCACCACGTCGGCCGCCTGGAGCCGCCCGGTATCGGCGAACAGCCGATGCGCCCCGGCCACGCCCACGTCCACCAGCCTGTCCACCCGGCAGCCGAACGCCTCGGCGGTCACCCACGCCTCCTCAGCGACGGGGAGGTCGCTGGTGCCAGCGCAGGCCACGAGCACCAGCCCGGCGTCGCCGGCGGGCTCCAGCCGCCGGCACACCAGCATCCCCGCACGCGGATGCCACTCGGTCTCCGGGGCCACCCCCAGCACCGCGTCGGCATGCGCCTGGCTCGCCTTGGTGACCAGGACCGGCGCGCCTCCCTGCGCCAGCAGCGACGTCACGATCGCCGCCGCCTCGTCCGGTGTCTTGCCGCGCGCGTAGACCACCTCCGGCCCGAGCGCCCTGAGCGGCCGATGGTGGTCCACGCGCGCGAACCCGAGGTCCTCGAAGGGGAGGCGGGCCAGGCGGCGCACGGCGTCCTCGGTGGGCAGCTCGCCACGGGCAACCGCGCTCAGAAGCTGCCGAAGCTGACCTTCGTCCAAAGTCCTCGCATTGTACAATCGCCGATGGTCCTGGCTCCCGCGGGGTCTGGCAGCTCCACGCAGGCTCCGGCAGGCCCCGATCTTCCCCGTGTGCTCGAGATCGTAGGAGGTCATCCTCGTCGTGCCAGCCCTTTCGGTCGAGCGGTTGACGGTCCTCGTGTACGCGAGTCTCTCCGCCTGTGCCGTGCTGCTGCTCGCCGTGCTTGCGCTCGGCCTGCGGCTGGCTCGCATACGGCGGACCTATGCTCAGGTCCTCGATGGCGTGCCCCACGGGGACCTGCTGGCGGTGGTGTCCCGGCACATCCAGACGGTCAGGGATCTCCAGCGGACGGCGGAGCTGGTCGGTCGCGAGACGGCCCAGCTCCGCCAGCGCCTCTCGTCCGCCGTCAGGACGGTCGGCTTCGCACGCTACGACGCCTTCCCCGACGTCGGCGGGCAGCTCTCCTTCTCCACGGCGCTGCTCGACGAGGCCGGTGACGGCGTGGTCCTGACGACCATCAACGGGCGCACCAACTCGCGCTCGTATGCCAAGGCCATCAAGGGCGGTCAGTCCGCCTACCAGCTCTCCGACGACGAGCGGGCAGCCATCGCCATGGCCATGGGCGAGACGGACCAGCCGGCCGTCCGATCTCACGCCTGATCGCCCGGTAGTAGCCTGCCGGCCAGGGGGTTCTCTTCGGTTTGCGCGCGATTCTCTGGAGGCCAAGCGTGCTCGATCTCAAGCTCATCCGTGACAACCCGGAGATGGTCCGGGAGTCCCTGGCGCGCCGCGGCCAGGGTGTGGCCGACGCGGTCGACCGGCTGCTGGAGCTGGACGCGTCGCGGCGTTCCCTGGTCACCGAGGTCGACAGCCTGCGCGCCGAGCAGAAGCGCCGCGGCAAGGAGGTCGCCAAGGCCGCTCCCGAGCGCCGTGCCGAGGTCCTCGCCGGCCTCAAGGACCTCAGTGGCCAGATCGACCGCGCCGAGGAGCGGCTCCGGCAGGTCGAGGCCGAGCTGAACGACCTGCTGGCGCGCGTCCCGAACCTGACCGACCCGTCGGTGCCTCCCGGTGGCGAGGACGACGCCGTCGAGCTCCGCCGCGTCGGGACCGTCCCCGACCTCGGCTTCCCGCCACGGGACCACCTGGAGCTCGGAGAGCTCCTCGGCGCCATCGACGTGGCGCGCGCCGCCAAGGTCTCGGGCGCCCGCTTCGGCTATCTCACCGGGCCTGGCGCGATGCTCGAGTTCGCGCTCGTCCGCTTCGCCATCGACCGGCTGGCCAGCGCCGGCTTCGTGCCGGTGGTCCCGCCGGTGCTGGTGCGTCGCGAGGCCATGTTCGGCACCGGCTTCCTGCCCACCGACGAGCAGCAGCTCTTCCGCATCCCCGACGACGACCTCTATCTGGTGGGGACCTCGGAGGTGCCGCTCGTCAGCTACCACGCAGACGAGATTCTCGACCCCGGCAGCCTGCCGCGCCGCTACGTCGGGTTCTCGACCTGCTTCCGGCGCGAGGCCGGCTCCTACGGCAAGGACACCAGGGGCATCTTCCGTGTCCATCAGTTCGACAAGGTGGAGATGGTCTCGTTCGTGCTGCCGGAGGCATCGGGCGAGGAACACGAGCTGCTGCTCGCCCGCGAGGAGGAGCTCCTCGGTGCGCTGGAGATTCCCTACCGGGTCGTCAACATCGCCGCCGGCGACCTCGGGGGCCCCGCCGCCAAGAAGTACGACTGCGAGGCCTGGATCCCGTCGCAAGGTACCTGGCGGGAGCTGACCTCCACGTCCAACTGCACCGACTACCAGGCCAGGCGGATCGGCTGCAGGGTCCGCGAGGCCGGCGGGAACCGGCCCCTTCACACCCTCAACGGCACCGCCATCGCGGTCGGTCGCACGATCGTCGCCCTGCTCGAGAACCACCAGCTCCAGGACGGCAGCGTGCGGGTCCCCACGGCCCTGCGGGAGTATCTCGGCGGTACCGAGGTCATCCAGCCGGCCAAGTAGACTCTCCGGCGGAGGAGTGGCCGAGCGGTCGAAGGCAGCGACCTTGAAAGTCGCCGGGTCTGAACGACCCCGTGGGTTCGAATCCCACCTCCTCCGCTTCAGCTAGCAGCGCTTTCGCCCAGCACGACGACGTTGGGTACGCCTGGGGTCCGTGTGACGTCGCGGACCTTGCAGGTGAACTGCGGATCGGTCGACGGCTTCCAGGTTTCCTGCAGGTGTGACTTGAGCCCACGCGCGCCAGATCCGCGAGACCGCGGTCTGGCTCAGCCCGGTCGCTTGGGCCATCGACCGGGTCGACCAGTGCGTGTCGTGGTTGGGCGGGGCTTGCTCCAACGTCTTGGTGATCACCTGCTCGACCCGCTCATCGGCGATCGTGCGGGGCCGGCCCGGCCGCGGCTCATCCGACAGGCCCTCAAACCGGTTCGTGCTGATCACGGCCGAACCCGACCTGCGTAGGCGTAGTGTACGTGTCGGAGGATCGATACCCCGATACCTGGGGCAGCGCCGACCGGACATGAGGTGTGGTTCATGGAGTTCGGGGTGCTTGGCCCGTTGCGGGTGGTCGACGGCGACCGCGCAGTCGCGTTGGGCGGGCCGATGCAGCGGGCGATCCTGGCGCTGCTGGTTCTCGAACCCAACCGGGTGGTGTCTACGCACCACCTGATGCATGGCCTGTGGGGGGATGACCCGCCGGCCCGGGCGGTTGGGACCCTGCAGGCGTACGTGTCGAACCTGCGTCGTGCCCTGGAGCCGGCGCGGCGGCCGGGCGAGCCGGCCCGGCTACTGGTGTGGCGAGCATCGGGCTACGTGCTTCGGGTGGCGCCGGAAGACGTCGACTGGCTGCGGTTCGAGCGGCTGCTCGGACGGGCCCGGGAGGCCCGCGCGGCCGGCGATCTGCAGGTGGCGGACGCAATACTCGGGGACGCCAGGGCGTTGTGGCGGGGTCCACCGTTAGCGGATCTCACCGCGTTCGCCTTGCACGAGCGGGCTCGCCTCGACGGCCTGCGGCTGGCCGCCGTCGAGGAACACGCGGAGGTGCTGCTGGCGTTGGGGCGCCACGACGAGGTGGTTGACGATCTGGCGGCGGTCGCCGCCGAGCACCCGCTGCGGGAGCGGCTGCGTGGCCTGCAGATGATCGCGTTGTATCGGGCGGGCCGGCAGGTGGAGGCCCTGGATGTCTACGGCGAAGTACGGCGACGCCTGGCTGAGGAGCACGGCCTCGACCCCGGTGGCGAGCTGCGGCGCCTGCATGAGCAGGTCCTGCGGCAGGATCCCGGGCTGGAGGCGGTCCGGCCGGTGGCCCCGCGCGCTGCGAACCGCCTGCTCGGTACTCCCGGCCCGTTCGTCGGCCGGTCGGCGGAGCTGGCAGTTCTTCGCGCCCATCTCGGCGCTGCCCAGGCGGGGTCGGGCCGGGTGGTGCTTGTCGAGGGCGAGCCGGGCGTCGGCAAGACCCGGCTGGCGGAGAAGGTTGCCGCCGAGGCCGCCGCGCGGGGGTTTCTGGCGGTGTGGGGCGGCTGTGCCGAAGGCGGGGGCGCGCCTGCGTTGTGGCCATGGGCGCAGGTGCTGCGCGCACTGGGGGATGACGGCGATATTGCGGGCATGGTGCCGCAGCATGCACTGCTCGACCCGCAGGTCGCCCGCGGGCAGCTCAACCGGGGCCTTACCGACATACTGCGGGAACGGGGTCAGGCACGGCCCCTCCTGCTCGTCCTCGACGACCTGCACTGGGCCGACGTGGCGTCCCTGGCGCTGCTGGAGTTCTTGGCCGCACACCTCGCCGACGTGTGCATCCTCGTGCTGGGCACGTACCGGGAGGTCGACCTCCCGCGGGCGCCACGCCTGACCGGCACCCTCGGCGTCCTCGCTCGCCTGCCTGGGGCCGATCGGGTGGCGCTGCAGGGCCTGGACCTCGACGAGGTCACCAGCCTCATTCGGGCGCACACCGGCGCCGAGCCCGCCCCCGACATGGCCGCGGCGATGCACCGCCGTACCGAGGGTAATCCGTTCTTCGTCACCGAGCTGCTGCGTCTGGACGATCCCGCGGCGCTGCCGCACGGGCCGGTACCGGCCGGGATCCGCGACGTGGTCCGCCGTCGCGTCGCCCGCCTGCCGCACCCGGCCCGCACGCTGCTCGACACCGCAGCGCTCGTCGGTCGTGACGTCGACCTTCGCCTCGTGGGCGGATTGTGCGGGCTCCAGGGTGACGCGGGTCTGGAGGCCGCGGCGACGGCCGTCGCGGAGGGCGTGCTGACCGAGGTCCCGGGCAGGATCGGCGGGTACCGGTTCACCCACGCGCTGGTCCAGGAGACGTTGGTCGCCGACCTGTCGCCGGTCCATCGGGCGCGGCTCCACGAGCGCATCGCGCTGGCGCTGCTGGACGCGTACGGCGAGGACGACGAGCACGCCGCGGAGGTCGCCGAGCACCTCTGGGCATCGCTGCCAGCCGGCGACATGGAGCGGGCCCTGCGAGCACAGGCACGTGCCGCCGACGTTGCGTGGGCCGGCTTGGCCTACGAGCGGGCGGAGGCGCAGCTGGAGCGGGCGTCCACCCTGCTGCGGTCCCTGCCGCCCGCGGCGGCGCCAGCCGACGTCGACCTCGAGGTCCACATCCGGCTCGGCTCGCTGCGCAGCGCCCGGCGCGGCTACACGCGGGAGATACGCGAGGAGTTCGACCGCGCCCGCATGCTGGCGGAGCGCCTGGACCGCCGCGGCGACCTACTCGCCGCGCTGTGGGGACTGGGCGCGACCGCGGTGGTCCGGGGAGATCTGGCCGCCGCCGGCGAGCTCACCGACGCGGCGCTGGCGGAGGCCCGCCACGTCCCCGGCCGAGCCGCCCTCGCGACCGGCCACCAGGGAGTCGGCATCGTCGCCTTCTACCGGGGACAGCTGCCGACGGCCCGGCGGCATTTCCGGGCCGCCCTGGCCGTATGGCGCGACACCGGTACGGCCCCGGGCGTCGTGCTGCACGGTCCGCCACCCAGCGCCCGGCCCGATGTGATGGCGCCCTCCTATGACGCGCTCGCCACTTGTCTGATGGGGGACCTGGCCGGCGCACGGCAGCAGATCGCCCGTGCCCTGCTCGCCGCCGAGGCGGCCGGAGAGCCCTACCCGATGGCGTTCGTGCACAGCTTCCACGCGCGACTAGCCGCAATCGCACGCGACTTGGAGGTCGCGGCGACGGCTGCGATCCAGGCGATCCGCCTCGCCGACGAGCACGGCTTCCCGCTGCTGGCCAAGCACGCGGCGATCCCCCTCGGCTGGGCGCAGGCTGGGCAAGGAGAACCGGAAACCGGCCTGGCCACCATCGAGCGTGGACTGGCCGCGCTGCACGATTCGGGGCAGCGGATCCTGACCCCGTTCCACCGCGGGCTGCAGGCCGAGGCGATCCTGGGGCTCGGCGATCCCGTCGGCGCACTCGCAGTACTTGACGACGCTCTGGCCGAGTCGGCCACTCGCGGTGGGGGCTTCGAGACGCCCGGGCTCCACCAGCTGCGCGGGCTGGTGCTGGCTGCCCTGGGCCGTGACGACGAGGCGCGGGCCGCGCGTGAGGCTGCCGCCGCGGTCGCACGCGAGCAGGGCGCGCGCACTCCCGCCTATCGCCTGGTCGCCGCGGGCATGGGCGGAGCCGGCTCCTAGATTACAGCGTGTTCAGAACCGGTTGTCCGGGTCAGGTGAGCGGCTGTGTCTGCGGTGCGGTGAAGGTCTGCGGCGGGTCGAGCGCTGTCGTCATGGATACCATCCGGTCCGTCGTGGCTTCGCAGACATGGGGTTGGAGGCGGATTCAGCCGTGCAGTTCATTGCTGGCTGGGTGGCCGAGCGGTTGAGCCGCGCACGATCAGCCGGGTCGGTAGCTCGATACGGCTGGCGGGGGTGGCAGCGCCGTCCAGCGCTTGCAGCAGCAGGCGGGCGGCGATCCGGCCCTTGTCGGCCAAGGGCTGGTGCACCGTGGTCAGGTCAGTGTTGGCGTCCGGGAGGTCGTCGAAGCCGACGACCGACAGCGCCCCTGGGATCGGCAGGTCCCGCTGGTGCGCCGCTTGGATCGCGCCCTGGGCGAGCAGGTCGGTGGTCGCCAGGATCGCGGTGAGCTCGGGTATCCGGTCGAGCAGGGCCGCCGCCCCGGCGTGGCCGCTGGCTAGGTTGGGGATGCCGCACTCCTGGATCGGTATCGACTCCCAGGCCAGGCCCGACGCGTGCAACGCGTCGGCGTAGCCGGCCAGCCGCAGGTGGGCGGCTCGGAACCCGGACGCGACGCGCCGCTGGTCATCGACGGGGCCGCGGTAGGCGTCGGCGGCGATCCGGTCGACCAGCACGCCGATGCGGCGATGGCCGAGGGCGAGCAGGTGCTCGGCGGCCTGGCGCGCGCCACCGCGGTCGTCGACGCCGACGAGGGGGACGCCCTGGAGGTCGGGGCCGTCGACGACCACGGTCGGCAGCCGGCGTCCGAGGAGTGCTGAGATGCTGGGGTGGCCGTCGGGCAGGTGGTAAACCAGGAAGCCGTCGACGACCGCCCGGGTGACCGCCTGGGTGGCCGTCGACGTGCCGGTGGGTCGCTCGGGTGGTGCTGGCAGCAGGCTGAGGCCCATGTCGGCGAGCTGGCCGGCGTTGGCAACCTCCCGCAGCAGCAGGATCGCCGCGGGGTCGTCGAACGCGAACGTGAGCGCTTCGGCGAGCAGAACCCCGAGCGCGCCCACCCGGCCAGTGCGCAAGCTGCGGGCGACTGGGTCCGGGCCGGGGTAGCCGAGCTCGCGCGCGGCGGCCAGGACCCGTGCGCGCACGGCGACGGAGAGCTTGCCGGGCCGGTTGTAGGCGTTGGAGACCGTCGTGCGGGAGACGCCGGCAGCGACGGCGATGTCCTTCATCGTCGCGCCCCGGCTTTCCGTGCCGATCATTCCAGCATGCCCCATGGTGAATCGATCAACCAGCCGAGCGTACCTTGGAGGTGAATCGATCAACCTTAACATCGGAGGCGCCATGACCCGCGCAGCTCCGGCACGCACGGGCTCCCACGCCGCCCCCCGATGGCCAGCGCTCGCCCTGCTGTGCGTGGCGCAGTTCGTCGACGTCCTCGGGGTCACCATCGTGATCGTCGCCCTGCCGGTTATCGGGCGTGACCTTGGCCTTGCCGAGCAGGACCTGCAGTGGGTGGCGAGCATCTATGCGCTGTGCTTCGGGGGTTTCTTGCTGCTGGCCGGCCGAGCCGCCGACCTGTACGGCCGCCGGCGGCTGTTTGCCGTCGGCCTGGCGCTGTTCACGGTGGCCTCGCTGGCTTGCGGCCTGGCCGGCTCCCCGCTGGTGCTGGTGGCCGCGCGGGCCGTCCAGGGCCTGGGCGCGGCGGTCGCCGTCCCAGCGGCCCTGTCGCTGCTGACCACGACGTTTCCCGTGGGCCCACAGCGCACACGAGCGCTTGGCATCTGGACCGCCGCGGCGGCGGGTGGCGGTGTCACCGGGTTCTTCCTGGGCGGCGTGCTGACCGGCACGCTCGGCTGGCCGTGGGTGTTCTGGGTCAACGTCCCTGTCGGGGCCCTCTGCCTGACGCTGACGCCCATACTGCTTGCCGAGAGCCGCGACCAGGCCAGCGCGCGGCGGTTGGACGTGGCCGGGGCGGTGACCGCCACCGCTGGCCTGGTCCTGCTCGTGTACGGCTCCACCCACGCCGAGCAGGCCGGGTTCGCCACCGCGGGCACACTGGGGGCGCTCGCCTTGGCGGCCGCCCTGCTGGCCGGGTTTTGGCTTGTCGAGCGCAGGGTGACCGACCCGCTGGTCCCCCTTGGCTTGTTCCGCTCCCGCCAGCTGGTGGGCGCCAACCTGGCCGCCTTCACGCTTACCGCCGTGACCAGCCCCGCCGGCGTGCTCGGCACCCTGTACCTGCAGCAGGCGCTCGGCTACCCGCCCACCGCCACCGGGCTGGCGCTGCTGCCGTTCAGCCTGGCGGCCATCGCCGGTTCCTTGGCCGGCGCCCGGCTCACCGCCCGGATCCGAGCTCGGGCCACCATGACCCTGGGTCTGGTCACGGTCACCACCGCGATGCTGCTGCTGTCCCGCATCCCGACCCAGCGCCCCGGCGGCCTGCCGTGGCTGATGACGGGCCTGGTCATCGCCGGGTCGGGGCTGACCTGCGCCTCGGTGGCCGCCACCGCCACCGGCACCGCGGCGGCGGACGGCCAGGCCCAGGGACTCGCGGCCGGACTGCTGAACAGCGCCGCCCAGATCGGCACCGCCCTGGGAATCGCCGTCCTGGTCACCGTCGCCGCCGCCCGAACCGGCGCTCTGGCCGGTACCGCCGACCCCACGCCCCCTCAGCTCGTCAACGGGTTCCGGCTGGCGTTCCTGGCCGCCGCACTCGTCGCCCTGCTGGGCGCGCTCGGCACCCTGCTCTTGGTTCCCAAGGAGCCACGATGACCACCATCGACCCCAGACCAACTCTGGAGCGCCATCCGACCGCTACTGCCTCCCGAACCACCCAAGCCCAGGGGTGGCCGACCCCGCGTGCCGGACCGGGCGGTGCTCGGCGGGATCGTCTTCATGCTGCGCGCTGGCCTATCCCGGCGGCTGCTACCGGCCCGCGAGCTGGGCGCGGGCCCTCCTCGGAGGGTTCTGAAACACGCTGTCAGCCAGCGGTCCGCCGACAAGGGGTCCTAGCGGTTGCCTGGCAGTCTCCTAGCGGCCGGGGGAATTGTCTGAGGTGATCGTCGACGAAAGGAGGAGCCATGCAGCGTGCGCTTGTGACTGGCGCGTCCCGGGGTATTGGACGAGCCCTCGTGGCCGAACTGGCCGGCCGAGGGGTCGAGGTGGTCGCCACCGCCCGGCGGGTGGACGACCTCGCCGATCTCCCGGCCGCCGATCGGCTGCCGCTGGACGTCACCTCGGACGCGTCGGTGGCGGCGGCCGCGACGGCGGCCGGCCGTGTCGACCTGTTGGTCAATAACGCTGCCGTCAGCGTCGCCGCGCCCGTCGAGGACACCCCGGCCGAGGTGGCGCTGGCGATGTTCGACACCAACGTCGTCGGGCCGCTGCGGTTGATCTCGGCGCTCCTGCCGAGCATGCGGGAGCGTGGCGGAGGAACCGTGGTGAATGTGTCCTCGGTGGCCGGGCAGGCGGTGTTCCCGCTGAACGGCGTGCACGCGGCGAGCAAACACGCGTTGGAGGCGCTCAGCGAGGCGTTGGCCATGGAGGCCGGCCCGTTGGGTATCCGCGTTCTGGTCGTCCAGCTCGGCGGGGTTGCCACCGGGATGTTCGAGCGGCAGGAGCGCTACTTCTCGTCGGCGTACGCGCATCTCGATCGCGCCCAGCAGGGGGCGTTCGAGGAGGTGCGGGCGCATGGGGCGTCCGCGGAGCAGGTGGCGGGCGCCATCGCCGACGCGATCGCCGCCACCGATGGCCGCCTGCGGGTGCCGATCGGGCAGGACGCGGCGTGGATGCTCGCCGAACGCGCGCGGCTCGACGACGCCGCCTGGGTCGCGCGGGTCCGTGAGTTCACCTAACCGACCAAGACGGGAGATTCTGGTCGTGACCACAGCAGACAATGAGCGATCGCCAACACCTTCCGCCGCGAACACCGCCTGCGGCTCCAGGTCAGCAGCGGCGCGCACCCCGTGTACGCCCGCAACCTCGGCACCGGTGAGCCGCTCGGCCAGGCCACCACGATGCTCGCCGCCGAATCCAGGTGTTCCGCTCCCGATGCGACTGTCGGCGGTCCAACTGCCCGTCGTTGCCTTCCCCGGCAGGGATCTTCGACCACATGCCCAATGCAGCCACCCCACCTCCCAACCCTGGAGCGCTCAGCGGGCTCCTGGCCGGCGTCAGCTTCATCGGCGGCATCGGCGGAGCCAACGTCCTCGCCCGCTACCCCCGGCCCGGGTCAACGCCGAGCCAGCTCCAGCAGTACTTCACCCAGAATCCCGGTCCGACCCGGCTCAGCGCGGCCGGCCAGGCTATCTCCGCGGTCTCGCTGGCTCGGTTCACCGCATCGGCGGCGCGGCTGGCCGGGCGTAGTGGCCGGGGCTCGCGGGTGCTGCAGACCGCGGCCGTGGCCGGCGGGGCACTCGCCGCCGCGTCCCTGGCCGCCTCGGCGGCGTGCGCGGCCGCACTCTCCGGCCCCTGGGGGCGGCGGGAGGCCAGCGCCGCCGCACTGGTCCGCCGCGAGTTCCTCGCCGGCGGGGTGATCCACGTCGCCGAGCCCCTGGCCTGGTTCATCCCGGTGGGACGGTTCCCCGGCCTGATCGTCAGCGGCATCGCCGGCGTCCGGCTCGCCCGCGGCGGACGCCCAGCGGCGTAGGGCCAGACCCCCGACATGGTTCGGGCGATCGCCGTCGCCCACATCGGCGATCGCCACTGTCGGGCAGGGCCGGCAAGCAGGTCCAGATACGCACCGACGACGCGGAGATCCTCGTGGCCAACGGGTTCGTCAAGTACCTGGCGCGGCCCAGCAGCAGGAGGCGCCTCCAGCGGCCTGACATTCGGCATGCAGCGGGCCCGCTCACTTCCTCAGGGCAGCGAACCGGCGGGTGGCCGTCGCGTTCGACGAGCTGGCCTTGGCGATTTGAGCCCAGACGGAGATCGCAGCCTCGCCATGACTTGGCCTTGCGCAACGCAACAGCACTTCGAGACGGCCTCGCGACGGGTGTCCAGGTGGGCCGCTATATTGGCGGTCGAGCCCTTCGGCTGCCATGAGCACGATCTTGGCCCGCCCCGACATCTCGAGGATGTATGGGCTCCTCCTGGGCAGGGGCATTCTCCTTTCAGAGTTCTAGTCATCAGTCTCCCTGCGGGGAGGCCCGTTCCTGGGTGAAAATCGGGCCTGGCCGCCCGCCGACGTCGTAGCTCCTTGGCCCATAGCAGGCCGTGATCTAGTCGGACGCTGGGAGCCGTGCTGTGGGCCCTTCAC
>WNGB01001251.1_pt1 | contig 44626 bp, 43 predicted proteins | sample 5400681 | NCBI WGS metagenome assembly WNGB01 (sample SAMN13153367, study PRJNA577476) | soil metagenome | isolation source: 115 cm soil or saprolite under grassland replicate 2 | place: USA:California | collected 2016-06-15 | reverse complement strand
GTGGGGCCGGTACTGGCCATCACCGTGAGCGGCGGCTCGGGCCGGGAGGAGCTCCTCCGCTTCGACCGCGCCTGAGCCGCCCTGAGGCGCGGCGCGCCTGGGCCGGTACGGTCTGGGCACTTTGTCATGTTCTGGTTGAACTGCTTGGCGTCCGTATCGCGTGATTGCTCCAGAATCTGCCGAACATTTTTTTGACTAGTAAGTCAAGTTCAAGGGGATTTTCGCGGGGCCAGGGGATTTCACGACTGAACTATTCCCGGTACTCTCCCCGAGGGACTAGGTAGTTCGGGGGGCTACCTTGGGGGCTCAGACACGACGTATCAGGCAGCCGCGCGCTGCGCTCATTAGTCTGAGCGGATCACGAATCACTAGGCAGGACACTCGCGTCGTAGTACGCCGGGGGGCTCACATGCGACGTTCCTGGCAGCCGCGCGCTGCGTTCATCTTCTTCGGCACGCTTCCCGACAGGGAGCATTGCGTCGGTGCCGACCGGCGGGGGGGTCTGGCACGATGACGCGTTGGATCGTCGGCTCCAGCCTGAGGTCCCGACTGCTGATCGTCCCGGTCGCCGCCGCGCTGCTGCTGGTCGGCTTCATCCAGTTGCGCAGCATGCCGGTGGACGTGCTGCCGGAGTTCACGCCGCCGCTGGTGGAGATCCAGGCCGAGGCGCTCGGCCTGTCGGCGGCCGAGGTGGAGCAGCTCGTCACCGTCCCGCTCGAGCAGGACCTGCTCAACGGCGTCGCCTGGCTCGACCAGATCCACTCGGAGTCGCTGCCGGGGCTGTCGCGCATCGAGATGATCTTCGAGCCGGGCACCGACGTGCTCAAGGCGCGGCAGTTGGTGCAGGAGCGCCTGATCCAGGCGCCTGGCGGCACCCCCAACGTCTCCAAGGCGCCGATCGTGCTGCAGCCCCTCTCGTCGACCAGCCGGGTGATGACGGTCGGGTTCTCCTCCAAGGACCTGTCCCTGATCGACATGTCGGTGCTCGCCCGGTGGAAGATCAGGCCCCGCCTGATGGGCGTCCCCGGCGTCGCCAACGTCGCCATCTGGGGACAGCGGGAGCGGCAGCTCCAGGTGCAGGTCGATCCCCAGAAGCTGCGGCAGCGCGGCGTCTCGCTCAACCAGGTCATCCAGACCACCGGCAACGCGCTGTGGGTGTCGCCGCTGAGCTTCGTCGAGGCGTCGACACCCGGCACCGGCGGCTTCATCGACACCCCCGGCCAGCGCCTCGGGGTCCAGCACATCTCGCCCATCATCACCGCCAAGGACCTGGCGCAGGTGACCGTCGAGGACACCGGCGGCAGGCGGCTGCGCCTCACCGACGTGTCCAAGGTGGTCGAGGACCATCAGCCGCTGATCGGCGACGCGCTGGTCGGCGACGCCCCCAGCCTGATGATGGTGATCGAGAAGTTCCCGGGCGCCAACACCGTCGAGGTGACCCGCGCGGTGGAGCAGGCGCTCGACGAGCTGCGGCCAGGTCTGTCCGGCATCACCATCGACACCAGCCTCTACCGGCCGGCGAGCTTCATCCAGGTGGCCGCCCGCAACCTCGCCCTGGCGCTGGTCGTCGGCCTGGTCCTGGTGATCCTGCTGCTCGGCCTGTTCCTGTTCGACTGGCGCGTCGCGCTGATCAGCCTGGTGACCATCCCGCTGTCCCTGGTGGCGGCCGTGCTGGTGCTGTACCTGCGCGGGGCGACCTTCAACACGATGGTCCTGGCGGGGCTGGTGATCGCGCTCGGCGTGGTGGTGGACGATGCGATCGTCGACGTCGACAACATCAAGCGCCGGCTGCGGCAGCGAGGCGAGGCCGCTGAGGGGAACAGGGAATCGACCCTTGCCACCGTACTGCGCGCCTCCCTGGAGCTGCGCGGCCCGCTGGTCTACGCCACGCTGATCATCGTGCTCGCCACCGTGCCGGTGTTCTTCGTGCAGGGCATCACCGGCTCGTTCGTCGGGCCGCTGGCCACCTCGTACCTGCTGGCGGTGCTGGCCTCCATGGTGGTGGCGCTGGTGGTCACGCCCGGGCTGGCGCTGCTGCTGCTCGGCGGCGCGCCGCTGCGGCAGCGCTCCTCCCCGCTCGCCCGCTGGCTGGAGCGGGGCCACACCGCGGCGCTCACGCGGCTGATCGCCAGGCCCCGCCTGGCCTTCGCCGGCGTCGCGGTGATCGCGCTGGCCGGGCTCGCGGTGCTGCCGCAGCTCGGCGGGCGCTCGATGCTGCCGCCGCTACAGGACCGCGACCTGCTGATCAAGTGGCAGGGCGCGCCAGGCATGTCGCAGCCGGAGATGGACCGGGTCACCGAGCGGGTCACCCGCGAGCTGCGCGGGACAGCCGGTGTCCGCAACGTCGGCGCGCTCGTCGGGCGCGCCATCGGCTCGGACCAGGCGGTCAACGTCAACTCCGGCCAGCTCTGGGTCAGCATCGACCCCAAGGCAGACTACGGCAGGACGGTCGCGGCGGTCCGGAAGGTCGTCAGCGGCTACCCGGGGCTCACCCACGACCTGGCGACCTATCCGGAGGAGCGCATCAGGCAGGTCCGGACCGGCACCAGTGAGCCGGTGGTGGTCCGCGTCTACGGTGAGAACCTGCAGGTGCTCCGCGACAAGGCGGAGGAGGTGCGGCGCGCCGTCGCCGGCGTCGACGGCGTGGTCTCGCCACGCGTGGACGCGCAGGCCGTCGAGCCAATCGTCGAGATCGAGGTCGACCTCGCCGCGGCACAGCGCTACGACATCAAGCCGGGCGACGTCCGCCGCGCCGCGTCCGCGCTGCTGTCCGGCGTCACCGTCGGCAACCTGTTCGAGGAGTCGAAGGTGTTCGACGTGGTGGTGTCACCCCCAACCAGACGGTCATCAAGCACGACGCCGTGTCGCGCTACGTCGACGTCACGGCCGGTATCCGCGGGCGCTCGCTCGCCGCCGTGACCCACGACGTCGAGCAGCGCGTCCGGGGCATCAGCTTCCCGCTCGAGCACCACGCCGAGGTGCTCGGGGCCTCCGCTGCGCGGCGCGGCGCCCAGCAGCGGACGCTGAGCATCGCGCTCGCCATCGCCGTCGCGATCTTCCTGCTGCTGCAGGCGGCCTTCGGGAGCTGGCGCCTGGCGTCGCTCGTCTTCGTGAGCGTGCCCCTTGCCCTGGTGGGCGGAGTGCTGGCCGCGCTCGCGTTCACCGGCGAGATCACCCCCCTCGGCTCGCTGGTCGGGCTGTTCGCGGTGCTGGCGATCGCCGTCCGCAACGGCGTGCTGCTCGTCCGGCACCTGCAGCGCCTGCAACGGGAGGAAGGCGACGAGCTCGGCGTCGAGCTGGTCCTGCGCGGGGCGCGGGAGCGGCTCGTGCCGACGGTGCTGACCGCGCTGACGGTCGGGCTGTCCGTGCTGCCGCTGACGTTCCTCGGCGGCGTGCCGGGCCTCGAGGTGGTGCGCCCACTCGCCGTGGTCATCCTCGGCGGCCTGCTGACCTCGACGCTGGTCGGCGCGCTGCTGGTGCCGTTCGGCTACCTGCGGTTCGCGCCGCGCACGCAGGCCGAGGACCTCGCGGCGGAACTGCAGCTCAGTCCGGTCTGAAGGTGATCGATCGACGGGGGAGGACCGAGCGCCGCTGAGGCTCGGCCAGGCAAGGGGGGAAATCCTGATGCAGCACGGAAGGCGATGGAACGTCGCGGCACTGCTGCTGGTCGCCGCGCTCGCGCTGGGCGTCTCGGCGTGCTCGCGCGGGCAGGCGACCGAGGACGAGAGCGGTCGGGGCGAGGCCGTCAAGGTCGAGCCGATCGAGGGGAGCGAGCTGAGCCGCGTGATCCTGACCGAGCAGGCGGCCGACCGGCTCGGCATCCAGACCGCCAAGGTCCGCGAGGCGAAGGTGGCCGCCGCGGGCGGCGGCAAGGCGGTCACGCGCAAGGTCATTCCCTACGCGGCGGTGCTCTACGACGAGCAGGGCGCGACCTGGACGTTCACCAATCCCGACCCGCTGACCTTCCTGCGCCAGAAGATCGGCGTCGACTACATCCAGGCTGACCAGGCGGTCCTCTCCGCCGGCCCGGCGGCCGGCGTCTCGGTGGTGACGGTCGGCTCGGCCGAGCTGCTCGGCGCCGAGCTCGGGGTCGGCGCAGAGTGAGGCGGGCGCGGCAGGCACTCCGCGGCGACTGCGTAGGAGACCTCCAACCATGATGCGATGGATCGTTGGCTCCAGCCTGAAATTCCGCTACATCGTCGTGGCGCTGGCGGTCGCGATGATGAGCTTCGGGATCGTTCAGCTCCGCGACACCCCGGTCGACGTCTTCCCCGAGTTCGCGCCGCCGCGGGTGGAGATCCAGACCGCCTGCCTCGGGCTGACGGCGTCCGACGTGGAGCAGCTCGTCACCGTCCCGCTGGAAGACGCGCTCAACGGGGTGCCGGGGCTCGACGAGATGCGCTCCTCGTCGGTTCCCCAGCTCTCCTCGATCCAGCTGATCTTCAAGCTGGGGACCGACCTGCTGCGGGCACGGCAGCTCGTGCAGGAGCGCATCGCCACGGTGCTGCCCACCTTGCCGACCTGGGCGGCCCCGCCCGTGATGCTGCAGCCCCTCTCGTCGACGTCCCGGGTGATGAAGATCGGCCTGTCGTCGAAGAGCCGCTCGCTGATCGAGATGTCGATGATCTCCTATTGGACGATCAGGGCACGCCTGCTGCGGGTCCCCGGCGTGGCGAACGTGCCGATCTGGGGCGAGCGCCTGCAGATGCTGCAGGTCCAGGTCGAGCCGGAGAAGATGCGGCAGCACCACGTCTCCCTCGACCAGGTCATGGAGACCACCGCCGACTCCGTCGAGGTCGGCCTGCTGAAGTTCTCCAACGGGGCGAGGGTCGGCACCGGGGGCTTCGTGGAGACCCCCAACCAGCGGCTCGGGGTCAGGCACGTCCTGTCCATCAGGACGCCGAAGGACCTGGCCGCGGTGACCATCGCAGAGCGCAAGGGCAAGCCGCTGCGCCTCGGCGACGTCGCCCGGGTGGTGGAGGACCACCAGCCGCTGGTCGGCGACGCGGTGATCAACGACGGCCCCGGCCTCATGCTGATCGTCGAGCGGCTCCCCTGGGCCAACACCCTCGACGTGACCCGTGGGGTGGAGCAGGCGCTCAAGGAGCTGCAGCCGGGGCTGACCGGGATCGACGTCGACCCCACCATCTTCCGGCCGGCGAGCTTCATCGAGACGGCGCTGCACAACCTCACCAACGCGCTGCTGCTCGGCTGCCTGTTCGTGATCCTGGTGCTCGCGCTGTTCCTGTTCGAGTGGCGCAGCGCCCTGATCAGCCTGGTGGCGATCCCGCTGTCGCTGGTGGCCGCCGGGTGGGTGCTGTACCTGCGCGGCGCGACCATCAACACGATGATCCTCGCTGGGCTGGTGATCGCCGTCGGGGTGGTGGTCGACGACGCCATCATCGACATCGAGAACATCACGCGGCGCTTGCGCCAGTACCGGCGCGAGGGCGTGCAGAGGTCGACCGCGGCGGTGGTCCTCGAGGCGTCGCTCGAGGTGCGGGGCCCGATCATCTACGCGACGCTGATCATCGTGGTGGCCGCGGTGCCCGTCTACTTCCTGCAAGGACTGACCGGCTCGTTCTTCCGGCCGCTGGCGCTCTCCTACGCGCTGGCCGTGCTCGCCTCCATGGTGGTCGCGCTGACCGTCACCCCGGCGCTGGCCCTGCTGCTGCTCCGCAGGGCGCCGCTGGAGCGCCGCGAGTCACCGCTGGTCGGCTGGCTGCAGCGTGGCTACACCGCGCTGCTCGCCCGGGTCGTCCAGCGGCCGCGCTGGGCGTACGCCACCGTCGCGCTGTTCATCGCCGGCGGCCTCGCGGTGACGCCGCTGCTCGGGGAGTCGCTGTTCCCGCAGTTCAAGGAGCGGGACTTCCTGATGCACTGGATCTCCTACCCGGGCACGTCCCATCCGGAGGAGCAGCGCATCGTCACGGCGGGCAGCCGCGAGCTGCGCGCCATCCCGGGGATCCGCAACTTCGGCTCCCACATCGGGCAGGCGATGCTCGGGGAGGAGATCGCCGGGGTCAACTTCGGCGAGAACTGGATCAGCGTCGATCCCAAGGCCGACTACGACAAGACGCTCGCCGCCCTGCAGCGGACCGTCGCCAGCTACCCAGGGCTCTACACCGACGTGCAGACCTACCTCAACGAGCGCATCAAGGAGGTGCTCACCGGGACCAGTGAGGCCATCGTCGTGCGCATCTCAGGTCCCGACCTGCGGGTGCTGCGCGACAAGGCCGCGGAGGTGGAGAAGCTGCTCGGCAGCATCGACGGGGTCACCGAGCAGCACGCCGACTTCGTGGTCGACGTCCCGCAGCTGGACGTCGAGGTGAACCTCGCCAAGGCCAGGCGCTACGGGATCAAGCCCGGGGACGTGCGCCGGGCGGCCTCGACGCTGGTGGCGGGCGAGGAGGTCGCCGACGTCTTCAGGAACGGCAAGGCCTACGACGTCCAGGTCTGGAGCACGCCCCAGACGCGCAACAGCTTGAGCGACATCAAGAACCTGCCGATCGACACGCCGAAGGGCGGTCGGGTGCGCCTCGGGGACCTGGCCGATGTGCGCGTCAAGCCGACCCCGAACCTGGTCGAGCGCGCCAACAACTCGCGCCGCCTCGACGTCGGCGCCAACGTGAGCGGGGCCGACCTCGGCTCGGTGGCACGCGAGGTGAACCGCCGCCTCGGCGAGGTCAGCTTCCCGCGCGGCTACGACTACCGGGTGCTGGGCGAGTACCAGGAGCGGCAGGCCGCGCAGAAGCGCCTGCTGATCTTCGCGGTCGGCGCCACGCTCGGGATCCTGCTGCTGCTGCAGCTGTGCTTCGGCAGCTTCCGCCTGGCCGCGCTGAGCCTGCTGACGCTGCCCATGGCCCTGGTCGGTGGCGTGCTGGCGGCCTATGCCGTCGGCGGCATCATCTCGCTCGGCTCCCTGGTCGGGTTCTTCACCGTGATGGGGATCGCCGCGCGCAACGGCATCCTGATGATCAACCACTACCAGCACCTCGAGCGCCACGAGGGCGAGACCTTCGGGCCGGCGCTGGTCCTGCGCGGCGCCAGGGAGCGGCTCTCGCCGATCTTGATGACCGCGCTGGCGACCGGGCTGGCGGTTGTGCCACTGGTGATCAGCGGCACCATCCCCGGTCACGAGATCGAGTACCCGCTCGCCGTGGTGATCCTCGGCGGCCTGTTCACCTCGACCCTGCTCAACCTGTTCGTCGTGCCCTCCCTGTACCTGCGCTTCGGCAAGCCCAGGAGCCAGCGGTCGGGCGGCGGCGTCCCCCAGTCACCCGTACCTGAGGGGAGTGCATCATGACCAGAAGGGTGGCCGGCGGGCACCAGAGCGCCAGTCGGATCGCGGCGCCGCTGGCGCTGGCGGCGCTGCTGCTGCCGCTGGCGCTCGCCGGCTGCGGCGGGGGCGGCACGAGCGACAAGGGCCCGACGCCCGCAGCGGCGGCGCCGCAGGCCGCCAGGCAGGTCACCGAGAAGGAATACGACCGTGGCGGGTTCGCCGACTCACCGAGGATCGACAACCGCTGGTTCCCGCTGGCCCCGGGGACGCAGCTGGTCTACACCGGGACCATCATCGCCGAGGGCAAGCGGGTCGAGCACCGCGTGGTGTTCACCGTCACCGACCTGACCAAGGTGGTCGACGGGGTGCGCTCGATGGTCATGTTCGACCGCGACTACAACGCGGGCGTCCTGGCCGAGGCCGAGCTCGCCTTCCACGCGCAGGACAAGGCCGGCAACGTCTGGAACATGGGCGAGTACCCGGAGGAGTACGAGGCGGGGAAGTTCACCGGGGCGCCGGACACCTGGCTCACCGGGACGGCGAAGGCGAAGGCGGGCATCCTGATGCGGGTGGAGCCGCGGACGGGGACGTCGAGCTATTCGCAGGGGGTGGCGCCGGCGATCGAGTTCTCGGACAAGGCCAAGGTGTCCAGGACGGGAACCAAGACCTGCGTCCCCACCGGCTGCTACGACAACGTCCTGGTGACCGACGAGTGGAACCCGTCGGAGCCGGACGCCCACCAGCTCAAGTTCTACGCGCCGGGGGTCGGCAACGTCCGCGTCGAGTTCTCGGGCGGCAATGAGAAGGAGCACGAGACCCTGGTGCTGGCCAAGATCGTGCACCTCGACCCGGCCGCCCTGGCGGAGATCCGCGCGCAGTCGCTGAAGCTGGACAAGCGTGCCTACACGGCGGCGAAGGGCGTGTACGCCCACACCCAGCCGGCCGAGCGCACCCTGCGGGCGGCGCAGTCCCCGTAGCGGGCGCCTACTGCTGGCAGGCGGCCGACTGGACGGTGTTGCCGCTGAAGCTGATCGAGCGGCTGGCGAAGTTGGTGCCGTTGTCGGAGATCACGCCGGTGGCGTGACTGCTGCTGGCGCAGATCAGGTTGTCGTGGACGTTGTAGTTGCTCAGCAGGTGGGCCGGCGGGGTGGAGTCGGTGCGGGTCTGCTGCGTGCCGGTGATGCCGTTGTAGTTGCCTGACAGCCGGTTGCCGTAGACCTCGACGTTGAAGCTGGACGCCACGGTGATGCCGCCGTCCCAGTACCAGCCGCGGTCGACGGCGTAGGCGTTGCGGTAGATCTGGTTGTCGCGGATCACCGCGTCCTGGCTGATCTCGTAGAAGATGCCCTCGGCCCGGTTGTGCTCGATCAGGTTGTGCTCGATCAGGGCGTGGTCGGCGTTCATGTCTGCCCACAGCCCGCGGCAGTCGTTGTCGTGCACGTAGGTGTTGCGGATGGTGATCTGGCCGACGTCCCACTTCATGCCGCCGGCCTCGTAGTCGCAGCTCTCGTGCAGGGTGTGGTTGCGGGCCAGCTCCGGTCCGTCGAAGGTGGCCGGGTTGCCGTCGAGGCCGTCGAGCACCATCCCGGTCGAGGCGTTGCCGCCGATGCCGAGCTGGTCGTTGTCGTTGTAGTGGCCGCCGAGGACCTTCATGCCGTCGGCGCCCATCAGGCCGGCCCAGTAGTTGTGCAGCGCCGAGACGTTGCGCACGACCCAGCCGCCGGCGTGCGTGCTCGGCTGGATGGCGCCGCGCTGCTTGCCGGTGTTGTAGTTCTGCACCGTGACCGAGTCGAGGGTCACGTTGGTGGCCCCGCCGGAGAAGGCGGACGAGAGGCTGCGGCCGCCGTCGAGCACCGCACCCGGCTCGCCGCAGAAGGTGTCGCCGGACTTCGGCTGCACGCTGAAGTTGCGCTGGTGCGTGCCGGCCTTGACGAGGTAGGTGGTGCCGGCGCCGTGGGCGCTGACCACGCTCTGGGCGCTGTCGCCGACGCCGATCGGCACGCCGCCGTTGCTGACGCACTTGGAGGCTGGCGTGGACGCGGGGGGCTGGGTGGTGGTGGTCGGCGGGGTGGTCGTGGTGGTGGTCGCGGCGACCGTGGTCGTCGGGGCGGTGGTGGTGGAGGTGGGCGTGGTGGCCGGCTCGCCGGTCCCGCCGAAGAAGGGGTCGCTGGCCAGGCGCACGAACCCCTCCATGGAGGGCACCGAGGTGTCCGGACGCCAGTCGCAGCGTCCGCCCTCGTCGAAGTAGACGACCGCGCGGATGCGCGGCATCGACCGCGCCAGGCTGCCGGCGGCGTCGAGGAACCACTGCTGCTTGCGGCCAGGGTCGGCGCGGTCCTCGACGGTGCCGGTCTCGGAGACCATCAGCGGCTTCCCCGTGGCCGAGCCCCAGGAGTAGAACGCCTTGAAGATGGTGGCGAAGTCGGTCCAGGCGGTGCCGTTGCAGGCGGCGGCGTTGAAGCCGTCGGCCCCGACCCAGTCGACGTAGCCGTCGCCCGGCCAGTAGCGGTCGGCGCCGCCCCGCGCGCCGGCGAACACGTCGGCGCCGGGCGACCAGACCCAGGAGCCGCGCACGCCCTTGGTGGCGAACAGGTCGTGCACGTGCCGCCAGGCCGCCACGAACGGGGACCCGGAGCGCCAGGCGCGACGCTGCACGTTCCTGTCCATGGTCCAGGCGTAGCGCAGCAGCACCGGCCGCCCGATGGCGGCGACGCTCCGGGCCAGCGAGGAAAGGTAGGCGTCGGAGCGGCCGGCGGCGACCGCTGCAGGGTCGGCGCCGCTACCGAAGGTGATCAGCGGCATGCGGCCGGCGGCGGCGTTGCTGGCCGGCAGGCTGCCGAGGCTCTGGCCCCATGGCACGAAGCTCTGGCTGATGGCCAGCTTGCGCCCGATCGCCGCCTCGAGCTGGCTGGTCGCCGCCAGCTGGGCCGAGGGTGACCCCGAGCCGCCCTTGACCCACGCGCCGAGCAGCGCCGCCGTCGGCGACGACGCCGCCGGGGCGGCGGGGCCGACCGCCTTGACCGAGAGGGTCACCGCGCCCACCAGCGCCAGCACCAGGCCGGCGGTGGTGAAGGTGCGCGAGCGCCACGGCCTGCGTGCCGGGCGGCGGGCGGCGCGGGTGTTGCGCGCGGCACGGACGTGACGGGGAGCACCGGACTTCGGCGCAGCGTGGCGCGGGCGGCGGCCGAAACGCATGGATTCGCCTCCGAGTTGCCGCCTGCTGGCGGCACGACATACGGCCGGATCCGTAAGGGAGGTCTCCGTCCGCCGGAGGCCTCAATGGGGGGGCGAGGGTCGAGCTGGCGGGAGCGGGGTGGGGGACCCCGCCGCAGAGCAAGCGTAGGAGTATCAGGTCGCGATACAACCAGTCAAACCGGTGTTGGACCGGTTCAACCCGTACGCCCGGATGGAGCTCTCCACCAGGCCAGAGTCCTACGTCGAGCGCTTCGGGCCGGATGCGGCGACCGTCGGCCCGCCGGATCAGTCGAGGTCGTAGTCGAGCCAGTACGGGACGGCCATCTCGCCCGACGGGGCGGCGTAGCCGCCCTCGCCGCGCAGGTCCCGGAGCGCTCCGGTGCCAGAGCCGGGAACCACCTTCCAGGTGGTCCTCGCCACCCCGCCCTCGAAGCTGCCCGTGCCCTCGAGCACGAAGCTGCCCGAGCGGCCACCAAGGCTGCCTTCCACGCGCTCGTAGCCGACGTAGGTGGCGCCGGCGTCGTCGCGATAGAACATCAGCGACGCGGAGGTGCCCTTGCCCTGCAGGTCGCCGTCGTAGGAGCTGGTGACGCGGGCGTGGGTGAGCTTCGGCGCCCCCTCGACCTCCGCGTACGGTCCCTCGTCCCAGCTCTCGGCCTTGAAGGTTCCCTCAGCGTGCGTGGTCGTCGTGCCCATCTCCTCTTCTGCTCGCCGTCGATCCCGTATCGTCGGGCCATTGTCGGCAAGCGGGTGCGTTGAGTCTTGGAAAAACGCGACAAGCGCGGCGGTGCGGCCCCGGAGCTGGCGCCCAGAGGGGTCCTCGACCCGCTGGCGGGCGAGCGGCGCTTCGACCTTTCGCTGCACGCCCCGGCGGACGAGCTGGCCGAGCTGGTGGAGCACTACTGGACGGTGCGCTGGGACCTGCGCGGCCGCGACCCGTACACGCAGCACACCCTGCCGCACCCGTCGGTCCACCTGGTCGCCGAGCGGGGCCACTCGGGCATCTTCGGGGTGACCAGCGGACGGTTCACCCGCGAGCTCGAGGGCAGGGGCCGGGTGTTCGGGGTCAGGTTCCGGCCGGCAGGCTTCCATCCCTTCCTCGGCGCGCCGGTCGTCACCCTCACCGACCGCACGCTCGCCGTCGCCGACGTCCTCGGGCGTGACGGCGCGGCGCTGGTCGAGCGGCTTCTGTCGCTAGAGGAGGATCCGGCCATGGTGGCGGCCGCGGAGGCGTTCCTGCGCGACCACCTCCCAGCGGCAGACCCGCAGGTCGTGGCCGTCAACCGGATCGTCGACCAGGTCACGGCCGAGCGGGAGATCACCAAGGTCGACCACCTGGTCGAGCGGACGGGCACGGGCAAGCGGCGGCTACAGCGGCTGTTCGCCGAGTACGTCGGGGTCAGCCCCAAGTGGGTCATCCAGCGCTACCGGCTGCACGAGGCGGTCGAGCGGCTGGCCGCCGACCTCGGCGACCTCGACCTCGCCTCGCTCGCCCGGGAGCTCGGCTACTTCGACCAGGCCCACTTCGTGAAGGACTTCAAGGCGCTGGTCGGCAGGCCGCCGGCGCGCTACGCCGCCGGCGCCGCCCGCGGCCGCTGAGCGCCGCGCACGCGTGCGGCCGGCGGCTACAGCCAGCCGGCCTGGCGCAGCGCGCCGCCGAGCTGCTCCACGGCAGCGGGGCCGCGCTCGGTGTGGAGCACGAAGGTGAGCGCGTCCGCGCCGGCGGCGGCGAAGCGCTCGGCCGCGCCGGCGGCGCCGCCGACGCCCACCTCGGAGAGGAACACCTGCCCGGCCCGCTCGATCGGCCGCTCGCGCCCGGCGCGCTGGCACGCCTGGTCGAGCCGGCGGCCGACGGCGGCGAACTCGGCCGCGTCGGAGGGAGCGTGCCAGCCGTCGCCGTGGCGGGCGGCCACCTCGAGGACGGCGTCGCTGGAACCGCCCACCAGCAGCCGCGGCGGCTCGATCCCCTGGGGGCCGAGCGCGGCGCCGGCCATGCCGAGCTCCGGCTCGTCGACGGCCTCGCCGCGCCACAGCGCGGCCAGCACCCGGCAGCAGCGCTCCAGCCGCGCGACCCGCTCGGCGTGGGCCGGGAACGGCACGCCGAGCGCTTGGTGGTCCATGCGCGCCAGGTGCGCCGAGCCGGCGCCGATGCCGACCACCAGCCGCCCTCCGCTGGCCGCCTGCGCCACCGCGAGCTGCCCGGCGAGCAGGAACGGGTGGCGCAGCGCCGCGTTGAGCACCTCCACCGTCAGCGTCACCCGCTCGGTGTCACCGGCCATGGCGACCAGCAGCGAGGGCGCGTCCCACGCCACCAGCCCGCGCGGCGCGTCGCTGACGTGGTCGAAGCAGCCCAGGTGCCCGAACCCCTGCTGCTCCGCCGCCCGCCAGGCGTCGCGCAGCTGCGCCCAGCTCCAGCCGTACTGCCCCGGCTTCACCCCGATGCGCACAGGTCCCTCCGCCAAGCCGTCCCGTCCGGCGCGGCAGCCTACCGCCTGCCGCTCGTATGCACGAAAGGTACCGCTCATCCCGGTTCTGCCGCCGCTCGGGGAGGGGGTCGGGCGGGCCTGGGCCGAGGCCGCGTGGACAGGAGTGGTGAGGTGGCCGGGCGCGGCGGGCGGGTACCGTTCGGGCACGCCACGACCCGCGCGGTGCGGTAGCGTGCCGGCGACGGGCCGTGAAGGGAGGTCGGATGCGACTGTGGCTGGTGCGGCACGGCGAGACGGCGTGGGCGCGCGAACGGCGGCACACCGGCCGTACCGACGTGCCGCTGAGCCCCGCGGGAGAGAACGAGGCGCGGCGTCTTGGCCTGCGCCTCGCCCGTGAGCGCTTCGACAGGGTCTTCACCAGCCCGCTCAGCCGTGCCAGCGAGACCGCTCGCCTGGCCGGCTTCGGCGCCCGCGCGGTGCCGCGCGACGAGCTGCTCGAGTTCGACTACGGGGAGTACGAGGGGCTGACCACGCCACAGATCCGCGCGAGACGGCCGGGCTGGGACCTGTTCAGGGACGGCTGCCCCGGCGGCGAGACGGTGGCGGCGGTCGCCGACCGCGTGCGGCCGTTCCTGGCCGCGGTCACCGACGCCGACGAGGAGGTGCTGGTGTTCGGCCACGGCCATGCGCTGCGCATCATGACCGCCGTCTACCTCGGCCTGCCGCTCGACGCCGCCCGCCACCTGTTCCTGCTCACCGCGAGCCTGTCGGTGCTCGGCACCGAGCACGATTGGCCCGCGCTGCACCGCTGGAACGATTCCGGTCTGGGCTAGGCCCTGCTTCGTAAGGTCCGTTTCAGGCAGTTCAGGTACCCATTCAACCGGGCAGCGTGAGGTCCAGTTCGAGCCAGTGAGCCAGGTCCTCGATCTCGCCATCCACTGCGGCGGTCTCGGACGGGTCCGACCGGACTGGCCGCCAGGCTCGACCAGGGCTAGCCGGCGACCCAGTACGCCACCGCGGCCACCACGCCGAGCACCACCGCGGTCTCCCGCCAGGAATGCGTCGGGAAGGCCAGCACGCCGAGGAGGACCACGTGCTTACGGCGCAGCGGCCACCACAGCGGCACGCCCGCGACCGTCAGCCCGTCGGCGATCACGTGGGAGAGCGCGCCCGCGAACAGGGCGAGCCCCAAGAGCGGCGCTGGCTGCCCGTCCATCACCAGGCTCTGGCCGGCGTGGCCGAGCAGCGCGAGCGCGAAGCACCAGACCAGCGAATGGGTCGGCCCGCGGTGGCCGGGAGTGAGGCGGTGCCACCAGCGGGGCAGGAGCTGGCCGACGGCCGAGCTCGGATGGTCGAGGTCGGGAAGCACCGCGGCGATACAGGCGACCACCCCGCCCGCCACCATCGGGCCGCCGATGCTCTTGGCCACCGCGACGCCAGCGGCGGCGCCGATGATGGCATGGCTGCGCTTCATCATGATGGCGCGGAGTCTTCACCATCGGTGCGACAGTCGCCGTCGCCTGACACCGGTAGAAATGCCCAAAGGAGCCGGCGCCGGCCTGGCGAGCCCGAGGCCCGTGCCCACCCTCAGCCGATCAGTGGCAGGCGCGGGTCGGGGTGCTCGGCCCTGCCCGACGCCGCCCTGACCCACGCCAGGTCGTCGGCGAGGTCCGCCGGTCGCCCGGCGACCGTGCGGCGGGCGAGCAGCTCGTCGAGGATCGCCGCGGTCATCGCCACCCCTTCGGGGGTCGCGACGCTGTCGCGGCCGAGCGCGTCGGTCAGGTCGAAGCCGTGCACCACCGCCTCGACCACCCGGCTGGGGACGAACTCGTCCAGCCGCATCAGCGCGTAGTAGCCGGAGCCGACCGTGTCGGGCGCGGTGGCCCGCGCCTCCTGGACCGTCTTGCTGAAGGTCTCGTGGAGCACGTCAGGCATCTGCGCCGGGGTCTTGCCCTCCACCATCGTGTAGGCGTAGTCGTAGACGACCGGGGCGACCTCCGAGCGCGGGAAGATGAAGAAGCTGACCCGGTCGCGGCCGACCTGGCCCGTCTGCGGCTCGGCGACCAGCATCCGGGTGAGGCCGATCGAGATGTCGAAGTGGCCGGCGAGCTCGAACAACGTCCAGTGTGGCAGCGCCTCGTCCAGCGGCCTGAGCTTGGTCGGCATGCGCCATTCCTCGTGGGTCAGCTCCCTGAAGGCCCGCTCCACCCCGCCAAGCTCGACCTCGAGCGTGTCCACGGCGTCCTCGTACGCGCCCATCTACCCTCCCTGCTCGCCCTGCTGTCATCTAGGGTCTTGTGACCAGCCGCTGTCAAGGAGCTGATCCGCGTGCGGGAGGGAAGATCGTGGACGACCAGTTGACGCAGGCGGTGCTCGCCAGCTTCGAGCAGGCGGCCAGCGACCGGTTCCGCACGGTCGTGCAGAGCCTCGTCAGGCACCTGCACGCCTTCGTGCGGGAGGTGGAGCTCACCGAGGAGGAGTGGAGCCGCGGCATCGACTTCCTGACCCGCACCGGGCAGATCACCACCGGCCAGCGCCAGGAGTTCATCCTCCTGTCCGACGTCCTCGGCGTCTCCATGCTCACCATCGGGGTCAACGACCGCAGGCCGGCGGGGGCCACCGAGTCCACCGTGTTCGGGCCCTTCTACGTGGACGGCTCGCCACGGTTCGAGCTGGGCGACGACCTCTCGGGCGGCGCCCCCGGTGAGCCCTGCCTCCTCCAGGGAGCGGTCCGCTCCCTGGTCGGCGAGCCCGTCGCCGGCGCCCGCCTCGAGGTCTGGCAGGCCGACGACGAGGGCCTCTACGACGTCCAGTACGCCGACCTCGAGCACCCGCGCGGCCGCGGGCACCTGTTCTCGGACGGGGACGGGCGCTTCCGCTTCTGGACGGTCAGGCCGACCGCCTACCCGATCCCGGTCGACGGCCCGGTGGGCGAGCTGCTCGCCGCCGCCAGCCGCGGCATCATGCGGCCGGCGCACGTCCACTTCATGGTCGAGGCCGCCGGCTTCCAGAGGCTGATCACCCACGTGTTCGTCGCCGGCGGCCCCTACCTGGGCTCAGACGCCGTCTTCGGGGTCAAGGAGTCCCTGGTCGCAGAGTTCGAGCGCCACGAGCCGGGAACCGCGCCAGACGGCAGGGTCCTCGACGTCCCCTTCTACACCGCCGCCTACGACCTCGTGCTGGCGCCCGAACCGAGCCACGCCGGTCCGGGCGGGTGACGGCCCGCCCTCCCGTCCCTGCCCGCCACCGCGTTGAGTGTCGAAGGTCTGTTGCTGGCTTCCGCCCTCCTGGACACCGGTAGGTCGTGCCATCATCGGCAGGTGAGCTCCTCACCCAGGATCGAACAAGGCCTGGCGGCCTTGCGGGCCGGCGATGCCGCCAGCGCTCGCCGTGCGTTCGAGTCCGCCCTCGCCGAGGTCGAGTCCGGCGAGGTGCTCGAAGGCCTCGCCGAGGCGCTGTACCTCGAGCGCGAGTACGCCGCCGCGGCGGATCACTACGAGCGCGCCTACTCCGCCTACCGCAGGGAGCGCGACAACCTGGCCGCCGGCCGCGCCGCCCGCATGGTCGCCTGGATCACCGGGAGCGTCTTCGGCGACTGGGCCGTCCAGAGCGGATGGTTCGCGCGAGCCCGCACCATCCTCGAGGAGGCAGGCGAGGACCGGCGCGAGCACGGCTGGGTGCTGACCATGAGGTCGTTCTCGGAACCGGATGCGCAGGTGCGCGAGGCCTTGCTCCGGGAGGCGATCGCGCTCGGGCGGCGCTTCGGCGATCCCAACATCGAGTTCGAGGCGCTGGCGTACCTCGGCTGCCTGCTGATCATGACCGACCGCGCCGAGCAGGGACTCGCCTTCCTCGACGAGGCGCTTGCGGCAGCCTGCGCGGGCGAGCTGACCGACCTCGCCGTCGTCACCGAGCACGCCCGGGTGGTCGTCGGGGCGGACGGACGGCACTCGCTCGTGGCCCGTGCGGTGGGGCCCGAGCAGTACAACGAGAAGCCGCAGCTCCTGTGCGGCTACTACACCTACTGGAGCGGACTGCCGATGAACGGCCGCTTCGAGACCTACGTCCGCCCGGACCGTGGCTTCGCGGCGTGGCCGACGCCGGAGTGCTGTCACCGGCCGAGTTCTTCTCCGAGGCGAACGTCGGTCGCATCATGTCGCAGGCCGCCGCGGCGGCGCCGCACGCCTGACCGGTTGCCTCAGTCGCCGGCGAGTTGGTTGGTGGCGTGCCGTCCGGCGTTGGTGGTGTGGCGGAGGAAGTCGGCGATGAGGTCGAGCTGGTCGTCGGGGTAGTGGGCGCAGAGCTGGTCGATGGCGGTGTTCATGCCGGCGTAGAGGCGGTAGAGCTCGGCGTTGCGGTCGCGGCGGGCGTGGACGGTGACGGCGCGGCGGTCGCTGGGGTCGCGTTGGCGGGTGACCCAGCGGCCGCGTTCGAGGCGGTCGAGGATGCCGGTGACGGTGGCGGGGTGGAGGCCGGCGCGGCGGGCCAGGGTGCTGGGGGACAGGGGGCCGTGGCGGTTGATGAGCTCGAGGCAGTCCAGGTCGGCGGCCTTGAGGTCGGCGTGGGCGCCGACGTGGTGGTTGAGCAGGGACAGCTGGGTGCTGAGCTCGCGCAGCTGTTCCTTGATGGCGGTGGTGCGGCGGCGGTGGTGGCGTTGGGCGTCGGGGTCCCTTGTTGGCGTTGAACTCATATGATATGATCTCCGTATCTTCTGGGTTACAGAAGATAGTGTACCCGAGAGTGGGGCCAGAGATGAAGCTCACGATCTTCGCGGCAACCGGCGGTATCGGCCGGCAACTCCTCCAGCAGGCCGTCGCGGCAGGCCACGACGTCACAGCGGTCGTCCGGAACCCGCAGAAGCTGTCCGGGCAGGTTCGCGTCGTCACCGCCGACCTGGCGGCCGCGGACCCGGCGGTCCTCGAGTCCGCGGTCGACGGAGCCGACGCGGTCCTCTCCGGCCTTGGTCCACGGTCGAATGCCGAGGCCGGCGTCGCCCGCCAGGGCACGCGGGCCATCGTCCAGGCGATGCAGGCAACGGGCGTGCGACGCATCGTCGTCGTCAGCGCCGCGCCGATCGGCACCGTGCCCTCGCCTGGCCGCCCGAAGCCGCCGAGGCACGACCCGGGTGACGGGTTCTTCATGCGCAACCTGCTCAGCCCGATGACCAAGGTCGCGCTCCGCCAGCACTACGCCGACCTCGCGCTGATGGAGGACGTCCTTCGCGACAGCGGCCTGGACTGGACCGTCGTCCGGCCGCCGCGACTGACCGACAAGCCGCTGACCGGCACCTACCGGACGGCGTACGGGCAGAACCTCCGCCGCGGCGCCCTCGTCTCACGCGCCGACGTCGCCCACCTGATGCTCGACGTGCTCGAGCGACCAGAGGCGATCAAGCAGGTCATCGGCATCGCCAACTAGTCAACAAGGAACCACTGGAGTTCGCCATGCTCACCGCCTTCCTCGTCGTCACCCTCCTGGCCATCGCCGCCAACGCCTTCTCGGGCGTCGCCGCCATCGTCCACTTCAAGCCGATCATCCCTCCCATGGCCAAGGCGGGCGTGCCGGAATCGTGGCTGACCTTCCCGATCGGCACCCTCAAGACGGCGGGCGCGGTCGGACTGCTGCTCGGCCTCGTCGGCGTGCCGCTGGTCGGGACGGCCGCCGCGATCGGCCTCATCCTGTTCTTCGTCTGCGCCATCTACACCCACGTGCGCGCAAGCGACTACTCGCAGCAGTTCGGCCTGGCGATCGGGTTCCTCTCGCTGGCCGTGGCCGCGCTGGCACTGGGACTGGCATCGTCCTGAGGACCTTCGATTCGCACGAGGACCTGCTGGCCGACGATCGTTCGGCGGCGTGGGTCGTCCTCAGTCGAGGACGACCCACGCCGTTTCCTCGCTCTGGCCCGGCACCACCTCACAGATGCTGAGGCGACACCGCGCGATGATGCTCAGCCACGATCGGTGCTATTGCACGTAGTCCTTTGGCGTGGCCAGGTGGGCCTCGATACCTTGTCGGTCATGGAGACGTGGGCCGACGCCGACCTCGATCGCCTGCGGACGGCCGAGGCCTTCTCCGCGCGTGCGGTCGTGCTCGTCGAGGGGATCAGCGACCAGCGCGCGCTGGAAGCGCTCGCTGAGCGCCGTGGTCGGGACCTCGACGCCGACGGCATCGCCGTCGTGCCGATCGGGGGCTCGAAGAACATCGGCAGCTTCCTGGACCGGCTCGGCCCTCGGGGGCTCGACGTCAGGCTGGCGGGTCTGTGCGATGCCGCGGAGGAGGGCGACTTCCGGCGCGGTCTGGAGCGGGCCGGCCTCGGCTCCAACCTTACGCGCGCCGACATGGAACGACTCGGTTTCTACGTCTGCGTCGCGGACCTGGAGGACGAGCTGATCCGCTCCCTCGGTGCCGCCGCCACGGAACAGGTCGTCGCCGCCCGGGGTGAGCTCGAATCGTTCCGCACCTTCCAGAAGCAGCCCGCGTGGCGAGGGCGGTCCAAGGAGGAGCAGCTCCGCCGCTTCTTCGGCACCCACAGCGGCCGGAAGATCGAGTCCGCGGCCCTGCTCGTCGACGCGCTGGACCTCACCCGAGTCCCCCGGCCGCTAGACGGTGTGCTTGCGCACGTCTGACGCGTCGAAGCCGTCGTGAGGAAGTCTGCCGGCATCATGCCGGGCGTCGTCGCGACGGAGTGGCTCACCGTGCTGTTCGGGGTGCTCCTGGTCATCGCCCCGTGGGTGCTCACCTACACCGACCGTGTCGGCGCCTCGTGGACGTCGTGGGCCGTCGGCATCATCGCGGTGGCGCTCGGCGGCAGCGCGGTGCCGGCGAGCAACCAGGCCGCTTGACAGCGGCGCTACCCCGACGGCGGGTATTCCGGCGAGGTCCTATGGGCTGAGCGCGCTCGCGCGCTCCGACAGGTCGTCGGCCTCGGCGACGAGCGGGCGGGACCCCAGTCGAGCGAACACCTCGCGGGCCTCGAGGAGTGCTCCGCGGGCGCCGGGGTGGCCGAGCGCGAGCAGGCAGCGCCCCCGTCCCAGCAGGGCGTGGCCGTGCTCGAAGACGACCCCGAGGTGCTTCCACCCCGCGGCGCACTCGGCGTACCGCTCCGCCGCCTCCGGGAACCGGCCGTGAGCCTCCGCGAGCAGGGCGCCGGCCGCGCACAGCGCGTGCCGCCGGTACGCGAACCTCGGCTCCACACCGGCCGCGAGCCGCTCGGCGAGGGCGAGCTCGCCGCAGGCTGTGGCCGTCCGGACCATCTCGGGAAGGGAGGTGGGGTACAGCGAGGATTCGCGGATGTGGGGCCACGCGCCCACCTCGGCGAGGAGCCGCAGCGCCAAATCCCGCTCGCCGACCGCCAGGTAGGCGTGGGCCGCGGCCGAGAAGGCCACGGTGACGTCCTCGGTCCCTCCCGACTGCCGCGCCGCTTCGACCAGCCAATCGGCAAGCGGCCTCGCCCGTTCGGCCTCGCCGCGGCCGGCGAGCACGCGGACCTGGGCGGTGCGCGTGTGAAGCAGGTCGGACAGGTCCCCGACCGCCTCCGCCTGCTCGCTCAGCGCCGGGGCGTCGCGGTGCACCTGGTCCCATGCTCCTACCTCGATGAGCCGCTCGAGGCTCGCGGCCGCCATGGCGAGCGCGAACTCCTTGATCCCCCGCCGCTCCGAGAACTCGATCCCCTCCCGGTAGGTGGCCAGCACGCTCGCCGGCCCCTCCACCGGTACCTGGGCGTCCCCAAGGTTGTTGTAGAGCAGGGCGGCGTCCCGCCCCTCGCCCCGGTCGACGGCGAGGCCGAGGGCGGCACGCAGCTCCTCCAGCCCGGCGGGGTCGCCGAGCGCGCAACGGGCGGAGCCCCTGAACCCCAGCGCCCGGGCCGGCACCTCCAGGCCACGGGCGGCCGCGAGCGCGGTCGCCCGGTCCGCCCAGGCGATCGTCTCCCGCATGTCACCGACGACCAGCATCACGCCGGCCATACGGGCGTAGGCGGCCACGAGGTCCTCCGGCCCGGCGTGACCGGCCTCGAGCAGCCGCACGGCCTCGGCCGCGACCTCGGCGTGCCGCTGGTCTCCCATGCTGTTGAGCAGGCTGGACAGGGTGCCCATGGCCCGTCCGGCGGCCAGGCGGTCCCCCTGGGCCACCAGGCCTTCGACCGCCTCCTCCAGCGCCCGGACGGCGTCCGGGAAGCGGCCGGACTGGCGGACCGCCTCGGCCCACCTGGCGAGGACGGCCGGACGCTGCTGGTGCTCGGGCGCGAGCAGCGCCAGCGCTCGCGTGTAGCGGGCCTCGGCGCGGGCGACGTCCAGGCCGAGGCCACGGTCCCCGGCAAGCACCAGGAACCGCAGCGCGGGCGCCCGGAGCCCCTCGGCCTCCCGCACCCGCCCGGCGGCCGCGGCCAGCTCCATGGCCTGGGTGTAGTGGTGGGCAAGGACCTCGGCCTGATCCTCCACCCGGTCGGCGGCGACCAGCTCGATCCACGCCGCTGCGGCCTGGTGCCTGGCGGCCCTCGACGCCCGGGGAATCTGCGCGTACGCCACGTCGCGGACCAGCGCGTGCCAGAAGTCGTACTCGGCCTGGCCCTCCATGGAGGAGACTGGCACCGGACGGACCAATTGCGTGCGGGCCAGCTCGTGCAGCGCCTCGGTCACCTGCCGCTCGTCGAGGTTGCCCATGGCCGCCACGGCACTCGACCAGAACACCCTGCCGATCACCGCGCCGTCCTGCAGCATGCCCTTGCGCTCCGGGGTGACGGTGTCGAGGCGGGCGGCGATGAGGGCCTGGATGGACTCGGGTGAGGCGACCTCGGCTCCCTCAGCGAGCGCGACTGCCCGATCCCTGGTCACCAGCAGCGCCCGGTCCTTCAGCATGCGGACGAACTCCTCCGCGAACAGCGGGTTGCCGCCCGCCCGCTCCAGGATGAGGCGCTGGACCTCGGCGCCGAGCACGGCCTCCCCGAACATCGAGGAGACCAGGTCGGCGGTTTCGTCCGTGCTGAGCGGGTCCAGGTCGATCCGGGTGACGCCGCGGACGGCCGCGGCCCAGGTGCGGTGGCGGTCGTACAGCTCGGGGCGCGTGGTGCACAGCAGCAGCATCGGCACCCCCTCGGACGAGTGGGCCAGGTGCTCGAGGAACGCGAGCATGGCCGGGTCGGCCCAGTGGAGGTCCTCGAAGACCAGGACGGCGGGGCCGCGGGCGGCGACGGACTCGAGGAACCGCCGCCACGCCGCGAACAACTCCTCACGGTCGGCCGCCGTCGCCGCCCCCGCGCCGACCAGGGGCGCGAGGCGCTGGCGCAGCCACTGCCCGTCGGGCTCGCCCGCTGGGACCACCGCGTCGAGCTTGGCCGCGGCGTCCTGGGAGGTGTCGGAGTCCAGGATGCCCGCGTGGGCCTTGACGATCTCGCCGAGTGCCCAGAACGTGACCCCCTCCCCGTACGGCAGGCACCTTCCCAGGCGCCAGGTCACCAGCTCCGGGGACGCGTCGAGGTGGCGTCCCAGCTCGGAGACCAGGCGGCTCTTGCCGACCCCCGGCTCACCGGCCATGACGACGAGCTGCACGGTGGCGTCCCGGACGGCGCGCCGGTAGGCGCCGAGCAGGCGGCGGCGCTCCCGTTCGCGCCCGACGAACGGCGTGCCGTGGATCCTGGCGGCGTCGGCGCCGACGCGACCCCGCGCCGCCACGGCCCGCCAGAGCCGCAGCGGGTCCGCCTTGCCCTTCACGGTGACCTGCGGGCGCGGCTCGTAGACCAGCACGTCTCTGGTGGCCCGGTAGGTGGGCTCGCCGACGACGATGCCGCCCACCGGGGCGACCGCCTGCAGCCGGGAGGCGGTGTTCACCACGTCCCCGGTCACGGCCTCGCCGATCTGCGGGCCGGTGCCGTAGGCGACCACGGCCTCGCCGGTGTTGACGCCCATGCGCACGGCAAGATCCAGCGAACGATCGGCCTGGTTGAGCTCCTCGATCGCGTCGGCGATCGCCAAGGCGGCGCGGACTGCCCGCTCGGGGTCGTCCTCGTGGGCGACCGGCGAGCCGAACACGCCGAGCGCGGCGTCACCGATGAACTTGTCGAGCGTGCCGCCGAACGCCTCGATCTCGCGCTTGATCCGCGAGTGAAAGGGCCGCAGCGCCGCCTTGACGTCCTCGGGGTCCGCCTTGTCGGAGCGCGCGGTGAACCCGACGAGGTCGCAGAACAGCACGGTGACGACCTTGCGCTCCTCGGTCGGCGCGCCACCCTCCAACCGGGTCGCGCAGTTCAGGCAGAACCTCGCGCGCTCGGGATTCTCCTCCCCGCAGTTCGGGCAGAGCTTCACCAGCGGAGTGTAGCCCTCGCCCCGCCGGCAGGCTTCTACCATGTTGGTAGGTGGACGACGCCCACGGGGGTGGGAATGCGAGGCCGGCCTTGGGAGCCAACCGACCGGACCGGTGGTCCGCTTGACCTGTTGTTGGACGAGCTGCGCGGCGAGGTCGACGGCTTGGTCGTGGAGCGGCTGCGGGTGACCACCCGTCCGACGACGACAACGTGTTCTCCCTGCGGGACGCGCGTGGCCTCGACGAGGTGCAGGTCGACACTCACCCGGACGGCCAGCCGCCCTTTTACCTGGAAGGCGACGTGCGCGGCCCGGTGGAGTCCGCCGACGTGGCCGAGGCGGCGGGCATCGTTCGGGCGTGGCTGCAGGGTCGGCCGTCGCCGGCGTGACGCCCGCGCCGCAGGCGACCAGCGCGTGGCGTTCCCGCCCGACGCCCGCGACCCCGCCTCGGCGCGCCGGCCACCGTCTCGCACGAGACTGTCTAGCGGCCGCGCTGGAACAGGACGTACAGCCAGGCCAGTGGGGGCAGGAATAGCACTGCCCCGACGGCGAGGCTGCCTAGGACGGCCTCGATGACCGGCCGGCTGGCCGCCGCCTGCTCGATGGTGAGGCTCGCCCAGGCGCCTGCTACGCGCACCATGCGTCCGCCACGCGGCCGCGCCGGAGGCGGCGCGGGCGCGGCTGCGGCGCGTCAGCGGAGGCCCGTGGGGAGGCCCGGCCCCGCGGCCCGACCGGTCGCGGCGTCGTCGCCGGTGATCGCCAGCGCGCCGCGGCGGAGCCGGTCGTAGCCGGTCTCCTCGCGGATCACAAGGACCTGACGGGCCAGCTCCCGGGCCTCCGCCGAGCGACCCTGAGCGGCGTGGACCTCGGCGAGGACGGCCAGTGCCACGCCTTCGAGCGCCCGGAACCCAGCCAGGCGGGCGTGGGCGAGCGCCTGCTGGCCGTGGTGGGCGGCCTCGGCGAAGCGGTGCAGCGCGGCCAGCGTCTCGGCGAACCCGAGCAGCACCCGAACCTCGGTGTGGCGGACGCCGGCGGCGCGGGCCACCTGGAGCGCCTCCTGGTGCCGTGCTGGTGACCGCTGGACGAGCCCGAGCACGTCGAGGGCGGTGGCTTCGTTATGGCCGGCACCCGCCTCGCGGGCCGCGGCGAGGGCCAGCTCGGCGAGCCGGGCGGCCTCGCCCTCCTGGCCGGTCTCGAGCCGCAGGCGTGCCAGGTCGGCCAGCGCGGCCGCCTCGCTGGAACGCTCGCCGCACTCCCGCAGCACCTCGCGGGCGGCAGCGAGGTGCCCGGCCGCGGCGGCCGGCTCGCCGAGGTCCAGCAGCGCCTGGCCGAGGTTGGCGCGGGCCTGCGCCTCGCCGACGCGCGCGCCCATCCCGCCGTAGAGGGCGATGGCACGGGCCTGGTGCTCGGCGGCCTCGGCCAGCCGCCCGAGGTCGTAGCAGACCGCGCCGAGGTTGGTCAGGTTGTTGGCGACGCTCTCGGCGGGCAGGCCGTGCCGCCGGCGCGTCTCGATCGCCTCCGCCAGATATCTGGCGGCGTCCCGCATCCGGCCCCAGGTCCCGTGCACGCCGCCGAGGTTGCCGAGGCAGGACGCCTCGGCCTCGTGCCACCCGATCCGCCGGGCGAGCGCGAGGGCCTGCGTGAGCTGCTCCACCGACGCGCTGTGGCGGCCGAGCCACCACAGCGCCTGGGACAGGCTGAACCGGGCCGACACCTGCGCGGCCGCGGCGCCGACCGTCTCCGCCGCCGACAGCGCCGCCCGCGCCGTGCCCAGCCAGTCGCCCATGTGCCGCCGCAGCGCGAAGTAGCCGCGCAGCGCGTCCGCGAGCAGCCAGCACACCTCGGCGGGTCCGTGCCCGGCGGCGCGGCGGGCGGCCGCGACGAGGTTGACCCGTTCGGCGTCGAGCCAGGCGAGCGCCTCCGGCCGGCCGGCGAAGCACGGCGCCGGGGCGGACCCGCCACCAGCCGCGCGGGGCAGGCGCAGCAGCTGTGGGGAGACGAGCCGGGCGGCCTCGTCCGCGGCGGCGAGGTAGCGCTGGTAGAGCCGCCCGACCGCGCGGTCGCGCTCGGCCTGGCTCTCCTCCCGCTCGGCGCGTTCGACGGCGTACCGGCGCAACAGGTCGTGGAGCGCGAACCGGCCCGGCGCGGGCTGGTCGACCAGGTTGGCGTCGGTGAGCAGGTCGAGCAGCCGGCCCGGGTCCGCGGCCCCTTGGGCCAGCGCGACGGCGTCGCCGCGGGTGAAGTCCGGGCCGGGCACCAGGCCGAGCAGGCGGAACTGCCGCCGCGCGGCCGGCTCCTGCGCCGCATAGGACACGTCGAAGGCGCCGTGCACCTGGGCTTCCGGGTCGCCCTCGATGTCGAGCGCGGCCGGCCAGTCGTCCCCGTGCAGCTCGGCGACGAGGTCGGCGAGGCACCGGCCGGGGTGGCCGCTGAGGTTCGCCGCCGCGATCCTCAGCGCCAGCGGCAGGTAGGCGCAGAGCCGCGCGAGCCGGGCCGCGGCGGCCGGCTCCGCCTCCACCCGCTGCGCACCGGCGATGCGGGCCAGCAGGGCCAGAGCATCGGGCTCGTCGAGCGTCCCGAGCGCGAGGCGGCGGGCGCCCTCCCTGGCGACCATGCCGCTGAGCCGCTCCCGGCTGGTGATCACGACGAGGTTGCCCGGGCCACCCGGGAGCAGCGGCCGCACCTGCCCGGGGCCGCCCGCGTCGTCGAGGACGACCAGCACCTGGCGGCCGGCCAGCAGCGTCCGGTACAGGCCGGACGCCTCCGCCAGGTCGACGGGCACCCGCTCGGGCGCCACCCCCAGCGCGCGCAGGAACAGCGACAGCGCCTCGGTCGGCTGCAACGGTGACCCGGCCGCCCAGCCGCGCAGGTCGACGTAGAGCTGCCCGTCGCCGAACCGCGAGGCGACCCGCCACCCCCAGTGGACGGCGAGGGCCGTCTTGCCGACGCCGGCACCGCCGGTGAGCAGGACGGGGTCGCCTGCGGCCCGGTCGTCGGCTGCCCAGGCGTCGAGCTGCGCGATCGCGTCGGCGCGGCCGGTGAAGTCGCCGATGTCCGCCGGTAGCTGGGCGGGCGCCGGGGTGCGGGCGGCCACGCTGGTGGCTTCGTTCCGGGCGGCCGCGGCGAGCGCCACCCGATCGGGTTCGGTGAGGCCCAGGGCGTCGGCGAGCAGCCGCACCGACCCGCCGTGGGGCCGGCGGATGCGGCCGGACTCCAGGCCGACGATCGTGCGCACGCTCAGCCCGGCACGCTCGGCGAGCTGCTCCTGGCTGAGCAGGGCTCGCTGCCGCAGCAGGCGCAGCAGGCCTGCCAGGGCTGCCGGTTCGGCAGGGGGTTCGGAGTCGCCGTCGCTGGCCATCGTCGCCGCCGCAAGAAAGGTGCCGGGATCTTGCCAGGGAATTGCCGAACAGTTGCCTGGATCACGGGGCCGTACGGCGGAAGAGTCTACCGGCCACGGGGGGCATGCCGTACGGCCGTGCCTGGGAAAGGCCGCCTCGCCCCGCGTGGCGGGAGACCACCCCCGTCGAGGAATGGAGGTGCCATGTTGCTTGGACGACGTACGGCGCTGGCGGTGGCCGCGGCGCTGGCGGTAGCAGGGCTGCTGGCCCAGCCCGCCCTGGCCGCCGACCGGGAGAGCGGAACGCTGGCCTGCAAGCCCGGCCAGGAGGTGGTGGTCACCGAACGCACCAGCGCGGGGCTCACGACGGTCACCTACGGCCGCAGCCGCACCGCGGCCTACAAGCGGGACTGGTCGACCACCGTCACCCGAACGGGCCTGCAGGCCACCAGCTGGGAGGTGACCACCAGCGGCGCGATGGACCACGAGGTGACCGGCGCCGTCTGCGGGCCGTGACCGTCACGGACGCGCCACAAGGACATAGCCACCAACTGGCCTGGCCCGCTCCGGGCGGCCGCGGCGAGCGCGCCCGGTCGGGTCCGGTGAGGCCCAGGGCTTTGGACCAGCAGCAGCACGGATTCACCGTGGGGCCGGCGGATGCGGCCCTGCCGCCTGACAGCGCTACGCCTAGCGAACTGAGGCAATGAGGACACAACCACCAGTTAACAGAAAGGATTCCGAAGTGGCCCAAAAACGGCGTCACTCCTTGTTACGAGGAGCGACTTGGGTAGTCGCCGGTCTCGTCATGGTCCTTGTACCTGCTAGTCCCTCCTTCGCCCATGGCGACCCGGTCAACGGGCCGTGGTACCACTCGACGTCATCCCCGTGCAGCAACGCCATCTCTGGCAGCAGCGGAGGCGGCTACGGCTGGGCTCGTCATAACTACGATGCTCACCGGGCATCGACACGGAGGTATGTTATCGAGTATTCGCGTAACTGGGCGAATGACTTCAGGACGTGCGCCCAGGACTACAGCATAAGTCCGTATCGAATCACGGTGAGCGCACAATTCCAGTTCGACGGCACCTCACTTGCGTGCACAGGCGGTATCGATGCATCGTTCAAGGACGCCGGTCTCAGCGCCAGCTGCACCGCAAGCGGCTCGACAGTAACGGAAACGGTGACGGCTACATGTGCCAGATACTCCTCTTCCTGCCGAATTGATCTAGGCTATCTGGAGGTCCTCGCTCCATCAGGCGGGTCTTTCTACAACTACGTCCTTGGCAGGACGAGGGCGACGGTTACCAACTCGAGCGGGAATCCCGTGTCGTGGGGAACGCCTTATGAATAGTTTGACCAACGGCCCGCAACCAAGACAGTGTTGATGGCAACACACCAGAGCCTTAGGGCGTACACCACCGACAATCGGGCGCGCTGATCCTCAACCGCACGGCACTTTGTCACGCAGCCGCCAAGGGCTTCGGTTAGCCCCTGCTCGACAAGCGTCATAGAGACACAAGGCTGCCCGGGACCAGGCACGTCTGGTCCCGGGCAGATCGCGCGAGCAGATCCTCCAGCCGGAATGGCGGCGGCCCGCGCCATCACCATGAACGGCGCCGGCGCAGGATCGCCCAGACCCAGCCGGGGTGATAGGCAACCCCGGTGAGCCGCTCGATCACGGGCGGCGATCTGGGCCAGGGTCCACAGCTCCCCGGTGAACCCGTGCGCGGCCGCGCCCTCCAGCAGCGCCTGGCGGACGCGTTCCAGATCCTGCTCGGTGAGCCGTGGGGGCGGGCCGCTGGGGCCCTTGCTGGTCAACGCCTCGGTGCCGCCAGCGGTCCAGGCGGTACGCCAGCGGGTCGCGCTTTGCCTTGGGACGCCCAGGGTGCGGGCGACCTGGGCGGGGTGCTGCCCGTGGGCAAACAATTCGGCTGCTTGGAGGCGGCGGTCCCGTGCCAGAGCCCGTGCCAGACCTGCAAGCAAGACAAGGAGATGAGAGTACGAGCGAGCCTGAAACCGCTGGTAGCGGAGGCGAACCACCATGCATACGAACACCGGCACACCAGGACCGAGCCTGTGGGTGACCACCCGGGCGTGGGGTCGCGTCGGTTGATCGCATCCGCGGCTGTGGGGCGAAGCCGGTGGTTAATTCTGAACCCTGCCGGATCAGGCTCCGGCTTCGGGCTCGATCTCGACCTCGTAGATGGCCGCCCGAACGCGGACGTCGAACCAGCGGAAGAACCCTTCCTGGCCAAGGAGGTGGAAAGCCAGCGGCCAGGGGTCACAGAACCACACTGGCGACTCCCAGGTCACCTCGCCCAAGCTCAGCTGGACGGATGCCCGCCGCGCGGCGGTGACGAAGCCCCCCACGGCGAAGCGCTCCTCGTCCGCGGTGGTCAAGTCGACCCCGGCAGCGTCGGCGACCCACGCGGCGAACCGGTTGTGCAGGGCGCCGGTGTCCAACAGGCATAGCTGCGGTGCGCGCGCGATGCCTTCGACCGTTACCGGCACCGCCGGACGAAGGTAGTCGCCCGAGGTCCCCGGAAGCTCCTTGAACGGGAACCTCATGCGGGCGCCACACCGGTCGCTTCAGTCTCGTCACCGGGGACACGAAACATCGCGTCGGCGTGCTGGTTGTGGCGCTCGAGCCACTCCAAGACGGCTTGCGGCGTGTCCGCGGCCACGAGTACCTCGAGTCCGCGCTGGGCAACCCATTGACCTGCGAAGGGCCGTAGGAGGTCGGCTTCGCGACCGTGGTGTGGCCCGCGCCGGCCCGGCGACGCAAGCGGTCCTCCCCGGCGGCGGCCTACCGTGAAGCCCAGCCGGCTCAGGATGCGGCGGGCCTGGTGGGTGTTGAAGTCGGCGCGATCCAGGCCGGTGATCAGGCTGATCACCTGCTTGGGCGGGAACCGCTTGCCGGCTACGACGACGTAATGCTCCCCCAGCGGCTCGGGCATGACATCGCGAAGCCGTCGCCCGACCTCTGCGGTGTCGAAGGCGAACTGCTGCTGCGCGATCGTGGCCTGTACCTGACTCATACTTACTGTCTAGCACTTACCGACCGTTCCCACAAGTGTCGGGGGAACCGGGTCGCCGACACGATCACAGCGTCCTGCCGATCTCCGTAGGGAGTAAAGTCGTCCAAGGTGACTAATCACACGTAATCTATTAAATAGATAGAGCAGACTAAACGCTCTACGATTCCGGTCCAAGGTCTGGAGCGAGCTTCCGCGACGTCGATAGCAAGGAGACGACATGCCAGACCCGCCCGCTGCGACGGACTCCGGATCGCTGTCGGGCGGCGAGGTGATCGAGATTGACGGCCTGCTATGGAAGCCCAGGCCGGGAGCGACCGCCTCGGGGGAGGAGTTCAGACGCGCTCGGTCGCTGATCCTCGAGATCCGCCGCGACGCGTCCTGGAACCCATGGGTGGAAGAGGACCGGGCGCAGGAGTACGAGCAGGCAATGGCGGTCTTGGAGCAGTGGACGCGGGCCGAGCCTGGCTTCCGGCCCCGGACGTCCGAGGAGTTCGACGCGAGGATAGCTGCCTGGGATGTCGAGTTCGAGGCCCGTAACGCCGAGCGCGATCGGCAGCGGGCCGCACGCGTCGCCCTGTACGACCAGGGCCGCGAGCAGGCAAGGCTCGCACTGCTGGAGCAGCAGGCGATCCTTCGGCACCGCGGCCAGGAACTCGACGATCTGCGTGCGCGCCGGCGGTTTCCCGCGATGGCCGAGCAGCCACGCCGCCAGCAGATCGCTGAGCTCGAGGAGTCTGTGGCCGGAGCACTCACCGCGATCGTCCGCCTCCAGGAGGAAGTCGGGGACGTCGAGGCCGTGGTCGACCGCTGGGGGTGGCTGCCGCGGGAGCGCCGGGAGTTGGCGCTCACGCTCTTCTCCGTCCGCCGCCGCGCTGAGGTGCGGTCACTGCGTGACCGGGTCACGGAGCAACGGGCGACGCTGCAGGCCACCAAGGGTCGTGCCGAGCGCACCCCGATCCGTGCCGCACTCGACCGGGACACCCAGCGGCTGGAGTTCCTGGTAGCGATACCGCCGCTCGAAGCTGCGGAGATGTGCTCTGAGTGCGTCTCACCGGCCACTTGGCACGGGTACGTCACCACCGGTGCGAATCTCGACGCGGGTCCGTGCCCGGCGTGGCCGCGGTGGGCGGAACGCATCCGCAAGGTACGAGAGATGCTCGCCGCCGCAGTCAAGGACAAGCCTACCCAGCCGCCACCCCCGAAGCCGGAACCGCTGGCCGTCATCCCCTCCGGGCTGCCGATCGCCGAGGTGATGAGGCAGTTGGCGGAGAGCCAAGCCAAATACCCGGACGCGCGCGTCCGGCGTGGCAACCGTAATCGATGGGAGATCTGGCCCGGATGATCCTGCGCGACGCCAGGCCCGTCAGCCAATGTGCGATGCCACGCCCCACGCCAGTGCCTGACGGCCAGCCTCTTCCACCGGCGCGTGGCGCCGTCGCGCTACTGCTGCTGTCTCGGGGTGTGGCTTCCAGAACACTGGGCCGGCACGGGTTCGATTCCCGTTCGGGAGTGCCCCGTTTACGTCGGCCTGCATGCCCGTGAGCAGCAAAAACACACTGGTGTAATGGTGGAGGCGAACCACCAAGCATACGAATACCAGCGCACCGGGACCCAGCCTGTGGGTCACCAGCCGGGCGTGGGGTCGCCACAGTTGATCTGGAGCGAAGCGGCGCCTTGTGGCCTCATTGCCGTTACGGCCTCTGGTTGCCGGGCCTTGGCCAGATCTGGACGAGGTGCCGCTCGTGGACGGCGCAGATCCACGGGCCGGCGCGGCGCGAGCGCTGGATCATGCGGTTGATGTTCGCCAGGAAGCGGTCGCGTTGCTGCTCGCCGGTCAGGTTCGCGTTGGTGAGGCAGAAGGCACGGACGCCGTGCGCCGTGAGCGCCTTCAGCTCCGGCGGGGCGGCGGCGGATCGCGTCGTCCTTGGTGAGTGCCACCCACCCGGCCCGGCCCACCTGCTCCAGCCAGACCATATCCTCCACCGTCTCCTCCGCCCCTGGCCCGTAGACCGAGCGCATCGTGTGCACGACCAAGCCAAGCTCGCGCATGGCGTCGGGGAGCAGGTAGTAGCCCAGGCTGCGGTCGACGAAGAACTCGGGCGGCGGGTCACGCTGCGGGCGGGAGCGCGGCACGGATCACGTCTTCCAGGTCCTGGTCGTCCAGGTCGAAGTCCCGCGCGACCGACGCCAGCGGCTCGCCTGCGCGGAAGCGGTCGAGCACGTCCTCCATGCGCGCACCGCCGCGGACGAAGACGGGTTGGCCGAAGGCACGGCGGGGATCGACCTCGACGACGTGCCGTCGGGTGATCGGCAGCACCATGCGCTCCGCCAGGTCGTCCGGCGCGTAGGTGATCCGCTGGAGGTAGTCGCGGATCACGTCAGAGAAGACCCGCTGGCCGCTCAGCACGACCGTGAGGATCTCCTCATCGCCGTGCCGGGTGGCGTAGTCGTACAGGATCGACGACCCGTCGGTGAACAGCCGGCCCGACGCCAAGGCGTGCTCGACGCCGAGCTCCTGCTGCAGCACGTGGAGCGAACGGCGGATGTGCTGCATGGACACGCCAGCCTTGCGGAAGGCCGCAGCAACCATCCCCTCCGCCAGCCCGACGAACGGGATCCTGGGGTGCCGCGCCGGCGCCGGCAGGGCAGTGATCAACGGAACGGCGTGGACCTCGCGCTGCCCTGCGGATCGGCGAGCGTAGCCGCGTGCCCAGGTATTGAAGGTGGAGCGCGGCACGCCAAGGAAGTTGGCCGCCTCGTCGACGGTGTAGAGCGGCACGTCGAAGCGCAGGTCGCCGGCAGTGTCCACCGTCAGGCCCCCTTCCCTACGGTTGGGGCAACCCTACCTCGACACTGCGACGCGCACGCCTCTGTCCACAGGCCAAGTCGACCGCTGCGGCCGCACTTGCTTGAGTTGAGGCGTATGGACGAACATGCGTTCGCAATAGTGGTGCGCAAGCGGTGCCTGAAGGAGTGCCCAGATGCGAGACGAGCCTGACTTGTACGAATACGCAAGGCAGACGTCCGAGCTTGATCTGCATGGCTATCCGGTCTCGGCGGCGCGCGAGGTCGCTAGAGAGTTCGTCAAGGCCGCATGGGAGGCAGGCTGGGACCATGTCGTGCTGATCCATGGGGCCCGAGCCGCGCGCCACCCGCAGAGCAAACTCGTCCTCAGCGGGTATGGGGGCATCAAGTGGAGTCTGCGCGGGATGCTTCACGACGGCGAGTTCGACCCCTACGCTCGCAGTGCCAGTTCCTCGCTGCACCGGCATGAGCCGACACGGCTGATCATCGCCCTTGAGCCCCTCGCACCGAGGTGAGCGTGTTCGTTGCCTGCCGCGCTGACCCAGCTGCTACGGGCAGCTCCGAACAGGACTGACCACTACCCAGGGAGATTAGGCCAGGGTAGAGGGAGACGCCCAGTGGGGCGACCATCAGCCTTCGGGGTTCTCGACTGCCCGCGGCGCCGTTCGGGTTCCTTCAGGTGCTCAGGTAGGTATCGATGTCGTCGAGGGCGTCCTCGGCCCGGGGGCCGACCAGCGGGTCGCCGCGCTGGCGGTCCAGCGCCGCCCGGACGGCCTCGGCGTCGAGCTGGCCGTGGATGCGGGCGAGGTGGCCAAGGCAGGTCGCCGCCACCGCGGCCAGCGGCCGGTCCTCGCCGCCTAGCAGGCGTAGGCACAGGTCCTGGACGGCCTGCCGGTCCGGGTGGTGGAAGGCCGCGCCGACCAGCGCCCGCGCGGCCGCCTGCGGGTCGCCGCGCTCGAGCGCCGCGACCACGTCGGCGGGGGTCGCCGGGACCGGCTCCTCGTAGCGCAAGTGGCTCATGGCACGATGATCCTCCCCCTGGCGTCGACGAGGCCAGCACGCCGCAGCGCGGCCTGCATCTCGGGGCGCAGCTCGCTCCAGGAGCGCACGTAGCCGTGGAACACCTGCTGGCCCGGGTGACCAGAATCTTGGGTGCGAACAGGTCCGATTCCCGTTCGGGGTGCCCGGTTTTCGTCGACCTGCGTTCCCGTGAGCAGCGAAAACACACTGGTGTAATGGCGGAGGCGGATCACCAAGCATACGAACACCGGCGCACCGGGGCCGAGCCTGTGGGTGACCACCCGGGCGGGGGGTCGCGTCGGTTGACTCGTCGGGGTTGTGACAGGCCATTGCCAGCTCTGGAATCAGTCAATGGGGCGGGGCAGCTCGGTGGGGTCGTGGGCGCAGAAGACCTCGACCTGGTGGCCGTGCGCGCGGCGCAGCTCCCGCAGCCGGACCTGGTTGTGGCGGCGGGTCGGCCCGTCGTGCTGGACGCGGTGCTGGAACAGCCGCAGCAGGGGGGTCGAGCGCGGCCGGGCCGGGTCGGTCTCGCCGTGGCAGAAGTAGGCGTCGCCCGCGTGCAGCAGCCACCCGCTGCCGGTGTCCAGCGCGACCCCGGCGTGGCCGCGGGTGTGGCCGGGCAAGGGCACCAGCAGGACCTCCGGCCCGAGCCCGTCGAGCTGGCGGACGGCCTGGAACCCGAACCACCGCTCGCCGCCGGCCGGCCCATGGGTCGCCCAGCGCGGTCCGTGCACCCACTGCCGTCGCCGGTAGCGGGCCTGCTCCCGCGGCGACTGCGGGTGCGTGGCCGCCTGGTGCTCCAGGGCGTGGACGTGCACGGTCGCCCAGGGGAAGTCGGCGATGCCGCCGGCGTGGTCGCGGTCGAAGTGGGTCACCACGACGTGCCGCACGTCCTCCGGCTGGTAGCCGAGCCGGCTGACCTGCCGGACGGCGGCCTCGTCGGGGTCCAGCAGCGGGCGGGTCTGGCGCAGGAAGCGTGCCCCCAGCGAGGCGGCAGGGTCGGCGACGTCGGCCAGCCCGATCCCGGTGTCGACCAGCACCAGCCCGGCGTCGGTCTCGGCGAGCAGGCAGTGGCAGACCAGCCTGCCGGCCTCCAGCAGGCCGCCGGTGCCGTTGAGCAGCCGCCGGCTGGGTGGCCGCATGGTGCCGCAGTTGAGGTGGTGCACGCGCACGCGACGCTCCCGGTTAGCCTTGGTCGGGCAGGTCAGCGGACGACCAGCCTATGCCCGGGAACGGCGCTGGTCGGCATCAATCCCTTGTCGATCGTTCACGCGGGGGCTGGTGCTTCGGACGGGATCCGCTGATCGCGCGGACGCGTCTGCGCTGCGACCCTCGACCCGATTCTACGGATCCCGGTGGAGGCTCGCGCGCCACCAGGCCCAGGACAGCGGTGGCTCGGATCTCGGCGGCCGGCGACAGGACACGGCTCCTCGTCAGCGATCGCGCGTCGGCTCGGGATGAGCCGGACGACCGTAGCGCACCTGTTCTCGCTGCCGGCTCCGCCGCGGAGGACTCCAACGCCGGCGCCAGCGCAAGGGACCAGGCTTGGACCGCAAGTCTGGTCGTCGGCGAGTCACCGTCCCGCCACCGCTAACCAGGCCGGCGTCGGCGGAGCCATCCGAGCGGGTCGTCGGGGCGCCTGCCGCCCTCCTGCTGGCGCGGATGGAGACCGGGTCGGGACAGCCATCCGGGGCGGTCCCGTGAGAAGAAGCGTGAGATCCTCGACGCTACTTGAGGTCGACCGGTCGAAGCACCGTGCGGCTGGCGGCGTAGATGACCGGGCCAGGCTCCTCCAGGCGCCGTTCGATCGCCCGCCACTGGCTCATCACGATCTCCAGCTGCTCCCACGTGCCGCGAGCCTCCTCGCTGACGAGAGCGACCATGCGGGCTCCGCTGGAACGGACCGCCTCGATCTCGGCCCGGTGGTGTTGGATGCGGCTGTCCCTGGTGATGATCAGCCAGCCTTGACGGGCGGTCTCGGGAATCCACACGTGATCCTTGACGGCGGTGTTGCGAATTGGGCAGGGTGGCCGCTCCCGCCGGTGCAGGATGCCACCAGGGTCACCGGGGTAGGTGACGTCGGGTCGCAGGCTGGCAAGGATCTTGGCGAGGCCGAGTACGTCCGCGTCGCAGTAGAAGCGGACCGTTGCCGGCTTAGCCGACCTGGTCACGCGGCTCGGAGCGAGTTCTCGTACGCCAGCGCCCAGCGCACCTCGTTGACCGAAAGGTCGAAGGCCCTTGCCACCTCGGTCACGTCGTCGCCTGCCTCGACCTGCTCCCACAGCGCCTCGGTGCCGACCCCGCGCACGGTCGGCTTACCGAAGCGGACGTCGGGCTCCATGCGCACTGGCGAGGCTGGGTCGTCATGTGGGCGCCAACCCGCAGCGATCTCGTCGGCCCAGGTGACCCGCTCGACGAACGACTGCGCCGGCGGGGTGAGGAGGTACTGGCCGTTGGCCCAGACCACCAGCCAGAAGTCAGCATCGAGCCCTGCGGCCTCCTGTGCTTCCAGGATGAGCCTGCGGTCGCCGGCCAAGGGCTGCTGGTGCGCGAGCGGATAGGGCACGTTGTAGCGGTCACGAAGGCGGTCGATGAAGGCGCGCAGCTCAGCCATGGGCACGAGGTGGGTGCGCCGGTACTCCCGCAGCAGGCCTGCCTCGATGAACTCGGCCCACGTCACGGGGGGGTGACCCCCCTGCCGTGCGGGTCGGATTACGGGCCGGTAGGTCTTGCCTCGTCGGACGCCGCCTTCGAGCCAGTAGTGGAGCGTCGACTGGGCGACCCGCAGCAGCCTGGCCGCCTCGGCCTCCGAGAACATCTCTCGCTCAAGTACGGTCGTGGTCGCCATGGCGACAGTCTCCCACTGTTGTGTCCTGATCGGACAGAGGTTCGGAGGAAGTGTGGATGTCGGCGCATGCCGCGGAGCCGGTAAGGGGAGTGACGGGCCCTGGTCAGGCTGCTCTGGTGCCGTTTGCGCTGGTCAGTGGAGGCGGACGTTACGCATGCGAATCACGATGCGCCAGGGCCGAGCCTGGGGTTACCACCCGGGCGTGGGTGGCTCTTGATTCGCCGAGGGCGATCTCAAGGGCCCACGCACGTTTGAGCAAGCGTCGCGGAGACAAGCCGTGACGGGGCGTGAGGCCGGCCGGCTGCTTCTCACCGAGCAGCTCATTCATCCACCCCGGCGTGTTCAGCCGGAACGAGTCCCAGCGCTGGGTGCGCCAGGTCTCGCCGACCCAGGCCCGCTCCAGGACCACATGCTCGACACCGCGGTCAGTGAGCGCGGTGGTCGCGGCGAGCCCGGCCGGTCCGGCGCCCACCACAGTCCTCGATCCGGCGGTGCCTGCCCATCGCTTCTCCTCCTGGATGTTCTCTGCTGGCCGGACACCAGGTGTCGGCGGCCAGCTTGCTGGTAGCGGGTGGTCGCGTTGAGCGAGACAGCGACCCCTTGAAGGGGCCTGGCGGTGTCAGTCGGTGCTTCAGGTCGCTTGGATGCTGGCGTTCTCGGAGGCGTGGCACTCGCGGTCGCGGAGCGCACGTCGCTGGAGCTTGCCGGTGGGCATGCGGGGCAGTTGGTCGACGACGTGCACGTCGCGCAGTTGCTTGTGGGCGGCCAGGCGCGCGGCGGCGAAGGAGATGAGCTCGCCCGGGGTTGCCGGCCCGGCCAGGACGACGTACGCGACCGGGACCTCGCCAGCCCGGGGATGAGGTCGTCCGACCACGGCGGCGTCGCGGACCGAGGGGTGCTCGCAAAGCACGAGTTCCAGCTCGGCCGGGGCGACTTGGACGCCGTCGACCTTGAGCAGCTCCTTGATCCGGTCCTTGACGAGGAGCTGGCCGTCCTCGCGGATGGCCACCAGGTCGCCGGTCCGCAGCCAGCCGTCGGCGGTGATCGTCGCGGCGGTGGCCTCGGGATCGTCGTAGTAGCCGTCCATGACCTGGGGGCCGCGGACCCAGAGCTCGCCGGCCTGCCCGGGTGGGACGTCGCGGCCGCTGTCAGGGTCGACCAGGCGGGCCTCGGTGCCTGCCGCCAGCCAACCGACGGTCCCCGGCTCCCCAGGGCGGCCCAGGCCCGCCGGTCCGCTGATCATGGTGGTCGCCTCGGTCATCCCGTAGCCCTGCCGGGCCAGCGTGTGCAGGCGCTGGCTGGCGGCCAGTTCGACCGCCGCGGGCACGTGCGCGCCAGCGGTGGCGAGCAGCTTCAGGTGCGAGGTGTCGTGGCGCTCGGCCCGTGGGTCGCTCGCGAGCTCGGTGAAGATGGGCAGGGGAACGGTCGCGTGGGTGACGCGGTGCTCGGCGATCAGCTCCAGGATCCGGCCGGTGTCCGGGACGGGCAGGGTGACGATCTGTGCGCCCACGCGCAGCGGCACGCACAGCGACAGGCCGAGGCCCATCACGTGGGAGAAGGGGACGCTGGCCAGCGCCACCGTGCCGGCGTCGAACCCCAGGCTGGTGGCGACCTGTGCCGAGGAGGCGGCGAGGTTGCCGTGCGTCAGGCGGACACCCTTGGGCAGCCCGCCGGTGCCGCTGGAGAACGGCACGAACGCGAGATCGCCCGGGGCCAGGTTCGGCTCGGCGAACGGGTCGCCGGCGCCACTCGCCAGAGTCCGCTCCGACGACGTGGCGCTCTCCATGTGGCCAGGCGCCACGATTTCGGCGGCGACCCCGGCCGTCTCCAGCGCGTCCTGCACCAGCGCGACAAGTGGACCGGAGGCCATCGCCAGACGCGGACGGACCCGAGTCAGGACCCGTCGGGTCTCCTCGGCGGTCCAGCGCAAGCCGAGCGGCACCAGCGCGGCGCCCGCGCGCCAGATCCCCAGCGCGACCACCGGCCACCAGGCCGTGTTCGGCATCGCAACCGCCACCAGGTCGCCGCGGCCGATGCCGCGGTCGGTGAGCCCGGCGGCCAGCGCGGCCGACCGCTCGGCCAGCTCGGCACGTGAGAACCGCTTGCCGGTGGCGCCGTCGATGACCGCAGGCCGGTCGGGATCGGCCGCAGCGTGCCGCAGCGCCTCCACGACCGGCGACGGCCCCAGCGGGGGCGGCGGCAAGGAGCTTCGGAAGATCTGTGGCTGGGTCATGGGCGAATCTCTGCTCGACGTCCTTTTGTCACAATGTAACGTAACGATGTTGCGCTATCATGTCAACCGCTATGGGACGTCCGCGGGAACATGACGCCGCCACACGGGAGCGGCTGCTCGTCGCTGCCGCCCGGCTGTCGGCCGATGAGGGCTGGAGCGCCGTCACGGTCCGGCGGGTCGCCGAGGAGGCCGGTACGACCACCCGCGCGGTCTACTCGCTGTTCGGTTCCAAGCAGGGGCTCGAGGAGGAGCTGCACCGGGCGATGTTCGACCGCCTCCTGGAGCTCATGCATGCCTCGCCCTCGACCAGCGATCCGCGTGCCGACCTGCTCGAGCTCCGGCATGCCTACCGTCGCTGGGCCACCGAGCGTCCCGACCGCTATGCGGCGATGATGCGCTTCTCCGGTCCGCACGCCGCCGCGCGTTCCGCAGAGGGATTGGCGGCCGCCCGCGCAGCCACCGCCCAACTCCGGCAGGTCATCGCCCGCTGCGCCGCGGCAGGGCTGCTCGCCGACCGCGACGTCGACCGGCTCGCCGTGCAGTGGCGTGCCGTCGCGCACGGCCTGGCCGAGTTCGAGAATCGCGGCCTGCTCCCCGATGGCGACCAGGCCTGGCGCTCGGTGCTGGCCGCGCTCATCGACGGCTACGCGGCGGTCACCCACTCCGCCGCAACCAGCACATCAAGCCCGTGAGCATGCCCGTCGGCAGCGACGCCACGCTCCCAGCCTCCCAGGCACCCAGGCCGACGAAGCCCCGATCTGATCGGCCGCCGAGTCCGGTGCCAGGGACGGTCGGGCGGCGGGGTCGGTGCGCTCGTCGCAGCCTTCGGCGCCTGCCTGCTGCTCGGCTCGCTGGCCACGCCGCTGGCCCGCCGGCTCCTCGCGCAACGGCAGGTCGAAGGACGCCTCGCCGCGCCTGAACGGTCGCCGAACGGAAGGCGAACGAGATCCGAGCGGAGGCGGACAGCCAAGCGTACGAACACCGGCGCACCTGGGCCGAGCCTGTGGGTGACCACCCAGGCCTGGGGCCGCGTCGATTGACCCCATCGCCGCCATCGTCGTCCGCGGTGTCGATCTGGCTGCCCCTTGGTCGACGCACGGATAGAAGCTCCGCTACCAGGAAGGAGGCACCATCATGGCGCAAGCGCTCACCACACCCCGTCCTGCGGCGCGCACCCTAGCCGCCGAGCCGGCCGCCAGGCGGACCCGAGCGCTGCTGGCCTGCGGCATGGCCGCCGGTCCGGTGTTCATCGGGATGGTCCTGTTCCAGGCCCGCATCCGCGACGGTTTCGACCTTACCCGCCACGCCGCCAGCCTGCTCACCAACGGCCACCTCGGCTGGATCCAAATCACCAACTTCGCCGTGACCGGCCTGCTGTCCATCGCCTGCGCCGCCGGCATGCGGCACGTGCTTGGTCACCGATCGGGCGGGACCCGGCTGGTCGGCATCTTTGGGACCGGCCTGCTCGTGGCCGGCGCCTTCCGCGCCGACCCGGCCGAGGGGTTCCCTCCCGGCGTCCCGCCCGGCCCAGGCCAGGTGAGTTGGCATGGGGTGCTGCACATGGTCGGCTTCGGAGTCGGCTTCGTGTGCCTGATCGCCGCCTGCTTCGTGGTGGCCCGCGCGCTGGCCGCCCTCGGCCGGCCGAAGCTGGCGGTGTACTCCCGCAGCAGCGGCTTCGTCGTCCTCGCCGGCATCGCGGGCTCCTTCGCTACCACGGGCAGTGCCACCGCGCTGGCGTTCATCTGGCTCGCGGTGGTGACGGCCTGGTCCTGGCTGGCTGTTGTAGCGGCGCGGCTGCGGAGCGAGCCGGGCGTCCGGCCGAGCGGATGATGGCAGGTTGCCCGGCAACGATAACGAAGGACCACGAGGAGGGACGAGCGATGCCAGCGAGCGTGAAGGGACCCGAGTTCTACTTCCCCTCGATCGAGAAGAAATACGGCAGGTCGATCGCCGAGTGGCAGTCAATCATTCGCGCGTCGGGATTGACCACCTGGAAGGAGCTGATGGAGTTGCTCAAGACCGAGCACGGAATGGGCCACGGCCACGCCAACGCGCTCGTCCTGCACACCTCGAGGAAGCCTGACGCCGTCAACGGCACCAGGTGAGACGAGCGACGCGAGAGCCGCCGCGCCCGCCACGTGACCTCGGGTCACGTGGCGGGCGCGGCGGCGAGTTTCGTGTGCCTCTTGCTCAGAGGCGGGTTGGCGGTTCGCTACCCGGCCCTGGCCAAGATTGCGGCGCTGCCAGGAATTCTCATCCAGCGTGTCGATCTGGCCGCCGGTTGGTCGACGCGTCGGTAGAGGCCCAACTCGCAGGAGGTCGAGATGCGGAAGATCGTCGCGGCGCTGCACATGTCGCTGAACGGGGTGGTCGAGTCGCCGGACACGTGGGTGTTCCCACATGGCTACAGCAACGAGGAGATGGTCCAGGAGATCGGGGCGTCGATGGCCTCGTCCGACACCATGCTGCTGGGGCGGGTGACCTACGAGGAGTTCGCCGCCCACTGGCCCAGGCAGACCGGTGAGGTCGCCGACTTCATGAACAACGCGCCGAAGGTGGTGGTGTCCACCAGCCTCGACGCGGCCGAGTGGAAGAACTCGATCCTGATCGGCGGCAACGTCGTCGAGGAGCTCACCAGGCTGAAGCAGCAGCCCGGCAAGGACATCAACGTGGTCGGTAGCGCGACCCTGGTGCGGTCGCTGCTGCGCGAGGGCCTGCTGGACGAGCTGAAGCTCCTGGTCTGCCCGATCCTGGTGGGCGGCGGCAGGCGCCTGTTCGAGGACGGCGGCGAGGTGCCGCTGCGGCTGGTGGACGCCAAGACCTTCAGCACCGGCGTCCAGTCGCTGACCTACACTCCGGCAGGCGGGTAGGGCTGGCAGGGGCGTCTCCGCGGGCGTGGCGTCGCCGGGGAGGCGCCTGGCGCACGCGCAACACCGACGAGGAGGCACGACTATGCGGTTTCTGCTGGTGCACCGGCTCGACGAGAGCAAGCCGGATGCCTATTCCCCCAGCCCGGAGGTCGTGGCCGGGGTAGGGCGGATGATGGGAGAGATGACCAGGGCCGGGGTGCTTCTCGCGGCCGAGGGCGTGCTGCCGAGCTCGGCGGGTGCCCTGGTCAGGTCGTCCGGAGGGCGGCGCACCGTGACCGACGGGCCGTTCACCGAGGCGAAGGAGGTGATCGGCGGGTTCGCGCTGCTGCAGGTACGGTCGAAGGAGGAGGCGGTCGAGTGGGCCGGGCGCTTTGCCGAGGAGATCGGCGACGTCGAGGTGGAAGTCCGCCAGGTGGCCGAGGGTCCGAACCTCGCCTGACGCCATGACCTCCGAGGCGCACGGCGCGATCGACGCGGTCTGGAGGATCGAGTCGGCGAGGGTCATCGCCGGGCTCGCACGGATCGTGCACGACCTCGGCCTGGCCGAGGAGCTGGCGCAGGACGCGCTGGTCGCCGCGCTGGAGCAGTGGCCGTCCTCGGGTGTCCCGCGCAACCCGGGCGCTTGGCTGATGGCCATCGGCACGCGCCGCGCCATCGACCACCTGCGCCGTCGCCAGCGCTTCGAGCGCAAGCTGGAGGAGCTCGGCCGCGAGCTGGAGGTCTCCGGGGAGCAGGCCGAGCCGGACATCGACGCCGCGCTCGACGACGACATCGGGGACGACCTCCTACGGCTGATGTTCACCGCCTGCCATCCGGTGCTGTCCACCGAGGCGCGCGTGGCGCTCACGCTGCGCGTGCTCGGCGGCCTGACCACTGAGGAGATCGCGCGGGCCTACCTGGCCGCGGAGTCGACCGTCGCCCAGCGCATCGTCCGGGCCAAGCGCACCCTCGCCGCGGCCCGGGTCCCCTTCGAGGTCCCCCAGGGGCCGGAGCGCGCCGGTCGGCTGTCGTCGGTGCTCGAGGTCATCTACCTGGTGTTCAACGAGGGCTACTCGGCGACCGCCGGTGACGACTGGATGCGGCCAGCGCTGTACGAGGAAGCGCTGCGGCTGGGCCGCATCCTGGCCGAGCTCGCGCCGGCAGAGCCGGAGGTCCACGGCCTGGTGGCACTGATGGAGATCCAGGCGTCGCGGTCGGCTGCCAGGACCGGCCAGTCCGGCGAGCCGGTCCTGCTGCTGGACCAGGACCGGACGCGCTGGGACCAGCTGCTGGTCCGCCGCGGCCTCGCGGCGCTCGAACGGGCCGAGGCGCTCGGCGGCGCGCTCGGTCCGTATGCGTTGCAGGCAGCGATCGCCGCCTGCCACGCGCGGGCGCGGACACCGGAGGAGACCGACTGGGAGGGCATCGCGGCACTGTACGAGGCGCTCGCCCAGCTGGCGCCATCCCCCGTCGTGGAGCTGAACCGCGCGGTCGCGCTCGCCATGGCGTTCGGCCCGGCCACGGGTCTGGAGCTGGTCGAGGCGCTGGCCTCGGAGCCGTCGCTCGAGCGCTACCACCTCCTGCCGAGCGTACGGGGCGACCTGCTCTCCAAGCTCGGCCGCCACGACGAGGCGCGGGAGCAGTTCGAGCGCGCCGCTTCGCTGACCCACAACGAGCGCGAGCGCACCCTGCTGCTGGAGCGCGCCGCCGCGTGCGCCCGAAATCGTTGACTGCTCGGTGGCGCCCACAGCCGGCTCTTCCTCGAACGCATGCCGGATCAGGCTCCGGCTTCGGGCTCGATCTCGACCTCGTAGACGGCCGCTCGAACGCGGACGTCGAACCAGCGGAAGAACCCTTCCTGGCCGAGGAGGTGGAACGCCAGCGGCCAGGGGTCGCAGAACCACACCGGCGACTCCCAGGTCACCTCGCCCAAGCTGAGCTGTACGGGTGCCCGCCGCGCGGCGGTGACGAAGCCGCCCACGGCGAAGCGTTCCTCGTCCGCGGCGGTCAGGTCGACCCCGGCGGCGTCGGCGACCCACGCGGCGAACCGGTTGTGCGGGGCGCCGGTGTCCAACAGGCATAGCTGCGGTGCGCGCGCGATCCCTTCGACCGTCACCGGCACCGCCGGACGAAGGTAGTCGCCCGAGGTCCCCGGAAGCTCCTTGAACGGGAACCTCATGAGGGCGCCACGCCGGCCGCTTCGGTCTCGTCGCCGGGGACGCGAAACATCGCGTCGGCGTGCTGGTTGTGGCGCTCGAGCCACTCCAGGACGGCTTGTGGCGTGTCCGCGGCCACGAGCACCTCGAGCCCGCGCTGGGCGACCCACTGGCCTGCGAAGGGCCGCAGGAGGTCGGCTTCGCGACCGTGGTGCGGCCCGCGCCGGCCCGGCGACGCAAGCGGTCTTCCCTGGCTGCGGCGGCCCACCGTGAAGCCCAGCCGGCTCAGGATGCGGCGGGCCTGGTGGGTGTTGAAGTCGGCGCGATCCAGGCCGGTGAGCAGGCTGATCACCTGCTTGGGCGGGAACCGCTTGCCGGCTACGACGACGTAGTGCTCCCCCAGGGGCTCGGGCATGACGTCGCGAAGCCGTCGCCCGACCTCTGCGGTGTCGAAGGCGAACCGCTGCTGTGCGATCGTGGCCTGTACCTGACTCATACTTACTGTCTAGCACTTACCGCCTGCTCCCACAAGGGCGTGGTCGAACCGGGTCGCCGATGGTGCATCCGCCAGAACGTCTCTCACAGGCGACGGGACTGGTGCAATCCTTCCTGCGGTTCCCGGTCCTGGACGTCACCACCGACCTCATGCTGGCCGCCGCGGCAACCTGCCAACGCTTCGGCGTCTCCTACTGGGATGCCGCCAATCCTCGAAGCGGCCCGCTCGCTAGGCTGTGACGTCGTCCTGTCAGAGGACCTCAGCGACGGCCAGGACTACGCAGCAGTGCGGGTCCAGAACCCTTCCGTACCCACTGACCAGTGGCGACTGCAGGAGCTGGCCTGGCGCGTGGCGTGCGCCGGTCGTCCAGATCAGGGTTGAATTCGTCCCATGGCATGGTTCACCGAAGAGCACCTCCAGGCGCTCGCCGGCCCGAGGTCGTACCAGCGCGGCACCGGCTACCTGGATGCGGTCGCTGACTTGCGCGCGGTGCCGGGCGGGGTGCGGGCGATCGTGCACGGCACCGAGCCCTACGGCGTCCGCCTCCTCAGCGAGGACGGACGGCTGACGGGGACGTGCGACTGCCCGGTCGGCGCGGAAGGGGCCTTCTGCAAGCACTGCGTCGCTCTCGGCCTGGTCGTCCTGG
>WNGB01003140.1_pt1 | contig 44629 bp, 37 predicted proteins | sample 5400681 | NCBI WGS metagenome assembly WNGB01 (sample SAMN13153367, study PRJNA577476) | soil metagenome | isolation source: 115 cm soil or saprolite under grassland replicate 2 | place: USA:California | collected 2016-06-15 | reverse complement strand
TGCACAGCAGCCTCGCGCTGCCCGACCCGCCGGCCCGCCAGCTCACCATGGCCGACCTGCACCCCGACCAGGCCCGCTCGCAGGTCGCGTAGCCACCCCCCGTTGCCACGTGCGCGGCCCGGTCGTCCGGTCCCGTCGTGCGGCCCGTCGTGCGGCCCCGTCGTCCGGTCCCGTCGTCCGGGCCCGTCGTCCGGGCCCGTCGTCCGGGCCCGTCGTCCGGCCAGCGGCCCCCCGGTGATCATCGCCGCGAAACCACGCCTCCAGCCGCCACAACCCGGCGACGATCACACGATCGGCAGCGCACCAGCCCACCCGGCCACCCGGCCACCCGGCCCGACAGTGATCGTCGCCGCGAAACCACGCCCCCAGCCGCCACAACCCGGCGTGGATCATCGGGATGAGCGCGGCGCGGCCACCCCGCAGCCGGCCACCCCGCAGCCGGTCAGCCGCAGCCGGCCACCCGCGGCCGGCCACCCGCGGCCGGCCAGCTGCAGCCGGCTAGCTCCTCAAGGGTTCCCCCGGTTGGCCCCGGACCCTTTGGAATCGATCGTCAGCGGGGCGGGCCGGCGAGGTCGGCGGCGGCAAGCCGCAGCTGCTCGACCAGCGACCCGGGCAGCTCAAGGCCGCGGCTGGACACCCCGAGCGCCCACCAACCGCCATCGGTGTCGCCGGGCACCGCCGCGCCGGCGCAGGACACCTCGTCGCGGTACTGCCCGTACTCCACCAGCACGGCACCGCCCCGCGCCGCGCGCAGCTCGGCCTCCACCTGGTCCGGCTCGGTCGGCGTGTTGGGGGTGAACGGCCGCATGCCCTGCTCGGCCAGCATCCGGCGGCGCTGCCGCGGCGGCAGCGCGGACAGCAGCGCCTTGCCCAGCGCGGTGGCGTGCGCGGCGGTGTCCAGCCCGACCTGGAGGTCCTCCAGGTAGGGCGAGCGGCGACCCTCGGCCAGATCGGTGATCACCACCCGGCCGGCGTCCAGCCGGGCCAGGTACGCCGTGTGGCCGCTCACGTCGGCCAGGTGCCGCACCACCGCGCCGGCCCGCGGCGGCCGCCGGAACGAGGTGACCAGCTCGTGGTACAGCTCGGCCACCCGGGGCCCGATCACGTACTGTCCGCCCGGCTGGCGCACCACGTAGCTCTCGTACGCCAGGGTGCGCACCAGGTGGTAGGCGGTGGACAGGTTCAGCCCGCAGCGCCGGGCGACCACCTTCACCGGCAGCGGCCGCTCGGCGCCGCCCACCACCTCAAGCACCCGCAGCGCGCGGGAGACGCTCCGGATCAGGTCGGTGGGCTCGCCCCCGTCGACGTGCGAGCTCACCTGCTCGCCTCCGCGCTCGCTCCGCTCCTCGGGCCGCGACTCGACCCGGACGTCCCGCTGGCCGACGGGGCGGCCCTGCGATGCTCACTCGCTGTCGGCTCGCGGCTCACCCGCCCAGCATCGCGCGCCGCGGCGCCGCACGGAACCGGCCCGCTGTCACCATCTGAAATTCCGCCACTGGCCCCGGCCGGGCGCCCGCCCAACGATGGGGTCATGTCCGAGGTGCCCCCGTGGGCGCTCACCGCGCTCGCCGACGTCTACGACCCGTGCTGCCGCGAGAAGGGCATCTCCGTGGTCGACATGGGGCTGGTGCGGTCCGCCCGGGTGGAGCACGGCCACGCCCGGGTCGAGTTGCTGCTGACCTCCGGGTGGTGCCCGTTCGCGGCGAAGGTGCTCACCGAGGTGGCCGACCGGATCGCCGCGCTGCCCGGCGTGGACGACGCCGAGGTGGACATCGTCTGGGACGAGCCGTGGACCACCGACCGGCTGTCCCCCGACGCAGCGCGCAAGCTCCGCTTCCTGCCGCCGCCGTCCGCGGTACCCGATCGGGACGCGTACGTCGCGGCACACACCCGGAGCGCAGGTCCAGGCATCCCTGCAGACACAACCACCACCCGAAGGGCATCTACCAACCCACACGCCCACACCCGGGAAGGTTCGGCCAGCCGCCCAGGCGGTGCGCCGACCGTAGGTCCAGGCGCTTAGGGAGGCACAGTGATCGACAACGCGTTCGTCTTCGACGGGGTCGCGCACGTGTTCAACTTCGAGGAGAAGAACGCGTTCGGCACACCCGGCCAGATGTTCTCCAACCACCTGTACGCGTTCCACGCCACGCTCACCCCGGAGGGCGAGACGCACCTGCCGCCGGAGGAGTTCCTGCGCCGGTGGACCGTGCCGGACATCCGGCAGATGGTGTACGAGGAGTCCGACACCGACATGCTCATCGCCATGCCGCTGCCGCTCACCGACCTGTACCGCGACGGCCTGTCGCCGTGGGAGGAGTGCGCCGAACTGGCCGCGCGCGACCCCGACCGCACCGTGTTCTGGGGCTCGGTCAACCCGCTGGAGGGGCGCCGCGCGCTGGACCTGATGGAGCGGCAGGTCGGCGAGTTCAACGCCCGCGCGTTCAAGTTCTACAACGTGCGCTACGACTACGGCACGCCGTTCCCGTGGCGGATGGACGACCCGCGGGTGGCGTTCCCGGTGTTCGAGAAGGCGCAGGAGCTCGGCGTCAACCTGATCGGCGTGCACAAGGGCGTGCCGCTCGGGCCGCAGCCGATCGAGCACACCCAGACCTGGGACATGGACGGCGCCGCGGCCAACTTCCCGGACCTCAACTTCGTCATCTACCACGTCGGGCTGCCGTTCCTGGACGAGACCTGCTGGCAGCTCATCCGGTACCCGAACCTGTACGCCTCGCTGGCCGCCACGATCAACTTCCTGGTGCGGGCACCGCGAATGTTCGCCGAGATCCTCGGCAAGCTGCTGTTCTGGTGCGGCGAGGACAAGATCGTGTACGGCTCCGAGGCGCCGATCTTCCACCCGCAGTGGGCGCTGCGGGCGTTCATGGACTTCCAGATCCCGCAGGACCTGTGCGACGGGTACGGCTATCCGCAGCTCACCGACCAGGCCAAGCGGAAGATCCTCGGCGAGAACCTGCTCCGGCTGCACGGGATGGACGTCGAGCAGACCAGGACAAGGCTCGGGCGGCACCACAGCCGCTGACCGCCCGTTCAGGTCCGACGGTGCGGTTCAGCGGACCGGGGTCAGCGGATCTGGGTAGTCAGCGGATCTGGGCGCCGGAGATGGTGCGGGCGATCACCAGCCGCTGGATCTCGCTGGTCCCCTCGAAGATCGTGTATATCTTCGCGTCCCGGGCCATCCGCTCCACCGGGTAGTCCCGGGTGTAGCCGTTCCCGCCGAGGACCTGGATCGCCCGCTCGGTGGCGCGCACCGCGACCTCGCTGGCGTACAGCTTGCTCATCGAGCCCTCCGCGGACTCGAACGGGACGTTGTTGCGCGCCATCCAGGCGGCCCGCCAGACCAGCAGCCGGGCCGCGTCGATGTGCGTCTTCATGTCGGCCAACGTGAACGCCACCGCCTGGTTCTCGATGATCGCGCGGCCGAACTGGCGGCGCTGCCGGGCGTAGTCCAGCGCCACCTCGTACGCCGCCCGGGCGGTGCCCAGCGCCATCGCGCCGACCGCCGGGCGGGACGCCTCGAAGGTCGCCATCGACGCGTTGCCCCTGCCCGAGCGCTGCCCCTCCCGGGCTCGGGCCAGCCGCTCGTCCAGCCGATCCTTGCCGCCGAGCAGGTTCGCCCCGGGGATCCGCACCTCGTCGAGCACGACCTCGGCGGTGTGCGAGGCGCGGACCCCGTGCTTGCTGAACTTCTGCCCCTGGGACAGGCCCCTGGTGCCGGCCGGGATCACGAAGCTGGCCTGCCCGCGGGTGCCCAGCGCCGGGTCCACCGAGGCGACCACCACGTGCACCGCTGCGATCCCCCCGTTCGTGACCCACGCCTTCGTGCCGGTCAGCACCCACTCGTCCGCGGCCTCGTCGTAGGTCGCCCTGGTACGCATCGCGCCGACGTCGGAGCCGGCGTCCGGCTCGGAGGAGCAGAACGCGGCCACCTTGACCTCCTCCGGGGTCCCGTACATCTGCGGCACCCACTCCGCGACCTGCCCGGGCGTGCCGTTGGCCACCACGCTGACCGCCGCCAGGTTGGTGCCGGTCAGCGCCAGCCCGATGCCGGCATCACCCCAGAACAGCTCCTCCAGCGCGATCGGCACGCCGAGCCCGGTCGGGTCGAACCACTGCTGCCCCCAGAACTCCAGCGAGTAGATGCCGACCTTGGCGGCCTCGGTGATGATCGGCCAGGGGGTCTCCTCCCGCTCGTCCCACTCCGCGGCGGCCGGCCGGATCACGTCGGCGGCGAACTCGTGCAGCCACTTCTGCAGGGTCTTCTGGTCGTCGGTCAACGCAAGGGAGAACTCAGCCACGCCGTCGACGCTAACCTACTCGTCAGTAACGTTGTCAAGCGGTCCGGCCGTGTCCCCGGAACTGGGGTCGTGCACGTGCGGTGCCGGGTTCGTAGCGTGGCGCCACCGATCCGCTCCGACAAGGGGGGAACCCGTGCGGCGTCGATTCCTGCTGGCCGGCGTGCTGGCCACTCTGCTCACCACCGTGCTGACCGGACACGCCTCGGCCAGCACGTCAGTGGACCCGGACCCCGATCCGGATCCGGTGCTGTCCGTCACCGGCGCCGGTCCGATCGGCGTGGTCGTGCTGGTGCCCGGTTCGAAGTTCTGTTTCGACCCGATCTTCGCGCCGCACTCGATCAGCTACCGCGTCGACATCCTGCCGAACCTGGGCAACCCGCGGCCGCGGGTCACCATCTGGCGCTGGACCCTGTCGGACGGCAGCGACGCCCTCCCGGTGTTCCGGGACCGGGTCACCGGCCCGAACGCGGTGAACGCCACCTTCCCACAGGGCGGGGTCTACCAGGCGTGCGCCAACTACAAGGCCAAGTGGGCGTACGACCTGGGCAACCCGTTCGACTTCCTCTGGTTCGAGGTGTCCATCCCCGACATCCACTGACCCCGCTCCGGCGGTGGACAGCCTCGACGGCTAGGGGTATACAGGGGTTATAACCTCATGCTAACCCCCTGCCGCAGAGGACCGGACCGATGCCGAAGATCAACGTCTACCTGCCGGACGAGCTGGCCGAGGCGGTCAGGGATGCCGGCGTACCGGTGTCGACGGTCTGCCAACGCGCGCTGGAACACGCGGTACGCCGCATCACCGCGATCCGGGAGACGACCCTGGCCGAGCTGGACGCGGGCGACCCGACCGGGCGGATGCGGTACTTCACCGACCGGGCCCGCACCGCGGTCCGGCTCGGCGTCGAGAAGGCCCACGCGGACGGGCTACGCCGGGTCGGCACCGCCCACCTGCTGCACGGCCTGCTCGCCGAGGGCGGCAACCTCGCCCTGCAGGTGCTGGTGTCACTGGAGATCGAGCCGCGGCAGGTGGCGCGTGAGCTGGCCGGCCAGCAGTCCGCGGCCGAGGCCGCCGAGGTGAGCGCGGTGGGCGAGACCTACACGGTGGCCGAGGCCGCCGAGGCCGGCGAGGGGCGGCAGTTCACCGACACCGCGGCCGCCGCGCTCGAGCTCACCGTGTCCGAGTCGTCCGCGCTGGGGCACAACTTCGTCGGCTGCGAGCACCTGCTGCTCGGGCTGATCGCGGAGCCGGAGGGCACCGCCGGACAGGTGCTGCGGGCGATGGGCGCCGAGCCGCGGCTGACCCGCCGGGCGGTGGCCGCCGCGCTGGCCGGGTACGTCCACCTCCGGGCGCAGCTCGACCCCCCGCCCCCGCCCGCCGGGACGGACGCGACGCGGCAGGCCGCAGCACTGGGGACGGCGGTCCGCGCCGAGCTGCGACCGGTCATCCAGCGGCTGGAACGCCTCGAGGCAGGCCTGGCCGCGATCACCGCCGGGCAACGCGACCAGAAGGCCCATCCGCATCGATGATGCCGCCGTACGGGTCCGCTGGTTGTGGCGGTGAGCCGAGTCGGGCGATCCTTGGACGGTCAGGACATGAGTGGCACGCTCCGGCTACGGTCGGCGCCGGCGACGCACGCAACGGCGCGTGACGGAGGCGACTGGATGATACTCAGCAAGTTGGACGAGGCGAAGCTCGAGGCGAAGCGCGACCTGCTCGTCCGCGCGGTGGCGGTTGCCGAACGCAGCCGGACCGCGGACGGCCTGCGGGACGGTGCGCTGGCATCCCTGCTGAGCCAGTACTACCGGCACGTGCCACCCGAGGAGCTGTTGGAACGGGATCCGCAGGACGTCTACGGGGCGGCGATCGCGCACTACTCGCTGGCCGGCAAACGGCCGCAGGGCCGGGCCATCGTCCGGGTGTACACCCCCACCGTCGAGGAGGAGGGCTGGTCGTCCGGGCACACCATGATCGAGATCGTCACCGACGACATGCCCTTCCTGGTCGACTCGGTGGCCGCCGAGCTGACCCACGAGAACCGGGCCATCCACGTCGTGATCCACCCGCAGCTCGCGGTGCGCCGCACCATCACCGGCGAGCTGGTCGAGGTCTGCGCCGACGGGGACAGCCCGCCGGCCGACGCGCTGATCGAGTCGTGGATGCACATCGAGATCGACCGGGAGAGCGACCCGGACGCGCGGGAGGAGATCCAGGGCGAGCTGGTCCGGGTGCTCGCCGACGTGCGGGACGTGGTCGAGGACTGGCAGAAGATGCGGGCCGCCGCACTGGACATCGCCGACTCCCTGGAGACCGAGCCGGTGCCGGTGCCGGCGGCGGAGCTGGCCGAGGCGCGGGAGCTGCTGCGCTGGCTGGCCAGCGAGCACTTCACCTTCATCGGGTACCGCGAGTACGACCTGGTCACCGACGACCTGGGCGAGGAGCACATGCGCACCGTGCCAGGCACCGGGCTGGGCATCTCCCGGCCGGACAAGCTGGTGTCGGCGTCGTTCGCGCAGGCGTCCGCCGAGGTTCGCGCCAAGATCCACGAGAAGCGGCTGGTGACGATCACCAAGGCCAGCGACCGGTCCAGTGTGCACAAGCGCAGCTACCTCGACTACATCGGGATCAAGAAGTTCGACGTGGCCGGCCAGGTGGCCGGCGAACGGCGGTTCCTGGGGCTGCTGAGCTCGGCGGCGTACGCCGAGAGCGTCACCCGGACGCCGGTGGTCAGGCGGAAGGTGGCCGAGGTGCTCGGCGAGTCCGGCCTGGACGCCCACAGCCATGACGGCCGCGACCTGATGGAGATCCTGGAGACCTACCCGCGGGATGAGCTGTTCCAGATCTCGGTGCGCGACCTGGCACCGATCGTGCTGTCGGTGCTGTACCTGCAGGAGCGCCGCAAGCTGCGCCTGTACCTGCGCCGCGACGACTACGGGCGGTACCTGTCCGCCCTGGTGTACCTGCCGCGGGACCGGTTCAACACCCAGGTGCGGCTGAAGATGCAGGACATCCTGCTGCGCGAGCTTGGCGGCGGGTCGATCGACTACACCCTGCGCAGCACCGAGTCGGCGCTGGCCCGGCTGCACTTCGTGGTGCGCATGCCGCCCGGCGAGGAGCTGCCCAGGCACATCGACGACGAGCACATCGAGCAACTGCTGACCGAGGCCACCCGGCAGTGGGACGACGACTTCGCCGACGCGCTGGTGGACCAGTGCGGCGAGGAGGCTGCCGCTTCGATGCGCGAGCGGTACCTGACCACGGTGCCGGAGGCGTACCGGGCGGACTTCCCGGCTCGGATCGCGGTGGCCGACCTGCGCCGGATCGACGCGCTTCCGGCCACCAACGGGTTCGCGATGAACCTGTACCAGCCACTCGGCGAGACGGTGCCCGGCCAGCGCCGGTTCAAGATCTACCGGCTCGGCGAGGCGATGTCGCTGTCCACCCTGCTGCCGGTGCTGGCCCGTCTCGGGATGGAGGTCACCGACGAGCGGCCGTACGCGTTCACGCTTCCGGGCGGCGAGACCGCCTGGGTGTACGACCTCGGGCTGCGCTACGACCCTGCCCTGGAGCCGCGGCTGACCGAGAGCCGGCATCAGTTCCAGGACGCGTTCGCCGCGGTGGTGACCGGCGAGGCGGAGAACGACGGGTTCAACCAGCTTGTGCTGCGCGCCTCGCTGACATGGCGGGAGGCGATGCTGCTACGGGCGTACGCGAAGTACCTGCGGCAGGCCGGCACGACGTTCAGCCAGAACTACATCGAGCGCACCATGCGGACCAACCCGACCATTGTCCGGCTGCTGGTGACGCTGTTCGAGACCCGGCTCGACCCCGCCGCCGGTGTCGGCGCGGACCGGGACGCCGAGGCGGCCGCGCTGGTGGAGCGGATCACCACCGAGCTGGATGCCGTCGCCAGCCTGGACGCGGACCGGATCCTGCGGTCGCTGCTGCGGCTCGTCCAGGCCACCCAGCGCACCAACTACTTCCAGCCCGGCCCGGACGGCACGGCGAAGTCGTACGTCTCGTTCAAGCTCGACCCGCGGGCCATCCCCGAGCTGCCGCTGCCCCGGCCGGCGTACGAGATCTGGGTGTACTCCCCGCGCGTGGAGGGCGTGCATCTGCGGTTCGGCAAGGTGGCCCGCGGCGGGCTCCGCTGGTCCGACCGCCCGGAGGACTTCCGGACCGAGGTCCTCGGCCTGGTCAAGGCGCAGATGGTCAAGAACACGGTGATCGTGCCCGTGGGCGCCAAGGGCGGCTTCGTCTGCAAGCAGCCGCCCGACCCGTCGGACCGGGAAGCGTGGCTGGCGGAGGGCATTGACTGCTACACCACGTTCATCCGCGGGTTGCTGGACATCACCGACAACCTGGTGGTGCGCGACGGCGGGCAGGTCGTGCAGCCGCCGGACAACGTGGTGCGGCACGACCCGGACGACACCTACCTGGTGGTGGCCGCGGACAAGGGCACCGCCACCTTCTCCGACATCGCCAACGGCATCTCCGCCGAGTACGGCTTCTGGCTGGGCGACGCGTTCGCCTCCGGCGGCTCGGCCGGTTACGACCACAAGGCCATGGGCATCACCGCGCGCGGCGCATGGGAGTCGGTGAAGCGTCACTTCCGCGAGGTACCGAGCGGAACAGGGCAGCACGGCCGCGAGGTACCGAGCGGAACAGGGCAGCACGGCCGCGAGGTACCGAGCGGAACGAGCGAGCCGGGCCGCGAGCTCGGGGTGGACTGCCAGGCCGAGGACTTCACCGTGGTCGGCATCGGCGACATGTCCGGCGACGTGTTCGGCAACGGGATGCTGCTGAGTGAGCACATCCGGCTGGTGGCCGCGTTCGACCACCGGCACATCTTCCTCGACCCGGACCCGGACGCCGCCACCTCCTACGCCGAGCGGCGCCGGCTGTTCGAGCTGCCCCGCTCCAGCTGGGCCGACTACGACCCGGCGCTGATCTCGGCGGGCGGCGGCGTGTACCCGCGCACCGTCAAGTCGATCCCGATCAGCGACCCGGTCCGCGCCCGGCTCGGCATCGCCGACGGGGTCAGCCGGCTGACCCCGACCGAGCTGCTGCGCGCGGTGCTGACCGCCCCCGTTGACCTGCTGTGGAACGGCGGCATCGGCACGTACGTCAAGGCGGCCAGCGAGAGCAACGCCGACGTGGGCGACAAGTCCAACGACGGGATCCGGGTCAACGGTGGCGACCTGCGGGCGAAGATCGTCGGCGAGGGCGGCAACCTCGGGCTCACCCAGCTCGGCCGGATCGAGTACGCGCTGGCCGGCGGCAAGGTGAACACCGACGCCATCGACAACTCCGCCGGCGTGGACACCTCCGACCACGAGGTGAACATCAAGATCCTGCTCGACTCGGTGGCCGCCGCGGGCGACCTGACCGGCAAGCAGCGCAACCAGCTCCTCGGCACCATGACCGACGAGGTGGCCAGCCTGGTGCTCCGGGACAACTACGACCAGAACGTCGCCCTGGCCACGGCACTGATGCAGGCGCCGAGCCTGCTGGACGTGCACAGCCGGTACATCCGCCGGATGGAGCGCGACGGCAAGCTGGACCGGCGGCTGGAGTTCCTCCCGTCGGAGAAGCAGATCGCCGAACGGCGGCAGGCCGGGCTCGGGCTCACCCAGCCGGAGCTGGCCGTGCTGCTGGCGTACACGAAGATCAACATGACCGAGGACCTGCTCGGCTCGGACCTGCCGGAGGATCCGTTCCTGCGCGGGGAGCTGCACAGCTACTTCCCCACCCCGCTGCGCAGCGCGTACGCCGAGCAGATCGAGCGGCACCCGCTGCGCCGCGAGATCGTGGTCACCGGTCTGGTCAACGAGCTGATCAACAACGCCGGCATCACGTCGCTGTTCCGGCTCAAGGAGGAGACCGGGGCGAGTCCGGCGGAGCTGGCCCGGGCGCACACCGTGGCCACCGAGGTGTACGACGTGGCGAGCACCTGGGCCGCGGTGGAGGCACTGGACAACCGGGTGTGGGCGGACGTGCAGTGCCGGATGCGGCTGGAGAGCCGGAAGCTGACCGAACGGGTCACCCGGTGGTTCCTGCAGAACCGGCGGCCACCGCTGGATATCGACAAGCAGATCGGCAGGTTCCGGCACGGGGTGGCCGACGTGGTGGCCCACCTGCCCAAGGTGCTCAAGGGCGTGGACCTGGCCCGGATGGAGAAGACCCGGGACGAGCTCATCGCCGGCGGCGTGCCGGAGGAGCTGGCCGTGTCGGTGGCCGGCATGCCGACGGCGTTCGCCGCGCTGGACATCTGCGAGGTGGCCGCCGACTCCGGGCGCGGCGCGATCGAGGTCGCCGGGGTCTACTTCGACCTGGCCGACCGGGTGCAGCTCGCCCGGTTGCTGGACCGGATCCTGGCGCTGCCGCGGACCGACCGGTGGAAGTCGCTGGCCCGCGCCGCGCTGCGCGACGACCTGTACCGGGCGCACGCCGGGCTGACCCGGGACGTGCTCGCCTGCGGGGACGCGGACGCCGCGCCCGAGCAGCGGTTCGCGACCTGGGTGGAGCGCAACCAGGCGGTGCTGGAGCGGACCAGCCAGACCATGGACGACATCACCGCCAGCGACACCTGGGACCTGGCCACCCTGTCGGTGTCGCTACGGGTGATCAACAACCTGCTACGGCAGAGCACCATGACGTGAACGCGCGCCGGCTACGCCGTGCACGCCGCGTGGTCGGGTCCGGAGCACCAGGACGAAGGTGACCAGCGCGGCCACGTCGACGGTCGCCATGATCAGCGCCATCGGTAACGCGGTGCCGGACCCGGCGATGCCGACCAGCGGGGCCACCGCGCCGCCGATGACGAACATCGTGGTGCCCAGCAGCGCCGACGCGCTGCCGGCCGTCTGCGGGTGGCCGGCCAGCGCCAGCGCGGTGGCGTTCGGAAAGACCAACCCGACGCTGGCCACCGCCACGAACAGCGCCGGCAGGATCGCCGGCAGCCCGCCGCCGGTCAGCACCGCGACCAGCACCCCCACCCCGCCGGCCGCCGCGACGGCCACCCCGGCGCCGAGCAGCCGCAGCGGCCCGGTCCGGCGGACCAGGAACCGGCTGAGCTGGCCCAGCGCCACGATGCCGCAGGCGTTCATCCCGAACAGCAGCCCGAACGTCTGCGGGCTGACCCGGTAGATGTCCTGCAGCACGAACGACGAGCCGGCGATGTAGGCGAACATGCCGGCGAACACCAGGCCCGCCGAGACGATGCAGCCGACGAACGCCCGGTCGGACAACAGGCCGCGGAACGCCGACACGGTGGCCCGCAGCCCGCCGGTGCGCCGCTGCCCGGGTGGCAACGTCTCGGCCAGCCCGAACGTGGCGCCGGCCAGCAGCAGCGCGCCGATGCCGGCCAGCACCACGAAGATGCCGCGCCACACGGTCACCTGCAGCACCGCCGCGCCCAGCGCCGGCGCACCGATCGGGGCCAGCCCGTTCACCAGCATCAGCACCGCGAAGTACCGCGCGGCCTCGGTCGCGGAGTAGCGGTCGCGCACCACCGCGCGGGCGATCACGACCCCGGCCGCCCCGGCCATCCCCTGGAACAGCCGCAGCCCGACCAGCGCCCAGATCGACGGGGCCGCCGCGCACAGCGCCGATGTCACCGCGTAGCCGACCAGGCCCACCAGCAGCGGCCGGCGCCGTCCGCGGGCGTCGCTGGCCGGGCCGGCCACGAGCTGCCCGACCGCCAGCCCGACCAGGCAGGCGGTCAGGGTGAGCTGCACCTGCGACGGGCTGGCGTGCAGGTCGGCCGCCAGCGACGGCAGCGCCGGCAGGTACATGTCCAGCGACAGCGGCCCGAACGCGGACAGCCCACCCAGTAGGAACACCAGCCCCACCCTGCGCACCGCGGACTGCGGCGCGGCGGGCGCCTGCAGTGTCTCGACGCCCCGGTCCTGGGTCACCCGACAAGCTTGGCATGCGGCGCGACCGTCGGGGCGGAAGGCGCTGCCGCCGCCGCCAGGCTGCCGCCCGGCGACCGGCGCGGCCGCCACCCGGGCGACCCACGCGGCGACCCGCGACACCGCGACACCCCGCCGGTCGGTCAGGCCTGCACGCCGTGGTGCCGGCGGTGGTGCCCGGTCAACGGATCGTCCCCGAAGTCGGTCAGCGGCCGGCGCAGCACCGTGTGCACGTGGTTGGCGTCGTTGGCGGTGTTCACGTACTCCACGAGCAGGTTCGGCCCCTGGATCCGGTAGTGGTGCCCGGCGCCGACGGCCAGCCCGCCCTCCCAGGCGAAGTGCAGGTCGGCAGCGTCCAGGCCGGCGCGCTCCGGCGCGGTCACGTCGGGGCGGAGCCGGTCCAGGTACAGCCCGAGCAGGTCGCGCAGCAACTCGGCAGCCTGGCCGGTGAGCCGGCCGATCGGCACACCGGGCGGCTGCACGGGGCCCGCGACCCGCGCCGCGGCCCCGGTGTGCAGGTCGTCCGGCGGCGTGTCCGCGACCACCGCCAGCCGGCGCCCAGACGGGCCCATCTCCTCCAGCAGCGCGCGGGCAAGCGACTCCTCCCGGGCGAGCGGCTGCAGCACCACCGCGCCGCGGTGCCGGACGGCAGCCGGGTTGGAGCCGAAGAAGCACGGCGTGGTCGAGACGCGGCCGTCCCGGGCGGTGACGTTGACCGACAGGTGGTGGCCCTCGAACCGCCATCCCCACGGCTCGCCGAGCGCGGGATCGCCGAACACCACGATCCAGTAGTCGGTGCCGTGCCGGTCCCGCCGGCCGCCCTCGGCGGCGTCGAGCACGTCCTCGAAGGCCATGATCGTCGCCGCCTGGGCGTACCCGTGCGGGCTCAGCGTGGCGGCCACCAGCCGGTGCACCGCCTTGCGCTGCTCCCGGGTGAGGTCGCCGAAGCTCAGCCCCGGCCGCCGCTGCGGCCAGTACGCCCACCGGCGGCGCAGCTCGTCGGCTGTGAACGGGTGCTGCACAAGGCCGCGCTGGTCGTCGTCCAGCGCGGCCAGCAGCCGCGCCGCCGCCGCCGCTATCCCCCCCGCGACGTCCACCTACATCGGCTCGTCGTACTCGGACCGCTCCTGGTAGGTGCGCCGGTACCGCGGGTCGTCGTACCGCGGGTCGCCCGGTCCGGCCGGGACGGTGGGCGCCTCGTACCGGTCCCGGGAAACCACGGTGCGCCGCCGGGCGAAGTACATCGCCACCATGACCACGAACCACACCGCGCTGGCCACCATGATGATCACGCCGACCTGCTGCAGGTCGATGCCCGACACCCGTGCGTTGGTGGCGAACTTCAGAATCGCGCCGATCGCGAACAGGACGACCGCGCCGCCCATACCCATGACGCCTCCTCGGTTGTCGCGGCTTCGCAAGGGATCCATACCCGATGCCGGCCGGGGCAAGCCTCAGGGGCGCAGGCCGGCGAGGATCAGGTCGGCGATCTCCGTGCCGAGCTGGTCGGGCGACTTGGCGCCGTCCGGGCGGTACCACGCCGGCATCTGGTTCACCACGCCGAAGACGACCAGGGTGACCGTGTCCGCGTCGGCCACCGGGGCGAAGTCGCCGGCCGCCTGGGCACGCGCCACCACGTCCCGCACCAGGTCGTGGTAGCGGCGGCGGTCGGCGCGCACCGCGTCCAGCCGGGCCCGGTCCAGCCGGTGCATCTCCCGGCCGAACACCAGCGCCTGGTCGGCCCGCGCCGCGGTGGTCTCCACCAGGTTGACGATGACCGCGCGCAGTGTCCGGCCGGGCGGGTCACCGGCGGCCAGGATCCGCTCCAGGTCGGCGAGCTGCCCGGAGATGATCGAGTGGTAGATCTCGTACAGCAGGTCCTGCTTGGAGTCGAAGTAGTGGTACAGCGCCCCCTTGGTGACCCGCGCCCGCTCCACCACCTCCTGCACGCTGGTCGCGTCGAAGCCCTTCGCCGCGAACAGCTCGGTGGCCACGGCCAGCAGCCTGGCCTGCAGCGGCGCGAGCGCGGTGTACGGCTGGGTGCTCACCCCTCACCAGCCGTCCCGGCCGGCCAGCGCGCGGTGTCCCCGGTCCAGCAGCTCGGGCACCCGCGGGCCCATCTGTTCGAACCCGTCGCCCACCGTCTGCCCGGCCAGGAACCGCTTGTGGATGCCCTCGCTGACGATCGCCAGCTTGTAGTAGCCGAGCGCGGCGTACCAGTTCAACTCCTCCAGCGGCACCGGCCGCAGCTCGGCGTACGCCGCGGCCAGCTCGGCGGCGGTCGGGAAGCCGGAGTCGGGCGGCAGCGGGTTGGACGGCCCGAGCCCGGTGGCGGCCAGCGCGGTGTACACCCAGAGCAGGCCGAGGTCGGCCAGCGGGTCGCCGAGGGTGGCCATCTCCCAGTCGAGCACCGCGACGATGCGGTCCAGCCCGTGGTCGAACATCACGTTGTCCAGCCGGTAGTCGCCGTGCACGATGCCGACCAGCCCGGAGTCGGGCACGGTGCCGGCCAGCCCGGCGGCGAGCTCCTCCAGCGCGGGCAGCTCCCGGGTCTGGGAACGCTCCCACTGCTGGTGCCAGCGGGTGACCTGCCGGCGCAGGTAGCCCTCGGGCCGCCCGAAGTCGGCCAGACCCACCTTGGCCGGGTCCACCGCGTGCAGCTCGGCCAGCACCTCCACCAGCCGGGCGCCCAGCATGGCCGCCCGCTCCCGGGGCAGCGCCGCGGTCTGCGCAGGCTCGCGCAGCACCTCCCCGTCCACGTACTCCATCACGTAGAACGGCGCGCCCAGCACCTGCTCGTCGGCGCAGTGCAGCAGCACCCGGGGCACCGGCACCTCGGTACCGGCCAGCGCACCCAGCACCCGGAACTCCCGGGCCATGTCGTGGGCGGTGGGCAGCACATGGCCGAGCGGCGGCCGGCGCACCGCCCAGACCGAGCGCCCGTCGGTGACGCGGTAGGTCAGGTTGGACTTGCCGCCGGCGATCAGCTCGCCGGTCAGCGGCCCGGCCGGCGGCTCCGGCAGGCCGGCGTCCAGGTACGCGGCCAGCCGGGCCAGGTCCAGCCCGCGCGGGCTCACCAGGCTCCGCTCCGTCACGAGCCACCCCCGGCCACCGCGCCGAGCCAGCCGACCTGCTCGCGCGGGTCGCCGCCGGTGGGCAGCAGGGCGAGCGCCGGCGTGTCGATGCCGGCCTCGGCGTACCGCCGCAGTTGCTCCCAGCACCGCTGCGGGCTGCCGTGTACGACCAGGTCGTCCACCAGCTCGTCCGGGATGGCCTGCACCGCGGCCTTCCGGTCGCCGGCAGCCCAGGCCCGCTGCATCGGCGCCAGCACCTCGCCGCGGCCCAGCCACTCGTGGAACGCCGCGTACACCGGCACGGTGAGGTACGCCGCGATCGCCATCCGGCCCACCCCGCGGGCCACCTCGGCGTCCTCGGTGGGTACGCAGAAGATCCGCGCCACCAGCTCCCGGTCGGGGCCGAGCTCCGCCCGGACCTGCGGCACGTCGCTCGCCGCCAGCCAGTTGGTGATCGCCCCGTCGGCCTCGGTGGCGGCGAGCTTGAGCATGCCGGGGCGCAGCGCGGCCAGCACCACCTTCGGCGGCGGCGACGGCGGCCGCTCCAGCCGGAACCCCTGCACGGTGAACGTGTCGTAGGCCGCGGTGACCTTCTCTCCCGCCAGCGCCGCGCGCAGGAACCGCAGCGTGTCCCGGCTGCGCTTGTACGGCTCGGTGAACGCGATCCCGTTCCAGCGCTGCACGATCACCGGCGTGGAGGTGCCGATGCCGAGCACGAACCGGCCCGGCGCCAGCTCGCCGAGGGTGGCCGCGGACATCGCCAGCAGCGCGGGACCGCGGGTGTAGATCGGCGCGATCGCGGTGCCCAGCCGCAGGGTGGGCGCCCAGGTGGCGGCCAGCGCGAGCGGGGTGAACGCGTCCGTGCCGGCCGTCTCGGCCGACCACACGTCGGAGTACCCCAGGTCGGCGAGCCGCTCGACCACGGCCCGGTGCTCGGCCAGCGGGACACCGGCCAGCGGCAGGGTGAAGCCCCAGTTGGTCATCGCACTCACCCGAACGAGGAACGGACCGTGGCGCCGCCGTCGACCACCAGCGTCTGGCCGGTGATCCACCGGGACGCGTCGCCGGCCAGGAACACCGCGGCGTCGGCGATGTCGTCCGGCTCGCCGATCCGGCCCAGCGGCAGGTGGTCGGCGAGCCGCTGCTCGTGGTTCTCCCACAGCGCGCGGGCCAGGTGGGTACGCACCACGCCCGGCGCGATCGCGTTCACCCGCACCTTCGGGGCCAGCTCCACCGCGAACTGCCGGGTCAGGTGGATCACCGCGGCCTTGGTGGCGTTGTAGTACCCCAGGCCGGGCTCGGTCAGCATGCCGCCGATCGAGGCCATGTTGATCACTACGCCGCCGCGCCGGGACAGGCTGGCCTTCCAGGCGAGCTGCGTCCACAGCACCACGGCGAACTGGTTCACCTGCACGGTCTTCGCCGCGGCCGCCGGCTCGATGTCGGCAAGCGCTCCGTAGTGCGGGTTGGTGGCGGCGTTGTTCACCAGCACGTCGATCCCGCCGAACCGGTCCATCGCCGCGTCGATGCACGCGGCCGCCTGCTCCGGCTCCCCCACGTGCGCCGCCTTGGCCAGCAGGCCGACGTCCGGGTACTTCGCGCCCATCTCGGCGGCCACCTCGTCCAGCGACTCCTGCCGCCGCGAGCTCAGCACGACGTTCGCACCCTGGTCGGCGAAGGCCGCCGCGATCGCCTTGCCGATCCCCCGGGACGCCCCGGTGATCACTGCCGTCTTGCCGGCCAGTCCGGTCTGCATCGCCTCGCCTCTCCTACTGTCTGGGGTGACGCTAGGGTACTCAGAAACCGACCAGTCGGTATGTCGGGCAAGGGAGCAGGCCGGTGGAGATTCGCGGCAAGGTGGTCGTGGTGACCGGCGCGGCCCGGGGCATCGGCGCGGCGCTGGCCCGCCGGTTCGCCGCCGAGGGGGCGGCCGGCATCGTGGTGTCCGACCTGGACGGCGACGACGCGGTCCGGGTGGCGGCGGAGCTGTCCAACGACACCACCCGGGTAATCGGTGCCACCACCGACGTCTCCGTCGAGGCCGACGTGCAGGACCTGGTCCGGCTGGTCGAGGCCGAGCTCGGGCCGATCGACGTGTTCTGCTCCAACGCCGGGATGGCCACCGGGCTCGGGCTGGGCGCCCCGGACGAGTGGTGGGCGGCGGCCTGGCAGGTGAACCTGCTGGCCCACGTGTACGCGGCGCGCGCGGTGGTGCCCGGGATGGTCGAGCGCGGCGGCGGGTACCTGCTGCAGACCGCGTCCGCGGCCGGGCTGCTCATCCAGCCCGGGGACGCGCCGTACAGCGTGACCAAGCACGCCGCGGTGTCGTTCGCCGAGTGGCTGTCGCTGACCTACGGCGACCAGGGCATCAAGGTCTCGGTGGTGTGCCCGCAGGGCGTGCGTACCGACCTGCTGATGACCGGACTGGAGGCCGGGCTGCCGGCCGCCCGGGCGGTGGCACTGGCCGGCAAGCTGCTCGAGCCGGAGGATGTGGCCGACGCGGTGGTCGAGGGGATGGCCGACGAGCGGTTCCTCATCCTGCCGCACCCCGAGGTCGCCGAGTTCATCCGCCGCAAGGCCGACGACCCGGGCCGATGGCTGGCCGGAATGCGCCGGCTGGTCAGCATGCTGGACGCCAACCAGCCCACCTGATCCCCGCTGCAGGCCAACGCCGCCTCAACCCACCCGAAGGCATCGCCGCCGGCTACATCGAAGGATTGTGATCATCCCGCTTGCGGCTGGCGGCAGCGTTCTTACCGGCACCCCTCCACGCGCATCTGCGCGTGGAGGCGCTGGGACCGGAGTACCCAGCGCTGCGGCCGCTGAGAGCGCCGCCACGAAGATCGAACGGCCCGGTCGGGGGGAAGCTGCCCCGGCCGGGCCGTTCCGCGTCCGCGTCCGCGTCCGCCGGACAGCGCTGGCTAGGCTGACGGTGCGCACCTTCGCCGGAGCGTGAGTCCCCCCGGGTAGCTCCCGGGGGCGCCGGCCAGGGCGCAGGCGTTCCGACGAGAGGGCATCAACATGGGGGATCACGTAGGTGATCGCGTGCGCCGCTGCCGCCTGTGGCGCGGCCTGACGCAGCAGCAGCTTGGACAACACCGACCGCGAGCCGAGGACGCTGGCCGAGTGGCCGCGATGGCGACCGCCACCCGAGCCGCGGACGCCGTCGTTCTGAGAACCGTGCCCGGCCTCATCATGGAGCTGCAGAGCTACGGTCGGGACGATGAGCGAGCGTTGCGGCTGCTGACCGCGACGTGCATCCAAGCGACGCACGGACTACGGCGTCTCGGCCAGGTGCCGCTCGCGTGGATCGCGGCCGAACGGTGCGCCGAAGCCGCCGCGCTGGTGGGCGATCCGATCATCATCGCCAGCGCGGAGTTCGCGCGGGCGCACTCCCGGCCGACCGCTGGGCAGGGGATGGCCAGGGCCGGCCAGGCTGCGGACCGGATGCCGGACCGGCTGGTGGACACCGACCCGTGGGCGCAGGAGGTGTACGGCATGCTGCGGCTCACGGCGGCGCTGGCCGCGCAGGTCCGCGGCGACACCGACGGCGCCGAAGCACAGGCGGAGGAAGCCGCGCGGGTCGCCGACGTGCACGGAGAGCGCGCCACTACCTGGGAGTCGTTCGGGCCGGCGAACGTCGGTGTGTGGCGGACGACGCTGGCGGTGGAGGCCGGCGAGCCTGCCCGGGCGCTGGAGCACGCCGCGGCGCTGGACACCACACGGGGGGCCCACCCTCAGTTGGGCCGCGCCCGCCGAGCGGATCTCATGCTGGAGACTGCCCGCGCGCATTTCCAGTTGGGGGACCGCGAACACCGCCGGCAGGCCGTCGCCGCGCTCCGGGAGGCCGAGCGGCTTGTGCCACTCATGCGTGCCTCACCGTGGGCGCGGGAGCTGGTGCAGGTGATGCTGGCGCGGTCGGCGCGCAAGGCCGGCGGCCGGGAGCTACGCGGCCTGGCGTACCGGATGGGGCTTGACGCCACCTGACCGAGGGTGCCGACCGGCCGCCTCAAATCAGGTCGCAAAACGAGAAGTCGCCGACCGAACGCGCAGGTCAGAGGGCGGAGTTCACCAGGTGTGAACTCCCGGCCAACCGGAGTGCCTACCGTCCCGCTGCGTGGAGTCACCGTCCGGCAGCGCAGAGCACGGCCAAGGGTGTGTCGCGCCGCATCCGGCCGGGAGCCAGGCCACCGGGCGGGACTCCCCAACCCCCGGCGGTCGCGCATCCGGTCCGCCCGGCGGGGATGACGGGGGAGCGGTCGGCAACGCCGAGCCGGCCGTTCCCCTCCCCAACGCCAGCACGAGGTGCCCCCGGTGCGGGCAGTGGGCGCACAGCGGACCGTGCCAGATCGGGGTGGTATCCGGGCGGCCGACCCGCTTCGCGACGACGTAGCCGATCTGGCCCGCCGGATCTATGACAGTCGGCCGCAGGTCGTGCCGTTCGCCGACGTCGCGTTCCGGCTCCGGCAGGCCGGGTACGGCCCCGTGACGATCGAGCAGGTACGCAACGCGGTGCTGCGATGAACCCGCCGGTGGTCATTGCGCCCGAGGTCGCCGAGCAGATCACCGGCCGGTACGCGGCCGGTGAGCGGGTGGTGCACATCGCGGATGATGCCGCGGCGGGTCGCTGCCGCTGGCCGGATCTCGCCCCCCGCAGCCCAGCTTTGGGGGCCATCCTGGGACATCGGGTCGCCCGGGGTGGTCCCCCTCCGCCGCTACTTCCGCGGCATCCTATGCACCGGAGTGCGTCAGGCCCTGATGCTCAGAATGACCTGCGGATACGCAGGCCGGCTTGTTGTTTCCACCTGATACGAGGGGTGTCAGAGTGCATGCGCCCTCCACGACCTTGGCTCCCCGCGCCGAAGCTCCACACGGCCGGGGTGGCGTTGACGCAGCGACCCGCCACCACCTCAGACCGCCCCACGTGGCGGCGGGAACAAGTGGTCGGCCAGCTCGGGCAGCGATCAGCGCCAGAGCGCCGGCGACCCGACGGACCGCAGTCACGTCCAGCTCGGCCAGCACCTCGCGGGCGGCAGCGAGCCCGGCATCCGGGTCCGGCTCGGCGTGCGCCGCCTCGATCGCGGTCAGCGCCCGCTCGAACACCCCCGCCGAGGACAGCACCGGCCCGTCACCGGACCCACCTGCGATCAGTCCAGATAACGGCCGCGCCGACAGGCTGGCCGGTGGTGCGATCTGCCCGGGTGTGCTCCAGTTCCAGGGCGTGTCGAGGCGCCTCCCCCTGTGGCGGCCGGGGGGCGCCGTCAGTCGCCGATGCGGACGTTTCCCTTGAGCAGGTTGCGGGCGATGGTGCGGCGCTGGATCTCGTCGGTGCCCTCGTAGATCCGCAGCAGGCGCAGCTCGCGGTACCACCGCTCGATCGGCAGCTCCTTGGTGTAGCCCATCCCGCCGTGGATCTGCAGGATGCGGTCCACGATCTCGTTGGCCTTCACCCCGCCGTACAGCTTGGCGATCGAGGAGGCGTGCCGCGCGTCCTGCCCGGTCTCCAGCCGCCAGGCCGCGTTCAGCACCAGCCAGCGCAGCGCCTCGATCTCGACTGCGGAGTCGGCGATCATCCACTGGATCGCCTGCCGCTCGGCCAGCGGCGCCCCGAACGTCTCCCGGGTGTTGGCGTAGTCGACGCCGAACTGCAGCAGCCGCTCGCACGCGCCGAGCGCCCGGGCCGGCAGCAGATAGCGCCCGGCACCGATCCACCGCATCGCCAGCGCGAAGCCCTGCCCGACCTCGCCCAGCACGTTCTCCTCGGGCACCCGGACGTCCTCGAAGACCAGTGCGGCCGGCCCCCACTCCCCCATCGTGGCGATCGGCTCGGACTTCCAGCCCATGTCCCGGTCCACCAGGAAGCAGGTGACCCCGCCGTCGGCGCCCTTCTCCTTGTCGGTGACCGCGAAGACCATGCAGAAGTCGGCCTCGTTGCCGCGGGTGATGAACGTCTTCTCGCCGTTGATCACCCACGTGTCGCCGTCCTTCACCGCGGAGGTCCGGATCGCCTTGGCGTCCGAGCCGGCGCCCGGCTCGGTGATCGCGAAGCAGGAGATCCGCTCCCCGGCGATGGTCGGCAGCAGGTACCGCTCGCGCTGCTCATCGTTGGCGTAGTACAGGATGTTGTCCGCGTTGCCGCCGAAGTCGAACGGCACGAACGTCCGGCCCAGCTCGATGAAGATGACGGCGGCCATCACCGGGCCGAGGCCCATCCCGCCGTACTCGGTCGGGGTGAGCACGCCCCAGAAGCCGGCCGCCTTCGCCTTGTCCTGCAGCGCCCGCAGCTCCGAACGCTCCAGCCCGTGTTGCTCGTGCCGCTCCCGGCGCAGCACCTCCGGCTCCAGCGGCATGATCTGTTTGCGGACGAAGTTGCGCACCCAGTCGCGGACCTCCCGCTGCTCGGTGCTCAGTGCGAAGTCCATCGGTGCCTCCTAGCCGCGTGGCCCGCCGGCCACGTAGATGACCTGACCGGACACGAACGACGCGTCCTCGCTGACCAGGAACGCCACCACCCCGGCGATGTCCTCCGGAGTGCCCACCCGGCCGACCGGGATCTGGCTGGCCGCCAACTGCTGGAACTGCTCGAAGTCGGCGCCCATCCGGGCCGCCGTGGCCGCGGTCATGTCGGTGACGATGAACCCCGGCGCAATGGCGTTAGCGGTGATGCCGAACTTGCCCAGCTCGATGGCGAGCGTCTTGGTGAAGCCCTGCATGCCGGCCTTGGCCGCGGCGTAGTTCGCCTGCCCGCGGTTGCCCAGCGCGGAGGTGGACGACAGGTTCACGATCCGACCCCAGTTGCCGTCCACCATGTGCTTCTGCGCCGCCTGGCTGCACAGGAACGCGCCGCGCAGGTGCACCGCGAGCACGGTGTCCCAGTCCTCGTCGGTCATCTTGAACAGCATGTTGTCCCGGACGACACCGGCGTTGTTGACCAGGATCTGCAGCCCGCCCAGCTCGGCCACGGTCCGCTGCACGGCGGCCTCCACCTGGTCCCTTCTGCTCACGTCGGCACCGACGCCGATGGCACGCCCACCCTTGCCGGTGATCGCGTCGACGGTGCCCGCGCAGGACGCCTCGTCCAGGTCGACCACGGCCACCGCGGCACCCTCCGCGGCCAGCCGGGTTGCGGTCGCCGCGCCGATCCCCCGGGCCGCCCCGGTGACGAACGCCACCTTCCCGTCGAGTCCTGGCACCGTGCACTCCCCTTCAGCTCGTAAACTAGAACGCCGTTCTAATTGTTACCGCTCAGTGTCGACCCGGCGCCGAGCGGGTGTCAACCGGGCAGGACCGTCACGTCCACCACAACGGTTGCGCGAGGGCAACCTTCAGGTCCCCGGCAGGCGCACGACGCTGACGAAAAAATCGTCGATCTGCCGCACCACGCCGATGAACCGGTCGAAGTCGACCGGCTTGGTGACGTAGGCGTTGGCGTGCAACTGGTAGCTGCGCACGATGTCCTCCTCGGCCTCCGACGTCGTCAGTATCACCACCGGGATCGCCATCAGGTCCGGGTCGGACTTGATCCGGGCCAGCACCTCGCGGCCGTCGTACCTGGGCAGGTTCAGGTCGAGCAGGATCAGCCCGGGCCGCGGCGCGTCGGCGAAACGGCCGCGCCGGTAGAGGAAGTCGAGCGCCTCCTCGCCGTCCCGCGCCACGTGCAGGGCGTTGCGGACCTTGTTCTCCTCGAACGCCTCCCGGGTGATGAGCACGTCGCCGGGGTCGTCCTCGACGAGCAGCACCTGGAACGGGTCGGTCTGCGCGGTCACGATGCGGATGCTCCTTGCGGGGTCGGTTCGAGGGCGGTGGCCGCGCCGTCCACGGCGACCACCGGCAGGGTGAAGCAGAAGCGGGCACCCTCGCGGTAGTCGGGGTCCAACCAGATCCGCCCCCCGTGATACTCGACAATCTTCTTGGCCAACGCCAGCCCGATGCCGGTGCCGCCGTACTCCTCCCGCGCGTGCAGCCGCTGGAAGATGACGAAGATCTTGTCGGCGAACTGCGGGTCCAGCCCGATCCCGTTGTCCTGCACGGCCAGCCGCCACTCGGCGCGGCCACCCTCGGCGGACACCCGCTCGGCGGACACCCTGATCCGGGGCGGGCGGTCGGCGCTGCGGAACTTCACCGCGTTGGCGACCAGGTTCTGCAGCAGCATGGTCAGCAGGGTCGGATCGCCGAGAACGGTGGGCAGCGGGTCGTGCTCCACCTCGGCGTCGTTCTCCTCCAGCCGGGTGGACAGGTTGCCGAGCGCCTGGGCGAGCGAGTCCTCCAGGTCGACCGGCACGGTGCGGTCGATCAGCCGGCCGACCTGGGAGAAGGTGAGCAGGTCGTTGATGAGCACCTGCATCCGCTTGGCCGCGTCCACGGCGAACTCGATGTACTGCCGGCCGCGCTCGTCGAGCTGGTCGCCGTACCGCCGCTGGAGCATCTGGCAGAACGACGCCACCTTCCGTAGCGGCTCCTGCAGGTCGTGCGAGGCGACGTAGGCGAACTGCTCGAGCTCGGCGTTGGACCGGCGGAGCTCGGCGGCCTGCTCCTCGACCAGCCGCTGCGCGGCCACCGCGTTCGCCAGCTCGCTGACCACCCGCAGCCGCAGCGACTCCACGTCGTCGCCGAGCGCGACCACGTCGGTCGGGCCCCGGGCCTCGATGCGCTGCTCGAAGTCCTCGTTCGCGACCCGCCGGGTGGTCCAGCCCAGCCGGCGCAGCGGGCGGAGGATCGACATCCGCAGCCAGACCGACAGCGCCACGCCGGTGAGCAGGAACGTCGCGAGGATGACCGCGAAGATCGCGTTGCGCCACCGGTCCACGTTGCGCACCTCGGCCCGGGCGGCGGACCGGGCGGTGGCCAGGTCGTCCTGCAGCGCGCCCAGCGGGACGCGCAGCCGGTCGAAGTCGTCCCTGCCGCGCCGGACCAGCGCCGGGTCCACGGCCGCGGGGCCGGACCGGTCCAGGACCGCGATCACCGGCACGGCGAAGTCCTGCCGCCACCGGGTCGCCAGCCGCTGCACCGCGTCCAGGTCGGCCGCCTGCTCCGGGCCGCTGACCAGCGACCGCAGCCGCGCCGACGCGGCCGCCTCGGTGTCCAGCCCCTCCAGGTAGGGCCGCAGCGAGTCGCGGTTGCCGGACAGCAGGTACCCGCGGACGCCGGTCTCCTGGTTGAGCAGCGCGTTCTGCAGCACCTGGCCGTCCAGGTAGGCGGGCGAGTACCGGTCGGCGAGCCGCGCGGTGGTCTGCGAGCCGACCCGCAGCACGTACCCGCCGAACGCGCTGGCGGTCAGGATGATCACGGCCATCGCGGACAGGATGATGTTCGTCCACTGCCGGCTGGAGAGCCGGGACCAGCCTCGCCGGCGCTGCCGGCCGGCGCGGCCAGCCCGGTCCGCGCGGACCTCGCCGGCGGCACCGTCGGCCACGCCGCGCCCCGCGCCGCCCCCTGCGCCGCCGCCCGCGATGCCCGCCGCGCCGCCGCCCGCCATGCCCCCCGGGCCGCCGCCCGCGCCGGCGCCCGCGCCGCTCGGTGCGGCACCGTCGATCGCGTTGGCCGGGCCGGTCACGGATCGGCCCAGCTCAGGTGCAGTACCGCGATGTCGTCCTCGCTGCGCCCGGCGTCAAGGTCCTGGACGGCGGTGACCATGGCGTCGACAAGCCGGTCCGGATGGGCGCCGGCGCCCTGTTCGGCGAGTAGCGCGGCGACCAGCCCGGTGAGGCCCTCCACGCCCAGCCGCTGAGGGCCGGCGTCGGCGTGCGCGTCGATCAACCCGTCGGTGTACAACAGCACGCTGCCCGACTCCGGCCGGTCGATGCGGTGCACGCCCCAGCGGGCCCGCCCGGGGGTGACGCCCAGCGGCACCCTCGGCGGCACCGGCACCGGATCGACGCTGCCGCCGAGCAGCAGCAGCGGCGGCGGGTGGCCGGCGCAGACCAGCCCGAGCGTGCGGCCGGCCCGGTCCGCAGTGAGGTAGCACAGTGTGGCGAAGACCTCCGGGCCGGCCCGCTCCGCCACCAGCACCTGCTCCAGCAACTCCAGCAGCCGCTGCCCGGACACCCCGGCCAGCACCAGCGTGCGCCAGGCGATCCGCAGCGCCACGCCGAGCGCCGCCTCGTCCGGGCCGTGCCCGCTCACGTCACCGACCACCGCGGCCAGGGTGCCGTCCGGGCGCTGCACAGCGTCGTAGAAGTCGCCGCCGAGCAGCGCGCCGGAGCGGCCCGAGCGGTACCGCGAGACCAGCAGCACCCGCGGGTCGGCCACCATCGGAACCGGTAGCAGCCCGCGTTCCAGCCGGGTGTTCTCCGCCGCGCGCAGTTGGCTCTCGTGCAGCGCCCGGGCGGCCTGCTCGGCCTGTTTGCGCTGCACCGCGTACCGGATGGCACGGCCCAGCGCCTGGCCGTCCACCTGCCCCTTGAGCAGGTAGTCCTGGGCACCCGCGGCGACCGCATCGGCGGCAACCTGCAGGTCGGTCAGCCCGGTAAGCACCAGCACCGCGGCCCGCGGCGCGCCGGCCAGGATCTGCCGCAGCGCCTGCAGGCCGTCGCCGTCGGGCAGGTGCAGGTCCAGCAGCACGCAGTCGGGGCTGTCCTCCAGGGTGGCCAGCGCCGCCTGCAGCGTCCGCACCCAGCGCAGCCGCACGGCGAGTTCGCTGTCGAGCAGGAACTCCTCGACCAGCAGCGCGTCGCCGTCGTCGTCCTCCACCAGGAGCACGTCGACGGCGGCTTCGGCGACCAGCGCCGCGGGTACCTCGGCCTGCTCGGTGAGCCCGTCCACATCCGCACCGTCCGCCCCGTCGATCATTGCCCGACGACAATTGAATCGCAGCCCCGAATCTGGCGTTTCACCGGGCAGCGTCGACCCGCCTCCCGTGGCCGCGACGCGGCCGATCCTAATGTCACGCGGCGTAGTCTCACGCGGCGGAGTGTCGCCGGGGCTGGCGCGCGGCGCCGCCGAGGCGAAGGACAGTGCCATCCAGAGACCTGGCCAGCCACGGCGACCACGCGCCGTCCTCCTTGACCGGATCAAGACGACCTGGTCTGGAAAGGTCAGCGGCTCCCCGAGTGCGCCACGAAGAACGCCCACATCGTGTCGACGGCGTTGATCTGGGCGTTCGGGTCTCCCAGGCCGGCGCTCGTGCCGCCGGGCCAGGCGTGGCCCATGCCGCTGATGACATGCGAGATGACCTGGCTGCCGTCGGCGCAGGCGGCCGTCGTGCGGCTCACCGTCCTGCCCGGGTCGACCCGGACGGCCGCACCGGCGGTACAGCCGAGTTTCTGGTACCAGGCGCGCAGACCGTCCGTGATCGCACCCAGGAGTTGGTCGTCCCTGCCCGCGAACGACATGACAGACACCGGTCGACTCGGCTTGTACGCCGGATCGGTCCCGGCCTTGGCTCCCAGGAAGCCGCCGCTCACCGGCGCGATCGCAGCGAACAGGCCCGGCGCCTCGATGGCCATCCGGTAGGACATGTCGGCCCCGTTGGATATGCCGGTCGCGTACACCCGCTTCCGATCGGCGCTCCACGCGTTCGTCAGGTGCTCGACCATGGCGCGGATGAACCCCACGTCGTCGTTGCTGCCGCAGCAGATCAGCGCGTTGACCGCGCCGTTGATCCCCACCGGGTAGGCGACGAGGAAACCTTCCTTGTCGGCCTTGCTGTCGAACAGTGTCATCGCGCGCATGGTGGCCGGGGTCCCGTCGCGGTAGTGCATGACGACCACGAGCGGCAACGCATGTCCCGGCCGGTATCCGGGCGGAGCGTGCACCTCGTAGGTGCGTTCCTTGCCGTCCCACTCCTGGAAGAGTCGATGATCGCCGGGTGCCGGAGTCTCGGCCGGTCGGGACGACGTGCCCGGGCTCGCCGGGTTCGTGGCCGGAGCCTCGTCCCGCCCGGCCGGGGCGCACCCGCTCGTACCCGCGATCAGCGTAAGGGTCACGACGACAGCGGTCGTCCAGCCGGCCCGAGCCTTGATCACGTCGACCCACCCCTCCACGAACACCGACTTCGGCTCCTGCGCCACGCTGAGGCTCGGGTTGGGCATGGAGGAGCTGTACGGCCGGTGGCGCAGATGGCTCGCTGACCAACTGGACGCCGGGGGCTGACCTCGATTCCGGTCAAGGACCTCAACATCGCGGGTCGCGCAGCGCCTCCATCGGGTCGAACGCGTCGCCGTAGGTCTCCCGGACCGCCTGCTGGATCTGCCGGGCCAGGTCCTGACGCGCGGCGTCCGCCACCCGCAGGATGGTCGCCGCCAGGTCCGCCGACGGCATCCGCATCGCCCGCGGGTCCAGGTGCAGCTCGAGGAGTCCCTGCGCGCTGCCGTAGCCGGCCATGACATGTCCGTCCGGCGACTCGGCGCGGCCGACCATCGAGGCCACCCGCCGCTGCACGTCGGCAGCTTGGGCAATCCGCTGTTCGGCCTGCCGCGCGAGCACCGGGGCGTCGGGCTCCGCGGGCTCCGCGGGCTCCGCGAGGTCCGCGAGGTCCGCGAGCTCCGCGAGGCCCGCGTGGTCGTCGAGGCTCGGAGGCACCGGATCCCTTCCTGCGCGGCGCTACGGCGTGGGAATCGTACCCAGCATGGCGACCACCGCGTCGATGAGCTCGGTGGCCTCGGCGGCGTTGCGGCAGGCCACCACCTCGCGGCCGGCCCCACCCAGCACGCTGGTCAGGATGGCCGCCATGGCCCGGCTCACCGGCCGGTCGTCCACCTTGAGCAGCTTGGCGTTCTGCCGTACCCAGTCCTGCGTCCGGCTCCGCCGCAGCGCCTCGAACCCGGGCGGGCCGTCCCCCTGGACGAACAACCGGGCCAGCGCGCGCCGCTCCCAGCAGCCCTGCAGGTAGGCCCGCGCGCCGGCGGTGAACTGCGCCCGCGGGTCCGCCTCGCCGGCCTCCCGGACCCGGCTGACCGCCGCCGCGGCGTGCAGCCCCAACTCGTGGTCGAACTGGTCGTACAGGGCCAGGAACAGCTCGTTCTTCCCACCGAAGTGGTGGTAGAGGCTGCCCACGCTGGACCCGGCGCGGCGGACGATCTCGGCCACGCTCGCCTCGGCGAAACCCTGCTCCCCGAACACCGCCCGCGCGGCCTCCAGAAAGCCCTGCCGGGTCGTCACCGAGCGGGTCTGCTGGCGGACCGGCCTAGGGATGTCTTTGCGCAGCACGAACCTGACGATAGGCGCTGCGCCGGCCGGCGGCCCGCACCCGGCCCGCCGGCGCCCGGTATCCACCCGCCGGGGCGAGCCGTCCGCCCCGTGCGGCAGCCCGTTCACTCCGCCCGATCCGGCGACGTGCTCACCAACCCGTACTACATGACGGTGGACGATCTGGTGCCCGAGGACGGCTGACTCAGACTCCGAGCTCGCGGGCGATCAACATCTTCTGCACCTCGGAGGTGCCTTCACCTATCTCCAGGATCTTCGCGTCCCGGTAGAACCGGCCGACCGGGGACTCGTTCATGAACCCGTACCCGCCGAAGACCTGGGTCGCCTCCCGCGCGTTCACCATGGCCGCGTCGGAGGAGACCAGCTTGGCGATCGCGGCCTCCCGCTTGAACGGCTCGTGGTGCAGCATCTTCGCCGCCGCCTGGTAGTACGCCAGCCGCGCGGTGTGCGCCCGGGCCTCCATCTCCGCGATCTTGAACCGGATCGCCTGGTACTCCCCGATCCGGTGCCCGAACGCCTCCCGCTGCCGCACGTAGGACAGGCACTCGTCGATGCAGCCCTGGGCGAGCCCGACGGACAGCGCCGAGATGGCGATCCGGCCCTCGTCCAGGATCTGCAGGAACTGGGCGTACCCGCGGCCGCGCTCGCCGAGCAGGTTCTCCTCGGGCACCCGGCAGTCGGCGAAGGACAGCTCGCGGGTGTCCGAGGCGCTCCAGCCGACCTTGGAGTACTTCTTCGAGACGGTGAACCCGGCGGTGCCGGACGGCACGATGATCGCGGAGATCTCCTTCCTGCCGGCGATGGTGTCGCCGGTGACCGCGGTGACGGTGACCAGCCCGGTGATGTCGGTGCCGGAGTTGGTGATGAACGCCTTCGTCCCGTTCAGCACCCACTCGCCCTCGACCAGCCGCGCGGTGCTCCGGGTGGCGCCCGCGTCCGAGCCGCCGCCCGGCTCGGTCAGCCCGAACGCGCCGAGCATCTCCCCGGTGCACAGCTTCGGCAGCCACCGTTGCCGCTGCTCGTCGTTGCCGAACCGGTAGATCGGCATCGCGCCCAGCGAGACGCCCGCCTCCAGGGTGATGGCGACCGAGGAGTCCACCCGGGCCAGTTCCTCCAGCGCCAGGCAGAGCGCGAAGTAGTCGCCACCCATGCCGCCGTACTCCTCCGGGAACGGCAGCCCGAACAGCCCCATCTTGCCCATCTGCCGGACGATGTCGTACGGGAACTCCTCCCGTTCGTAGAAGCCGCCGATCACCGGGGCCACCACGTCGCGGGCGAAGTCGCGCAGGGTCGAGCGCAGCGCCTCGTACTCCTCGCCGAGCCGGTGGTCGAGCATGGTCACTCCTTCGCGAGGGCCTGTACGGTGCGGGACGGGCTAGGCCGGCCGAGCTGCCCGGCCATCCACCGGCTGGTGGCGACCAGGCTGGGCAGGTCCACACCGGTGTCGATGCCGAGGCCGGAAAGCTGCCAGACCAGGTCCTCGGTGGCCAGGTTGCCGGTGGCGCTCTTTGCGTACGGGCAGCCGCCGAGGCCGCCGGCGGAGGCGTCCACGGTGGTGACCCCGCGCTGCAGGGCGGCCAGCGTGTTGGACAGCGCCTGGCCGTAGGTGTCGTGGAAGTGCACCCCGACCTGGCCGACCGGCACGCCGGCCGCGGCCAGTGCGTCCAGCAGGGCGGCCACGTGACCGGGGGTGCCGACGCCGATGGTGTCGCCGAGGGAGAGCGCGGTGCAGCCCAGGTCGCGCAGTCGGCCGGCCACGGCGACGACCTGCCCGACCGGTACGGCGCCCTCCCAGGGGTCGCCGAAGCACATCGACAGGTAGCCGCGCACGCCAAGGCCGGCCGCCCGCGCCCTGGCGACCACCGGGGCGAACATGTCCAGCGACTCCGCCACGGTGCGGTTGAGGTTGGCCCTGGCGAAGGACTCGGTCGCGCTGGCGAACACCGCGATGTCGGTCACGCCGTGGGCCAGCGCCCGGTCCAGGCCGCGCTCGTTCGGCACCAGCACCGGGTACCGCACGCCACCGCGGCGCTCCAGACGCTCCATCAGCGCCTCGGCGTCGGCGAGCTGCGGCACCCACTTCGGATGCACGAAGCTGGTCGCCTCGATGGTGGTCAGGCCGGCGTCGGCCAGCCGGGCGATGAACTCCGCCTTCACCTCGACGGGCACGACCGCCTGCTCGTTCTGCAGGCCGTCGCGTGGGCCGACCTCCCATATCGTCACCCGGTCCGGCAGCCCGCCCATCGGCACCCGCATCGGGAGCGTCGTGGGGTCGCCACCGCGCTCGCTGGTCACGGGGCGGTCACCACCGCGCCCGCTCGTCACGGGCCGCTCGCCACCGCGCTCGCTGGTCACGGGGCGGTCACCACCGCGAGCAGCTCCTCGACCTTGACCTGGGCGCCCGCACGGGCCGGCAGCTCGGTCACCACGCCGTCGATCGGTGCGGTCAGGGTGTGCTCCATCTTCATCGCCTCGACGATCACCAGCGCCTGCCCCGCGGTCACCTGCTCCCCCTCGGCCACCTTCACCGCGAGCACCAGGCCCGGCATCGGACTGCGCACCGGGCCGCCGCCGGTGGCCGCCTCGTGCCGCGCCGCGGCCAGCCGGTCCGCCTCGGCCAGCGCCCAGGTGTGGCCGTCCCGGGCCAGCCACAGCACGTCGCCGTCCCGGGCGTACGCGTACCGGCAGGTGCGACCGGCGTAGCTGACCACCAGGGCGCCGTCCTCCCACCGCGCACTGCCCCGCACCGGCCCCGTCGGGTCAGGCCTGTCGCGGGTTCCGTCCGCCGCGACGCCTGACACCTCGCGAGGGCCGAGGCAGACCTCGGCGGCCGCGGCGGTACCCCGGACCCGGACCTCGCGGCGCTCCGGCTGGGCGCCCGGGGAGCCCGGGCCCGGTGTCTCGATCCGCCACACCGCCCAGGCCGGCTCGCCGATCCGCCAGCCGCCGGGGATGTCCCACGGGTCGGTCGGGCCCTGCCGGCCGGTCGTGCTCAGCGCCAACAGCCGCTCCAGCCCGGCGGCCGCGAGCACCTCGTCCGGCACCTCATGGCCGGTGAGCGTGCCCAGCCGGCGCTCCACCAGGCCGGTGTCCAGCCGCCCGGCCACCACCTCCGGGTCGGCCAGCAGCGCGCGGAGGAAGCCGACGTTGGTGGTCAGCCCGAGAACCACGGTGTCGGCCAGCGCGCCGTCCAGGCGACGCCGGGCGGACTCCCGGTCCGGGCCCCATGCGATCACCTTGGCCAGCATCGGGTCATACGTCGAGCCGACGTTCATACCGGCCACGAGCCCGGAGTCAACCCGTACGTGTGGAAGGGCCGGCTCGACCAGGGCCAGCACGGGACCGCCGGTCGGCAGGAACCCCCGCGCCGGGTCCTCCGCGTACACCCGAGCCTCGATCGCGTGCCCGTCCAGCCGCACGTCGCCCTGGCCGAACGGCAGCGGCTCCCCCGCCGCCACCCGCAACTGCCACTCCACCAGGTCCAGGCCGGTGACGCACTCGGTGACCGGGTGCTCGACCTGCAGCCGGGTGTTCATCTCCAGGAAGAAGAACTCCCCCGGCCGGTCGGCGGAGACGATGAACTCCACCGTGCCGGCTCCGGTGTAGCCGACCGCCCGGGCCGCCTCCACCGCGGCGCCGCCCATCCGCTCCCGCGCGGCGGCCGACAGCAGCGGCGACGGGGCCTCCTCGATGATCTTCTGGTGCCGCCGCTGCAGGCTGCACTCGCGCTCGCCGAGGTGCAGCACGGTGCCGTGGGTGTCGCCGAGCACCTGGATCTCGATGTGCCGCGGCCGCTCCACGTACCGCTCCACCAGCAGCGTGTCGTCGCCGAACGCGCCGCGCGCCTCCCGCCGGGCGGAGGCGATCTCGTCGGCCAGCGCGTCCGGGCCGCGCACCAGCCGCATGCCCTTGCCGCCGCCGCCCGCGGACGGCTTGAGCAGCACCGGGAAGCCGACCTCGACGGCCGCCGCGGCGATCTCCGCGTCGGACAGCCCCGGCTCGGACCGGCCCGGCACCACCGGCACCCCCGCGGCGGCCACCGTCCGCTTGGCCCGGATCTTGTCGCCCATCGCCTCGATGGCGTCTGCCGGCGGGCCGACGAACACCACGCCGGCGTCCGCGCAGGCCCGCGCGAAGGCGGCGTTCTCGGCCAGGAACCCGTACCCGGGGTGGACCGCCTGCGCGCCGGTCGCGGCGGCCGCGGCCAGGATCCGCTCGGCCGACAGATAGCTGTCCGCGGCCGGCGCCGGACCGAGCCGGACCGCGGTGTCCGCCTCCCGGACGTGCCGCGCGTCGGCGTCCGCGTCGGAGAACACCGCGACCGACCGGATGCCCAGGGCCCGCAGCGTGCGCATGATCCGGACCGCGATCTCGCCGCGGTTGGCCACCAGGACTGTCTCGAACATCCGCCCTCCCGTCACCCACTCGCCGCGATCATCGACTTCGCGATCATCGAGCTTTGGGGGCCAGTTGTTCTGCTCGCGGCCCCGGTAGGTCGATGATCGGCGGGATGCCGTGCGTTCACATCCGGAAGACGCCGTAGCGGACCGGCGGCAGCGGGGCGCATGCCGCCGCGGACAGCGCCAGGCCGAGCGCCATCCGGGTGTCGGCCGGGTCGATCACCCCGTCGTCCCAGAGCCGGGCGGTGGAGTAGTACGGGTTGCCCTGCTGCTCGTACTGCTCGCGGATCGGCCGCTTGAACTCCTCCTCGGCCTCGGCCGGCCAAACCTGGCCGCGCGCCTCGACCTGGTCCCGGCGCACGGTGGCCAGCACCGACGCCGCCTGCTCGCCGCCCATCACCGAGATCCGCGCGTTCGGCCACATCCACAGGAACCGCGGCGAGTACGCCCGGCCGCACATCGAGTAGTTCCCGGCGCCGAACGAGCCGCCGACGATCACCGTGAACTTCGGCACCCGGGCGCACGCCACGGCGGTCACCATCTTCGCCCCGTGCTTGGCGATGCCGCCGGCCTCGTACTCCCGGCCGACCATGAACCCGGTGATGTTCTGCAGGAACAGCAGCGGCACCGACCGCTGGTCGCACAGTTCGACGAAGTGCGCGCCCTTCAGCGCGGACTCGCTGAACAGGATGCCGTTGTTGGCCACGACGCCGACCGGGTGCCCGTGGATGCGGGCGAACCCGGTCACCAGGGTGCTGCCGTACTCGGCCTTGAACTCGGCGAACCGCGAGCCGTCCACGATCCGGGCGATCACCTCGCGCACGTCGTACGGGACCCGCGGGTCGGTCGGCACCACGCCGTACAGCTCCGCCGGGTCCACCGCGGGCTCCTCGACCGGCGCGACCTCCCAGGGCCGGGGTGCGCGCGGGCCGAGCGTGGAGACGATGGTGCGCACGATCTGCAGCGCGTGGGCGTCGTCCTCGGCCAGGTGGTCGGTCACCCCGGAGATCCGCGCGTGCACCTCGCCGCCGCCCAGGTCCTCCGCGCTGACCACCTCGCCGGTGGCCGCCTTCACCAGCGGCGGCCCACCGAGGAAGATCGTGCCCTGGTTGCGCACGATCACGGCCTCGTCGCTCATCGCCGGCACGTACGCGCCGCCCGCCGTGCAGGAGCCGAGCACGGCGGCGATCTGCGGGATGCCGCGCGCGGACATGGTGGCCTGGTTGTAGAAGATCCGGCCGAAGTGCTCCCGGTCCGGGAACACCTCGTCCTGCCGCGGCAGGAACGCACCGCCGGAGTCCACCAGGTAGATGCACGGCAGGTTGTTGGCCAGCGCCACCTCCTGCGCGCGCAGGTGCTTCTTCACCGTCACCGGGTAGTAGGTGCCGCCCTTGACGGTGGCGTCGTTGGCCACGACCACGCACTCGCGGCCGGACACCCGGCCCACTCCGGTGATGATGCCGGCGGCCGGTGCCTCGTCGCCGTACATGCCGGTGGCGGCCAGCGGGGACAGCTCCAGGAAGGGCGACGCCGGGTCCACCAGCGCGTCGACCCGGTCGCGCGGCAGCAGCTTGCCGCGCTCGGTGTGCCGGCTGCGTGCCCTCTCCGGGCCGCCGAGCCGGGCCGCCGCCAACCGCTGGCGCAGGTCGTCTACGAGCTCGGCGTGCTCCTTGGCGTACCGCACGAAGGTCTCGCTGCCCGGATCGGCGGCGGTACGCAGGCTGGGCGCGTCCATGGTCGCTACTGAACTCCCCGGTTAGCCATCGTTAACTTGCCGTGCCGATGTTAACCAGTTCTAACCGGGGTAGTCCAGCGCGCCGGGTTGTGACCTCAGCCGGTGAGCCCGGTGAACACCGCCAGGTAGCCGTACCGGTACCCGTTCGAGGTCGGGTGGTACGACTCGCCGATGTGGAACCAGTCCAGGCTGTGCAGCCATGAAGTGCCGGAACTGCAGATCTCGTGCGGGACGAACGCGTCGCGGACGTCGGCGAAGGCGAACCCGTGCCGCCCGGCCGCCGCCTGGATCACCGAGTCGAGCACGTCGGCGCCCTCGTTGATGTACGTCCGCTTGGTGTCGGACAGGCCGACGAGGCAGCTCCCGCCGATCTGGTAGAAGCGCGGGTACCCCAGCACCACCACGGACGCGACGGGCGCCCGGCCGCGGATCGCGTTGTAGGTGTTGTCCAGCAGGCCGGGCAGCGTGGTGCGGGCGTAGTTCTCCGCGTTGGTCACCGAGGTGCGGCAGCCCGAGTCGCTCTGCGTGATGCAGTTGGTCATCACCGTGCTGAAGCCGGCGTCGTTGCCGCCGATCGAGATGCTGACCAGGGTTGTCGCCGCGTTCAGGCCGCCGAGTTGGTTGTTCAGCACGTCGCCGGTCCGCGCGCCGGCGCAGGCGGCGAAGGCGAAGGAGGAGACGCTGTGCGCCGCGACCCACAGCGCCGGGTAGCTCTGCGGGCTGCGCTGGCAGCTCCCGCTGTCGGCGTAGTAGTTGCCGGTGCCGGTACCGGAGGAGTACGAGTCGCCGAGCGCGGCGTAGCTGGCGCCGGCGGCCACCGCGGGGGTTGACGTGGCCACGGCCAGGACGGGCGCGGCGGCACCGGCCGCGGCGGCGAGGAGGAGACGGGACAGACGCATGGGGCACCTCCCAGGGGCAGGACGAGATACCACAGAGCTTCTTGCATTTCCGCTATTTCGGCGGATGTGGACAGAAATCACGATCGAGTGACGTCGCCAGGCGGTCGACCGCGCTTGCCCGACGCAGGACAGCATCCGGTCAACTGATCATCCTGTCGACTTCCTCTCGCGGCGCGCTCAGTCGCCGATCGGCGTTAACGATGGCTAACAGCTCGTCTACGATGGCGGCCATGGGCAGCGTCCCCCTCGCCGGCGGCCCGGCGTCGAACGCCCCGACCCGACGGCAGCAGATCCTGGCCGCCGCGGCGGAGCTGTTCGCGCACCGCGGCTTCCACGGGGTCGGCATCGACGACATCGGCGCCGCGGTCGGCATCTCCGGCCCGGGGGTGTACCGGCACTTCCGCAACAAGGACGCGCTGCTCGGCCACATGCTGGTGGACATCAGCGAGACGCTGCTGGCCGGCGGCGAGGAACGGGTCCGGGCGCACCCCGAGCCGGTCCAGGCGCTGCACGCGCTGGTCCACTTCCACGTCGACTTCGCGCTGGACAACCCGGCGCTGATCACCGTGCAGGCGCGCGACCTGGCCAACCTGGCCGAGGCGGACCGGCGCCGGGTCCGGCGGCTGCAGCGGCGCTACGTCGAGGTGTGGGTGGACGTGATCCGGCAGGTCTGCCCTGGCTGCGACGACGCGACCGGGCGGGCCGCCGCGCACGCGGTGTTCGGGCTGATCAACTCCACCCCGCACGGCACCGTGCTGGACCGCGCCGCGATGGCGCCGCTGCTGGAGCGGATGGCCCTTGCCGCGGTCCGGTCGGCCGGCGCGGGCGCGGCCCGCGGCCCGGGCGCGGCGGGCGGCACAGCGGTGGCTGGCGGTGCAGGCGCGGCGGGCGGCGCGGGCGCGACCGGTGGCTCAGGCACGGCGGGTGGCGATGGCGACGGGTCGGCGGGGAGCCGCGGTGGCTGACCGGACGGCCGACGTGGTGGTGGTCGGCGGCGGGATGGCCGGTGTCTCGGTGGCCGCGCTGCTGGCCGCCGACCGGTCGGTGCTGCTGCTGGAGGCCGAGTCCCAGCTCGCGTATCACACCACCGGGCGCTCGGCCGCGGTGTTCCTGGAGAGCTACGGCGGGCCGCAGGTCCGGGCACTGACCCGGGCCAGCCGGCCGCTGTACGAGGCCGTGCCCGAGCAGGACCCGGACGCCACCCGGCTGCTCACACCGACCGTGGAGCTGCTGGTGGCCGACCGGGCCGGCCTGCCCGAGCTGGACGCGACGCTGGCCGAGGTCGCCTCGCTGCGGCGACTGACCCCGGCGGAGGCACGCGCGTACTGCCCGGTGCTCTCACCCGACTGGCTGGCCGGCGCCGCGGTGGAGCCCGGCGCGTGCAACATCGATGTGATGGGGCTGCATCAGCACTACCTGCGCACCGGTCGGCGCCGCGGGCTGGCCGTGCGGACCGGTGCCCGGGTGCGGTCCGGCCGGCGACTGGGCGAGACCTGGCGGCTGGAGACGGCCGGCGGTCCGGTCGAGGCGCCGGTGGTGGTGAACGCCGCGGGCGCCTGGGCGGACACCGTCGCGGTGGCACTGGGCGCCCTCCCGCTCGGGCTCACCCCGCTGCGCCGCACCATCGCGGTGGTGCCGGTCGCGGAGCTGGACCCCGGCTGGCCGCTGGTCGGCGACGTGGCCGAGACGTTCTACTTCCGGCCCGAAGGCACCGGGCTGCTGATCTCGCCGGCGGAGGAGACCCCGAGCGACCCCTGCGACGCGCGGCCGGACGAGCTGGATGTGGCCCGGGCGATCGAGAACGTGAACGCGGCCACCACGCTGCGGCTGCGCTCGGTGTCGGCGACCTGGGCGGGGCTGCGCACCTTCGCCCCGGACCGGGTGCCGGTCGCCGGCTGGGACCCGGAGCTGCCCGGGCTGGCCTGGCTGGCCGGCCAGGGCGGGTACGGTATCCAGCTCGCCCCGGCGCTGGCGGCCTTCGCGGCGGCGCTGGTCCGCGGCGAGGACACCCCGGCCCGGCTCCGCGCGGAGGGGGTGGACGCCGCGGCGCTGTCTCCCGCCAGGCTGGACACGAGGCGACGCCCGGCAGGGTGACCGCCCGGCAGCGGGGTGACGCTCAGCCGCGCGGCCACACCGGGCGGACCGACCCGTCGGAGAGCACCACCCCGACCCACAGCCGCAGCTCCACCGGCTCCGGGTGCTGCGGCACGTCCTCCAGCCGGCTGGGCCAGCGGTCCAGGTGCAGGGTGTACAGCGGCTCCGGTCGGACCCCGCGCGCCCACGGCACCAGGTCCGCGTCCTGGGTGATCACGTACAGCCGCCGGCCGTGCCCCCGAACGGCGTTCCGCACCGCGAGCAGGTCCGGGCGGACGGTCGCCACGTCGGTGCCGGGCGGCACCCCGAGCGCGTGCGCCGGCAACCCGCAGGTGGAGCGGACCGTCTGCAGGTACGGCGCCGCGGTCGGCTCCCCCACCGCGAGCACCGCGCCCGCGCCGCCGACCTGCCGGCACAGCGCCCGCACCTGGTCGAGCTGCCCGGCGTCCTGCCGGACCAGCTCCATCGGGTGCACGATGAACGCCGGCACCGCGACCAGCAGCAGCGCGAGACCGACGGCCACCCGCCCGGCCCAGCGCTGCGCCCCCCGCTGCACCGCCCGCTGCACCGTGCCGGTAGCCGACGGCTGCGGCCACTGCCGGTGCCACACCCGGGAGAGCAGGTACCCGGCCGCGCCGAGCAGCCCGGGCAGCACGACCGGCAGGTACCGGCGCATCGCCCACACCTGGTCGGGGGTGATCCGGGCCTGCACGAGGTACACCGCGCACATCGCGGTGGTGATCGCCACCACGCCGAGCAGCCGCAGGTCCGCGTCGCGCACCGCCCGGTGCACCAGCAGGGCCAGGCCGAGCACCGCCAGGACCACCGCCGGCCAGCCGAAGTGCCACGCGATCCAGTGCACGGTGAACTCGTCGTAGATCCGGCACGGCTGCGACGGCAGGCCCGAGTCGGCCTGGAGTTGCTGCACGAACACGTTGCACCGCTTGTCCGGCGGCGGCGTCTCGTATGTGGTCAGCCACAGCGGCCGGGTCACCAGCACCGCGAAGAACGCCGGCACGGCCAGCGCTCCGAGCCGGGCCAGCCAGGCCCGCGGCGGCCCGGTCACCACCTGCCGGGACCGGCGCACCGCCCAGCACACCGCCACCAGCAGCACGCCGGTGGCGAGCGCCAGGCCGACCACCTTGATCGACAGCACGATCTCGTGCCGGCTGTTCTGGTAGTACACGCTGGACAGCCGGGACACGTCGAAGTACCCGAGCACCGCCGGCAGCCCGAGGCCGGCCAGCAGCAGCGCCACCCGCCCCAGCGCCGCCGCCCGGTGCCCCGGCAGCGCCCGGGCCGCGTAGCAGAAACCCACCGCGGCGAACGCGAGCATCGGCAGGTACCCGTCGATGCGGGCCATCGCGGTGGCCCCCGCGGTCAGGCCGGCGAGCGCGAACTCGGCCGGCCGCCCGGACTCCACCGCCCGCCACAGCACCGACAGCCCGCCGAACAGCAGCAGCAGCGCCAGCGGCTCGGTGTAGGCGTCCCGGCTGAACTCGATCATCGGCAGCGACACCGCCAGCGCGGCGGTGGACGCCAGCGCGAACGGGTCCCCGGCGAAGCGGCGTACCAGCCCGAACATGGCCAGCAGCGCGGCCGCCCCGACCAGCGAGTTCATCCCGAGCAGCGCCCGCTCGCCGCCGTACCAGCCGGCCACCGCCAGCAGCGCCGGCAGCAGGTGGTTGCCCTGCGCGGCGACGTGGCCCTGCTGGTACAGGTCGTCACCGAACCCGGCCGAGTACCCGTACAGCTTCGCCCGGGTGTCCGCGCGGAACACCTCGTCCTGGGTGTCCACCGGCAGGCTCGGGTGGTGCGCCAACCACTGACCGGTGGCCACGTACGTGCTCGGGTCCCGCATCGCGTACAGGTCCTGGGTGGCGAATCTTGCGTTGAACCCGAAGAACGCGGTGGCCAGCAGCAGCGCGGCGACCGTCCACCGGGACCGGCCGTAGCGGTACGAGACCAGCCGCTCCGGCCCGAGGACGGCCACCGCGGCGACCGCACCGGCGGTGCCGGCCACCATCACCACCGGCACCTCGAAGTGGCCGAGCAGCAGCAGGGCCATCGCGGGGATGCCGAAGCCGCCGACGGCGACCGGGATGGCCTCCGGCACGCAGGCGCGCCGCCGTGCTGCCGGAGTGACCGGCACGGCCTCGGGCCGGACCGTGAGGAGTTCGCGGGAGGTCGTGGTGTCGATCAACTGGTGGGGTACTCCGTGTGTGGGGGGCGCCACGACCATAGCCAGTCCGGCCCGATCGCGCGCACCGGACCCCCGCGGCCGGCGCTACGCTGCCCAGGATGATCGCCGACCAGACCGGACGCCCGCTTCGCGCCCGCGTGGTGGTGGCCTCCAACCGCGCCTCCGCCGGGGTGTACGCCGACACCAGCGGCCCGATCGTGGCCGACCGGCTGCGCGCGCTCGGCTGCGAGGTGGACGAGCCGGTGGTGGTGGTGCCGGACGGCGAGCCGGTGGCCGCGGCGATCCGGGCCGCGGCCGCCGACGGGGTGCAGGTGGTGATCACCAGCGGCGGCACCGGCATCTCCCCCACCGACCGCACCCCAGAGGTCACCCGGGCGGTGCTCGACTACGAGATCCCCGGCATCGCGGAGGCCATCCGGGCCTACGGCGCGCCGAAGGTGCCGACCGCGGTGCTGTCCCGCGGGGTGGCCGGGGTGGTCGGGCGGACCCTCGTGGTCAACCTGCCCGGCTCGACCGGCGGCGCAAGGGACGGCATGGCGGTGCTGGCCCCGATCCTGGCGCACGCGGTGGACCAGATCCGCGGTGGCGACCACCCGGCCTGAGTGTCAGCCGGAACGGGGGTCAGATCCGCCGCTCCGCCCGACAGCCCGCCGGTAGAGCCGCCGCTCCGTCTGACAGCCCCGGTCAGCCCCGGGTCAGTCAGCCCCGGGTCAGTCAGCCCCGGGGTCAGCCCCCTGGCGCGCGCGGGTCAGCCCCGGGTCAGCCCCCGATTGCCGACATCGGCCGGTCGGGCTGCAGGAAGGTGGGGTTGTCGATGCCGTGGCCGGGCAGCTTGCGCATCATCGCGGCCAGCCACCGCTCGGCCAGCTCGGTGTCGCTGGCACCGGCGCGCAGCGGGGTGCGCAGGTCGGACTCCTCGCGGGCGAACAGGCAGTTGCGCACCTGGCCGTCGGCGGTCAGCCGGACCCGGTCGCAGGTGCCGCAGAAGGGCCGGCTGACCGACGCGATCACGCCGACCCTGGCCGGGCCGCCGTCCACCAGGAACGTCTCCGCCGGTGCGGCGCCGCGCTCGGCCGGGTCCTCGGTCAGGGTGAACCGGGTCTCCAGCCGGGCCATGATCTCCTCGGCGCGGACCATCCGCTCCCGGTCCCACGCGTGCTGGGCGTCCAGCGGCATCTGCTCGATGAAGCGCAGCTCGTACCCCCGTGCCAACGCGAACTCCAGCAGCGGCACCGCCTCGTCGTCGTTCACCCCGCGCAGCAGCACCGCGTTCAGCTTGACCGGGACCAGCCCTGCCGCCTCGGCCGCGGCGAGGCCGCCCAGCACGTCGTCCAGCCGGGGCCGGCGGGTGATGGTGGCGAACCGCTCCGGGTGCAGGGTGTCCAGCGAAACGTTGACCCGGTCCAGCCCCGCGGCGGCGAGCGCGTGCGCCGTCCGCTCCAGCCCGAGGCCGTTGGTGGTGAGCGCGGTCTTCGGCCGCGGCCGCAGCTCGGCGACCCGGCGCACCAACTCGACCAGGCTGGGCCGCAGCAGCGGCTCCCCGCCGGTGAACCGGACCTCGGTGACGCCCAGCCGCTCGACCGCGATCCGCACCAGCCGGGTCAGCTCGTCGTCGGTCAGCAGCTCCGGCTTGGGCAGCCAGGGCAGGCCCTCGGCCGGCATACAGTACGTGCAGCGCAGGTTGCACCGGTCGGTCAGGGAGACCCGCAGGTCGGTGGCGGTGCGGCCGTACCGGTCGACCAGCGGCTGGACCCGGGGAGTGGGAGTGCCCATGACGCGAGGGTACCCGCGGCCACCGACAGCTCGGTCGGATCCACCGGCCCGGTACTGGACCGCAGCGCCAACCGGCGGCATTCTAAACGCGCGGTCGGGACGTGATCTTTAGCGGGTATTTAGCTCCTCGATCTTCCCTCTGTGCAGTTGACCTCGTCCCATCACCTCACCGGTTGGGCCATCCGAGTGAATATCGACACCTCTGCTGCGGTACGGAGCGCAGGCGGCGACATTGGTGGCATGCGGCTGTCCGAGCTGCTCGCAACGCCGTCGATGCGCCGGTTGCTGGCTCCCGCGCGGCCGGTCCGGGACGGCCACGTCCGCTCGGTGGTGCTCGCGGAGGACTTCGGTGAGCTGGGCCGGGCCGCCGCCGCGTCCCTGGTCGTATTAACTCGGCACGCCTCACTGGCGCTGCGGGGCGAGCGGGCGGACGCCGCGCTGCGCCGGTCCGCCGAGCAGGGGGTCGGCGCGGTCGTGCACGACGCCGCGGCGCCGCTGTCCCGGGCCGGCACCGCCATCGCCCAGCACGGCGGGGTGACCCTGATCCGGGCCCGGGACGGCGCGAGCGCGGGCGAGATCGCGATGACCGCCGAGCGGGAGATCACCTCCGAGCTGCTGGCCGCGCTGCACCGCGGGTCGCGGGCGCTGACCGAGCTGCGCGAGGCGGAGATGCTGCGGTGCAGCGAGGAGGAGCTGATCCGCACCGTGTCCGCCGCGCTGGGCATGCCGGTGAGCACCACCGAGCACGCCCAGGGGGGCTGCAGCGTGCCGGTGCGGGTGGACGGCGACATCCGGGAGTGGGTCAGCGCGGCCCCGGCCGACGACACGCTGGCCCGGATCACCGACCTGGTGCTGGAGTCGCTGGCCGCGGCGGTGGCGCGCACGATCCACCGCCGGCAGCGCGCGGACACGCCGGCCACCCGGTCGCCCGGCCAGATACTCACCGAGCTGCTGGCCAGCGACCCGTCCCGCGACCCGGAGCTGGTCACCCGGGCGAAGGCGGCCGGGCTGCCGGTGGACGGCTGGCACGTGGTGGCGCACCTGGAGCTGGAGAACCTCGCGGTGCTGGCCGGCGGCGATGACCTGCTGGCCAGCGGCCTGCTCCGGGACGTGGCCGCGATCGCGGTGCAGCGCGCCCGGGCGGTGCACCCGGACTGGCACCGGGCTGTGTCGGTGTCCGGGGTGACCATGGTCCGGATGTTCCGCAACGACCCGGGCGAGCAGGCGACGTCGCTGTCCGCCGGGGTGGTCGGCGGCGCGCTGGCCCGGGTGCTGGAGCGGTACCCGCAGGTGCGCATCCGGTGCGGGGTCGGCTCGCCGCACCCCGGCCCGGTCGGCCTGGTCACCTCCTACGCCGAGTCGCGCACCGCGATCGCCGAGGCGCGCAGCAACTGCCGGATCAACACCCCGGTGGTGTTCGCGCCGAGCGGGCTGCGCCGGACGCTGGCCGAGTGGTACCACGACTCCACCAGCCGGTACGCGGTGCAGACCGTGCTGGACCCGCTGGACAGCCTGGGCAGCCGGTCCAGCGAGGCGGTCCGCACCCTGCAGGTCTACCTGGACAGTTGGGGGTCGCTGGCCAGGACGGCCGAGGTGATGCACCTGCACCGCAACTCGGTGGCGTACCGGCTCAAGCGCATCTTCGACCTGCTCAAGGTCGATCCCGAGGATCCGGAGGACAGGCTGCTGCTCCAGTTGGCCTGTCGTGCCCGATTGATGCGCTGATGAGTGCACCGCGGGGAACCAAGGACTGCCCTTTGGGGCGACAGGACTGTGCCGATCGCACAGGACGCGGTCGAGCATTGGGCTTGGAGCACGAAGAAGCGCCCCTTCGTGCTCCGTAGAGTGCACCTGGGGTGAATTGGGGGGCAGTTCTCTCCGCCGGTCGGGGCAAACCGGGCGCTGCATCCGCAGACGGCCCGGATGACCGGCGAAGAGACAGCCAAGAACTAGTCTGGGGGGCAAGTCGATGGAACGAATTCCCGTCCTCGTCTGCGCGATGGATCCCATCTCCAAGGTCGGTGTGGCGGCTGCGCTGCGCTCCCGGCCGGAGGTGCTCCTGCTCGACGACGAGACCGACGACCCGCGCGCGGTGGTGATGGTCGTCGCGGACCGCATCGACGACGCCGCGCTGCGGCTGCTGCGCGGGCTGCACGCCCGCGGGCTGACCAGGACCGTGCTGGTCACCACCGACCTGGACGACAGCGACCTGCTGTCGGCGGTCGAGGTCGGCGTGTGCGCGGTCGCCCGCCGCGCCGAGGCCACGCCGGAGGCACTGGTCCGGCTGGCCACCATCGCGGCGGCCGGCGAGGGCGTGCTCCCGCCGGACCTTCTCGGCCGGCTGCTGTCCCGGGTCTCCCGGCTGCAGCGCCAGGTGCTCGCCCCGCAGGGGCTGAACCTGGCCGGGCTGTCCGACCGGGAGGTCGAGGTCCTCAAGCTGGTGGCCGCCGGCCTGGACACCCGGGAGATCGCCGAGAAGCTGTGCTACTCGCAGCGCACGGTGAAGAGCATCCTGCACGACGTGACCAGCCGGTTCCAGCTCAAGAACCGGTCGCACGCGGTGGCGTACGCGATGCGCGAGGGCCTGATCTAGCACCACGCACCACCGACGATGGCACGCCCGGACCCGCCCCGGGCGTGCCATCGTCGGTTTGCCGACCGCCCGCAGGCCACTGCCACGCCACCGGGCTCCCGGCCACCGGACTCCCGGTACCCGGGCCACTGACTCCCGGCCACGGGACTCCTGGGCCAACAGGCTCCCGGGCCACGGTCCCGGCCACCGGACCGGCCCCCCGCCGACCCGCGGGCGCCGGCCCCTGGCGAGCGGCACGGACCGAGGGCCGCCAGACGACAGCGTCCCGGGTACCTTTCCGGTACCCGGGACTACTGCGTGGTGCTCGGGGCGTTACTTGACGAGCCGGCCGGAGAAGGAGACCGACGGGGTGCACTTGGTGCCGGAGCCCGGCTTGGAGCAGTTCACCGCGACCACGACCGGCTGGTCGGGGTTCATGTGGATCGGGACGATGTAGTGGTAGTCGAGGTCCCGGATGTTCGCGAGGCCCTCCTCCA
>WNGB01001603.1_pt1 | contig 44634 bp, 45 predicted proteins | sample 5400681 | NCBI WGS metagenome assembly WNGB01 (sample SAMN13153367, study PRJNA577476) | soil metagenome | isolation source: 115 cm soil or saprolite under grassland replicate 2 | place: USA:California | collected 2016-06-15 | reverse complement strand
CGCCGACGAACACCGCCACGATGACACCCACCAACACGCCAACTCAGACGCCGACTAACACCGCGACGAACACGCCAACTCAGACGCCGACCAGCACACCGACGAACACTGCCACGAACACGCCGACCATCACGCCGACCCCGACCATCACGCCGACGGCGACCAGTACGCCGACCAACACGCCGACGAACACACCGACTCAGACGCCGACCAGCACGCCGACGAATACCCCGACGAACACTGCGACGGCGACACCAACGCAAACACCGACCCGTACCCCGACGCCGACGAAAACGCCGAGGAAATCGCCAACCGGCACGCCGACGGCGACCCCAACGACAACGCCGACAAATGCGCCGACCAGCACGCCTACGATCACGCCGATTCAGACGCCGACAAACACACCGAGCAGCACTGCAACGAATATTCCGACGAATACTCCGACAGTGACGCCGACGCCGACCAACACCCCGACGATCAACCCGAGCGCGATCGCAACGAATACGCCGACGAATACCCCGACGGCCAGCGCAACAAAGTTGGCCGGATTACGACCGCGGGAGTTATCACCGAATTCAACCTCCCTCTGGGAAACAGCGCGCCTTGGGGCATTGCCGCGGGGCCTGCGGCGGATGGCGCTGTCTGGTTCACCGAGAATGGCCGGAACCGGATCGGCCGGATCACACCCGCCGGCGTCATCACCAATGAATTCACGATTCCCACGGCCAACAGCGCGCCTCGTGGCATCGCGCTGGGGCCGGATAATGCGCTCTGGTTTGTCGAGAACAACGGCAATCAGATCGGCCGGATCACGACGGATGGGACCATCACCGAATATCTAATACCCACGCTCAACAGCGGGCCTGCCGCTATTGCCGCGGGGCTGGACGGCGCTCTCTGGTTCACCGAGAACAACGGCAATCAGATCGGCCGGATCACGACGGATGGGACCATCACCGAATATCCCATCCCGACGCCCAACAGCGGGCCTGTCTGTATTGCCGCGGGGCGGGACGGCGCTCTCTGGTTCACCGAGAACAACGGCAATCAGATCGGCCGGATCACGACGACCGTTCCTATCACAATCACCGAATATCCCATCCCGACGCCCAACAGCGGGCCTGTCTGTATTGCCGCGGGGCCGGACGGCGCTCTCTGGTTCACGGAGCAGCTGGGCAACAAGATCGGCCGGATCACGACAGACCGCGTCATCACCGATGAGTTTGCCGTCCCCACGGCCAACGGCCAGCCCTGGGGCATTGTCACAGGGCGCGATGGAGCCATCTGGTTCACCGAGATCAATGGCAACAAGATCGGGCGAAGATGATCCTTTGGGGAGGGCGCGGGGCGGCTCCCGCGCCCTCCATGACGGGCTAGAGTTCTTGCAGTAGGCGGCGGACGGCTTCCTCGTTTCGGGTTTGCCGTTGTTGGCGTTCGTAGAGGGTCGGGGGGGCGGCGCGGTCCCGGCATTCCGCCGGGGTTAAGCGGCAGCGCTCGCAGGTTAAGTTCACTTCGACACGGGGGACCGCGGGGTCGTCCCAGAAGCGGACCCGCTCACGGAGGGCGTCGTCCAGGAGCAGGCCGAGGGACACGGCGGAGTTGGCCCTGTCGGTCAAGGCGAGGGGCCGCGCCATCGCGATGACGAAGAACTCGGCGCCCTCGTCGAGGAACTGCGACCTCTGGGCCATCACGACCGGTCCGGCCTTCCGGCGCTTGCGGGGACGGGCCATTTCGGAAAGGAGCTTGAGGCCGGGCCAGCGCCGGCAGTAGGTCTCTCCGGCTCCGACCCCGTGCGGCACCGGAACGCGCGACAGGTTGAAGACCTTGGTCAGCTCGTATCGGTTGGCCGGGGAGGCGTGGAACCGCATGAAGAAGATCTCTTGAAGCTCGAAGTAGCGGGGAATGAGCTGCGTCAAGCGATAGAAGAACGTCTCCGGAGTCGCGTCGTAGCGGCGCAGGGCCTCGAGCAGCGCCTCGCCGTCCCACCTGGGCCTCGCGAAGAACCGGGCGAGGTCTTCGCGAAGGACGTCGCGGTCGATTAAGAGCGCGCCGGCGAAGTAGGAGGCCTTGAAGTTGTTCAGGACCTGCTCGAAGGACTCGACCTTGATCCAGGTGGACGTGGCCGGGCGCTCTGTCAGGCCCAGCACGCGATACCCGATCTCGCGCGCCGCCACGAACGCCTTCTGCGAGGGCATCAGGCGGCCGTTGACCAGGAGCCGCGGCGGCCGGCCGTCCCGAAAGACGGACCGGAGTCTCTTCAGGTCGGGATCGGCCGGAAGCGTCTCGACATCGAGGACGTACCCGTAGTCCCGCTCGAGGATCTCGCGAAGGCGGGAGAAGGAGGGGGGAGTCCGGCCGGACCACCCCCGGAGGCGGCGGAAGGCGGCCGCGGCCTCTTCGATCTCCTCGAAGTAGTTGGCGTGCATCTGCTGGTAGGAGCGCAGCGCCGCGAGCAGGAAGTGCTCGGCGTGAACGTCGTAGAGACGCCCGACTTCCAGGAAGGTCCGCAGGAGCGCCCCCGCCTTCGTCGGGTCCTGCGTCACCAGTTCGAAGAGATCCTGGGGCTCGACGCCGAAGAGGTCGAACGGGAACTCTCGCAGGAGGGGGGAGGAGAAGACCGCCTTGACCGGGTCCAGCCCTTCTTCCACCTGGAGCGTGACGAGAGAATCGAACGGGACGTCGAGGGCGCGCGCCAGCTCGATCAGTTTTCCGGGCTTGGGATACTTCTTCCCCTTCTCGATCTCGGAGAGATAGGAAACGGAGAGCCCCGAGCGGGCGGCGATCGCTTTGAGCGGCTTCCCCTGCTCCTTGCGAAGGGTCTTCAATTTCAGGCCCAGGATGAACCGCAGCTGCTCGCCGTCGAGAGCCGGAGGAGGGGCTGGGAGGGCCGGTGTTTCGGTGATCGCGGAATGTTATCAGGTCAACAGCGAATTTTCGCCTCTTCGTAGATTTCGCCAATCGGCGCTCCGGTGCCAGCTGCGAAGAACGCCATGTAAGGTCTCGCCGTGGCGACGTTCGCCGACCACTTCTCGGAACGCTCCACGGACTACGCGCGATACCGCCCGGACTATCCGCGGGCGCTCTTCGAGTTCCTCGCTGATCTGGCGCCGGACGGCAAGACGGCCTGGGACTGCGCGACCGGGAGCGGTCAGGCCGCTCTTGGCCTGGCCTGCGGATTCGACACGGTCGTCGCGACCGATGCCAGCCTCCATCAGATCTCGAGCGCCGCGCGGCACCGCCGGGTCCACTATGCCGTCGCGACGGCGGAAGAGGCGCCTCTGGCGGACGGTTCCGTCGCGCTCGTCGCGGCCGCGCAGGCCCTCCATTGGTTCGACCGCGGGCGCTTTTGGGAAGAGGCACGGCGGGTCCTCGTCCCCGGCGGAGTCATCGCCGTCTGGTCCTACCATGGCTTTCACATCACCCCGGAGGTGGAAGCCGTTATTCATCATTACTACAAGGACATCGTCGGCCTCTACTGGCCGCCGGAGCGGGCTCTGGTCGAGCAGGGATACCGAACGATTGAGTTTCCCTTCGAAGAGGAGACGGCCCCGCCGTTGCGGCTGGAGAAACTCTGGGATCTCGCAGCCCTGATGGGTTACCTGCGGACCTGGTCGGCCACGCAGCGATATGAGTCAGCCGTCGGCCGGGATCCGCTGGCTCTGATTCGCGAGGAACTTCGGGCCGTCTGGGGATCCCCGCGGCGGATCCGGACGTTCCGGTGGGACCTGGACCTGCGGGTCGGGAAGAAATTGTAGAATTCCGGCGTGGCGATTCTGGATACCTTGCGGAGGCCGCTTCGAAACCTGCGGTTGTCCGTGACGGACAGGTGCAACCTCCGGTGCCAGTACTGCATGCCGGAGAGGGACTATGTCTGGCTGCCTCGAAAGGACATTCTGGATTTCGAGGAAGTGAGCGTCCTGGTGGACGTCTTCGCCGACCTCGGCGTGGATCGGGTCCGGCTGACGGGAGGCGAGCCTCTGGTCCGGCGCGACTTGCCAAAGCTGGTCCGCCTGATCGCCGCGAAGCCCGCGATCCAGGACCTCGCCATGACGACCAATGGCGTCCTTCTGGCGGAGAACGCCGCGGCGTTGAAGGACGGGGGACTGCGCCGCGTGACGGTCAGTCTCGACACCTTGAAGCCCGACCGCTTCCGCGCTCTGACCCGGTTCGACAACCTTTCCCGCGTGTTAAAGGGGATCGAAGAAGCGTCGGGGATGGGATTCTCTTCCGTCAAGATCGACTCGGTCGTGATCCGTGGAGTCAACGACGATGAGCTCGTGCCGCTCCTGGAATACGGCCGGCGCGTCGGCGCGCAAGTGCGCTTCATCGAGTACATGGACGTCGGGGGAGCGACACTCTGGTCGCGGGACAAGGTCGTCCCGCGGGCGGAGCTGCTCGGGACCCTGGCACGCCACTACGGGCCGATCCGGCCGCTGGCCGAGAAGACCTCCGCCCCGGCCGAACTGTTCCGGCTGTCCGACGGGACGGTCTTCGGCATCATCGCCTCGACGACGGCTCCCTTCTGCGGCTCCTGCGACCGCAGCCGTCTGACCGCCGACGGCCTCTGGTATCTCTGCCTCTACGCCGCGAAAGGGATCAATCTCGCGCAGCCTCTTCGCTCCGGCTCTTCACGGGAGGAGCTGCGGGCGATGATCGAGGCACCCTGGCGCGGACGCGCGGACCGCGGCGCGGAGGAGAGGCTTGCCCTGCGAGACCGCGCCGCGCTCGTCCCGCTCGCGACGCTCAGACGCGATCCGCATCTGGAAATGCACACGCGAGGAGGGTAGGTGAGGTCCAGGGTCCAAAGTCCAAGCTCCAAACCAGGAGGCACGGCGCAATGAGCGATGCGGCCCGACCGGTTTCGGCTCGGGAGGAGCTGGTTCCGGGAGTCACGAACCCGCGGGCGCTCGCGCTCGAACGATTCCTGATAGGCCTTCGTGGGGAATCGGCGATCCAGTCGGCCTGGCGCCTCTCGGTCGCCAGCGACGAGGGCCCGGGAGCGATCACCCGGGTAGAGATCTTGCCGGAAGAGACGTTCTTCCGCGGCGAGGGAGTCTTTCTGGGCTGGCGGCAAGAACGGATGGCGGCGGCCTACCTGGCTCTCCAGCCGAAGCCGAAAGACGACCACTTCGAGATGCACCAATTGGGATAGTGCTGACTTCCTTGCATCGCGAGTTGCAAGGGCCAGACAGTTTCCTGTCCCGGGAATAGCGAGACAATGCCTCCGGCGAACACTCCCACCCTGTCATCCCGAGGAGCCCCTCCGCTTTCATGTCATTCCGAGCGCAGCGAGCTGCCCTCGTGAATACATGAAAGTTCCATTCGCAGTCGGGGCAGGCTCCGCGACGAGGGATCTGCTCCGAGAATATCGAAAGTCACGAGAGCAGATCCTTCGCTGCGCTCAGGATGACAGGGAAGGAAAGCGAAGGGATGACAGGGAGGTAGCGCGAAGGGATGACAGGTTGGACTTCGTCCGCGAACTTACGACTCGGGATACTAGGTTTCAAACCTAGCTAGAACCTAGAACCTAGAACCTGGAACCTGGAACCTGGAACCTGGAACTCATGGCTCCGGTGCGGCGCGAACCAGGATCCTCCATTCGTCCGACGTGAGGACTCCCGCCGCGGCCGGGTAATAGACATTCCGGACTTCCGATTCGTGGGCGGCAAAGCGGCGTTCGAGGTTCTCCGCGAAGCCCAGGATGTCTCCGATCGGCGCGCGATCGTTGATCTGAGAAAGGAGGTAGCGCGTCAGCTCCCGTAACTGCACGCATTCGAGGCGCAGCTCCCGTTGCGGGTCCCGTCCCGCGATGCCGGTCCGAACCACCGCGGGCAGCAGGGCCTTCTCCTCGGCCTCCGTCCAGCGCCGCAGACAATTATGAAAGTCCGTCAGTCCGAGCCGGTAGGCTTCCACGTCTCGGCGATCGAGCGCGCGCCGGAAGTCGTCGAATCTCTCGCGGAGAGATCGCTGTGCGGCGAGCAACTTCTCCAGCCCGGTCGGTCGAAGCGTCTCCTCACCCCGTCCCTCTCCCGCCGGGAGAGGGGGAGAAGCGTCCTCAGATCCGATTCTCGTCAGATCCCCGCCAGTCCCGGCTCGATGCGCGTGTAGCCCTGCTCGACGGCCCACAGGTCCATCGCGATCGACGCCAGATCGTCCACCTCGGGGATCGGTCGGGCGTCCTCGGAAAGGTCGAGCGATTTGACGTAGCGGTGGCAGGTCTCACACGTCTCGATGCGGAGAGCGGGATGCCTGTCGTTCTGAAAGGAGGGGAGCCTGAGAGGATCCGCTTCGAAACAGGAGGGGCAGAGGATCCGGCCGAAGAGCCATTCCACGCCGCAGAGAGCGCAGCCGAGCATCCGGCGAGCCCCCTCCATCAAAGAGCCCTCCCGGCGCGCGGAGATCCAGGCCCCTCCTCCGCAGAAGGGACACTGGCCGCGGCGGTGCACGCGGTCCGGCGCGAGATTGACCGAGCGAAGGACCTCGACGTAGGGGCGCAGAATCGCGCGGGAGAGATAGTCCTCCGACGACGGCCGGTCTCCCGCCCAATAGACGAGCAGCCGGGTCCGAGTGGTGGAAGGCAGGTCTTTCTGCCGGGTTCGAGCCTCCTCGCAGAGAGCCTCGGGACCATTCTCCGCCGCGTAGCGGAGGAGCGAAGCGAGATGATCGGAGAACCGGTCAGCGTCCTCGTCGAGATGTCCGGTCAGCGGATCGTCGGCATGCGCGGCTTCGACGGCGCCGGCCATCCGTCCCTGGACTCGGTAGAGGCCGGCCGCGAAGCGAAGCGGCTCCTCGGCGGCCGCAGTCTCCCGCGCCAGCACCTCCGCCCGCGCCGCCCGGCGCTCGAATTCCGAAACGATTTTCGAGGACTTACCCGTGCTGGGGATGGTGCTTCTCACCCGTCACTTCGCGGAACCAGCGGGGATGGTGCAGGCGAGCCCATTTCCGGGTGACTGTCCCGCGAGTCATCGAGCGGAAGGTTCCGGGCTCGGCCGAAGTCCCCAGATAAATGTGGAACACGATCGCCACCGCGAACAGGATGAACGTGACGTCGTGGATCAGATAGCCGAATTCCATCAGGAGCCGCGGGAACGAGCGCGGGAACCACATCATCAGGCCGGAGAGAAGCAGGCCCAGAGCTCCCAGCCCGACGGTCCAGAAGAAGAACTTCTGCCCGCCGTTGTACTTGCCTGTATTCGTGTCCTCGACCTCCCAGCGCAGGTAGTGGAAGAGGCGCGGCCCCCACCATCCCTTCCTCTCGTGTGTATCGAGTTTCATGTCGGGAGCCCAGTCGAAGAGCATGAAGATCGACGCGAGGAAGAAGGCGATGCCTGCCCACGGGTGCACGACCCGGCAGACCGAGAGCCCGCCGAAGAGGGGCGCCATCCATCCGAAGAAGGGGGTCCAGATCGGCATGCCCGTGAACGTGCAGACAAAGAAGGTGATGGCCACGGCCCAGTGAATGACGCGCGAAGCGAGCCGGTGCCGGACGATCTCTTCTCCGACGAGGACGTCTTCCTTCTTTCGGGCGGCGACGACGGCCAGGTCGATCGGACGGTGATGCGTGGCAGCGCTCATTGTTCCTCCCGTTTCGGGTCAGGCTTCGGGAAGGTTCGCGTCGTGCGTGTCGGCTCCCTTGACGCCCTTGCGCCCGTGGTTCATGTAGTGGCCGAAGGCGCCGATCGCCGCGCCGAAGATGGCGACGACGCCGAGCGGCCGCAACACCGACTTCCAGAACTTGACGAGCAGCGGAACGTGCGGGTCCGCCGGCAGCCCGTACCACTCCGGGCGGTCGCCGTGCGCGAGCACGGTGACGACACCCGTTCCGCCGACCCCCGGGGGGTTGTAGAGAGCGGCTTCCTTGAAACCGGTGGCCTTCAGCTGATCCACGCGCCGCAGCCCCATCGCCACCATGTCGTCTTTCGTGCCGAACTGGAGGCAGCCGGTCGGACAGGCCTTGATGCACGCGGGCTCGAGTCCCACCGACACGCGGTCCACGCAGAGTGTGCACTTGGCCATCTTGCCGGTTTTCTGGTGGAAGCGTGGCACGTCGAAGGGGCAACCGGTCTCGCAGTAGCCGCAGCCGATGCACTGGTCCGGGTTCACGTCCACGATGCCGTTGGCGTACTGCACGATCGCGCCGGGCGCCGGGCAGGCGGCCAGGCACCCGGGCTCATCGCAGTGCATGCACTGGTCCTTGCGCATCAGCCAGGCGATGCCGCCGTCGAAGTCCCGCTCGCTGAACCGGATCAGGTTCCAATACTGGGGATGCAGCGTCGGAAGAGTCTGATAGGTGCCGGTCTGCTGGGTCGCGACCGTCCCGAGGTCATTCCATTCCTGGCAGGCGGCTTCACAGGCTTTGCAACCGATGCAGGTGGTCGTATCGATGTACTTGGACACGGTCGGCGTGGTCCGCATGCCCGAGAGGCTCCCCCAGACCGAAGCGGAGGAGCGGCGGATCTCGAGGTTTTGTGTGCTCATGTCCGCCTCCTACGCCTTTTCCACTTTCACGAGGAACGCCTTGTACTCCGGCGTCCAGGTGTTGGGGTCCATGGCCGATGGCGTCAGCAGGTTCGCGAGCGGGCCCGTGTGGTTGGTGGCGCCGGCGAAGCCCCAGTGGATGGGGAACCCGATCTGCCAGGCGGGCTTGCCGTCGATCTTCAGCTCCGGCATTCGTTTCGTCACCATGGCGACGCCCTGGATCTCTCCGCGCGCCGAGAGGACCTTCACCTGCGAGCCGTTGGCGATTCCCTTCTCTTTCGCGAGCCCCTCCGGGATTTCAACGAAAAACCCGGGCTGCATCTCGTTCAGTTTTCCGTTCTGCTGGTGCTGTGTCCAGTAGTGGAAGTGCTCGGTCAACCGATACGTCGTGCAGACGATCGGGAAATCCTCCTTCTTTCCGTAGGTGTCCTTGTCGGTGGAGAACCTCTTCGACGCCGGATTGGAGGTCACCTTCGGATGGAGCGGATTGTCGATCGCCGCTTCGACCGCCTCGTAATGCTCCGGGAACGGCCCGTCGTTCAAGGCGGCGGAGTAGAGCCGGCCGACCCCTTCGGGAAGCATGATGAAGGCGCCGAACTCGCCGGGCTTCGAATCGGGCTTGATGTCGGGCACGTCGCCGACCCATTTCTCACCGTTCCACGAGATGCCCGCGCGCTTGGGATCCCAGGGCTTGCCATCGGCGTCGGCGGAAGCGCGGTTGTACATGATCCGCCGGTTTGCGGGCCAGGAGAAGGCCCAGTTGTGGTACATCCCGAGGCCGTTGGGATCGGCGGTGGAGCGGCGCTGCGCGTTGTTGCCGGCCTCCGTGTACACGCCCGAGTGGAGCCAGTTGCCGCACAGAGTCGAGCCATCGTCCTGGAGCTGGCCGAAGCCGTCGAGCTGCTGGCCGGCGGTCTTCAAGACCTTCGTCTTGTCCTTGGGGTCCGGAATGTCGGCCAGCGCTTTTCCGCTCATCTCCTTCAAGACCTCGGAGAGGTCGGGATTGACCGGGTTCGTGTAAGCCCAGGAGACGTTCAGGACGGGATCGGGCAGCGCGCCCCCCTCCTTCTTGTAGAGGTCGCGGACGGCCAGGAGGATGCGCGCCAGGACCTCCTGGTCGGCCCTGGCCTGCCCCGGAGGATCGAGCGCCTTCCACTTCCACTGCAGCCAGCGCGCGGAGTTGGTAAACGTGCCGTCCTTCTCGGCGAAGTTCGCGGCCGGGAGCAGGAAGACTTCCGTTGGAATCTTCGACGGCTCCGGCCCGCCGTATTCCTTGGGAGCCTTCCAGAAGGATGCCGTCTCCGTTTCGACGTTTTCGACGACGACCAGCCACTTCGCCTTCGAGAGGGCGGCGACCATCTTCTTCGAGTTCGGCCCCAGGCCCACCGGGTTCATGCCGAACGTGATCAGGCCCTCCGGTCCCGGTTCCTTGCCGCCGACGCGCGTCGAGCCGCCCCGGTACATGTCGTCGAAGATGTACATCCAGGAGTAGTTCCCGTCGGTCTTGGGCAGCCAGTCGTAGCCGAAATCGTTCTCTTTCGTCGCGGCCTTACCCCAGGCCGACTTCAAGAGGGAAACCATGAACTTGGGGTAGTTCACCCAATAGTTCATGCTGGCCCAGGCCTGCTTGTTCAACGTCGTGGGGGTGACGGTGTCGAGGTACTCCTTCAGGCTGGTCTGCGTCCCGGTCGGGGTCCTCAGGTAACCCGGAAGGATCTCGGTGTTGCCGCCGGTGTCGGTCGCGCCCTGAATGTTGGAATGGCCGCGGAAGGCGTTCATGCCGCCGCCGGGGCGTCCGACATTGCCGAGCAGGAGTTGGAGGACCGCTCCCGCCCGGATCATCTGGACGCCGGTCGAGTGCTGGGTCCAACCGAGCGCGTACGTAATCGTCCCCACGCGCTCCGCGTTGCCTGTCGAGGTCACGATCTCGCAGACCTTCAGGAACTTGTCCTTCGGGGTGCCACAGATCCGCTCGACCATTTCGGGGGTGTAGCGGTCCACGTGGTCCTTTAAGAGCTGGAAGACGCAGCGCGGGTTCTGAAGCGTCGGGTCCACCGCATAGGCCTTCGTCTTGGGATCCGCCTCGTAAACCCAGTTGGCCTTGTCGTAGTCCCCCTTGGCCTCGTCGAAGCCGGAGAAGAGGCCGTCGTCGAAGGAGAACTTCTCGCCGATGAGGTAGGGACCGTTGGTGTGGAGCTTGACGTAATCCTCGTGGAAACGCTTCGTCTCGATCGCGTACCGGATGAGGCCGTTCAAGAACGCGATGTCGGTCCCCGGACGGATGGGCGCGTGGAGGTCCGCCACGGCGGCCGTGCGCGTAAATCGCGGATCAACGGCGATGAGCTTGGCGCCGCGGGTCCTCTTGGCCTCCATGAACCACTTGAATCCGACGGGGTGGTTCTCCGCCGGGTTGCCTCCCATCGCGAGGATGACGTCGGCGTTCTTGATGTCCACCCAGCCATTGGTCATCGCCCCCCGACCGAACGTGGCGGCCAAACTGGCCACCGTTGGGCCGTGTCAAACCCGGGCCTGGGAATCTCGGTACGGCACCCCCAGGGCCGAGATGACTTTCCACTGCAGGAAGTTGAACTCGTTCGTGTCGGTGCAGCCGCCGATGATCGCCATTCCCGGATTGCGGTTGACGACCTGTCCCTTGGCGTTTTTCGCCACGAAGCTTTTGTCGCGGGTTGTCTTGATGTTCCGGGCGATCTTGGAGATCGCTTCGTCCCAGCTGATGTCCTCCCACTTGTCCGAGCCGGGCTTGCGCACCTTTGGTGTCGTGAGCCGGTTGGCATTCGAGATGTCTTCCTTCAGCGTGATCCCCTTCGGGCAGAGGCTGCCCCGGCTGATCGGATGATCGGGATCACCCTCGATGTGGACGACCGAGCCCTTCACGTTCTTCGCCTTGTCCCCGAGGGTGTGGATGATCACGCCGCAGGAAACCGCGCAGTAGGGACAGATACTTCGCGTCTCGGTGGTGCGCGAGATCTTGAGCTCACGCATCTCGGCCTGCGCCTTGCCGACGTCGAAACCGAGCGCGATCGTGGAGCCGATGGTGGTGGCTTTTAAGAATCCGCGACGTGTGAGTTCCATTCGGTCCTCCTTCGCGGGCGCCTTTGGGCGTCTGAACATGAGTATTCCAAGACTTCACGGCTATCTTGTCAAGCGGAGTTAATCGGGTCTTGAGAAGTTTCCCGGTTTGTCCGAAGTTTGATCAGGTCGCCGAGCGAGCATTCCTCGTGACGCGTTGCGCGTTCGCGTAGACGTTGAAACGCCGCTCGCGAAGGAACCCGACGAGGGTCACGCCGCCGGTCTCAGCCAGGGCCACGGCGAGGCTCGAAGGAGCGGAGACCGAGGCCACGACCGGGATGCCGGCCGCGAAGGCCTTCTGGACGATCTCGAAGCCGGCCCGGCCGGAGACGAGGAGGATTCGGTCGGAGAGCGGGAGCTCGCCTCGGAGCAGGAAGGTCCCGATGACCTTATCCGTCGCGTTGTGCCGTCCAATGTCCTCGCGGATCACTTCGAGCACTCCCTCGAATGAGAAGAGGCCGGCTGCGTGAAGCCCGCCGGTCCTGGCGAAGATGGACTGGCGATTGCGAAGCCTCTCGGGCAAGCCATACAGGGTCTCCGGCGTCACCCGGAATGGGCCGGAGAGGGGAGGCCGATCGGAGGGAATCACGTTCTCAATCGACGTCTTGCCGCAGACGCCGCAGGCGGAGCCCATGACGGTACCGCGCTGCAACTTCGCCGCGCGGGCGAAGGCGTCGGCGCCGAGCGCGGCGATGAGGACGTTGGCCCTGAGCTCCGAGTCTATCCGGGGGTCGGTCGGGCGCTCCAGGCCGATCAGTTCCTCCCGGCTTTCGAGAACTCCTTCCGCGAAAAGCAGTCCCGCCGCGAGTTCCTCGTCGTTTCCGGGCGTGCGCATCGTGGTGACGAAGGAGGATGCCTGCCCGCCGTCCGCCGGTCGAATCCGGATCTCGAGCGGCTCTTCGACAGCCAGGACGTCCTCACGTTCGACCTCGGAGTCCCCTTCCCGGGCTCGGACACGGACGCGGTCCACCGGCTCCATGGCTGTGATCCTAGCCCGACTGACTCGTCGGGCGATCGCGGCTGCCTTCCCTCGGCAGGGTGAAGGCGATCGCCGCTCCGACGAGCGGAACGAAGACGAGCGCTGCCAGCGCGGCCCGGACGCCGTGGAGGTCGGCGATCCGGCCGAGGATCGGCGCTGCGAGACCGCCCAGGCTCACCGCGAGACCAACCGTCACACCCGAGGCCGTCCCCACGCGCCCCGGCAGGTACTCCTGGCCCAGGACGGTCATGACGGAGAAAGGAGCGAAGAGCGCTAGGCCGATCGGCACGAGAAGCAGCAGGGCGGCGGCAGCGCTCTGCGCCGCGACGAGGAGGACGAGCAGAGGAAAGAGGACCGTCAGCGACCCGGAGATGACGACACGGCGGCCGAACCGATCGGCGAGCCAGCCGCCCGCGAGCGTGCCGACGACACCCGTAGTCAACATCACCGTCAGCGCCGTGGCCGCCTCGCTCTTCGACCGGGCGAAGCGTGTGATCCAGTAGAGCGGAATGAAGGTGTTCAGGCCATAGAACACGATCGCCCGGCACACGACGGCTCCCGACAAACGCGCGAAAGGTGCCCAGCGATCCGGGTCTTCCGTCGTGACGGGGATTCTCACCGCCGCGGGCCGACCCCCGGCGGCAACGCTTCGCGCGAGGAGGAGAACGACCGCCATCACCAGCACCGGAAGGATCAGAAAGACCGTTCCCTTGAGCCCGAAGGCGATCTGCAGCGGCGTCGCCAGAGCCGGGCCGATCGCGAAGCCGGCGTTACCCCCGACGCCGAAGAGGCTCATGGCGGTCGCGCGCTTTGTGCCCGAAGCCGCGTAAACCTGCCGCGCCGCTTCGGGGTGGAACGCCGCGACTCCCACCCCGCTCACGGCCACCGAGAGAAACGCCAGCGGGTACGTCGGAGCAAGCCCGGCCGCTGCGACCCCCGCGCCGGCGACGAACAGTCCCGATGGGACGAGCCAGGGCGCGCCACGCCGGTCGGCGAGGAGCCCGAAGAGAGGCTGGAGCACCGAGGAGGTGAGCGTGGCGGCCAGAACCAGGCCGCCCGCCGCCGCGATCGTGTAGCGCCGCTCCGCGATGAAAAAGGGGAGAAGCGCGGGGACGACCCCCTGGTTCAGATCATCGAAGAGATGGGCTGCCGCCAGGAACGCGATCGCCCGCCGCCTCATGAGGGACAATCGTAGCCGGATTTCCCGGAACAGCCGGGTCGAGTCGCTATAGAGTCTTGCGCGAAAGTTCCAGGAGTCTCAATCGAATGAGAGCCGACATCGCCGGACAGGAGTCATGAAGGCGGTCCGCGCCCAGTCGCCGGGCGGCCCCGAAGTGCTCCGGTACGAGGATGTGCCCCGGCCGGAGCCGAAGGCCGGAGAGGTGGTTGTCAAGATCGAGGCTGCCGGGTTGAACTACATCGACGTCTATTACCGTACCGGCGCCTACAAGGCTTCCTTTCCTCTGACGCTGGGGCAGGAGGGGGCGGGGACCGTCGCGGCCGTCGGGCCGGATGTGACCAATGTCCGCGTGGGCGACCGCGTCGCCTCGGTCGCGATGGCCGGGTCCTATGCGCAATACGCGGCGGCTCCGGCGGAGAAGCTCGTGCCACTTCCAGATGGAGTCAGCTTCAAACAGGCCGCCACGGCGATGCTGCAGGGGATGACGGCGCAGTATCTGACAAGCTCAACGTATTTGCTAAAAGCCGGAGATACGTGTCTCGTTCACGCGGCGGCGGGGGGCGTCGGGCAGCTCCTCTGTCAGGTCGCGAAGATCCGCGGCGCCACCGTCATCGCGACGGCCGGTGGCCAGGAGAAGACGGGCATCGCACTCAAGGCCGGGGCCGACGAGGTGATCGACTACAAGACGGAGGACTTCGAGGAAAGGGTCAGAAGCATCACGGGTGGCAAAGGGGTCCAGGTCGTCTACGACTCGGTCGGCAAGGCCACCTTCGAAAAGGGGCTCAATTGTCTCGCGCGGCGCGGCATGATGGTCCTCTTCGGACAGTCGAGCGGAGGTGTGGGCCCGATCGATCCGCAGGTCCTGAACCAGAAAGGCTCGGTCTATCTGACGCGTCCGAGCCTCTTCCACTACATCGCGCTTCGCGAGGAGCTTCTCGAGCGGTCGGATCAAGTCCTTGGCTGGATTCGCGACGGTGTCCTGAAGCTGACGATCTTCCGCGAGATGCCGCTCGAAGGAGCCGCGGAGGCCCACAGGATGCTCGAAGCGCGGCAGACGGCCGGGAAGGTCCTCTTGATCCCCTGAGTCCCCCTCTCCGCTGTCATTCTGAGGAGCGCAGCGACGAAGAATCTGCTCTCGTTCGACACGGCCAAGACAGATCCTTCGCTGAGCTCAGAGCCTGCCCCGAGCTGGAGGTTGCGGCTCAAACAGACGCGAGCAGATCCTTCGCTTCGCTCAGGATGACAGGAGAGAGCGAGGGGATGACAGGAGAGAGCGAGGGGATGACAGAGAGAGCGATGGGATGACAGGACTACGCAGCGGCGTCCTGGATTTGCCTCGACGAGTGGAAATATAGTTCCGCTCCCATAACGATCCGTTCGCGGAAAGGAGGCTCTCGATGAGGAGAACGCTGCTTTCGGCGGTCTGGCTCCTGCTCGGCTCCATGACTGCCCTCGCGGCCGACACGATCGTGTTCGGGGCCGCGATCTCGATCACCGGAAAAACTGCCAAGGAAGGAGAGTACACGCGCGATGGCTACCAGATCGCCATCGACAAGATCAATGAGATGGGCGGGATCAAGGTCGGCGGCAAGACTTACAAAGTGGAGCTCAAGTACTACGACGACGAAACGAAGCCGGAACGAACGGCCCAGTTGATCGAGAAACTGATCAACGAGGACAAGGTCAACCTGTTGCTGGGACCCTACGGCTCCTCCCCGACGGGCACCGCGGCTCCTCTGGCCGAGAGATACAAGATCCCGATGGTCGAGGCCAACGGCTCGGCCGAAAGCATCTTCTCGAAGGGCTACCGGTACACCTTCATGATCCTGTCGCCCGCCAAGAACTACCTGCGCGGCGTCATCGACACGGTTCGAGCCAAAGATCCGTCGGTCAAGACCGTCGCGATCCTGGGCGAGAACGAGGCCTTCTCCAAGGAGGTGGCGGGCGGCGCCGCCGATTTTGCCAAGGAAAAAGGATTGAACGTCGTCTACTTCGAGCTCTATCCAACCAACGCGCAGGACGTGAGTGCTCTGCTGACGGCGATCAAGGGCAAGAACCCCGACATCATCCTGGGCTCCGGGCATCTGCAGGACTCCCTGCTGATCGTCAAGCAGTCCAAGGACCTCGGCGTCTCGCCCAAGGCGATGGGCTTCTCCGTCGGCCCCTCCTCGCCCGAGTTCCGCGCGAACCTGGGCAAGAGCGCCGATTACATCTTCGGCGCGACGCAGTGGACCGAGGCGCTTACGTACAACGGCGAGGATGCGTGGAAGACGCCCAAGGCGTTCGGCGACGCGTTCCGCGCCAAGCACCCCAACTACAAGATCGTCCCGTATCAGGTCGCCGAGTCGGCCGTCGCCGTGATCGCCTACCAGAAAGCGATCGAGAAGGCGGGCACGATCGAGCCGACGAAGGTTCGCGACGCGCTGGCCGCCCTCGACATCATGACTTTTTACGGCAAGATCAAGTTCGACTCCCGCGGCGTCAACATCTACAAGCCGATGGCGGCCGAGCAGTATCAGCCCGACGGCAACAAGTACACCGTCTGGCCGTTTGACGTCGCCGAGAAGCCCGCTCTCTACCCGATGCCGGCGTGGGACAAGAGATGAGGAGTTCTCAGTTTTCAGTTCTCAGTTCAGGCCCTGAAAACTGACAACTGATTACTGACAACTGAAAACTCATGTCCTCGGCTGAACTGGCACAGATAGCGGTCAACGCGCTGATGCTCTCGGGGATCCTGGCGCTCGTCGCGCTGGGGTTCTCGCTCGTCTGGGGCATCATGAACATCGTCAACTTGTCTCACGGCGCGTTCATCGTGATCGGCGCCTACCTCACCTTCGGGATGCATGAGTTCTGGAAGGTGGACCCTTTCCTCTCGATCCCCGTCTCGATGGCCGCGCTCTTCTGCCTGGGGTTTCTGATCCAGCGGGCGCTCATCAACCAGGTCATCCGCGCTCCGCTCCTGGCGACGTTTCTTCTGACGTTCGGCCTGGAGATCCTGATCGTCAATTCGATGAACTTCTTCTTCAAGGCGGACACGCGGTCGGTCATGACGCCCTACAGCGGCACGGGATTGGCTCTGGGGCCGGTCCGCGTTCCCTATATCCGGCTGGGAGCGCTCGGCGTCTCGATCGTCCTCGTCCTCCTTCTCGCGGCGTTCTTGACGAAGAGCCGCCTGGGCCGCGCGATCCGCGGGACCGGGATGGATATCGACGCCGCGCGACTGACGGGGGTCAAGGTGACGACGATCTACGCGCTCACTTTCGGGATCGGCGCCGCGCTCGCGGGAGCGGCCGGCTCGCTCCTCTCGATGGTCGTGCCGTTCGATCCGAACCTGGGCGGCCCCTACACCGAGCGTGCGTTCGTCATCTGCGTGCTGGGGGGCCTGGGCAACGTCGTCAATGTCCTGATCGGAGCCGCGATCTACTCCGTGATCGAGGTCTTCGTCGGTTCGCGGCTGCCGGCGCTCTCGCAGGCGGTCACGTTCGGGATTCTGGTCTTGCTTCTGATCTTTCGTCCGCAGGGAATCGCCGGCAAGTCTTTCAGTTAACAGAATGAAAGCGGTCCGGCTGCTTCTCTTCGCGGTCGTGTTCGCCGGCCTGCTCCTGCTTCCGCGCTTCGTCACTTCCTACAAGCTGCTGACCTACACGACCGTTCTCTGCCTGGCCCTGATGGCGCAGGGCTGGAACTTCATCGGCGGCTATACCGGCTACGCCGCCTTCGGCAACGTCGCCTTCTTCGGGATCGGCGCCTACACGACGGGTCTGCTGATGCTGTCGAAGTGGCATCTGTCCTTCTTTCCAGCGCTCTTCGCGGGGGCGCTGCTTTCGGCGTTCGTGGCCGCGCTCGTCGGGATTCCGGTGCTGCGCCTGAAGGGGCACTACTTCGCGATCGCAACGCTCGGGGTGGCCGAGGCCTTCCGGGAGATCGCCAGCGCCTGGGACCGCGTGACGGAGGGCGCGACGGGGATCGATCTGCCCGTGCGGAGCGACAGCTCCTTCTTCTACTACACGGCGCTCGCGTTCGTCGCCGTGGGGATCGCGGTCACGGCCCGGCTCGCGCGTTCCAAGCTCGGCTACGGATGGGTCGCGATCCGCGAAGACCAGGACGCCGCGCGGATGCTCGGCATCAACACCACGATGTTCAAAGTGGCCGCCTTCGCCCTGTCGGCCGTCTTCGCGTCCTGCGCCGGCGGCATCATCGCCTACCAGAACATCCACGTCGCGCCCAACGACTTCTTCAAGATTGAGTACACGCTGCAGATGATCATCGCCTGCATCATGGGAGGCACGGGCACGGTCTGGGGGCCGCTCATCGGGGCGGCGGTTTATCAGCTCCTCTCGACATATGTCTGGAGCCACTTCCTGGAGCTCCACCCGACCGTACTGGGCGTGATCATCGTCTTCTTCATCGTCTTCCTGCCCCGCGGCTTGATGGAGCTCTTCCGCCGCCTCGCCGCCGTGGCGCGCGGCGGGCGTTTCGGTTCCGACGTCCTGCTCGCCAACGTGCGCGCGAGCCGGCTCGATTGAAGACGTGAACCGTGAACCGTAAGCCGTTAGCCGTAGCCACGAGAGGGGGAAGAATCGGTGCCAGGCGTGGATGAGGGCGCCGCGGCTCACGGTTCACGGCTCACGGCTCACGAGCCCGGCGCGCGATTGAAGACGTGAACCGTGAACCGTAAGCCGTTAGCCGTAGCCACGAGAGGGGGAAGAATCGGTGCCAGGCGTGGATGAGGGCGCCGCGGTTCACGGTTCACGGCTCACGGCTCACGAGCCCGGCGCGCCGCCGCTCCTGGATGCGCGGGGAATCACGAAACGCTTCGGTGGTCTCGCGGCGGTCGCCGGAGTGGACCTGACGATTCGCAAGGGGGAGATCCTGGGTGTCATCGGGCCCAACGGCGCCGGGAAGACGACGTTCGTCAATTGCATCACCGGGCTGGACAAGCCCACCTCGGGTACGGTCCTCTTTCGCGGAGAGGACATCACGAAGATGCCGAGTTACGCCATCGGGCGTCTCGGAATCTCTCGCACGTTTCAGGTCGTCAAGCCCTTGAAGCAACTCTCCGTCCGGGACAATGTCGCGATCGGCGCCATGTTCGGCGCGCGCGGCAAGGAGCGCACGGCCGCCCAGGCGCGCGAGCGGGCCGAGGAGGTGCTGACGCGCTTGGGTCTCCAGCACCGGATGGACCACACCGCCTCGGACCTGACGATCCCGGACTTGAAACGGCTGGAGCTCGCCAAGGCGCTGGCGATGGACCCGGAGCTTCTTCTCCTGGACGAAGTCATGGCCGGCCTGACTCCCACGGAGACCGAGAGCGCGATGGAGCTGCTGCGGCAGATCAACCGCGACGGCATCACACTCTTCGTCATCGAGCACGTCATGAAGGCGATCATGGGCATTTCCGACCGGCTGGTCGTGCTCCACTACGGCAGGAAGATCGCGGAGGGAAAGCCGCAGGACATCGTCGAAAGCCCGGAAGTCATCGAGGCCTATCTGGGCGAGCGCTTCGCGCGGCGGGCGAAGGCGGCCGAACGGCCCGAGCGCCTGACGAGAGATGGGATATTTCTGCAGATCCCCTTGTCGGAAGAGGAGGCCTGGAAGCCCTCCCTGCCGCTGCCGGGGGAGACGCTGCTTGAGGTTCGGGACCTCTGCTCCGGCTATGGCGAAGTCCAGATCCTGTGGGACGTGTCGCTGGAGGTCCGGCAGGGAGAGGTGGTCGCCCTGATCGGAGCCAACGGGGCGGGAAAGACCACGCTTCTCTATACGCTCTCACAGCTCGTCAAGCCGTGGTCCGGCTCGGTCTTCTTCTTCGGTCACGATCTGACGCGGGCGCGTCCCGAGGACATTGTCAGGGCGGGCATCGTGCATGTGCCCCAGGGGCGGCGTCTCTTCCCGGGGCTGACGGTGAAGGAAAACCTGCTTCAGGGCGTCTATCTGCGCCGGGATCGAGCCGAGATCGAAGAGGATCTGGAGTGGGTCTTCGGGCTCCTGCCGAGACTCAGGGAGCGAGCCAGCCAGATGGCCGGCAGACTCTCGGGAGGAGAGCAGCAGATGTGCGCGATCGGACGCGGTCTGATGAGCCGGCCTCGACTTCTCTTGATCGACGAGCTGTCGCTCGGCCTGGCGCCGCTCGTCGTGGACAGCCTGCTGGACCTGATTTCCCAGATCAATCGGAAGGGCACCACTGTGCTCCTGGTCGAGCAGGACGTTCAGGTCGCCCTCGAGCACGCGCACAGGGGATATGTGCTGGAGACCGGACGCATCGTGCGGTCGAGTCCGGCGGCGGAGCTTCTCGAGGATCCGCGGATCCGGCAAGCGTACCTGGGGCTGTAGTTGTCAGTAGTCAGTTTTCAGTTGTCAGTCTTGTTCCGGCCGAATTGGTAACCGAGCTCGAACTGAGAACTGATAACCGATGACTGACAACTCCAACGTCATCGCGACGGTCGGGGCGCTCAATTTCGCGACCGTCGCGGTGTATGCGGACCTCTACATCACCCAGCCGATCCTGCCGTTGCTCTCGAAGGAATTCCACGTCGCGCCCGCGACGGCGGGACTGACGATCTCCGTCGTCGTCCTGATGATCGCTCTCGTTTCGAGCGCCTACGGGTCCCTCTCCGACGCGGTCGGAAGGAAGCCCGTGATGGTGGTGAGTTGCCTCCTTCTCTCGATTCCGACGCTCCTCTGCGCGCTTGCCTCCTCTTTTCACATGCTGCTCCTCTTCCGCGCCCTCCAGGGGCTTCTCATGCCGGGCGTCACGGCGGTCGCGGTCGCGTACATCGGCGATTACTACAGCGAAGCGGATCTGGGTCCCAAGGTCGGCGGATGGATCGCGGCGTCTGTCGCGGGAGGATTGACCGGCCGGGTCCTGTCGGGTCTGCTGGCGGCGGGCACGAACTGGCGCATGCCTTTTCTGTTCTTCGGTTTTCTGACCCTCGTCGGCGCGGCCGCGATCGCCCGCGGCCTTCCCGCGATTCAAGGAATCGCCGGGGTCCGGCTCGGCAGCGCCTCCCGCGGCATGTTGGTCCACTTTCGCAATCGGCGCCTGATCGGGGCGTTCGTGATCGGCGGAGGAGTCTTCTTCTCCTTCATCGGCGTCTTCACCTACCTGCCTTATTACCTGACGGCCCCGCCGTTTCGGTTGTCCACGGCGCTCGTCTCTTCCGTGTATCTGGTGTACGTCGCGGGCGTGGCCACGTCGCTCGTCTCCGGCAATCTCTCCCGGCGCGTGGGGCGGCGCGCCGTCATGGCGGTGGGGCTTTCGATCGCCGGAGCAGGAATCCTGGGCACCCTCGTGCATTCCTTGCCGGCGATCGTCGTCTCGCTCGTGGTTCTCTGTATCGGGATGTTCGCCGTGCAATCGACCGCACCGGCCTTCGTCAATGCCAATGCCGCCGGGGCCAAGGGGGCCGCCGGCGCGCTTTACGTGACCTTCTATTACGTCGGCGCGAGCGTCGGATCGGTCCTGCCCGGGTACGCCTGGCAGGCCTGGGGCTGGCCGGGCGTCGCGGGCACCTGTCTCACCGCCCTGGCCGTCGGCCTCCTCGCGGACGGGTTCCTGTGCCGGTGAGACGGGGTCGGGACACGGGACTCGCGAGGCGGGACTCGGGAGTCTAAGCATAATATTCTGCGTCTCAGTTTCCGATTCCGGTGACGTGCTGGCGCGTCGCCGCTTGCGGAGGAGGAGGAAGATCATGAATTCCACGATGTCGAGACTCAGGTCGGTTCTTCTCGTCGGCTTCGTTTCGCTCGCGGTGTTCTCCGCAGCGCTGTGGGCCGCGGACGGGGTGGTCAAGGTCGGCGCCGTCCTGCCCGTCACGGGGAAGGAGTCGAAGATCGGAGGCGCCTACAAACAGGCGACGGAATTCGCGGTCAAGGAGGTCAACGACGCCGGCGGCGTGAAGGTGGGCGGAAAGCCGATGAAGATCGAGCTGACGCTCCTGGACGACACCTCCGACGCCGCCAAGAGCGCGCAACTCGTCGAGCAGCTCATGACGCAGCAGAAGGTCGACGTCGTCATCGGCGGTTATGGTTCGCATCTCGTCCAGGCCCAGAGCGTCGTGCCCGAGCGCTACGGGGTGCCCTACATCTCCGGCGGCGCAGGCGCCCGCGGCATCTACGGCCGCAGCAAGTGGGTCTTCGGCACTCTCTCGCCGGTGGACGTCCTGTCCTCGACGCAGATGGACTTCCTCGCCTCTCTCGTCGCGGCCGGGAAGCTCAAGAAGGGGCTCAAGATCGCGCTTCTGCTCGAGAACACCGAGCACGGGAAGGACTACGCGCAGGGAGTCCACGACTACTTGAAGGCGCATCCGGGAGAGTTCTCGATCGCGGTCGAAGAGAGCTTCGAGTTGAACACGCCGGACTTCAAGCCTCTCCTGACCCGCGTTGCCGCCGCCAAGGCGGATCTCTTCATGGCCGACGCGCATCTGGAGGACTTCATCTCGATGCACCGGACGTTCACGCAGATGGGCCTCTACTACCAGATGGTCACTTACGGCGCACGAGGCGCCGACGCGGCGGCACGCAAGGCGCTCGGCGCCGCCACCGACTACATCTTCGCGAGCGGCTGGTGGTCGGACCTTCTTCCCTATGCTCAAGTAAAGGCTTTCAACGCCAAGTGGAAGGCGGCGACCGGAAGCGACCCGCAGTGGTACCACGCGACCGCCTACGAGACCGTTCGGGTTCTCATCATCGCACTGGGCAAGGCGGCCTCTCTGAAGCCCGAAGCGCTTCGCAGCGCCCTCGCCGCTGTGGATCTGAAGGACTCGATCCTCCCCGGCGGACAGTTGAAGTTCAGCTCCTCGGGGCAGGCGATCCTTCCCTTCGTCGTGACCCAGAACAAGCCCAACGACAAGGTGGACATCGTTTGGCCCGCCGCGTCGAAGACCGGCGACGCCGTCGCGCCTGTTCCGAAGAGCTAGAGCCGGGTGCGACGTTCTCCGTGCAAGGTTCTGGGTTGGAGAACCGAATGGGGGCAGCAGCAGAATCTAGCACCTAGAACCTCGAACTTCGCACGCCGGTGAAAGACCTCGCCGCGGTCGTCATCAACTCGCTGCTCGCGGCGGGGCTGTACGCGACGATGTCGTACGGCCTGGCGGTGATCTACGGCGTCATGCGCATCATCAACCTCGCTCACGCCGGTGTCCTGATGCTGGGCGCCTATGCGACCTTCACGCTTTACTCCCGTTTCGGGCTGGACCCGTTCCTTTCTCTCGCGGTCGTCATCCCCGTCTTCTTCGGGTTCGGCGTTCTCCTGTACCTGACGATGGTGAAGCGCCTTCCGCGCTCGGGCGCTGGGCCCTCGATCGAATCGCTCCTGCTCCTCTTCGGCGTGTGGCTCGTGCTGCAGAACCTCGCCTACGCGATCTGGAGCGGCGACACCCAGTCGATCCTGACCGGTTACACGATGAAGTCGGTCGTGCTCCTGGGCGTGCGGGTCGGAGTCCCCTCGGTCGCGGTTTTCGCGGTCAGCGCGGTGTCGCTTCTCACCCTCCAGGTCATTCTCCGGCGCACGTATCTGGGCCGGGCCATTCGAGCCGTCACGCAGAACCGCGACGCGGCGATGATCTCCGGTGTCAACGCGGACCGGATCTCCGCCGTCGCCTTCGGGATCGGAACCGCTTTCGCCGGGGCGGCGGGGACCCTGCTCGCGACGATGTACGCCTTCACGCCCGATTTCGGGCGCAGCTTCCTGCTGAAGTCCTTCTGCATCATCGTGCTCGCGGGGATGGAGAGCGTCGCCGGAGTGGCGGCCGGGGCCTTCCTGCTGGCCTTGCTGGAGAGCGTCGTCGGCGGCTACAGCTCGCTTCCCACTTCGTTCCAGGACGCGCTCTCCTTCACGTTGCTCGTCATCGCCCTCGTCGCCTTCCCGCAAGGTCTGCTGGGCGCCTTCGGCCGCGTGGCCTCCAGCCGCCGGAGCATTTCGTGAGGCCCGCCTCACGCTGGGTTCGCGTGGCCGCGATCGAAGCTGCGGCTCTCGTCTTTCTCCTGGCGGCTCCGCGGTTTCTCGAGCGCGGGACGTTGAACGACATCTGGAACGTCGCCTTCGCCGTCATCCTGGCTTCGGCCTGGAACCTGCTGGGAGGCTTCGCGGGGCAGGTCTCGATCGGCTACTCCGCCTTCATCGGGATCGGCGCCTACACGACGGCTCTTCTGGCGTTGAAAGGCGTCAACCCGTACGCGACGCTCCCTCTCGCCGCCCTGCTCGCGGCGGCCTTTTCCTTCGTCGTGGGTCTGCCGACCTTTCGCCTCCGAGGACCGTATTTCACGATTGCCACGATCGGGGTGTCCGAGGCTGTGCGGGTCGTGGCGGCGGGAGTGGCCTTCACGGGCGGGTCCTCCGGCCTGAGGATGCCCGCCGGCTCCTTCGACTTCACACGCAACTACGCCTCGATGGTGATCCTCGCGGTCGCCGTCGTGGCGCTCGCCGCGTGGGTCAAGGAGAGCCCCTTCGGGGACGCCCTCTCGGCGATCCGTCAGGACATCGACGCCGCCGAGGCGCTCGGCGTCAACTCCACGAAATACAAGCTCCTGGCCCACGCCCTGTCGGCGGCGATCGTCGCGGTGGCGGGGGGTCTCTTCGCGATCAACTTCCAGTACATCTCGCCCGGCTCCGTCTTCGACTTCCGCCTGTCTCTTTCGATCGTGCTGATGCCGATCGTCGGGGGTCTCGGCACGATCGCGGGGCCCGTGCTCGGCGCGCTTCTCTTCGGCTATCTGCAGATCAAGCTGCTTTCGAGTCCAGGTCTGCGCGACTCGTATCTCTTCATCTACGGCGCGATGCTCATCGCCGTGATGCTCTTCGAGCCCAAGGGGCTGCTCGGTCTTTTCCATCGCCTGCGGCGGGGGCTCGCCCGCTCCTTCTCCAGGCCGGTGTCCGATGCCGGCTGAGGCGATCCTCTCGGTCCAGGGGCTGACCAAGCGGTACGAGGGGCTCCTCGCCCTCGCGGGAATCGATTTCGACGTGGCCAGAGGAGAGATCTTCGGCGTCATCGGCCCCAACGGAGCGGGCAAGACGACGCTCTTTTCGTGCCTGGTCGGCGCGGTGGCTCCGACCTTCGGAACCATCCGTTTCCGCGGTGATCGGATCGACCGCCTTCCCAACCACGCCGTCGTGACGCGGGGTCTCGTGCGGACGCACCAGATCGTGAGGCCGTTCCGGGACATGACCGTCCGGCAGAATGTCTCGATCGGCGCTCACTTCGGCTCCGGCCGACGCCGCAAGGAAGACGCCGGACAGCGCGTCGGGCAGGTTCTCGAAAAGACCGGCCTCATCGGGAAAGCCGAAGCACTCGCGGGGACGCTCACGATCGGGGAACTCAAGCGCCTGGAGATCGCGCGGGCGCTCGCGACAGAACCGGAGATCCTGTGCCTCGACGAAGTGATGGGAGGCCTGAATCCGTCGGAGATCATGGACGCGATGAAGCTCATTGTCTCGATCCGCGACTCGGGCGTGACAGTTCTCATGATCGAGCACCACGTCCACGCGGTCGTCGGCGTCTCCGACCGCATCCTGGTCCTGAACTTCGGGCAGAAGATCGCGGAGGGGACTCCGTCGGAGGTCGTCAAGGATCCAGAGGTCGTTTCGGCGTATCTGGGCGAGGAAGCGGTTAAGTGATTCGAGCCCGGGGTCCGTCAGCTGTCATCCTGAGGAGCAGGCCCCCTTCTGTCATCCTGAGGAGCAGGCGCCCTTCTGTCATCCTGAGGAGCAGGCCCCCTTCTGTCATCCTGAGGAGCGAAGCGACGAAGGATCTGCTCCGCAAGGCCGGGCACGGGAGCAGATCCCTCGCGGAGCCTGTCCTGAGCGAAGCGAAGGGCTCGGGATGACAGCGAGGACTTCATGGACTCCAACGTGATCCTCTCGGTCAAGAACATCGACGTCTATTACGGCAACGTACAGGCCGTCTGGGACGTTTCCTTCGATGCCGGGGATCGCGAGGTGGTCACTCTGATCGGCGCCAACGGCGCGGGAAAGACAACGATCCTGAAGACCCTCTGCGGGCTGATGGCGCCGCGGCAGGGGCAGATCCTCTTCGACGGCGAGGACATCTGCGGAAGGCCGCCGTATGAGCTGGTTGCTCGAGGCCTCGTCCTCATCCCCGAGGCGCGGCAACTCTGGCCGGGGATGACGGTCCGCGAGAACCTCGAGATGGGCGCGTACTGCCGCTCCGCCCGGGCCGCGAGGTCGCGCAGCCTCGAGGGGGTCTTCGCAATGTTCCCGCAGCTCGGGAAGCGGTCGCGGCAGAAAGCCGGGACGCTCTCCGGAGGGGAGCAGCAGATGTGCGCGATCGGGCGGGGGCTGATGGCGCGCCCCCGTCTCCTGCTCCTGGATGAGCCGGCTCTGGGCCTTGCTCCGCTCCTCGTCAAGGAGGTCTTCGCCGCCTTGAAGCGGATCCGCGAGCAGGGCGTGACGGTCCTCCTCGTCGAACAGAACGTTCCGCACGCGCTGGCGCTGGCGGACCGCGCGTACGTCCTGGAGACGGGACGGGTGACGCTCGCGGGTCCATGCACCGATCTCGCGCGGGACCCACGGGTGCGCGAGCAGTTCCTCGGCGCCGGATCGGTATGAGCCGGACGCAGGTCGATCGGCTCTTCTCCGCGATCGCGGCTCGGCCGGAGAAGCCGGCGATCGTGTTCGAGGGACGGACGTGGACCTTCGCGGATCTCGACCGCCTCTCGGCGGCCTACGCGCGCGGGCTCTCGGCGAAAGGGATCGAGCCCGGCGATCGTGTGGCCGTCTTCGCCGAGACCCCCCCCGAGGTGGTCGTGGCGCTCCTCGGCCATTACCGGCTGGGAGCGATCCACGTTCCGATCAACACCCGATACCGCGGGGAGGAGGTCACGCACATCCTCGAGGACTCGGGCGCAAGAGCGGTACTCCTGCGGGCCGGTTCTTCTTGCGCCCGAATCTTAGAAGGGCTTGCGCCGCCGACGGCGCTCGCCTTTCGCATCTGGATCGGTGGAGAGGATCCCGCGGCTCTTGCGGAGGACGTCGCATTCGATCGGCTCGTCGGGATGGCCTCACTCGCGCGGGAGACGTCGCCACTGCCAGCCGACGAAGATCCGGCGATCCTCCTTTACACATCGGGAACTACCGGAAAGAGCAAGGGGGTCGAGCTGTCTTTTCGGGCTCTGGTCGCCAACACGGAGGCGGTGACGCGCCTCTGGCGATTCTCTCCGGAAGACCGGATGGCGCTGGCTCTCCCGCTCTTCCACGTGCACGGTCTCGGCCTGGGAGTCCACGGCGCACTTCTGAACGGCATGACCCTCCTCCTCTTCGAGCGCTTCGAGGCGAGCCGGATCGTGGAGGCTTTCGAGCGGGATGGCGCGACTCTCTTCCAGGGAGTCCCGACGATGTACGTCAAGCTCCTGGAGCTCCTGGCGCAGAGGCCCGAAGCCGCTCCAGCGCTCGCACGCGGCCGTGTCTTTACTTCCGGCAGCGCCGCGCTCGCGGCCGACGACTTCCTGCGGTTCGAGGAGCTGACGGGCCATCGCATCTTGGAGCGCTACGGCATGAGCGAGACACTCTTCACGCTGTCGAACCCCTACGAAGACCGGCGCCCCGGCACGGTTGGTCTCCCGATCCCCGGCTGTGAGATCCGGATCGTGGACGAGGAGGGACATGACGTCGAGGCGGACGAGCCTGGCGAGATCCTGGCCCGAAGCAACGGCATGATGACCCGCTACTGGCGCCGCCCGGAGGAGACGGCCGCCTCCTTCCGCGACGGCTGGTTCGTCACCGGCGATGTCGCCCGCCGCGACCGCGACGGCTACGTGACGATCGCCGGCCGCAAGTCCGTGGACTTCATCAAGTCGGGCGGCTTCAAGATCTCCGCCCGCGAAATTGAGGACGTCCTTCGCCGCCACCCGCTCATCAAGGACGTAGCAGTCATTGGCGCTCCCGACCGCGTCTGGGGCCAGCGCATCGTCGCCGTCGTCGTCCTCCATCCGTCCGCCGACGTCCCGTCCTCCAAGTCTCTTCTCGAGGAGCTCTCCTCCTTCTGCGCCCGATCCCTCGCCGACTACAAGCGCCCCCGCGAGGTCCGGGTCGTCGAAGACCTCCCACGCAACGCCCTCGGCAAAATCCAGAAACACAGGATCCTGGACGAGATACGTGCGGGTTCCTGAAAAACGATTCGCCGCGAGGGCTTGTGCGTCACCGGCAACACCGCGCGCCGCGAACCCGACGGTAACGTCACGATCGTCGGCCGGTAATATGGGGTCGCGCGCGACTCCTCCATAATCCGAGTTTGAGAAGACCATGGAGACGCTTGATCGAATCACGACCGAACCCCAGGTCATGGGCGGAAAGCCGTGCATCCGTGGGCTTCGGGTGACGGTGGGTACGGTCGTCGGTCTGGTAGCCGCCGGCAAGACGTTTGGAGAGATCTTGCGACTCTATCCCTACCTCGAAGAACCAGATATTGCACAGGCCCTCGCTTATGGCGACCCTGCCGTGACGGCGTTGGAGTCTCGAGCGGAAGAGATCAGGCGAGCGTGACCGAAATCGCTCCGCGTATCACGGTGGACGAGAAGGTGCGGTTCGGAAAGCCTGTTATCGCCGGCACACGCGTGCCGGTCGATCTCATCGTCGGGAAGCTCGCCGGTGGAATGACCGTCGAGCAGGTCATGGAAGAGTATGCGCTCGTCCGTGAGGACGTGCTCGCGGCACTTCCTACGCCGCGCGCGCCGTCGGCGACGAACAAGGTCGAGCGGCGAGGTAGATGACTAACGAGCTGGATTTGGTCGTGCTTAGACGAGATCTTCCCGAGAGCCAGCTCAAGGCTGGCGATGTGGGCACCGTCGTGCTCCAGCACGCCGGCGGCCGGGGACTCGAGGTGGAGTTCACGACCCTTACCGGCGAGACTGTGGCCGTCGTCACCGTTCACGAGGACGCCGTGCGCGCAGTCACCGACGGTGAGATCGCCCACGTGCGCCGAGTGGCCTGCTAAACTTCGAGTATGGAATTCGAACGGATTACCTTCGACCCGCAGGTCATGGGAGGCCGCGCCTGCATTCGTGGAATGCGGATCCCTGTCTCTGTCGTCGTGGGGCAGGTTGCTCACGGGGCATCGGTTGAGGAAATTCTCCGGGGTTATCCGGACCTTGAGCCTGAGGATATTCGTCAGGCCCTCGAGTACGCCGCCTGGCTGACGCGGGAAGAGGTTTTCTCTTCTTAAGACTTGCGCTTGCGCTTCCTGGCAGACATGGGAGTCAGCATCGAGGTATCCGCTGGCTCCGGAGCGAGGGACACGACACCATTCATCTGCGAGAAGAATCCTTGCAGCGATTGGCGGATCTCGAGGTCTTCAGGAAGTCTGCGCCTTCAGATGCGGCCAGCGCGCCTCGGGGACGGACGCGGAGCGCGGGTTCTGGCGGAGATCTCCCGCGGGGGGCAACTGGTCATTCTCCTGGCGGGGGGAGACAAGCAGAGCCAGGCGCGCGATACCCAGGCCGCTTGCGACCTGGCGCGGAGCCTTTAGGACTAAAGGAGACGGCATGGCGAAGACGAAAACAAAACGGTGGGACGCGGCCCACTATCTCAAGAGCGACGGGGACGTTATCGCGTACCTCGAAGCCGCATTCGAGGACGGCGATTCCGGCGTGGTAGCCGCGGCCCTCGGGGACATCGCGCGCGCCAAGGGCATGACTAAGGTCGCTCGACAGGCCGGGCTCGGCCGCGAGAGCCTCTACAAGGCGCTCTCCGCCGGCGGCAACCCGGAGCTTGGCACGGTTCTCCGCGTCGTGCGCGCGCTGGGCATCAAGCTGCATGCCGTTCCCGCGCGATAAGCCGACGAAGAGGAGAATAGAGACTTCCCGTCAGGGGTGCCCGGGAACCTCAGGCTCTCGCTCTAGCGGCTCTCGAGGCGCTCGCCCAGGCCGCGCGCCAGGACTGCGTCGATCAACTGCCAGAGCCGCTCTTCCGCCCTTTTCTCGAGGACGTCCTCTCTCTCGTCGAGTGAGCGCTCGATCGTGTCGAGCTCCTTCTCTCTCGCCTCGAGGCGGCGCATCCGCGGACTCAGGTCGTCCTGCCGCCGTTGGAGATCCCTGCGGGCCGCGGCGGCGTTTTCGCCGTGGTCGTTTTCGAGCTCCTCCGCCTTCCGATCGATCTCCTCCTGCTCGCGTTCGAGGGGAGATTCCTCATCTGCGAGATCTCGTTGCCTGGCCTGGAGAGCTTCCCGCTCGGGCTCGAGCGCCCGGAGCGACTCGAACAGGGCCTGCGCCTGGCTGAGCATGGCTCGATCCCGGATCAGAAACCTCCTTCCGCCGCGGCGTACCCACAGGAACTCTCCCGAGAACATCTCGCGCAATTCCACGAACTCCTCAACCGACAGGTTGGTGCTCAACCCGTGTTCCCCACGTGTCAGCAGGTAGGCATCGCGGCCGCGGCCGCCGGCCAGGACTCCGCTGTGCGCGCTCCTCTCGACTGCCGGCAACGCTCCGGAGATGGCCAGGAGCAGACTCAATCCCAGCCCTGCCCTGAACGCGATCCTCCATTTTTCTCCGATCCGCCCGGCATGGACCATGGCCTCTCCTCCTCGGCTCTTACCGAGTCATACGCCCGAGCCGCCAGGAGGTTCTGCTCGATCCGGCGCGCCCAAGCGTAGCGAACATTTGCGTCGGCCCTGCGTATCGCGGGGGTAGGAGGGCCCGAGTATGCGCAACCGTTCTGTTCGGCCGGCGGGCCTGCTCGCCGCCTGTGCCGCGGCGATAGGGATCTCAGGCGCGGAAATGCGCGCCTATGCGAGCGAGGCGCAAGAGGCGAAACAGGAGACACAGGCCAAGTCCCGTCAGGAACCATCGACGCTCGCCATCTCCTTCCCATGGCAGTGGTTGGCAGCGAGCGAAGGGACGATGACCTTCCAGTGCGATGCGAAGAAACCCGCCGACGACGACGGGATCAAGATGATCGAAGCCGTGAGCCACGACGGGCGACGGGCCCGCTTCGCCGGCAAGGGCGAAGACGGGGGAACGTTCACCGGTACCCGGAAAGGCGACGATTTCACGTTCGAGGCGGTCAGCAGGGACGGCTCGAAGTTGGTCCTGCAGATGCCCTGGTCGGTGGCGCGCTGCCTCTTCGGCGGCGCCAGGCTCGCCGGCGCCGGTTCGATTCGGCTGCGGGCTCGGGACATCGGCGGCCGGCTGCGGCTCGAAGTCGCGGGACAAGAGAAAGGCGTCAGCGTCGAGGTGAAGTAACCGCTCTTATTCTCAATGGCTGCCTAGCCCGCATTATTCATAGCGAACTGCGTTCCAATGCTGAGAAACAGTGAGAAAGAAGTTGAACAGAATTCACGTTTTTCTCCGGGTTATCGCATGATCGACTCCGGCCGCCGCTCGGATCTTTTCCGCCGATACGGCGTCAGCGCTCCTCTGCGATGCGCCCCGGCATCGCCGTCGTCGCGCTTCCTTATCTCGACGGAAAATCTCTGTCGCGGACAAGTGTTCCTGACCGCAGTCATCGGGTTTCTGTCGCAATGTTCCTTGGCGCAGAAGGTTGCCCGTGTTGCGGCCGCGTGACCATGAGTAATCCGGGCTAGCGGAAGGGCTCGACCGTTCTCGGGATGACAACGGCGCTGTGAACCTCTACGCGTGAGGGGAGAGCTCGCTGGCCACGAGCTTCAGGTCCGTCAGGAGGAATCCGTAGAGGCGGTCCTGCGCCGGCCGGTCCTCGGCGCGGAGGACGGCCGAGGGGTGGAGGGTCGCGAGGAGTTTCGGCGCCCAGGGAGTCTTCAGGATCCTGCCGCGCTCCTTCATCAGGCGGAAGTCGGGACCAAGGAGAGCCTTCGACGCGGTCGCGCCCAGGCAGACGAGGATCTCGGGCCGGATCACGGCCAGCTCCGCTTCGAGCCAGGGACGGCAAGCGCCGATCTCGACGGATCCGGGTGTCTGGTGGATGCGGCGTTTGGGCGTGCGGACGAACTTAAAGTGTTTGACGACGTTGGTGACGTAGACGTCCTGTCGCGGGAGGCCGGCTTCCACGAGCGCGCGGTCCAGGACCTGGCCGGCCGGGCCGACGAAGGGCGCGCCCTGCAGGTCCTCCTGGTCTCCGGGGACTTCGCCCACCAGCACGGAGCGCGCGGTGGAGGGCCCGAGGCCGAAGACGGTCTGTGTAGCATGGCGATAGAGGTCGCAGCCACGGCAGGATGCCGCCGCGCGGCGCAGCTCTTCCAGGTCGGACGTCTTCGGTACGAACTGGCTGGCCCCCACGGCGGGAGAAGAGATCTCCGGCGGAGCCTCCTCGGCGAGCTTCCTCAAGCGATCGAGATCGGGCTCTCCCCGCCGCAGCATCAGGCCGGGGTCGCCCTGAGCGATGCGAAAGAGGACCGAGTAGAGAAGGCTCCAGCGCTGCGGATCGGAATGAGGCGCCACGGCGCGCGCCAAGTCGAGGAACGCGCCGGGAACGCGCGGACCGGAAGGGGAAGCCGTCTCCGCCGGCTCACCGAGCGGCGACGGCGCGTCGAATAGTGTCGGTTCCACCGGAGCCGCCGCCTTGTCGCGCCAGACGACCTCGTCTGGCCGCACGCCTTCGGCGAGCAGACGCCGCGCCGCCGCCCGCCAGCTTTCGAATGAGGAGACGACGACCTCTCTCACTCCTCGGATGTTATCGCCGCGCGGCGAAGTAGAGGCTCGGACGTGGCCTGAAAGCGACGAGGGATCTGCTCCGTGTTGGAGGCGACCGGGGCAGATCCTTCGCTTCGCTCAGGATGACAGGGATGCGTGCTCAGGATGACAGGGACGCGCGCCCAGGATGACAGGGACGCGCGCTCAGGATGACAGAGAGGAGCGAAGGGAAGACAGATGGTATTTAGACCCGGCGCCGCGCAGATCTCGCGGCGGAGGGCCGCCGCTCGCGAGCAGGCCGCCTTCCGGGGATCCGGAGCAGGCGCTTCGAAGGCAAGCCCTTCGCGGGGCGTTCGAGCTCGGCCTTCGTCGCGCTTGCGGTTTCACTCTCTTGGGGAGGAGGCGAATAGAGCAGGCGGCGGCAATGGGGGCAGGAGCGCAGCGATTGGCGGTGACGGATCGCGGAGTTCAGCTGCGGCGGAAGGCGCAGATAGCAGCCGCCGCAATGCGCGTTACGGACCTGGACGACGGCGGGACGGCGGCCCATCCGCCCGAGGGCATCGTACGCGACGAGAAAAGCCTCCGGAATGGCGTCGCGCAGCGCGGCCCGGCGTTTTTTGAGGGCCCTGACGAACTCTGCCGTCAGGGGCGCGCCGCCTCCCAGCTGCGAATCGGTTGCGGAGAGGTCCTCCAGGGCATGAACGGTTCTATCCATTCATCACCGGTGTGCGACCCTGGCCAACTCGGGCTCCAGTTTGCGTTCCGCCTCGGCGACGGCCTGGAAGATGGAGTCCGCGTCGGGCGCGTCGAGGATGGCTCGGACGGCCTCCTCGCGCGCGAACATCTGCGACAGCTTGTGCAGCCACGGCAGGTAGAGCTCCTCGAACTTCAAACCGAGCACGAAGAAGAGATGCGTGGGTCTGCCGTCCAATGCGTCGAAGTCCACGCCCCGGGGCGACCGGCCAAGCACCATGAAGGGGCGCGAAACCTGCTCCGGGTTGCGGCGAAGCGTATGGAGGAATGCGATCCCGTTGCCCATCGCGCTGGGCATCACGTTCTCGCGCTGGATGAGAGCGCCGACGAACCAGGTCCTGTCGCGCACGAGTTCCAGCTTGTCCGCCAGGGCCGCCAGCTCTTCGATCACGGTGTTCTTCGTGCCGGCGGCGAGCTCGGGAATAATGTGGTCGGGCTGAAAACAGGTCGCGAGCTCGAGCATCCGGCGGGGCGAATCGTTAAGCCCGGGCGCATCCAGGTATCGAGGCATGACGCCCAGCATCTGGTCATCCAGCCAGGTGTCGATCATCGCCTTCCGAAAGCGCCACTGATTCCCGACCTTGACGCCGGGAAGCGATCCATCGGAGACCAGCTTCAGCACCGTCCGGTCGTTGACGCTGAGATATTCGGCTAGCTGCTTGACTGTCAGCAAGCGATCTTCCATTTCTAGGGCCCGTTTGACCTGATCTGTCTTGACATCGACATATTTTTACATCATACTACCCGGGTTATCAAGAAATTTCGTGATCTTACGTCAAACTACCTCAAACAGACAGCCTGGCATCCTCGCGCCAGGATGGAAGTTCGCTCGAAATGAAGAAGGCAGGCCGGACAAAGAGAGATGAGCCTGAGTCGGCCCGGGAGCCGATGATGACCGTCGCTGAAGTCTCCAACTACCTTTCTTTGTCCGCTCGGAGCGTCTACAGGCTCGTCGGTGATCTTCCGGCCCTCCGGATCGGCGGTCGATGGCGCTTCCGCGCGAGCGACGTGGACCAGTGGCTCCTGAAACAGCGGACAGCCAGTGAAACCGAGATCGAACCCGTCGAGGAGCTGGGTTCCAAGACCCGTCTCTTCTCCTACATGGACGAGGCGAACCTCTTTCTCGATGTGGCGGACACGGACGCCTCATCCCTGATCCGCCACGCGATCGAACGAGCCAGGCTCGACCTGACAGAGGGCCCGGAGGCGGAGGCCAAGGGGCGCATCTATGCATCTCTCATGAAGCGGGAAGCCCTCTGCAGCACCGCGCTCCATCCCGAGGTGGCGTTTCCGCATCCTCGCGAGCCCGAGGATTGCCCGCTCGGCCGTGATCAGATCGTGGTCGTCCGGGCCACGCAAGGGGTCGAGTTCGGCGAGATTCACGGATACAGGCCGCGAATCGTCTTTTTGCTACTGGCGCGGACGGTTGCGCTGCAGCTTCTTTGGGAAGCGCGGCTCAGCCATCTTCTGCACCGGGAAGGCTTCGTCCAGAAGGCCCTTTCGGCCAGTTCGCCGGCCGAGCTCTATCGAGTTTTCGCCCCCTCGAGCCCGGATTCGGCGACTGCCCGGACTTGAGGCCAGCGGACACCGAGGAAGGATCGGAGCAGGGGAAGAAGAACAAGATCGCGGACCGGTCCTAGTCGTCCAAAGACGTCCGGCCTTTCGCACAAAAGAACGGGTTCAGGTCCGCGATCTTGTCCTTCCTCACTGCGATCCGCATCGGGGTCGTCACTTGACGTACGACATCTCGCCCTTGCCGAAGGACCAGTTCTCCTTCGGGACCTCGACGAGACCGACGAGAACGTCCTCGCTCCGGAGGCCGGGACCGCGGGCCAGGTTCCGCGCGATGGCGTCGTAAAGCGCGCGTTTCTGTTCGAGAGTGCGGCCCGCGTTCAGGGTGATCTGGATGACGACGAGATCCTCGCTGCGTTTGACGCCGAGATAACCCGGATCGTAGACGAGCTCCTCGACCGAGTGCTCGGTGAAGATCTGGAACCGGTCGTCCACCGGCACGGCGATCGTCTCGACCATCGCGCGGTGAACCGCCTCGCCGATGGATTCCAGGTAGGAGGGGGACTTCCCCTTGCGAAGAGAGACTCGGACTAGAGGCATGGCGTTCCTCCAATAGGGGGAGATCCTTCGCGCCTCACGGCGCTCAGAGCTTGCCCTGAGCGGGAAGCATCACTCGAAGCTAACGAGAGCAGATCCTTCGCTTCGCTCAGGATGACAAGGGAAAAGAGCGAAGGGATGATCGCGCGCGTGCGGCGCGCGATCATTTGACCGCTCCTGTTGTCATTCCCGAGATGAAATAGTCCAAAGAGAGAGCGTACACGATGACGACGGGGATCGAGCCGAGGATCGCGGAGGCCATGAGCGGCCCCCAGAAATAGACGTCGCCGCGGACCATCTCGACGCTGATCCCGACGGGAATCGTGCGGTTGACCGTCGAGCTGATGAAGGTCAACCCGTAGATGTATTCCTGGAAGGAGAGCGTGAAGGCGAAGATGGCGGCCGTCAGAATGCCCGGCAGGACGACCGGAATCACGACTTGCCGCAGCATCTGGAGACGAGTGGCACCGTCCAGAAGCGCCCGCTCTTCGATCTCTTTCGGGACGCTGCGGAAGAAGCCCATCAGGAGCCACGTGCAGAAGGGAACGGTGAAAGTGGGGTAGGTCAGGATCAACGACCAGATTGTGTTGTCGATGTGAAGCGCCCCGACGAACTGCGAGAAGGGGATAAAGAGAATCGTCGGCGGAATCAGGTACGTCAGGAAGATCGCGATCCCGATCGAGCGGTTACCCCGGAACCGAAGTCGCGCCAGGCCGTAGGCGGCCGGAACGGCGAGGAGGAGCGTGATCAACACCACGGCCGAGCCTGTGATCAAGCTCACCCGCATCCAGCGATAGAACGGCGTGCTCTTCAGGTATCGGTAGTGGGTCAGGGTCGGACTCGCGACGCGGATGACGCCGATGACCTCGTTGGGATGCGCCATCTGTCCGTCGGCCACCGTGCGCTCCGTCAGCGTGCCGTCCACCGGGCTCACGACGGGCTGATCCGCGATGAAGGCGATCGGCCTGGGGTTCTGCTCGCTGTCGCTTCGCGCGGTGTGCGCGCCGGCCGGAATCCGCCAGCGCAGGACGCCTTCGGTCAGCGAGGCCGGAACAATGATGTCCTTGTGGTAGGGCAGGCCGGTCGTGCGATCCGTGCGAGCGAACCAGAAGGGGTTGGCTTTCAAGTCGTAGAGGTTCGCGTCAGCCTTGAGCGACGTGATGAGGCCCCAGTAGAAGGGGAACAGAGCGAATGCGAGGAACGGAGCCAGCCCCGCGTAGGACGCCAGCAGAGGCTTCCATCGCCGCCAGCCCGCGAGCAGGGGACTGGGAGGACCCGAAGGCCCCCGGCTCGGGTTCCGTGAGCTCATGTCTCCCGCCGCAGGAAACGGAGCATGAAGAAGACCATCGCCGCCATGATCGGGAACATGAAGAGGGAGATCGAGGCTCCTTTGCCGAGGTATCCGGCATTGACGCCGAGCTGATAGGCATAGGTCGAAAGCACCTGCGTCTGGTCGTACGGGCCGCCCTTCGTGATGATCCAGATTGTGTTGAAGTCGGTGAAGGAAAAGATCACCGAGAAGAGGAGCGAGACCATCAGAATCGGCCGGATCATCGGCGAGATGACGTGGATGAAGCGCTGGAATCCGTTCGCTCCATCCAGCCTCGCGCGTTCCAGGATCTCGTCGGGGATGGCGGTCAGGCCAGCGAGGATGACGATCGTCGTGAAGGGAAAGCCCCTCCAGACGTTGACCGCGATGACCGAGAGCATCGCCCAGTTCTTGTCGCCGCGGAAGTTGATGATGTTGGCGGGGGAAAGGATTCCCCAATGAACGAGACACCAGTTGATGACGCTGTAGGTCGAGTCGAGGATCCAGAGCCAGGCCTGAGCCGAGAGAGCGATCGGGATGACCCAGGGAATGACGAGCAGTCCCCGAAGCAGCCGGCGTCCACCGAAGCGGCGATTCAGGATCAGCGCGCAGGGAATCCCGATGCAGAGCTTGATGATCTCCGTGCCGAACGTGTACTTGAAGGTGTTCTTGAGGGCGAGCAGGAAGTTCGGGTCCTGCATGACTCCTTTGCCGTTGGTCTTCACGCTCGTGCGCGCGGGCACGAGGATGTCCTCCCTGAGCTCGCGCTTCAAGGACGCCCGATCGGCGTACGGGCCGAACGTCACCGGGGCGTCGGAGGCGTGCGCCACGACGCGGAATCTGCCGCCGGAGGCCTTCTCAACCCTCCACTCGAGGTCCTGGAGGATGGTGCCGCCGAGGAAGGAGGCCCGCCGCCTCGGTCGGCAGGGTGGCGATGACGAAGTCGTTGGCCAGGATCTGGTAGTTCTCGACCTTCGAGTAGTTCTGGGTCCCGACGAAGGTCCACTTCCGGTTGCCCGCCTGCGCGTCGGTGAAGCTCATGGAAATCGCCATCAGGAAGGGGTAAGCGATGAAGATCGCGAGGTAAAGGACGGCGGGCAGGACGAGGGCGTATCCGAACGGCGCCTCGCGCTCGAAAAACCTCACGCGCGATTCCGAGGTTCCGCTCCTCTGCTCCTTTGACTTTGGAGCCTGGACTTTCAGGGCCATCAGATCGTTTCTTCCGTCTCGCGGTCGAAGAAGTAGGCGCGGTTCATGTCGAACCAGAGATCGGCTCGCTCGCCCTGCCGGATGCCGGCGTGGATCTCCGTCTCCATCTGGAATGGGCCGGCAGGGCTCCCGGCCGTCAGGATGACCCGGTGTCCGAGCGGCTCGAGGACGTCGATAGTCGCCGGCACTTTCGCGGCCTTACCGGCGGCGGCCCGGGCGGCGTCCGAGATCGCGGGTCCGGTCTCGGTCAAGGAAATGTGCTCGGGACGGATCCCGAAGACGACCGGCCGGCCGGCCGACGACACGAGGTCCTGCCGGGCGAGAGGGAGACGCAGGCCGCCGCCGAGAACGACGGCCGGTCCGGCGGAGTCCGCCGCAATCTCGCCCTCGAAGAAATTCATCGGCGGAGTCCCGATGAAACCGGCCACGAACCGGTTGGCGGGCTTGTCGTAGATGTCGAGCGGCGTCCCGACCTGGCAGAGGACGCCGAGGTTCATGATGACGATCCGATCGCCCATCGTCATCGCTTCCACCTGGTCGTGCGTGACGTACACCATCGTCGAGCGGATGGCGAGGTGCAGGCGCTTCAACTCCGTGCGCATGTGGACGCGCAGTTTTGCGTCGAGGTTGGAGAGCGGCTCGTCGAAGAGCAGCACGCCCGCCTGGCGGCAGAGCGCCGCGCCGACGGCGACGCGCTGGCGCTGGCCGCCCGAAAGGTGGCGTGGTTTTCTGTTGAGGTGCTCGGTCAGGCCGAGAATGGCGGCGACTTCGCGCACGCGCGTATCGATGTCGGCCTTGGGCATCCCTCGGAGCTTCAACGAGAACGACATGTTCCGAGCGACCGTCATGTGGGGATAGAGCGCGTAGCTCTGGAAGACCATGGCGATATCGCGGTCGCGGGGCGCCAGATGCGTGACCGACCGTCCTCCGATGCGGATATCGCCGCTCGTGACCTCCTCGAGGCCCGCGATCATCCGCAGCGTCGTCGTCTTGCCGCAACCGGAGGGGCCGACGAGGATCAGGAACTCCTGGTCGCGGACGGTCAGATCGAGCCCGGCGACCGCCCGCACGTCTCCGAAGCGCTTCTCGACCTTTTCGAGAACGACGTCAGCCATGGATCAGTTTCCCCTGTCATCCCGAGCGAAGCGAGGGATCTGCTCTTGCTGACTCACGCGGCGCAGATTACTCGAATACGCTCCGGTCTTCTCGAGGGCAGATTCTTCGTCGCTTCGCTCCTCGGAATGACACAGAGACGGCCGGCTCGTCGCTACACCGCACGCAGCTTCTGCTCGGCCTCTTCCATCGCCGCCCGAGGCGCTTTTCCTTTGCAGACCTCGGCGAACATCGTGGGGACGATGAACTTCGCGTACATGCTCGTCGCGGTCTTGGTCATCGGTCCCGGATACCCGATGAACTTGACGTAATCCTGGTAGTCCTGGAGCAGCTCGAGCTTGGGTTCATGGCCGATGACCGGCATGGGTTTCTTCATGAAGCCCTTCAGGTACGGATGGTTATAACCCGTGGAGGCCTCCATGCCCCTCAAACCTTCCTTGTTCATGGTGTAGAGGAACTCCTTGGCGAGATCCTGCACTTTCGAGAAGCTGTAGATACCGTAGGACATCGTCCGTGCCCCGCCGATGCGCAACCCGGCGAGACCGATCGGAGGCTTGACGATCTCCAGGTTCTTGTAGACGTCCGGCTGGTCCTTGGCGGCGGTGCGGTAGGCGGAGATCGGGTTGCAGATCATCGAGCCCTTGCCGGAGGCGATGAACCGGTTGTTGGACGTGTCGTCCCAGCTCAGGACCTCGTCGGTCATCGTTTCCTTGAAGAGCGACTCTCCGAACCTCAAGACTTCCACGATCTCTTTCTTCGCGAATGCGACGTTGCCCTGCTTGTCGAACATATAGGCCTTGAAGGAGAGCATCGTCGGGAAGAGGTTGTCGTTGGAGTCGGGCGTCTGGGAGATCGGGATGCCGATCGGATAGCCGGCCTTCTTCAGCTTCGCACCGATCCGGATGATGTCGTTCCAGGTCGTCTTGTCGGTGTAGTCCTCGCCGACATCGTGAAAATACTTCCGGTTGAGGATCCAGGGGAAGCTCATGAACCAGTGGGGGATGCAGAGCCACTTGCCACGCACGACGGCGATCGACGAGGCCTCGGGAATCCACCCGCCGAACTCCTTGCCGAGCCTGCTGGCGACATCGGTCACGTCCACGAGCACGTTGTCGTAGAGCCAGGCGCCGGTGCCGTTCAAATGGAAGACGTCATGGCCGCCTCCGCGCGAGATGTCGGCGGCGATCGCCGTCGGCAGATCCGGCGTCGCCACGTAGTCCACCTCGACCTTGCACTTGTTCTTCTCCCCGAAGTCCTTGGCGAAGACGTCGAACCACTTGTCGTAGTCGGGGACGAAGTGCTTCCAGTGGACCACCTTGAGCACCTTCTCCTGCTGAGCCGAGGCGCTTCGCGGAAAGATCATCGGCGCGGCGAGCGAAGCTCCCGCCGCCAGAGAGACCTTGAGAAACTCACGGCGCCCGAGACCGGTCCTTGACTGGTTCTTCTTGCGATCGTTCATGGTGCCTCCTCCATGGAGCCGCGAAAGCGCGGCTCCTGTCGACGTTGAAGAGTCTCAGAGACGAAATCCTATGACAGTCATGCCGGGCGCGCGCCGGGAAAAAATAATCGAGTTAATCCTCCTTTGAGCCTCCGCCCGATGGGGCATAATCGTCGTCGGACTCGCGTGAGGGATAAGAGCATGGAGAAGGGCACTCGAATCCTCGCCAAGCCTCCCGCCGGCACCGAGGCGGTTCTGTCTCGGGAGGCCTTGGACTTCGTTGCGAAGCTCCACCGCCAGTTCCAGCCGATTCGCCAGACGCTTCTGGCGCAGAGGGCAAAACGTCAGGCGGAGTTCGACCGAGTTCCTCACCTTGCCCCCTTACCCGTACCTGGAGTAGAAAGGGGCCAATGAGCTCGGCTCCGGCGGCCGTGCCTCGCGACGTCGCCGCTAAGATGGCGGCCGTCGTCGGGGCGAGCCACTGCATCTCCGAAGACGCCGACCTGCACACGTACGAGTGTGACGGCTTGACGGGTGTGCGCGTCCGGCCGGGGCTCGTCGTCCTGCCGGGCTCGACCGAGGAGGTTTCCCGCGTGGTCCGGCTCGCGCGCGAGGCGAACATACCGATCGTGCCCCGCGGCTCCGGCACAGGGCTCTCGGGCGGGGCGCTGCCTGTACCCGGCTGCGTCGTCGTGACCCTCTCCCGCATGCGACGGATCCTGGAATTGGATCTCGAGAACGGGTGGGTTCGAGTCGAGCCGGGAATCGCCAACCTCGACGTGTCGAAGGCCGTCGGCCCCGCCGGCTACTATTACGCTCCCGACCCCTCCTCGCAGCAAATCTGCTCGATCGGCGGTAATGTCGCCGAGAACTCGGGTGGCGCTCATTGCTTAAAGTACGGCTTCACCTCCAACCACGTGCTGGGCGCCCGGCTCGTGCTCGCGGACGGGTCGATCATGGACCTGGGCGGGCCGGTGCTCGACACGCCGGGCTATGACCTTCTGGGAGTGCTCGTCGGGAGCGAGGGCTTGCTCGGCATCGTGACGGAAGTCGTGCTGCGCCTGCTGCGCAAGCCCCAGGCCACGCGCACCTTCTTCGCGACTTTTCCCTCGACCGACGAGGCGGGAAACGCGGTCTCGGCGATCATCGCCTCCGGCATCGTGCCGGCCGCGATCGAGATGATGGACAAGCTCGCGATCGTGGCGGCCAAGGCGGCCACCGGTGTGGACTGGCCGGTCGTGGGCGCGGCCCTCTTGATGGACGTGGACGGGCCGCTCGCCGAAGTCGAGCACACGGCCGACAACGCGGTGGAGCTCGCACGCGCGGCCGGGGCGCTCGAGATCCGCCGGCCCAAAGACGAGGCGGAGCGCGCGCTCATGTGGAAGGGGAGGAAAAGCGCCTTTGCCGCGGTGGGACGGATCAGCCCGAACTACACGGTGCAGGACGGCGTCATCCCACGCTCCCAGATCGCGAAGGTCCTGCGCGAGATCGACGAGATGACTCGCCAGAGGGGCCTGCGCGTGGCCAACGTCTTCCACGCCGGGGACGGCAACCTGCACCCGCTCGTGCTCTACGACGAAAAGATTGAAGGACAGGAGAAGAGCGCCGAGGAGCTGGGGGGCGAGATCCTCCGGATGTGCATTCGCTACGGCGGCTCGATCACGGGAGAGCACGGGGTGGGGGCCGACAAGGCCGTGTACATGGGCGAGATGTTCTCGGCCGACGACCTCGACACGATGAGGCTCGTCCGATGCGCGTTCGATCCCGAAGTCCGCTTCAACCCTGGCAAGGTCTTCCCGACGCCGCGCCTCTGCGGCGACCGGCCCGGCCCCGTAAAGCTCCACCCGGCGGAGCTCTCGGGCCAGGCATGGCGGGAGTGATGGGCGCCGCGGCGCGCAAGGCAGAAGAGGCCGACGCCCTCCTCGGTGTGAGGCCCGAAGCGGTCTACGAGCCGTCCACGGTGGAGGAGGCAATCGAGGCCGTTCGGGAGTCCGCCCGCGACAGGAAACGGCTCGCCTTCGTCGGCGGAGGCACGGACCTCTCCCTCGGCGCGCCGCCCTCGGCCCTCGACGCGGTTCTAAAGACCGGACGCCTGACGCGGGTGATCGAGCACGCCCCTTCGGACCAGATCGTGATCGCCGAGGCTGGTCTGACGCTCAAAGCCCTGCAGGACGCTCTCGCCTCCCATCGCCAGAGGCTCGCTCTGGACCCGCCGTTGCCGGCGCGCGCGACGCTCGGCGGCATCGTCGCCGCCAACGCCTTCGGTCCGCGCCGGGCGCGCTACGGCTCCGTGCGCGACTTGATCATCGGCGTCTCGATCGTCCGCTCGGACGGGACGGCCGCGCGGGGCGGAGGCAAGGTCGTCAAGAACGTCGCGGGCTTCGACCTGCCGAAACTGATGGTGGGCTCGCTCGGCACGCTGGGCCTGATCGCCACCGTGACGTTCCGGCTGTATCCCTTGCCCGAGCACACGGTCACTCTCGTCCTGCCCGGCTGCAGCTCCCGCGAATTGCGCAAGCTCGTCGGGCGGCTGCGCGAGGCGCAGCTCGAACCCGCATCGGTCGTCGCGTTCTGGAAGGAGGGCGAGAGCTTCGACTTCGCCGTCCGCTTCGAAGGCTTCCGCAAGGGGGTCGCCGAGCAGTGCGAGCGCTTCGGCTCGCTGGTTCAGGGCGAGACGGGTGCCGCCTGCGGCTCGCTCGACGCGGCTGCCGCCGAGGCGCTGTGGTCAAAGCACGACGCGCTCCGATCCGAGCCGTCCTTCCGCGCCAAGCTCGCCGCCCTGCCGTCCTCCATCGAGTCGCTCACGGCCGAGGCGCTGCCGCCGCTCTCCTCGGCGCTCGCAAGCCCCGGATTCCTGTGGTACGCCACGCTCGGCCTCGGTTTCGTCACGGGGGAGCCGCGCTCGGCCGAGGCGCTCGCCGCGGCCGTCGAATCGGCGCGGGCGCGCCTGTCGCGCGCGGGCGGCGCACTGACGCTCCAGGCGGCGCCTCCCGCGGTGCGCGAACGGGTCGACCCCTGGGGTCCGCCGCCAGCGGCGCTGCCGCTGATGAAGAGCGTCAAGCAGCGCCTCGACCCGGAGGAGCGGCTCTCGCCCGGTCGTTTCGTGGGCGGCATCTGATGGCCTCCGCCGCTCCGGAGCTCCCCTCGGGCGGCGGCGGCCCGCCTCTGCGGCGCAGCCTCCTGGACGATTGCGTTCACTGCGGCTTCTGCCTTCCCACCTGTCCGACGTGGGTCTCGTGGAGCGAGGAGATGGACTCGCCCCGCGGCCGCATCGACCTCATGCGGGGCCTGGCGGAGGGCAAGATCGGCTGGAGCGACACCGTCGCCAGGCACTTCGACCGCTGCCTGGGCTGCATGGCGTGCGTGACGTCCTGCCCGTCGGGCGTGCGCTACGACGTGCTGATCGAGGAGACGCGCGCCCGGCTGGAGAGAGAGAAGCCGCGGGGCGGCTTCGACCGGCTGCACCGGGAGATGCTCTTCGCGCTTCTCCCCTATCCGGGGAGACTGCGCCCGCTGGCCGCGCTGCTCCTCGTCTACTCGAAGAGCGGGCTGCAGTGGCTTCTCCGGGCAAGCGGCCTCTTGAGGCTTGCGCCCGCGCGGTTGCGTCAGTTCGACTCCCTGGCGCCACAGGTGCGCTGGCGCGAGCTTTCGGCGGAGCTGCCTCAACGCGTGCCGGCCGTGGGTCCGCGGCGCGCGCGCGTCGGCCTCGTGTCCGGATGCATCCAGGGCGTCTTCTTCCCGGGCGTCCACCGGGCGACCCTCTCGGTGCTCGCGGCAGAGGGGTGCGAGGTCGTCGTGCCGGCTGGGCAGGGCTGCTGCGGCGCCCTGTCCATCCACGCCGGGCGCGAGAAAGAATCGCTCGATTTCGCGCGCAAGCTGATCGCGAGCTTCGAGACGGCGGGAGAGCTCGACGCCATCCTCGTCAATGCGGCCGGTTGCGGATCCAACTTGAAGGACTACGGACGCCTCTTCGCCAAGGATCCGCAGTGGGCGGCCCGGGCGTCCGACTTCCGGGCGAAGGTGCGCGACGTCACGGAATTCCTGGCGAAACTGCCGTCCGTGGCAGAGCGCCACCCGATCACGGCCCGGGTCGCCTATCATGACTCCTGCCACCTGGCGCATGCCCAGGGGATCACGCAGCAGCCGCGAGAGCTCCTGCGCGGCATTCCGGGACTGACGCTCCTCGAAGTCCCCGACGGCGACCAGTGCTGCGGCAGCGCCGGGATCTACAACTTGGTCGAACCCGAGGCTGCCGACCAGATCGGCGAGCGAAAGGTCGACAACATCCTGAAGACGAAGGCCGACTTTCTCGCCAGCGCCAACCCCGGCTGCACCCTCCAGATTGCCAAGTTCCTGCGGGAGCGGGGCGTTAAGCTCCCCTCCGCCCACCCCATCGAGATCCTCGACGCCTCGATCGCCGG
>WNGB01001074.1_pt1 | contig 44658 bp, 45 predicted proteins | sample 5400681 | NCBI WGS metagenome assembly WNGB01 (sample SAMN13153367, study PRJNA577476) | soil metagenome | isolation source: 115 cm soil or saprolite under grassland replicate 2 | place: USA:California | collected 2016-06-15 | reverse complement strand
CGTCGACCGCGTCCGGCCGCGCTCCCGCCGAGTCCTCGGTCCGCGGGTCCTGCGGCGTCGTGTCCGTCATGTGGTGTCTCCTCCGGTGTGCCGACGGCACACTCTGTCATGGAATTACACCGTTGTATTTACAGTCCCGACGGTGATGACGGTGATGGTGGCCACGGCGGTGGCTCCGGCGGCAGCGGGGCGGGTCGGGGTAGGTTGAGAGACTGGCACCGCGCCACGACTTGATCCGGGCCTCGCGATCGCAAAGCTGGGCACTATTTCTCGATTGTCAGGCGGGTTGATCGCCGGTGGGTTGTGGCGCTGTGCGTGCGTGGTGGTCCAGGAGGCGCGCCAGGAGCTGGACCAGCTGGTCGCGTTCGGGCTGGGTCAGTGGGGCGAGCAGGTCGTCCTGGATGGTGGCGATGAGTTTGTCGAGCTGTCGCAGGTGGCGGCGGCCGTGTGGGGTCATGGTGATGACGTTGCGGCGTCGGTCGGCGGGATCGGGGGCGCGTTGGATGAGGCCGCGGTCGGCGAGCTCGTTGATGACGGCGACCAGGTCGCTGCGGTAGATGCCGGTGCGGCGGCTCAGTGCCGCCTGGCTCGCCGGGCCGAACTCCTGCAGCGCCGCGAGCACTGCGTAGTGCCATTTTCGGGCGTCCGCGCGGGCCAGCCGTTGGTTTACCAGGCGGTCGGCGTGCATCGCGGTCTGCGTCAGCAGGCGGCTCGGTAGGCTGCGCAGGCGGGCGGGTGTGGCCTGGTGATCCCTGGTGCCGGTCATGTCGGCCGTCTCGGTGTCGGCCCTGGTGCTCATGCTGGTGATCCTCCCCGGTTGCGTTGGTCCCGCTCTGGTGATTCTAGCCCGTTGCGTTCGTCTTACTAACGATGTACATTCGTTAGTGAGATAAATATTGGTGGGACGCCCCGGGTCATCGCCTCGTTCGTTGAAGAGGCGGAGGCCGCAGCAGAGGAGCTGTCGACCATCGCCAACATCCTGCCCGCCCCACCGCTGCCATTCGTGCCAGCCGAGCATCGCGGCCAGCTCGTGGTGGCAGCCCTGCTGGCCTACGCCGGCGCGGCCCAGGACGGCGAGCGAGCCGTCGCGCCCTTCCGGGCGCTGGCCACGCCGATCGCGGACATGGTCCGGCCGATGCCCTACCCGAAGATCTATCCGCCCGAACAGGCCGACGACCACCCGACCGCGGCCGCCCGCACGATGTTCGTCGACACCGTCGACCGAAGGGTGGCCGAGACGATCGTCGAACACCTGCAGGCCTCCGACGCGACGAGGCGTGCCGCGCAACTGCGGGTGCTCGGCGGGGCGATGGCTCGCGTCCCCGCCCAGGCGACCGCCTTCGCGCACCGCCAGCGACGGATCATGGCCAACGTCGCCGCGTTCAACAACGGACCCGAGGACCAGGCCGAGCACGAGGCCTGGGTCGCCGACTTCGCCGCGGCACTGCGCCAGGGCGAATCCGAGGCTTACGTCGGCTTCCTTGGCGACGAGGGCCAGGCGAGAGTCCGCGATGCCTACCCCGGGTCGACCTGGGACCGCCTCGCGGCGATCAAGCGTCGCTACGACCCAGCCAACCTCTTCCGGCTCAACCAGAACATCCCGCCAGCGATCGAGGACACCCAAGGACCCTGACCGAGCGTGCGACCGACCTCGGCGGGCGGTCCGGCAAGGGCGCCGCCAGGCCAGACGACCACGGCCTCGGTGCCGCTGTGATACAGCGCCCACAGACCGTGGCGGGTGCGCGCCGAGCAGGTCGACAGTCGGCGGCGGGTTGTCCTTGCCGTAGCTACATCCGCTTGATGGTGTGCTGCTCGCTGCCGTCTTGAACCCAGCGGGCGCCGCAGCTCAAGTCAAGCAGAGCGCCTCCGGGTCAAGGCTGATGACGATGGTGATGCGGGCCGATTCGCACAGCGGGGCAGCGGGGCATGATGAGACCTCCTGGATGGGCGACTCACCTACGACGAGTCGCAGGTGCCCCGTTGAATCCCGCGTCCGTGGCCGGCACCTCGGCGGTGGGTACTGCGGATGGTGCCGGCGACGGGGGCGGTGTGGTCGTGGCGGCCGTCTCTCTCGCCAGGAACCCGGCAAGCTCCTGGATGGTGCTCATCAGCGGTGCCGGGAAGACCACCGTGGTGTTCTTGTCGACCCCGATCTCCACCAGGCTCTGCAGGTTGCGCAGCTGCAACGCCAAGGGGTGGGCCATCATGATGTCGGAGGCGGCGCCCAGCTGGTCGGCGGCCAGTGACTCGCCCTCGGCGGCGATGATCTTGGCGCGCTTCTCACGCTCGGCCTCGGCCTGGCGGGCCATCGCCCGCTGCATGCTCTCGGGGAGCTGGATGTCCTTGAGCTCCACCAGGGTGACCACCACGCCCCACGCCTCGGTCTGCACGTCCAGGATCTCGCGGATTGCGAGGTTGATGCGGTCGGTCTCGGCCAGGGTCTCGTCCAGGGTGTGCTGGCCGACGACTTTGCGGAGGGTGGTCTGTGCGATCTGGTTGATCGCGGCGGCGATGTTCTCGATGGCGACCACCGACTTGGTCGCGTCGACCACCTGGTAGTAGGCCACCGCGGAGACGTCGATGGAGACGTTGTCGCGGGTGATGATGCCTTGGGACTGGATGGGCATGGTGATGATCCGCAGCGACACCCGCCGGAGGATGTCGATCAGCGGCACGATCAGGGTCAGGCCGGGTTCGCGGACGCCGATGACCCGTCCGAGGCGGAACAGCACGCCACGCTCGTACTGCTTGACGATGCGGACCGACAGTGCCAGGACGAACATGGCCAGCACGGCCAGCACGATCAGGACGGTTGCCAACGCGGCCATTGCCTGTTCCCTTCTTGCCTGTCGGTGCCGGCAGGGATCAGCCGTTCCGTCCCGCGGGCCGCACAGATTAGTGAACGACATTTACTTGTCGAGCCTGTGGACTCTATGGTAAACAATGTTCACTGTCAAGATCATCGTTCAAGGCAAGTGAACTAGGAGAGTCAGCACGCGACACCAGCCAACCAGCGCGAGCGCGTGGTCCACTCGCCCTCGCCGAGGCGTCCTCGCGCCATTGCCGGCCGCCAGGTTCCTGAACCGCGAGTCCGGCCTCGTCGTCCAGCCAAGCGCCAGGATAGGAGAAGCATGACCGCCTTCGACCAAGCGCCCGCAGTCACGGCCAGCGAGTCACGCGAGGGCGAAGGGGCGGGGTCGAGCAGCCGGTTGGCGACGCTGATCCCGAATCGTGGCAGCGACTACGCGGAGCTGTCCCGGCGTGTCAGGCAGGCCGGGCTGCTGGGCCGCCGACCGGTGTACTACGCCCTGAAGATCGGGCTGAACACCGTCCTGCTCGCCGCCGGCTGGGCCGTCGTCGTCCTGCTCGGTGACTCCTGGTACCAACTGCTCGCCGCCGCCTGGCTCGCGGTCGTCTCCGGTCAGGTCGCCTTCGTCGGCCACGACGCCGGCCACCGGCAGATCTTCCGTACCCGAGGGCCCAACGACCTGGTCGGCCTGGCGCATGCCAACCTGCTGCTCGGCATCAGCCACGGGTGGTGGGTCGGCAAGCACAACCGCCACCACAGCAACCCCAACCACGAGGATCGAGACCCTGACATCAACATCGGCGCAGTCGCCTTCACCGCCGGCCAGGCGCGTGCCAGGCGGGGGCTGGCCAGGATGATGGCCCGCTATCAGGCCTACCTGTTCTTCCCGATGCTGCTGGGGGAGGCGGTGCACCTGCACGCCGCCAGCGTCCGGGCGCTGCTTGGCGGCACCGTCAGGCACAGGCGGGTGGAGGCCCTGTTGCTGCTGGCCCATCTCGCCGCCTACCTCACAGCCCTGCTGCTGGTGCTGTCCCCGTTGCGGGCACTGGTCTTCGTGATCGTGCAGCAAGGCCTGCTCGGCCTGTACCTGGGGTGCGCGTTTGCCCCTAACCACAAAGGGATGCCGGTGCTGACCGAACGGGACGAGCTGGACTTTCTCCGGCGGCAGGTGCTGACCTCCCGCAACGTGCGCGGCGGCCGGCTGGTGGACTTCGCGCTCGGTGGGCTCAACTATCAGATCGAGCACCACCTGTTCCCCAGCCTGCCTCGGCCGAGCCTGCGCCACGCCCGACCACTCGTGCGGGCATTCTGTTCGCGGCACGGTCTGCCGTACTGCGAGCGCACCCTCCTCAGCTCGTACACCGAAGCGCTTCGCCATCTCCAGACAGTCGGCGCCCAACCGCGCCCGACCGTCGTCGACCAACCATCCTCAGGCTGAGCGGGGGCTCGGAGCGCTGGTGCGGTCACACGCTCATCGGACCTGAGCCGCCCCGGGGTGGGGCTGCGTCAAGCCGCACCCTTTCCCTGACCCTGAACGAAACGGTCGAGGGTCCTCGTGAGTGTGGTGAGCAGCACGCAGGGCGTCACTCGTCTCCGGTGGAGAGCTGCGCCGCGACACGGGTGTTGGGAGGAATCCGCACGGCGATCTCCCCGCCGAGCCGGGATCCCGCGGACAGGTGGAGGTCGTCACCGCTCCAGAACCGGCCGGGGTCATACCAGTTGGGCCGCCGCTCGCTGGGGAGCAGCCCCATGGCCTGGTAGGTGAGGGCGACGACCTCCGCGCAGTAGGCGGTCTCCAGCTCACCGTCGCGCGCACTCCGCCTCACGAGTGGCACCCGCCCACGCATCCACCGCGAGGCGAGCCGGGCGGTGGACGGGAACGGCGTGCCGTCCAGCCGTGCGATGCTGCGCAAGGCGGCGTCCTCCATCTCTCGGGTGAGCGGGGGGTCGAGCTGGCGTAGCCAGGCTCGGTGGCCGTACCTGGTCGCCCAGACGAGGACCGCCTCGCGCAGGTCGTGCAGTTGGGCGCCACGCTGGTGGGTGCCGGACCACAGGTCGAGCAAAGACCGGCCGAGCTCGGCATGCCACAGCAGCGGTGGCAGATCGTCGATGACGACCGACATGCCGACATGGTCGACCGGGCTGTTGGTTGTCAGCTGGACGGCGCGGTCGGCCACCTTGCGTCCCCGAAACAGCCACAGGTCACCGGTGCGTGTCAGGTCCAGGGTCTCGTCGAGGCTGATGTGCATGTCGGGCATGGGCGTATCGTAGGCGGGTGCGCTGGTGGAAGGTAATGGGTCTGGCAGGCTTCGTGGGCATCGCCGCCACTGGGGTGGTGATCGCACGGGCAGAGCGACGTCGCCGTGCGTACACCCCGGAGGAGATCCGGGCGCGACTGCACACCCGCCTCACCGAGGCATCCAGGACCGGGCCGGTGACCGACGATCAGCCCAAGCCATCTCGGCGCTGACGGGTACGCCGCCCGGGGGACGGGCGAAACCACGCCAAGGGCCACCATCCCCACCTGCGGTTTGAGGTGGGCTGGCTACGGGCGAACGGTGTGGTCGGTGTGGGCATCCGTTCGGGTGGGTGGCACCGGTTCGCGAGTGGAGGATCGGCGGGTTTGACGGGCCTTGAGGGTGGCGAAAGCCGCGTCGACGAGGGTCTGCACACCTTCTTCAACCTCAGAACCTGGACCACCGCCCCCATCGGCGCGGTCGTCGTCCTGCTTGCCATCCGTGCCCTGAGGAGCGGGCAGCGGCCGTGGCCGTACCCGCCTTCACTTCCAGCAGCCCTCGACGGCGGCAATGACGAAGCCGAACGCGGGGATGTTGCGGCGCGGGCTCGGGGTCAGGCGTCCGGGGGCGAGGCCTGTTGGACCTGCGCTTCGGCCCGGTAGCAGTCCGGCTCCAGGTAGATGAGCCGCGCGGATGGCACACTGGCCCGCACGCGCCGCTCGGCCTCGTCGATCGCCCGGGCGACCTCGGCAAACGAAAGCGCCGGGTCCAGCTCGACCTTCGCGGCGACCAGCAGCTCCTCGGGACCAAGCTGCAAGGTACGCAAGTGGATCAGCCGACGGACCACCGGGTCGTCGCCGAGCGCCGCCCGGATGGCGGCCACTTCGGCCTGGCTCGCCGCCTCGCCGATGAGCAGGCTGCGCATCTCGGTCCCCAGCGTCACCGCGATGACCCCCAGCAGCAGCCCGATCGCGATGCTGCCGACCGCGTCGAAACGGGGCTGGCCGGTGACCACCGCCAGGCTCACCCCGACCAGCGCACAGCCCAGCCCGAGCAGCGCCCCCACATCTTCCAGCAGCACGACTGGGAGCTCGGGGCTCTTGGAGCGGCGGATGAACGCCCACCACGACTGCCCGGCCCGTACCTTGTCGGCCTCGTGCACGGCGGTCCGCAGCGACCAGCCCTCCAACGCGAGCGCCAACAGCAGCGCCCCGAACGCCCAGGCGGGCGACTCGATCTGATGGGGGTGCCGCAGCTTCTGGTAGCCCTCGAACAGCGCGAACAGCGACCCGAGGGTGAACAGCACGACGGCGACCAGGAACGCCCAGAAGTAGCGCTCGCGCCCGAAGCCGAAGGGGTGCTCGGCCGTGGGCGCCCGGCGTCCTGATCGGCCGCCAAGGGCGAGCAGCGACTGGTTGCCGGTGTCGGCCACCGAGTGGATCGACTCGGCCAGCATCGAGGCCGCGCCGGTGAACAGGAACGCGACGAACTTGACGATCGCGATGCCGAGATTGGCCATGAACGCTGCCAGGATCGCCCGAGTGCTGCCCGCGTTCACCGCGGCCGTCCGCTGGTGATCGGGGCGCCGCCGGAGGCGGTTCGCGGCAAACCATCAGACGACACAGGCACTCCCCGGCAGATTGCTCCAGCAAGCATCCGGCGCACTGCTTGGATCGACGCGACCAGTGGCCACGGATCGACCGAACGCGTGGCGTGCATCCCAGGCTAGCAGCGCAGGGCGTCGATGATGTGCCCTGGATTCCATGGAGTCGTGTTGGTGGATCTCATGCCCTCGACCAGATGAAGCCGGCCTCCTAGCCTCCCACGGCCGAAGCCGACGCCAGGTGGCACCAGACAGCGTCCGTTGACGGAATCCACGTCGCGTCCGGCACGCGCCGGCTGCTGCTGGAGGGGGTCCTCGGCGGACCTGGGGCTCGGCGACGCCGTGGTCGTACGAGGCGTGCCATGCGTGGGCCAACCTCGGCAGCCAACCATGCCGGCTCGTCGCCGGCAGGGTGGCGGCCGCGACGGTCTGATCGCTGACGATCTCTTCGCCGACGCGCCGAAGGCCGCCGGCCTGCGCGGCATGGCCACGACGTCCAGACCGCCTGACGCCCTCCGCCTCGGGCGACGAGCGGTCAGGTGAGGGCGGCACGGGTGGCCAGGCAGCGGCGTGTCGCGCGCGTGCCGAGCACCAGCCGAGCCAGGCTGGCGGTTGCCGCCACGGTGATCGGCACCCAGGCAAGCCGGCCGGGGGCGATGGTCGCCCAGGCGCTGAGCATGCCGAGCAGGGTGAGATCGATGACGATTCCGGCGATGCCGATGGTCGCCGCGGCCGTCGGGGCCAGGCGAGGGCGGCCGGGCAGCCACCGGGCAAGCCGGCCGGTGGCCGCCACCGTCACCAGGCCGGCCGGCACGCCGACCAGCGTGGCAGAGGCGAGCAGGGGGAACACGATCCACAGGCCGGTCGGGGGGTGTGGCCACTGCCAGGGCGGCGCGGGATGCGCGGGGAGGGTGGTCAGGTGGCTGCTGGCAAGCGCGGTCGCCCACAGCAAGCCCAGCAGCGGTCCGCTGCGGACCAGGGCGAGGGCGGTGCGGCGGGCGTGGGCGGCGGCCAGTTCCGGGGTGAATGCCGCTGCAACCGTCTGGGGGTCGCCGAACTCAGCGGTGGCCGCGGTGGCGGCCTGGGCGGGGGTGAGCCCGCGGGCCTGGTGGGTGTCGGTGGCTTCGAGCAGGCCGTCGTGGAGTTCGGCAAGGATTGCCTGGCGTGCTCGGGTGGGACCGGCCAGGGCCAGCCGGGTCGCGACCGCGGCGAGGTAGCGGTCGATGTCCCCGCCGGCGATGTCCCGGGTCGCCCCGTCTGAGGCCTGGTCCGGCGTCGCCGAGTCCGGGGTGCGGCCTGGCTCGGTCATGTCGCTCGCGGCCTGGCTCGAGGGTGGCCAGCAGCAGCGCGTCCAGGTGGCCTCTGAGAACCCTCTGCCTTCATAGGTAGTGATCCTACGCTTGGTGAGCGGCCATGCCAAGGGTTGCGTGGACGCCCCCGAGGTGATAGATAGTATTTCTACATACAGCAACGCTACATATGAGCGGACGGCGACGTGGTGGGTGATCGCATGACGAGCTGGTCGACGCTGGTGCTTGGCCACAAGCGGCTGGTCGCGGTGGGCTGGCTGGTGGTGCTGGCCGCAGGCGTGCTGCTGGTGTCAAAGGTGGAGGGGCGGCTGTCGCAGCAGTTCGCGCTGCCCGGCCAGCCGGCATACGCGGCCAACCAGCGGATCCTGCGCACCTACGGCAATGGCGGGCCCGGCCAGGCGCTGGTCGCGGTGATCGGCCTGCCCCAGGGCATGGTGGTCGACCGTCCCGACGCCCGCCGGAGGCTCCACGGGGCGTTCGCTGCCCTCGGCCGCCAGCCGCGCCTTCGGGTCGTCTCCTACCCAAGCACCGGCGACCGGCGCTTCGTCTCGGCCGACGGCCGCACCACCTATGGGCTGGTGTTCACCCCGCTTCAGCCGCTGCTCGGTGGAGCGGACCTCGGCCCCGGCCTGGCCAACACGCTCGGTCACGCCCTGCCCGCCCAAGGCGGCTGGACGGTGCGCGTGACCGGCCTGGACGAACTGGAGCTGGGCGGCAACACCAGCGGCCCCGCGGTGCTGACCGAGACGTTGCTCGCCGGGCTCGGCGCGCTCGCGGTGCTGGCGTTCGTGTTCGGCTCGCTGCTGGCGCTGGTCCCGCTGCTGGTCGCCGCCACCTCGATCCTTGCCACCTTCCTGCTCATCCTCGGCCTGACCGAGCTGACCGACGTCAGCGTCTTCGTCGAGTATCTGGTCGCACTGATCGGGCTGGGCGTGGCGATCGACTACTCCCTGCTGCTGGTGACCCGCTGGCGCGAGGAACTCGCCGGCGGCAACCAAGGTGATCAGGCGGTCGCACGGGCCATGGCCACGGCTGGGCGGGCGGTGGTGTTCTCAGGTGTCACCGTGGCGGTTGGCCTGGTGTCGATGGTGGTGCTGCCAGTGCCGTTCCTGCGCTCGATGGGCTACGCCGGCATGCTCATCCCCCTGGTCAGCGTGCTGGTCACTCTGACCCTGCTGCCGGTGCTGCTGGCCACGATCGGCCAGCGGGCGGACTGGCCCCATCACCGCAGGCCGCCGCATGTCGGCCGGGGCTGGTCGGCATGGGCGCGCGGGGTGCTGCGGTGGCGCTGGCTGGCTGTGCCGGCCGCCCTCGCCGTGCTGGTTCCCTTGGGGCTGGCCGGGCTCGGCCTGCGGCTCGGCACGCCCAACGCCGACGCGTTGGCCAAGTCCGGCCCCGCCTACGACGGGCTGGTCATGCTGGAGCGCGCCCGCATCCCCACCGGCGTGCTCACCCCAGTGGAGGTCCTGGTGCCCGCTGGTGGCGGCATGGACGCTGCGCAGGTCGCCGCCCGGCTCGCCCAGGTGCCGGGGGTGTATACGGTCATCGCCCCGGCCGACCGAGCCTGGCGGCGCGGCGGCAGCGCCCTGCTCAACGTCCAACCCCTCGCCCAGACCGGCACCGCCGCCGGCAAGGCCACCATCGCCCGCCTGCGGCAGGCCGCCGCCGGCATGTCCGGCGTGCAGGTCGGCGGCGCCGGCCCCGAGGACGTCGACTTCATCCACGCCGTCTACGGCCGCTTCCCGCTCATGCTCGCCGTCATCGCCGCAGTCACCTTCGTGCTGCTGGCGCGCGCGTTCCGCTCCCTGCTGCTGCCATTGAAGGCGGTGCTGCTCAACCTGCTCAGCGTCGGCGCGATCTACGGCGTGCTGGTGCTGGTGTGGCAGCGCGGCTACGGGTCGAGCCAGCTGTGGGGCATCCCCGCCACCGGCTCGGTCGAAGTGTTCATCCCACTGATCGTGTTCGCGTTCCTGTACGGGCTGAGCATGGACTACGAGGTATTCATCGTCGCGCGTATGCGCGAGGAGCACGACCGCACCGGCTCCACCGGCCAGGCGGTGATGGAGGGCATCGGCCGCACCGGGCGGCTGGTCACCAGCGCGGCGCTGATCCTGCTGCTGGCGTTCGCGTCGCTTGCCAGCGGCCCGATCGTCACTGTCAAGGTGTTCGCGACCGGGCTTGGGGCCGGGATCTTCCTGGACGCCACCGTGGTCCGCGCGCTGCTGGTCCCCGCGCTGGTCAGTCTGTTCGGCCGCTGGAACTGGTGGTTGCCCCGATGGGCCGCACGGCCGCTTGGCGTGCGGCCGTCGCCGCTCCGTGCCGACCACGATCACGGACGCACCGTGACGACGCTGGCGCGACCTGGGGATGGGACAGCCTAAGTTTCGCTGACGCCGAGCAGGACCTCGGTCGCCTTGATGAAGACGGTCACGGGCTGGCCCTGGTGAGGCCGAGCCGCTCGGCGGAGGCGCGGGTTCTTCGGTGGGCTGGAGATCCTACCCCCAGGAATCCAGCCCTTTGCGGAATGGCGTGCCGAAGACGAACCGCAGCCTCGCCCGTCAGCCGCAGATATCGCCGGATACGCCGCCGTCGCAGATCGGGTAAAGGCTCAAACAATTCAATGCATCGGAACAGGTCGGATGGTCGCGCTCGCGCCTGGGTGGTGGGACATCTTACTCGACTTGCTCGACTTCCACTCAACTCTCAGCAAAACTGGCCAGAACCGTCAGGAAGGAGCGTCATGTCTCGTCGGTTCATGACCGCACTTTCGGTGGTCGCCGTCTTGCTGACCATCGGGGGACAGATGGCGGCCAGCGCCCAACCGGCCGCACGGGCTGGGGTTCAAGCCGCCACGCCAGAGTTGTCCACTACCAGCCGGCTCCAGGACCGCCGGGAGGTCGCGGCCGGGACGCGAGCCTACTCGATCGGCTTCGAGGACGGGCGGTTCTACGCCAACGGCTGGCACATCACCGGCGAGATGGGCGGTGTGTGGACGCCGCCGTTGAAGCTCGTCGACGGGGTGTGGTTCGGGCTGGACGGCGAGTGGGTCGGGCCCGCGACGAAGTTCTCGAGCGGGTGGGGCTATTCCCGTTTCGACCTGCCGGACACAGCCGGTCTGAAGGTCGAGCGCACGGACTTCGCACCCGATGGGCGCCGCGGAGCGCTGTTCGGTCTCAAGGTCACCAACCCGGGGGCGACGCGGACCGTGAAGTTGTCGGTCGACGCGCACTCCGAGCTCATGGGCCACTACCCCTGGGGTTTCGGGGGCGTCACGCCCAACGCGAGCGACAACGTCGCCGACCAGGGCAGCTACGACGGCCAGAACCTGGTGTTCACCGACGATGGCGCGCTGCCCGGAGCCCCCGAGCACCACTACGCGGCGCTGGTGGGCACTGCGCTGAAGCCCGATTCGGGCACGATCGGGACGCAGTTCTGGGGCCCGCAGCCCGGTCACCGCTGTACGGGCTCGGAGCCGGGCGCGCCCGCCGAGCCCAAGCCGTCGCAGTGCGATGACGGACCGTTCGGGCGCGGCACCGGTGGCGAGCTGACCTACACGATCTCTCTCCCGGCCGGCGGCTCGAAGACCGTGTGGCTGGCGGTCGCCGGCTCGGACAACGGTCTGGCGCCAGCACAGCAGGAGCTGACCCGGGTGCTCCAGGATCCCGACGCGCAGTTCGCCGCGAAGGTGGCCTCCCGTGAGCGGCTCTCGCAGATGACCAGGCTCTCGCTGCCCGGCGACCCGCTGGTGCAGAACTCGATCGAGTGGGGCAAGCAGAACATCGCCGACCTCACGCAGAGCGCCCAGAACCTGCAAATCCGCTGGACCAACCAGGGCAAGCAGTTCCCCGCGCCGTTGGGCACCGTGCCCGAGGCGACCTGGATCGGCGCCGGCTTCCCGGATTACCCGTGGATCTTCGGCACCGACGCGGAGTACACCGCCTTCGCCTCGGTCTCGCTCGGCCAGTTCGAGGCTATCAAGGGGCATCTCCGCGCCTTGCGCGACATCTCCGACATCCTCAACGACGGCTCGGGCGTGGTGGCGCACGAGGCGGTGGCCGACGGCTCGATCTGGTTCGGGCACGACTCGCGCCACACCAACCCCGACGGCAGCGTCGCGTACGACTTCAACACCGACGAGACGGTGAAGTTCCCCAGCGCCGTCGCGCTGATCTGGCGGTGGACAGGAGACAACGCCTTCCGCAACGAGATGTACGACTTCGCGGTCCGCAACCTGCGCTACGTCGTGCGCACCCTGGACGCCGACCACGACGGCTGGCCCGAGGGGCTCGGCAACGTCGAGCGCTCGGGGATGGGCCCGGAGAAGCTGGACAACACCGTCTACTTCATCCGCGGCCTCTACGACCTGGCCGACATGGCCCACTCCAAGCACGACGACGCCACCTTCGCGTGGACCATGAACCTCGCCCGCAAGCTGCAGCAGCGCTTCGACGGCACCTGGTGGTTCGACGCCGCGCAGCAGTACGCCGACTCCCTGAACGATCCGGGCGACCAGCAGTCCTTCCAGAAGCACTGGATCGGTCAGACGCCCATGGAGGCGGAGCTACGCGTCAGTCAGCAGGCAGTGCCCGGTCTGGCCCCGTTCGGCCACGGCGACACGGCACTGGCGGGGCGGGAGAACGACTGCTACAGCGGCGACCACCCGCTCAACCCAGGGCTGTTCCACACGGGCTGCGGAGGTGGCGCCAACGGTCAGGGCGAGAAGGTCATCTTCGGCCTGACGACCTCGATCCAGTCCGTCGGTGAGGGCAACTACGGCCGCCTGGGCCCGGGCCAGCAGCAGCGATACACGCACGCGCTGGCCGAGACGATGTTCTCGGAGCCCGCAACGGGCGGGACGCCGGACGAGCAGCCAGGAGCGATGCCGGAGATCTTCCCGTCGCCCGACCAGGGAGCCAACATCGACCGCTGCTGGACGTGCCGCTCGATGTTCATGCAGGCGTGGGGCAATTACGGCACCGCGTGGGCCGTTGTGCACCAATGGCTGGGCGTGCGGCCCGACCTTGGCGCCGGGCGCGTCGAGTTCGTCCCGCAGGTGCCGCAGGGCCAGACCTCGGTCAAGGGAGAGGACATCCGGCTCGGTGACGGGTCCGCCAACGTGGCGGCCACACATGCCGGGAGCACCTACAGCACGGAGATCGACATCACCGCGGGCACAGGCGCCGACGAGATCGACATCGGCCACACCCTCCCGCGCGGCGCGCAGCCCGCTGCCGTCGTGCTCGACGGGCGAGCGGTGCACAACTATCGGGTTCGCCAGACCAACCGCGGGACCGAGGTAACGGTGCCGACGACCGCGGGGCACCACACGCTGACAATTACGGCCTGACTCCAGGCTTCTCGCCAGGCCCGCGGGGCCGCCAGCCGTTCCCAGCTGGCGGCCCCGCGGGGCGCTATGTGCGTGGACCCGTCCGCAAGGCGCCACGCCGGCAGAGCGTGTCTGTCGCCGGGTGCCGTGTGGGACCGCGCTTGGCGGCCTCGCCATCCTTCGGATCGTTCCAGGGCGAGATCGTCGGCTGGAGCCGCCCCACCGGCTGACCCCCCGGGAGCGCGGATAGGCCGTCGCTGGCAGGGTCGAACGGCCCTGCCGACACGGCTGCGCCCGCCGGACCATGCCATGGGACCTCCCTTGGGGTGGAAGGAGCTCGGACCTGCAACCAAGCTGCCATGGTCGGCCCGGACCGTGGCCGAGGTTGGGCAAATCGCGAGGATCCCTGACGTGGGTCTTGAGGTGACCGGGGGCCCCGCAGGACGGCAGTGGAGGAGGAACCCGCGATGATGTGGGGATGGAATGGCTGGAGCTGGTGGGGCTGGGCCCTGATGAGCTTGTCGATGATCGCCTTCTGGGGGCTGGTCATCTGGGGGATCGTGGCGGTGTTCCGACGGCCCGGTGACAGGTGGCCGGGTGAAAGCCGGCCCGACCGGTCCGACCCCGAGCGGATCCTGGCCGAGCGGTTCGCCGCCGGGGAGATCGACGAGGAGGAATACCACCGTCGGCTCCAGACGCTGCGATCGGCGAACCGCTCGCCGACCGGCCTGGCCGGGTAGCTCGGGACCGCACGTCGCGAGCCCGTTCCGCAAGGCACCGGAGCCGGAGCCGACCCGCCCGTTCGCCCGCCACCTGGCCGAGCTCGGCCCACTCGGCTGCTCCTGCTCGGCGTGCTCAGCGTCCTGGCGGTCACGCTGCGGCCGCGGCACGGCCCCGCGCCGATCGAGGGCATCGGTAGGCCACCCGCCAGGGTCTGGCTGTTCGTCCACGGCTCGCTGGCGCGCGGGGTCAACGGATCATCGGGCCGGGTCGACCAGCGCCTCCGCTTCCACCTCGACCCGCCAGCGGGGATCGAGCAGACCGGCGACGACCACCATCGTCGCCGCCGGCCTGGCCGTCCCAAACACCTCGCCGTGAACCTGCCCGACCGCCTCCCAGTCGGCGGCATCGGTGAGAAACATCCTGGTCCGGATCACGTGCTCCGGCCCGGCGCCCACCTCGGCCAGGGCGGCGACGATGATCTCGAGGCAGCGGCGCGCCTGGGCGCCAGGATCGGGGTCGCAGGAGCCGTCCGGCCACACCGGTCCGGTGCCCGAGACCAGCACGCGATCACCCACCCGCAGCGCCCGCGAGAAGCCGATCTCCGGCTCGTAGGGCGATCCCGAGGCGACATGGCTGCGCCGCTGGAAGGTCATGACCGGCTCCTTCTGGTAGCGGTGGGGTTCTGCCACCGGCCAGCCTCGCGCAACCGGAAGGCCACCGCTACCGGTCAACGCCTGGCGCCAGCCGCGGCCGGATCTTGCCGATGCCATCGTGCTAGGATTCTATATCGTAACACGATGTAATCGCCCGTTGTCGGAGACCGAGTGAGGTGGACGGTCGACGATTCGCGTTTCCGCCGTGCCTCCACGGTCAGCCAGTCTGCGGTGCCTCGAGGCTTCGAGGCGGCCCTGAGGCCACGGAACACAGGAGGTGGAGGTGGCCGACAAGATCGCGAGCGAGCACCTGGTGGAGCGGCCAATCGACTGGGGCGTGGACACTGTGTTCGGGCTTGCCGGGGACGGCATCAACGAGATCATGGAGGGGCTGCGCCGGCATCAGGACCGGATCTGCTTCGTGCTGGTGCACCACGCGATCGTCCATGTTCCACCGCAGATCCCCGCGCTGGTCGACCGGGCGGTGCGTACCAGCCTCGCGCACCGGACCGTCTCGCACCTGACCTTCCCCAACGACTTCCAGGTCGCCGACGCCTCCAGGGCCCTGCGCGCTCCTGCCGCAGCTGGAGCGCAGGGATGGGGCTGGAGCTGAAGCGGCCCGACGCGGAGCGGTACCGAAAGGAGTCCTGATGGCTTTCCCCAAGGTTGTCGTGATCACCGGCGCCTCGGCCGGAGTCGGGCGCGCCAGCGCCCGTGCCTTCGCCAGCCGCGGCGCCGACGTCGGCCTGCTGGCCCGTGACGGCGATGGGCTGCAGGCGGCCGCCAAGGAGGTCGAGGCCCTCGGCCGCCGGGTGGTGGCCATGCCCAGCGACGTGGCCGACCCCGAGCAGGTCGAAGCGGCCGCGGCCAGGATCGAGCAGGAGCTGGGCCCCATCGACGTGTGGGTCAACAACGCCATGACCTCGGTGTTCGCCCCGTTCACCGAGATCGGGCCGGAGGAGTTCCGCCGCGTCACCGAGGTGACCTATCTGGGGTTCGTGTACGGCACCAGGGCGGCCCTGCGCCGCATGCTACCCCGCGACCGCGGCACGATCGTGCAGGTCGGCTCGGCGCTCGCCTACCGGGGCATCCCGTTGCAGAGCGCCTACTGCGGCGGCAAGCACGCGATCAAGGGCTTCACCGAATCGGTCCGCGCCGAGCTGCTCCACGACAAGTCCGCCGTGCGCCTCACCATGGTGCAGATGCCCGCGCTCAACACCCCCCAGTTCGAGCAGGTGCTCTCCAAGCTGCCCAACCGTCCCCAGCCGGTCCCGCCCATCTACCAGCCGGAGGTCGCGGCCAGCGCGATCGTCTGGGCCGCCACCCACCGCCGGCGGCAGCTCTGGGTCGGCGCCTCGACCGTGGCCACCGTGCTGGGCAACATGGTCGCCCCGGGCCTGCTCGACCATTACCTCGGGAAGACCGGCTACAAGTCCCAGCAGACCGACCAGCCGCGCGATCCCAACCGGCCGGCAAACCTGTGGGAGCCGGTACCGGGCGACCACGGAGCACACGGCCCGTTCGACGAGCGGGCGCATTCCCGCGGCATCCAGCTCTGGGCCAGCGCCCATCGTGGCCTGGTGGCAGGGGCCATCGCCGGCGTCGCCGGGTTGGCCGCGGCCCGGAGGGCCCGCCGATGAGCCGAATGTCGCGCCGGTCCGTCGCCCCCGCGTTGCACGGGCTGGTCGGCGGCGTCCTCCTGCTCGCTCCGGGCGGTGTGCTCCGGCGGATCGGCGACCCAGCGGGGCGGGGCACTCGCGTAGCCGCCCGGATCCTTGGCGCCCGCCACCTCGCGCAGGCCACCTTGATGCAGTTGCGGCCAGACCGGACCGCCGTCACCCTCGGGGCGGCGACGGACAGCCTGCACTGCGCGAGCATGCTCGCGGCCGCTCTGCTGTCGCGGCGGCACCGCCGCGTCGCCCTGGCCGCCGGCCTCGTCGCCGGGGCCCTGACCACCCTGGAGCTCGAGGCGGTGCGCGATTGGCACCAGCACGACATTCACGTCCTATCGTCTCGGAACGCGATACTGTTTCGGGGATGACCGTACTTGACCAAGCACAATACGAACGGCTCCTGCGCTTCCGGACCGGGTTGCGCCGGTTCCTTCGCTGGAGCGCCGACCAGGCCGCGCTGGCGGGGCTCACCCCAGCGCAGCACCAGCTCCTGCTGGCTGTTCGGGGCCACCCCGACCCGAAGGGCCCGACCATCGGTGACGTGGCCAGGTCCCTGTACCTGCGCCATCACAGCGCGGTGGAGCTGATCGACCGGGCCCAGGCCGCCGGCCTGGTCGAACGCCAGACGGACCCGTCCGACGGCCGTGCCGTCCGGCTGGGTCTGACCGCGTCGGGCGAGGACCGGCTCGCCGAGCTGACAGCAGCGCACCTGGAGGAGCTTGCCCGGCTGGAGGCGGAGCTCCACACCCTCTGGGAGGGCCTCGACACGACCGTCGACGAGGCACGGACCGGCTCCGACTGACCTGAACCAGCCGCCGCGAGCCAACCTCGCGCCGCTGCTGGTCGGCCTTGCGGTGGCCGCGATCGGCATGTCGTTCGGCGCCGGCGTCGGCTCCTGGCGGCTTGCCTCCATTGCTTGCAGGTCCGAGAGCGACACCTTAGGCTGGCCTGCATTGCTGTCAGCAGCCATGACAGCTCTCCAAGGACCAAGCTCACTCGGCCACCTGCCGCGGTCAGCCGGAACCTGCTGCCCGCTCCCACCGCAAGAAGCTGCACGCTCAGCCGTTTCCGGCTGGCGCTCGGCCGCGGGCACGCCAAAGAGGTGGTGACAATGCGACGTCCAGTTCCACCCGACCCGCCGACGCCGCGGGAGTCGTTCCCGACCGACCCCTCCGGGCTGCCGGAAGCCACGGCCCCATCCCCGGTCCCACCCTCATCCGTGAGGACTGCACCCAGGAGATGGGCCTGTGCGGCAACGTCCTCGTGGTCCCGTCCGAATCGCCGAAACACATGCAGGGCGGCATGATGTTCGGCTTCGACGTGGCCCGCGCTCCAGGAACAGCACGATGACCGCGCGACGGCGAAGGACGATGCGCCGGACTGTCGTCAGCGGGCTCCTGATCCTCGTCACGCTCGGTCTCGTCACGCCCGCCTGGGCGCAGACCGGTCAGACCTCGGAAGCGTTCGTGGTCCTGTCGGGGCGGGCCGACGTACCCAGCGGCCGGCAGGTTGGCGACCTGGTCGTCTTTCATGGCTCCTCGACCGTGGACGGCACCGTCAACGGGTCGCTCACCGCCTTTGACGCCCCGGTCGTCGTCTCCGGCCGCGTCAACGGCGACGTGATGGTCTTCAACGGCCGGCTGGAGCTGCGCAGCGGCGCCAACGTCACCGGCGACGTCGTGTCCCGGGATGCCCCGGTGGTCGCGTCGGGGGCGACGATCGGCGGGACCAGCAAGCGGGTCCAGACCGACGTCAGGTGGAACCGGTTCGGCTGGATCGGCCGCCTGGCCTGGTGGCTTGCGATCTCGGTGTCGACCCTGGTGGTCGGGTTGGTGCTGCTGTGGCTGATCGGGCGCGGCAGCGCCCGGATCCTGGAGGCGGCCCGGACCAGCGTCGGCCCGGCGATCGGGTGGGGGCTGTTGCTGTTCTTCGGACTGCCGATTCTGGCGCTCGTCGCCCTGGTCACGATCGTCGGGATCCCACTCGGCCTCGGGGTGCTGGCGGCGCTGGGGCTCATCTACGCGCTCGGCTACAGCGCCACGGCCTGGATCCTCGGCCGGCGGATCGTGCGCGAGCCGACCGCCTGGATCCTGGCTTTCCTGGTCGGTTGGGGGCTCCTGCGGGTGGTGGCGCTGATCCCCTTCCTCGCCGGCCTGGTCTGGTTCGCCGCGGTGGTCTTCGGCCTTGGCGCGCTCGTGGTGGCCGTGTGGCGGGGCCGCACGGCCACCCGTGCCGCTCCGGCGGCCGCCTGAGCTGGCGCAACCCCTCGCTCACTCCTCGCCGCGCAGGCTCTCGGCGAGTGCCGCCGCCTGGCTGTGCTCGATGTCTCTGGTTGCGGTGAGCAGGGTGAGCGGGCCCTCTCGGGCCAGTTCGCGCAAGTGCCGGAGCGCCTCCTGCCGCTCGGGCTCGGCGAGCTCGGCCCGGTAGCGGCGACGGAACTCGTCGAACCGGCTCGGATCGTGCCCGTACCAGCGCCGCAACTCGGTCGACGGGGCGACCGCTCTGGCCCACTCGTCAATCCGCGCCGCGCTCCTGGCCAGCCCACGCGGCCAGATCCGGTCCACGAGCACTCGCGTCCCGTCGGCCGGGGTGGGGTCGTCGTAGACGCGTCGTGCGCGCACGTCCAGGTTGCCGCTCATGGGGACCTCCCTTTCAGCTGCTCGGGTCGCCTGCCCGCCACGAACCCGTCGCCTCGCGGGCGGTTGGCAATTCCGCGTCTCTGATCGCGAGGGCTGCCTGGACGAGCGCGGAGTGGGTCAGCGCCTGCGGGTAGTTGCCGAGGTGCCGGCGGCTGGAGGGGTCCATCTCCTCGGCATACAGGCCAAGCGGGCTGGCCAGCGCCACCAGCTCGGCGAGCAGGTCGGCGGCCTCGGTTCGCCGGCCCGTCCTTGCCAGCGCCTGGGCGAGCCAGAAGGAGCACGGCAGGAACGCCCCCTCGGTGCCGGCGAGTCCGTCCCGGCCCGGGGGATAGCGGTACAGCAACGGTCCGCCGGCGCCCAGCTCCCGACGGATCGCATCGATCGTGCCGTGGACCCGGGGCGAGTCCGGCGGCTCGATGCCCAGCAGCGGCAGCACCAGCACAGCGGCGTCCAGATCCTCGGAGCCGTAGGTGCGGGTGTAGGCGCTCTTGCCCGCGTCGAAGCCCCGACTGGCGACCTCGGCGGCGATGGCGTCACGCTGCGCCAGCCACCGACCCCGCTGGCGCCGGGTGGCCCCCCGCTCGGCGGCGATGCGCAGCGCCCGATCCAACGCGAGCCAGGCCATCAGCTTGGAGTGGACGTGGTGGGCGCCGTCGCCGCGGATCTCCCAGATGCCGGCGTCAGGTTCGGACCAGCGTCCGCTGACGCGGTCGGCGAAGCCGCGCATGGCCCGCCACGTCTCGGAGTACAGGCGCTCTCCCGCCCTGGTGAGCAGCCAGGCGGCGTCGAGCACCCAGCCGTAGCCGTCGAGTTGGTGCTGGTCGGCCGCCCCGTTGCCGAACCGCACCGGTCGGCTGCCCGCATAGCCCGGCCAGCCGGGCAGCTCCCGCTCGGCCGGCGGGTGCTTGCCGTGCAGGGTCAGCAGAACCGGGAGGCGGGGTCGGTCCAGCCGGGAGGCGTGCAGCAGCCAGGCCATGAACAGGCGGGCTTCGTCGGTCTTGCCGACGCCGAGCAACGCGCCGATGCCGATGCTGGCGTCCCGTGGCCACGCGAAGCGGTAGTCCCAGTTGCGGACACCGCCCGGGTGCTCGGGCAACGACGTGGTGGGGGCGGCGACCGGGGCGCCGGAGGGCGAGTAAGTGAGCAGCCGCAGGGTGAGCAGGCTGCGCACCACCGCGTCCCGCTGCGGCAGATGGTGGTCGATGCCTTCGCTCCACGCCTGCCAGCGACGCTGGTCGTCGAGCAGGGCCGCCCAGGCCGCCTCGGGGTCGACGTGGATCAGCGGCTCACGGCTGGCGACGGAGACCGCGACGGTGACCGGACGCTCCGGTGCGAGCGTGAGCTGAAGGGAGCGCCCGGGCTCCAGCGGCAACCGGGGGGCGGTCTGGACGGCGACCGCGATCGAGCCCCACTGGCAGACCAGGCCGTCGTCGCGTCGCTGGGCATCCGGGGGCCGGCGCCGCTCCCCGAGCCGCGGGTCGAACTCGGCGACGGCCTCGACCGGGCCGCCCTCCGCCGACAGGCGGCGGACCAGCAGGGTGGTGGGCAGCAGGCGGCCGGCCACCTCGGCCACCATGCCCTCGGTCAGGACCAGCCGACCGGTTGCGGTTTCCCAGGTCGTCTCGAGCGTCGCCGACTCCGGACGGTAGCGCCGGCGGGTCGTCCTGGAGGGGCCCGCGGGCCCGAGGCGGAAGCTGCCGGCCCCGGGCCCGCCCACCAGTCGGCCGAACAGCGGGACCCCGTCGAACCGTGGGACGCACAGCCAGTCGACCGCCCCGTCCGCCGAGACCAGGGCGGCTGTGCGAGTGTCTCCGATCAGGCCGTAGTCGGCGATCGGCGTTGCGGCGTCGCTCCGGAGCGCGGAGCCGTCGATGCCCATCTCAATGGACCCGCAGCAGCAGGCCGAGGGCGATTCCGTAGGCCAGATGGGCGATGACCGCGACGGCCGGGGTCTGGCTGCCGTAGTTGAGGCCGAGCAGGCCGGGCGGCTCCAGCACCGCGGTCGAGCCGGGGCCGGCGCGGCCCGTCGCCATCCGGGGATGGACGCCGGCCACCAGCGGCACGAGCAGCGTGAGGGCGACGGCGACGTGCAGCAGGCCCAACAGGCCACCGAGCCACCAGGTGGCGGTGCCGAGCAGCGCGAAGCTTGCCGCGTAGCCGAGCGCGAAGCCCTGGCCGATGGCGAGGTGGATGAGGAAGCCGGCGACCCGTGCGCGGTCCGGGTCCTCGGTGACCAGCGTGCCCAGCACCAGGGGCAGGTCCAGGCGGGTCAGGCCGGCCAGCTGGGCGGCGATCATGACGATCGTCAGCAGGGCGGTGGCCACCAGCCCGAACAGCGCCCAACCCGCCCAGTCCATCTCGGCTCCTCCCGCGTCCAGGTCAGCGGCGCGCCAGCCGGCGCGCCTTGGCCTCCAGCGCGTCGAGCACTCCGGCGAAGGACTCGTGGAAGCCACGCACGCCGGCCACCTCCAGTGCCCGCCCGACCTCCTCCATGTCGATCCCGGCAGCGGCCAGGCGGCGCATGACCTCGGCCGCCTGCTCGGCGCCGGCGTCGATGGTCCGCCCCAGCCGCCCGTGGTCCTCGAAGGCCGCGATGGTCGCCTCTGGCAGGGTGTTGACGGTGTCGGGCCCGATCAGCTCGTCGACGTACATCGTGTCCGGGTAGGCGGGATTCTTGGTCGAGGTCGACGCCCACAACGGCCGCTGAAGGCGGGCGCCCAGGGCGGCGAGGCGCTCCCAGCGCTCCCCGGAGAACCGCTCGCGGAAGAGCTGGTACGCCAGCTTGGCCTGGGCGACCGCGGCGCGGCCCCGCAGCGACAGCGCCTCGCTGGTGCCGATCGCCTCGAGCCGGCGATCGACCTCGGTGTCGACCCGGCTGACGAAGAACGAGGCCACGCTGTGGACGCTGGCGAGGTCGCCACCATGCGCCGCGAGCGTCTCGAGCCCCGACAGGTAGGCTTCGATCACCTCTGCGTAGCGGTCCAGGGAGAAGATCAGGGTGATGTTGATGCTGCGCCCCTCGGCGATCATCGCCTCGATCGCCGGGACGCCGTGGGGGGTGGCCGGGATCTTCACGAACAGGTTGGGCTGGGCGATGCGCTCGTGCAGGTCGCGGGCGGCGGCGATGGTCGCCTCGGTATCGTCGGCAAGCTCCGGGGCCACCTCGACGGACACGAAGCCGTCGGTCCCACCGCCGGCGTCGAACGTCGGGCGCAGGACGGCCAGGGCGTGGGCGATGTCGTCGACCACCAGATCCCAGTAGGCGTCGGGCTGTGGGCGCCCGCCGGCGATGAGCGCGCCGAACTGCTCGTCGTAGGCGTCCGACCCCTCGATGGCCTTGGCGAAGATTGTCGGGTTGGCGGTGACGCCGCGGATCCCGCCGGCCACCAGCCGGGCCAGCGTCCCGTCCCGCAGGTAGGGCCTGGTCAGGTTGTCGAGCCACGGGCTCTGCCCATGGTCCTGGTACAGCCGCTGCAACTTGGTCATGGTGCCTCCTTCCGGGCCGCCCCGGGGCGTACGGTCACGCAGCACCTGCCGGGCGCGGGGTCGAGCCGGGCCTGGAGTTGGGCTCGATCGAGCTCGGCGAGCAGCCCGTCGATCAGGTCGAGGTTCATGCCGCAGACGAGCTCGGTGTAGTCCTTGGCCAGCGCGTGGAACGGGCAGTTGGCCAGGACCAGGCCGCCGGCGTCGGCGCGCGGCTCGTAGCCGTGCCGCTCGAGCATGCCACGGGCCGCGGCCGCCTGGGCCGCCTGACCCGACCGCGAGCCGGCTCGGTCGCGGGCCTCTTCACCGAGCGCGCGGCCCGCGCGGGCGGCGGCCGCACCCAGCGCCTCGGCGATCGGGACGCGGTCGTGTTCGGCTTCGAGGACCGCCTCGGCCAGCACCCGGCCGGCGAGCTCGTAGCGGCGCTCGGGCAGGCTCACCGCCAGCTCGCGGGGCGAGCGACGGTAGAGCTTGGCGGGGCGGCCGGCCCCAGGCCCGCCTCGCCCGCCGGGGCGCCGGAACTCGACCTCCAGGAGCCCTTCGTCCTCCAGCCTATCGAGGTGGAACTTGGCCACGTGGCGCGGCACGCCGACACCCTGCGCCGCCTGGTCGCGGTTGACCGGCCCGGGCTGTGCCGCCACATAGCGGTAGAGGGCACGCCGGACGGGCTCTGCCAAGGTGGCGATGCCGCTCACCCTTGCCTCGAAGTCGTCGCCGCTCACCGGCGGCGTTCTAGCGGCTGATGGCGCATGGATGGTCCCCGCTTCTAAAGGAGAATCTGGTTGACGAAACTCTGGAGAGTTTCTAAAGTCCAGTCTAGTGTCCGTTACAGAAGGAGGCAACCCGCATGGCAACCACTCCTGCTTCACGGGCCCAGGCCACCGGCGCCCTGGTGGAACGCACCGGAAAGAACCCCGCCTACCAGGCGTTCTGGCTGCTACGTATCGGGTTCACGGCGGCGCCGATCCTGTTCGGCGCCGACAAGTTCCTCCACGTGCTGGTCAACTGGGACCGCTATCTCGCCCCGCGCATCGACGACCTCCTGCCCGGCACCGCGCACCAGGCGATGTACGCCGTCGGCGCCATCGAGATCGCCGCCGGACTGCTCGTCGCCTTCGGGCCGCGCGTCGGCGGCTACGTGGTCGCCGCCTGGCTCGCCGGCATCATCGTCAACCTGCTCCTCATCCCCGGCTACTACGACATCGCGCTCCGCGACTTCGGCCTGCTGCTCGCGGCCCTGACGCTGGCCCGCCTCGCCACCGCCTTCCCAGGTCGCCGAGCCTGACCGCCCGGACTACAGCCTCCAGATCGAGCCGCCCGGTCCGATTACGTGCGGACGGGACCGAGGAGACGCTCCAGCAGTCTCGTGTCTCCCGGCCAGGCGTCCAGGAGCACCTGGCGGGGGATCTGCCGGCCCGCGTATCGCAGCGCCAGCGTCACCACCACGACGTCGTCCAATGGCCCGATCACCGGGAGGAACTCGGGGATGAGGTCGATCGGGGAGGCCAGCCACAGCCCGGCGATCACGATGGCGACCTTGGCGCGGCGAGGCACGCGCGGATCACGCCGCAGTCGGCGAATGGCGGTCACGCAGTCGGGGATGAACCGGGCCAGCTCCCGCAGTGGACCGGGCGGCAGCCGGCGGGCCAGAAGGATCAGCAGTGCCCAGCTGGCCACGATCACTCCGACCGCGACCGCCAGCCCGACCAGCCAGTCACGCATCTCCGCTGGCTCCGGCTGGTCCGAGGGGCTGGTGGACGGCCTGGTGAGGCCGGTCGCCGTAGGCGTTCAGGAGCGGTTCGCAGTCGTCGATGCGCGCAGGCTACATCATCGGGTGTGGCTGTCGTCGCGGCGCCAAACCTCATCCCGAATGGGTGACGACCGCGGCCGGGGGCCCGTGCCACCCTCTGGCACGGCGAGAGACCTGCGGGAGAGGAGGCGCCATGACGATTGGACCGGTCCAGCTGCTGGTGCTCGGGTTCAGCCGGCCCGACTTTCACGGAGAGATCCGTGACGAGCTGCAGCGGCTCAAGGAGAACGACTTGGTTCGGGTGATCGACGCGCTTGCCGTCAGGAAGGACGCCCAGGGCAACGTGTCGACATTGCACCAGAGCCAACTCAGCGAAGAGCAGGCGGTCGAGTTCGGCGCGCTCGTGGGCGCCCTTGTCGGACTCGGCGCCGGTGGCGAGGAAGGGATGGATGCCGGCGCGGAGCTTGGCGCGAGCACCGTCGAGGCGCGCGGTGGGGTCTTCAGCGACGAGGAGGCCTGGGACGTGCTGGCGGAGATCCCCAACGACACCGCGGCCGCGCTGATCCTGCTGGAGCACCGCTGGGCGATCCCGCTGCGCGACGCGGTTGCGCGGGCGGGCGGGTTCCGGCTGGCTTCGGAGTTCATCAGCCCGCTGGACCTGGTTTCGCTGGGTCTCGTGAGAGCCGACGAGGCAGACGCGCTGGCGTCAGCCAATCGCGACGCCATTTGAGCTGCCCGTCACCCGACAACGGGAGGGATCAGAGGATGCTCGGAGCCAATCGCAGGGTCGCGCGGCGCAGCGGGCGGCGCGTGGCGCGGCGAACCTCACGCCGAGTGGTCCGCCGCCGAGTCTGAAATGGAGCCAAGCGGAGGCCGCCCGCGGCACGACGAGCCTCGGCGGCCTTCCGCCCGTTTCATGCGCCTTCTGCCGCTGGCCGACCGCCGGGGATGGATGCCTACAGCGAGGGAATGGCCCGCGGCTCCGGGCGAACCTGCTCGGTGCTCTCAGCCGGAGCGGCCGGAACCTCCGCGCGCGCCGTCGACCACTTGAGCTCGAGCTCGATTTCCAGCTCGTCGCCGTCGACCTTCACCTCGAACTCGGTGCGCAACTCGTCTGGAACGCGGAGGCTCAACCTGGTCTCGCCAAGCTCCAGGTCGACCTTGCCGCCCTCAGCGAGCGCGCCAGCCAGTGCCGACAGCTTGTCGGCCGCCTGTCGCCGCGTCAGAGACTCCTTCAGCTCCACCTTCATGTCCGACATCGGGCCCTCCCCTTCCTTGTGTCGTCTGCGAGACCGCCGCGAGCGGTTGCCATACCGCCGGTCCGGCCACGCCCACATTCCGCCGCGTCCCCGTCGAGATCATCATCCCGAGGGGATGATCCGGCACCGCTCGGCGCCTCGTCGCCGGCATGCTCCCGGTCAATCTTGGTTTCGTTGCAACCGTGTCGTTCCAACCATCTGAAGCTCAATTGCGAAGTTGCATTTGTCGCGCGGTCCTGGCGACCGGAGGTCGTTGGTCCCTGGTCTTAGGACAGCAACGATTCTAGGTTCGGGCGATCGCATTGTCTCGTAGCGGGAAATCGGACTGGGGTGGATCTCGGCCTGCGTAGATTGCCGGGCATTTCGGGATAGACGCTGGAGGGCGCCAGGGATGGTCACGACATACACGAGCACGCTGGACAGACCGTTGGGAAGGGCCACGTTCCCGCCGTTCCCGGTCCTGGAATCGAAGCTTACCCCGCCGTTGGGGCGCGATGGAATGGTGCCTCGCGTCAAGCTCCTCAGCCGGCTGGAGGCCTCCCGCAGCGTGCCGGTCGTGGCCATCGCCGCTCCCCCCGGGTACGGCAAGACGACCCTGCTGGTCCAGTGGGCCGCCCGGGACGTCCGGCCATTCGTTTGGCTTGCGATCGACGGGCGCGACAACGATCCCGTCGTCCTTCTGACCTGCATCGCCGTGGCGCTCGATCGGAGCGAGCCGATCGACCGCGCGGTGTTCCGCGCGCTGGCCTCCCCGGGCGCGGCTCTCGCGGAGAGCGCGCTCCCGCGGCTGGGCTCTGCCCTCGCCTCCAAGACCTTGCCGATCGTGCTGGTCCTGGACGATGCGCATCTCCTCCGGAGCGCCGAGTGCCTGGACCACGTCGCCGCGCTCGTCGAGCACCTTCCCAGCGGCTCGCAGCTGGCCATCGCCGGCCGAGAAGAGTCGCGGCTTCCGCTGGGGCGGCTGCGCGCCGAGGGCCGCGTGGTGGAGATCGGCGCCGACGACCTGGCAATGGACGAACGGGAGGCCGTCTCGCTGCTGCGCGGCGCGGAGGTGGAGGTTTCCGAAGCCCACTGCGCCGAGCTCAATCGGCGAACCGAGGGCTGGCCGGTTGCGCTGTACCTGGCCGCCTTGTCCCTGCGGATGGGGGGTCCTCGCAATGGCGGCATCGAGCTGGTCGGGGACGATCGGTTCCTCGTCGACTACCTGCAGTCGGTGCTGCTGTCCCGGCTCCCGGGGGAGGTGGTGTCCTTCCTGACACGGAGCTCGGTGCTGGAGCACCTGTCCGGGCCGCTGTGCGACGCCGTGCTTGGCAGGGCCGGATCGGCGGATGTGCTGGAATCGCTGGAACGCTCGAACCTGCTGCTGTTCCCGCTCGACCGGCGGCGGCAGTGGTACCGGTACCACCATCTCTTCAGGGAACTGCTGCGCGCCAAGCTCGAACGCGGCGCGCCCGATGTGGCCCGCGAGCTCATCCTCCGGGCAGCCGCCTGGTGCGAGGACAATGGCTTCGCCGAGGCGGCGATCGAGTACGCCATGGATGCTGGCGACACCGATCGTGTCGCGCGGCTGGTGGTGGACACGGCCTTCCCCATGTACCGAAGCGGTCGGCTCGCCACCCTTCAGCGATGGTTCGACTGGTTGGACCAGAACGGACAGATCGGGCAATATCCGGCGCTCGCTGTGCTCGGGGCCTGGTACTACCTGATGGTCGGCCATCTGGCCGCTTCCGAGCGCTGGGCGGATGCCGCCCAACGCGGATCGCTGGAGGGGACGCTGCCCGATGGGAGCACGTCGATCGAAGGATGGCTGGCGCTGCGGAGGGCCCTGCTGTGCCCGGAAGGGATGGAGGAGACGCGCAGGGACGCGGAGACGGCCAAGAGGCTGCTGCCCCTCGACAGCCTGCTGCGGGCGCCGGCGCTGCTGGTGCTGGGGATGGCCTACCTGGGCGCCGGCGCGCCTGAGCGGGCGGATGCCATCTTCGCGGACACCGTCGAGGTGGCCGAGGACGCCGGGGCGATGGTTGCCGCCGTCGACGCGCTCGCCGAGCGTGCCGTCCTGGCGATGCGCCGGGAGGACTGGCACCAGGCCGGGGCACTGGTCGAGCGGGCGCGCGCCGTCATCGGTGAGGCTCGGCTGGACGACTACGTGACGACCATCCTGGTGTGGGCGGTGGCGGCCCGTGTGGCGATCCACCGCGCGGAGGTCCCGCCCGCACGCGAGCACCTGGCCCGGGCCCAGCGGCTCCGGCCCCAGATGACGCATGCCGTGCCGTTCTACGCGGTGCAGACCCGGCTGGAGCTCGTCCGCGCCTACATCGCCCTCACCGACGTGGCCGGCGCCAGGAGCGTGCTCCGGGAGGTCGACGACCTGCTCCGGCGGCAGCCCGACCTCGGCATCCTCGGCGGCGAGGCCGAGGAGCTGCGATCGCGGCTGGAGACCATGCGCGCCGACGTGATCGGGGCGTCGTCGCTCACCACCGCGGAGCTGCGGCTCCTCCCGATGCTGGCCACGCACTACTCGTTCCGCGAGATCGCCGAGCGCCTGCACCTGTCGCCACACACCGTCAAGACCCAGGCGATCGCGATCTACCGCAAGCTCGGTGTGTCGTCACGCAGCCAGGCGATCCAGCACGCTCAGGACCTTGGCTTGCTGGTCAAATAGGACGGTCCAGCCACCCTCGGACTTTCATGCTGTCGGGATGATGCCCTTGGCGAGCCAGGGCGATGTGATTGCGGCGACGCGAGCGATCCGGAGGCTTGCGTCACCGGAACGGTTCGGACCAAGGGAAAGGGAGATGGTGGCCGGGCTCGGGGAGAGGCTGCGTCGTCTTGGGATCCAGGACGAGGCCGTGATCGAGTCGCTGTTCGCCACTCGCCTCGACAATCTCGAGGCATCAGGGCTCGACCCCAAGACCCACGCCCTTGTCCGCCTCGGGGCGCTGCTGGCGATCGGCGCGGCTCCGGTCTCGTTCCATTCCAGCGTGGAGGCGGCCCTTGCCGCGGGCGCGACCGACGATGAGATCGTGGGGACCCTCGTGGCGGTGGCCCCGGTCATCGGCCTGGCGCGCGTCGTCTCCGCGACACCCGAGGTCGCCCTCCCAATGGGCTACGACATCGACGCGGCGCTGGAGGCCGTCGACCCGGAGCGGCGCTGAGGACCCGACACCCGCACATGGCGCACGGGATCAGCGCCGAGAGGGCTCCCTGGCCGCCGCCGGGGTGGGGGGCGGCACGGCCGCCGGCGTGGGCGTCGGGGCGGGCCCGGGGGCCGGGGCCGGTGCGAGCCGTGTCGAGGCCACGTAGGCGACCACGACGGCCACGATCACCAGCGGCATCATGGCCAGGCCGTTCGAGAACAGCAGCAGGGTGGCCAGCAGGACGGAAGTCAAGGGCAACTTGAGCATGACCACGCACATCGCCCCGATTCCCATGCCGACGCCGGGCGCCAGCGACAGTCCGGGGAGATGTGACATCGCCATCCCGCCGGCGGCTCCGATGAACATCGCGGGGAAGACCGGCCCTCCCCGAAAGCTGCTCAGCGACGCGCTGTAGGCCAGGCCCTTGCAGGCGACCAGCAGAAGCAGCGCCCCGGCCGAGTAGCCCGCGCTGTGCGCCAGCAGCGGGCCCATCTGGGACTGCCCGGAGAACAGCACGTCTGAGGAGTTCTTCCCGGTCGCTTCGGCGTAGGCGATGGCGAGTCCCGCGACGACCAGCCCCACGAGCGGTGTGATGACCAGGAGCCGGCGTTCGACGTGGGGCCGGAGCAACAGGGCGAGCCGGCGAATTCCGGTGCCGAGGAACGCCGCGATCATGCCGATGGCGAGCGCCCAGCCGAATTCCGCGACATCGGGCCGCCCGAACTGCGGAAGAGCCGGCAGCACCAGCGACGTGGTCCCCAGGCCGGTCCAGGCGTCCAGCCCGATGAAGATCAGCGATCCGATTCCGGCGGCGAGCAGGCCTGGGACCAGGACCAGCGCCATGGTCGGCCCTCCGAGCCCTGACGCCTCCATCAGCAGGAATGCGCCCAGAAGGGGCGATCCCAGCAAGGTACTGACAGCGGCGAAGCTCCCCGCCGACGCCACGACCGCGCCAGTCCGCTGAGGTATGTCCCGTTTGGCTAGGCGCACGGCGTAGACGGCGATCCCGCCGCCGAGGGCGATGAGCGGTGCCTCGGGGCCGAGCACCACGCCCAGGCCGATGGTCGCGAGCGCCGCCAGCGCGATGCCGGGAAGCTCGATGGCGGAGGGCGCCCCCCGCGGCTTGAATCCCTCGGCGGGCGACTCGCCGCCCTTCCCCGGCAGGTAGTGAATGGTCAGCCCGACCAGCACGCCCGCTACGGCCAGTGGCAGCAGCGGCCACCACGCTGGCGCCCGGTCGAAGCCGATCCCCTCCGGAAGGTCGGTGAAGACCCAGCCCTGCAGGTCGTGGGCCAGCTGGAGGTAGCCGTACGAGACGGCGGAGATCGGCACGCCGATGAGCGCGGCGAAGGCCAGGAGTTGCAGATAGCTGCGGCTCCGTAGCGGCGCGAGCGGGTCGGAGGTCGTCGTCGGGATACTCCCTTCCGAGGAAGCTTCGGCGAATCGTCCGGTCGTGTGCCACGTCGCGCCATCGCGCGGAGGGGATGAAATCCCGCCAGGGGTAATGCCGAGATCTTCGGGCGCCGAGTGAATTGGGTATGAATGTATGAATGACCGCGCCAGAGCGGACGGTTCGTCCCTCGAGGGAAGAAGAATGGGTGACACCGCGGCTCGGACAAAGGACAGCGAACGCGAGGCTCGGGCTTTCCGCCGCCTGCTGCGCCCGTTCCGCTCGACCGGCGGCTATGGGCTGGTCCTTGTGATGATCGTTGCGACCTACGTGCTGGCGGTGACGCTGTCAGGGCGCTGGGCCGCGACGATCCTGCTCTTCACCCAGATGGCCACGGTCTGGGTGGCGTTGCGCATCACCGTGACGCGGCGAGGTCTCCGGCTCGCCGCCAACGGGCTCTTTGTCCTGACGACGATCGCCGCCGTGGCGAACCTGTTCGCCCCCAAGAGCTCCAGTTTCGTGGCATTCGCGTTCCTGGCCGCCGCCTTCCTGTACTTCGTGGCTCCGTTCTCGATCGTGCGGCACATCGGCTACCGTCAAACGGTGGACCGGGAGACGATGCTCGGGGCCCTGTCCGCCTACCTGTTCATCGGGATGGCCTTCGCGTTCGCCTACCGTGTCATTGGCGCGGCCCAGGCTCCACCGTTCTTCGGCACCCGCGGTGACGGCACGGTGAGTCAGGACCTGTTCTTCAGCTTCGTCACGCTGACCACGACCGGTTACGGCAACCTCGTCCCGGCCGACAATCCGGGTCAGAGCCTGGCCGTGCTCGAGGCGCTCACGGGCCAGTTGTTCCTGGTGACCGCGGTCGCCAAGATCGTGAGCGCCTGGCGGCCACGAGCCTGGCAGGCGCCGGATCCGGGCTCTGCGAGGAAGCCCGACGGCTCTAACCCGGAAGGTCGATGACCGCGATGGCGCTGGTGGTTGCGACCGCCGCGCGAGCCCCATCGGGGTGCACAGCCACGGTCGGCGTCGGCTCGGGGCTGTAGCTGCCATCCTTGCCGCCGGTCGCCAGCTCAGGCCACTGGGCCAGCACGGTTGCGGTCGCCGGGTCGATGAGCCTGGGGTGGCCGTATGTGCCCAGTGCCCGACCCCGGCACCCCAGCAGTGTCCCGACGCGGAAGTCGATGCGGCGCCGCTCCGTCCATGCCTGCCCGGTGAGCGACCACACGCCCAGCTCCCCCGGCGCCAGCAGGCTGGGATCGTCACCGTCGAAGGGCTCCTCGTCGGGGTGGCCGCTGACCAGCAGCCGGTCGGAGTCCAGCCAGCACGCGGCCTCCACCCCGGCGTCGATCCGCCCCCACAGCGCGCCGTGCTGGTCGAGCACGGTCGGGTCGTCCAGCGCGGCGACCAGGTCGTAGACCTCCACGGTCCCCACCGGATGCCACAGCCAGCCAGCCGACAGCAGGTGGCGGCCGTCCGGGCTGACCGCCAGGCGCGAGTGGAACACGTCGACGGCGTGGCGCTCACCCGTGGTCAGCCGCTGCCCGGTCTCCAGCTCCTCGAGCTCGAGCACGTTGTAGTCGTCGGGGCAGTGGACCAGGATCTCGCGCCCGTCCGGCAGCCGGCCCAGCGCGGCTGGATAGTCGTAGGCGCTTGCGTGGTAGAAGCTGCGGTCGATCTCGCGCAGGATCTTGCCGTGCTCCAGGACCAGCCCTTTGGTGCCGCGCTCGGCATACAGCACCTGGAAGCGGCGCGATGGGGACACCAGGGCACGGTCGAACGGGAAGGCGTAGTTGACCCGGCCGTGCTCCTCACTGCCGTCGGCGCGCCAGCGGCGCCATCCCGCCGCGACGTCGACGAGATCGTCACCCTCCCAGACAAGCGACCGGACCGGCTTCGACACCGGAAACGACCTGATCATGCGGTTGACCCTAGCATGCGCGGACCGTCGGCGATCCGGCGTGGTGGGCTCCTGGTTCCACCGTCGCCGGCCCGCTGAGCCGGGCTGACCAACGGCTTCTGAGCCATGGCGCGTCCGAATCCGACCCACTCCGCGCCATCGTGAGCGCCTGACATTTCAGTTCCGCTCCGCCCGGGATGGCCGTCGGGATTGCCCAGGTACGCTGTCGCATGCCCGGGCTGTGAATTCGCCCTCGAACTGGCGCCGAAATTAATTCAGGGTTCCCGTTTCTGCCCCTCCAGCCGGGTTACCCGGTTGGGAACCGCGCGGCGTGGCGCGGCGTGGATGGATCGCAGGACCGAAGAGACTGTCGCTCGTGTCCCATTTATTCACCCGAGCGGGGTACATCCCATAGCTCATTACCGTAAGGAGGTCGTAAATGGCAGACGACGCAAGGAGCGGCGCCGGCGAGTCGGGTCAGAGCACCAGGGAGGACGGCGGCTCCGCGATGCGCGACCAGGGCCGGTCGGTCGCCGGTGCGGCTCAGGGCGCCGCAGGAACGGCTCAGGGCGCCGCCGGTGCGGCTCAGGGCGCCGCCGGTGCGGCCCAGGACGTCGCCGGTCAGGCGAAGGGGGGAGTCGAGCAGGCCGCCCAGGTGCCGTCGATGGACTTCAAGGCGGTGCTGCGCGATGTGCAGCGAACGGTGACGGAGGAGGTCAAGGCGGGGATCGCCCAGGTCACCGCCGACACGGTCGCGCCAGCCGCGCGACAGGCGGCGACCTCCGCGCTGTCCTACGCGGCCACCAAGGCGCCGGGGCTGGTGGAGACCGCCGTCAAGACCACCATCGTCCCCAAGCTGAAGGAGGCCGGCGGGGCCAAGGCGGTGGCCGGCGCCGTGCTCTCCAAGTTCCCAGGAATGATCACCAAGTTGCCAGGAGGGCTCCCGAAGATCCCTCTGGTCGGCCGACTCGGGTCGATGCTGGGCGGCGGCGGCGGCGGAGGCGGCGGCGGCGGTGGTGGAGGCGGCGACCTGACAGGCACCGGCCGTGGGCGCCGGCTCCCGCTGCAGGGCGCGATCGACGTCTCTGTCCCGATCGAGGTCGCCTACGACCAGTGGACCCAGTTCGAGGAGTACCCGAAGTTCATGTTCCGCGTCGAGCGGATCGAGCAGAAGGACGACACCCACCTGATCTGGCAGGAGAAGATCTGGGGCGTACGCCGACAGTGGGAAGCCGAGATCGTCGAGCAGCGGCCCAACGAGCGCATCGAATGGCGCAGCACGAGCGGTCCGCGGAACGTCGGCGTGGTCAACTTCCATCAGTTGCACGACCCTCGCCTCACCCGCGTGCAGGTCAACCTCGACTTCCAGCCCACCGGGGTGATCGAGAAGACGGGAAGAGGCTTTCGTGCCGCCATGCGCGCGCTGGACACCGACCTCAAGCGCTTCAAGGCATTCGTGGAGATGAAGGACGAGGCGACCGGCGCATGGCGAGGTCGCATCGAGGAGAGCGAGGTCCGGCCCGAGGAGGGCGAGCAGGCCCAGCCCGAGGATGGCGAGCAGCCGGCCGAGGCGGAGGCTCAGCCCGAGGACGGCGAGCAGCCGCAGGCGGAGGGCGAGCAGCCCGAGGAGCGCGAGCAGCCGGCCGAGGCGGAGGCCCAGCCCGAGGACGGCGAGCAGCCCGAGCAGCCGCAGCCACGAGCCGCCACCGGATCGAGCACGTCGGGTAACCCGGACGGCTCCTCGTCCCCGGCACCTCCGAATGCGGAGACCGAAGAGGCGGGCGGCGCTGAGCCGGTCGTACGGCAGCGGCAGCGACGAAAGGAGTGAGCACTATCGCGGTCGCGCAGCGGAGTCCGTACCTGGAACGGCCGTCGTCGGGAACGCTCGTCGACGTCGTCGACCTGATCCTCGACAAGGGGCTCGTCATCGACGTGTTCGTGCGCGTCTCTGTCCTCGGGATCGAGCTGCTGACGATCGACGCGCGCATCGTGATCGCCAGCGTCGACACCTATCTCCGATTCGCCGAGGCGGTCGACCGGCTGGACCTCAGCCGGACGAAGAGCCAGACCCTGCCGGAGGTGCTCGAAGGCGCGGAACGCGCCGGCGCAAAGAGCAAGGTGAAGGGCGCGCTGGACGCGGTCGGTGAGAAAGTCTCCGAGGTCACCGGCTCCGACCGCCAGCACGAGCAGGAGCCCCGCGGCCAGGGACAGCCGGAGGGCTCTTGATGGCGGAGTTCGCGGTCCCGCCCCCGCCCGCCGGGGCATGCTACGTGTACGGGGTCGTCCTCTCGCGGGCGGAGCTGCCGGCCGGCGCCCGCGGTGTCGGCGACCCCGGTGGCGAGGTGTCACTGCGACGCCACGCCGAGGTCGCCGCGGTGGTGAGCGGCCTGCCGGCGGGCGGCGCCCTCGGCACCCGCCGGGACCTGCTCCGGCACAGTGCGATCCTCGACGGGATCGCCCGCTCGGCGCCGGTGCTGCCGATGCGGTTCGGTGCGGTGCTGCCCGATGCCGAGGCGGTGGTCGACGAGCTGCTGGGGCCGAATCACGCGCGGTTCGCCGAGGCTCTGGCCGCGCTCGAAGGACAGGCGCAGTTCACCGTGAAGGCTCGCTACGTCGAGTCCGTGGTGCTCCGCGAGGTGCTCGTGGAGGAGCCGGACATCGCGGGGCTGCGGGACGCGCTGCGCGATCGATCGGCCGGCGCCGGGTACGAGGAGCGCATCCGGCTCGGCGAGCTGGTCGCCCAGGCGGTGGCGCGCAGGCGCGACGCTGACGCGGCGGCGCTGGTCGACGAGCTGGCGCCCTACGCGCGATTGGTCACGTGGGCGCCGTCGAGGGTCGAGGACGGCGTCGTCGACGCGGCGCTCCTGGTCGACCGTGCCGTGTGGTCCGCCCTGGAGCGGGCCGTGGAGGGGATCGCCCAGCACCGCGCCGGACGGCTGCGCCTGCGGCTGCTCGGCCCGCTGGCTCCATACGACTTCAGCAGTGAGCTGATGATGGAGGGAGGCTAGCCATGGGATTCATCGGTGGGCTGCTCATGCTGCCCCTGGCCCCGGTTCGCGGGGTCGAGTGGCTGGCTGAGCGGGTGAGCGAGATGGCCGAACAGGAGATGGCCGACCCGGCCGTGATTCGCGGGCAGCTCGCGGAGATCGAGGAAGCGCTCCAGGCGGGCGCCCTCTCGGACGAGGAGGCCGAGGAGCTGGAGGCGCCGCTGCTGCGCCTGCTGCTCGATCGGGACGGCGGCCTCGCCCCGATGGGGGAGGTGACCGGTGGCCGGCGGTAACGGCGAGGCTCGAACCGGCCAGGCGACCGGGCAGCCGTCCCAGGCGACCGGGCAGCCGTCCCAGGCGACCGCGCAGGCGTCCCGCATTGCGGGTGTGGAGGCTGGCAGGCGAGCTGTCCGTCGCGTCTACGAGCTGACCGGGCGTGAGCCGGAGACCGTGACCTCGCTGGAGCCTACCGATCACGGCTGGAACGTCGGAGTCGAGGTCGTCGAGCTGGAGCGGGTCCCGAACTCGACCGACGTGCTCGCGATCTACCAGGTTGAGCTCGACGAGCGAGGAAGGATGGTGTCGTACCGGCGCACGCAGCGCCACTATCGCGGTCGGGCTGACCAGGACCGAGGCTAGCCCGGCCGACCAGGAGGCAAGTAGCCGGCCGCCGCGGCGATGGTATGTGGGGGAATCGACGGTGACGGAAGCGACGACCGGCGGCTGGAGCGGCGCTCGTGCCCCGCTACGGAGCGATGCGGGGAGTCTGGCGCGCCCGGCGCCGGCGAGCCTCGTCGACGTCCTCGAGCGCGTGCTCGACAAGGGCATCGTCATCGCGGGGGACATCCGCGTGAACCTGGTCGACATCGAGCTGCTCACCATCAAGGTGCGGCTGCTGATCGCCTCCGTGGACCGCGCCCGGGAGATGGGCATCAACTGGTGGGAGCACGACCCGAGCCTGACCGCTCGCGACGACCTCGCCGAGGAGAACCGCCGGCTGCGCTCGCGGATCGCTGAACTGGAGTCGCCGAGCCCGGAGGCGGCGCGTGCGCAGCCCCGGAGCGAAGGCGGAGGAGATGGCTGACGCACGGGCGGGCACGTACGTGTACGCGATCACGCGTCGCCTGGAGCCGGAGCGGGTGCGCGGCATGCATGGCATCGCCGGGGAGCCGGTGCGGATCGTCGAGTACGCCGGGCTGAGCGCGATCGTCGGCTCCGTCGACCCGCGGCGGTTCGAGAACGAGCCGTCGCGGCACGACCTGGATGACCTGCGCTCGCTCGAGGCGGTGCTGCGCCAGCACCACCAGGTGGTCCAGGTCGTGGCCGGGGCGGCGGCCGTAGTGCCGCTGCGAATGGGGACCGTCTACCGCGGTGACCAGCGCGTCCGGGAGCTGCTCGAGGACCGGCGCGACGACTTCGAAGCCGCGCTCTCCCGTGTGACCGGCAGGACGGAGTGGGGAGTGAAGTTGCAGGTCGACCCCAGGATCTTCGCCGCCGGCACGGCCGCCGGCGAGTCGCCCTCCGCCGCCCGGCCCGCCGGCCCGGGCACGCGGTACCTGCGGCGGCGACGCGCGGAGGAGGAGTCGCGGCAGCGGGTCTGGGACCGGGCCGCCGCGTTGGCCGACAGGGTGCACGCCGAGGTGAGCGGCGTGGCGGTGGCCAGCCGGCGGCACACCCCACAGGACCCGCGCCTGTCCGGCCACCAGGGCTGGATGCTGCTCAACGGCGCGTACCTGGTCGATGACGGCCGGTACGACGATCTCGCCGCCGTGGTGCGCCGCTTCCACGATCCCGACCGCGGTCTGCGGCTGGAGCTGACCGGACCCTGGGCGCCCTGGTCGTTCGCGGAGGGCGGGGGATCGTGACCGGCGCCGTGCGGGCCTGGGGGCCCGCCGCGGCGACCCCGGAGACGCAGCGGGTCGCGCTCGTCGATCTCCTGGATCGGCTGCTCGCCAAGGGCGTCGTCGTGGCGGGCGAGGTGACCCTCTCGATCGCGGACGTCGACCTGGTGCACGTCTCGCTGCGCGCCCTGATCACGTCCGTGCGTGTCCAGGCCTCATCCGCGGCGCCGGAGGAAGCATCGACATGACCGGACCGGGCCAGCCCAGCGACCCGTTCGGCGAGGTGGACCTGGCCGGCGCGCTGCGCCGGCTCGGCCGCGTTTCTCCTCGGCGCATCGACCTCGACGCCGACCGGGACTCGGTGGAGCGTGGCCTCGTGCAGCTCGTGCTCACTGTGGTGGAGCTGCTGCGACAGCTCATGGAGCGGCAGGCTCTGCGCCGCGTCGACCAGGGTGGGCTGAGCGACGAGCAGGTGGAGCGGCTCGGCGGTACGCTGCTGCTGTTGAGCGAGCGGATGGACGATCTCAAGGCGCATTTCGAGCTGGGCGACGAGGACCTGAACCTCGACCTCGGCCCGCTCGGACCCCTGCTCCCGCCGCCGGAGTGATCTCGGGGAGCGACCGCGCCCCCGGCGGCGGGTGTGCGGGCTGGCTTGGCCTTCTGGTACTCGTGGTAGCCGCGCCGCTGCGACCGCCGTGGTGTGCCAGCGCCGGACGATCGCGCCGGGCGCCGCGGTGCCCCCAGACCCGGAACGCCTGAAGAACCAACGATGAAGAACTGAGGACATGACTGAGACCCATTCAGAGGAGCACGAGCAGCAGCCCAAGCAATCGAACCGCATCAACGCGATCGCGATCATCGCCGGAGCGCTCGCCTCCCTGTCGGCGGCCGTGGTGGCGTCCTTCTTCGGCGTCGCCGGCACGCTCATCGGCACGGCCGTGGTGAGCGTCGTCAGCTCGCTGGCGGCCGCCGTCTACGCGGGCCTGCTCGGCCGCACCCACGGACTGGTCCAGCGCGGCACGAGCACGGTCCTGCAGGTGCTGCCCGACCGGGTGGCGAGCCACCATGGCCCTGCCTCCGACGGCGCCCCGGGTCGCCAGGAGCCGTCGAAGGAGCCCGAGGCGCCTGGGGACCGGGCGCCGTCCGGCGCCCGCTGGGCCGGCGGCGCCAGAGCGGGGCTGCCGCCGCGCCGCTGGCTGGTGATCGGCGGGTTGGCGGTGCTGATCTTCGCCATCGCGATTGGCGCCCTGAGCGGCATCGAGGCGGCGATCAAGGAGCCGATCGCCAGCGCGATCGGCGTCCGCGACCGGGGCCAGGCGCGCACCTCGGTCGGGGTGGCGGTCGACCGGGCCAGCGGCTCCGAGACGGCGGGGACCAGCCCATCGTCGCCGTCTTCCAGCACGCCGCCGCAAGCCCCTCCGCCCAGCAGCCAGCCGGGTCAGGCGCCGCCGACGATCGAGCCGGGACCGTCGACCACGGGGAGCACGCAGCCGCCCTCGACGACCGCGCCGCCCACCACGACACCAGCGCAGCCGTCGACGCCCCCGGCGAGCGGGGGGTCGTCGGGCAGTCACTGAGCCACCGTGTTGGCGGCTCATGTCAGACTGGTCACCAATTCCAACTTTGTCGGTGGGAGTGGTGAGATTGCACTTCGATCCGGCGGTCGCCGGAGCCGGCCTGCTGGTGGGGTTCACAGTCGGGTTGACCGGCATGGGCGGTGGCGCGCTGATGACCCCGATCCTGGTGCTGCTGTTCAAGGTCGAGCCGCTGGCGGCGGTCTCCAGCGACCTGGTGGCCTCCGTGATCATGAAACCGGTCGGCGGGGGCGTGCACCTGCGCCGCGGCACGGTGAACTTCGCGCTGGTCAAGTGGTTGCTGGTGGGCTCGGTGCCGGGGGCGTTCGTCGGCGTGCTGCTGCTCAGGCGCCTGGGGGAGGGAGCGGTCATCCAGGCGAGGGTCAAGGAGGCGCTCGGTGTCGCCCTGGTGGTGGCCGCCCTCTCGATCGCCGCCAAGGCGCTGCTGCAACTGCGCGCCGCCCGCCGCGAGCTCGAACGGGCCGAGGAGCCGGCGGCGGGCGGGAGCGAGGTCCGGGCGCGTCCACTGGCGACGGTGCTGGTCGGCGTCGCCGGCGGGCTGGTGGTCGGCATGACCTCGGTGGGCTCCGGCTCCCTGATGATCGTGATGCTGATGCTGCTGTACCCGACGCTGAGCTCGTCCGAGCTGGTCGGGACCGACCTGGTGCAGGCGGTCCCGCTGGTCGGCTCGGCCGCGGTCGGGCACCTGCTGTTCGGCGACTTCAAGCTCGACCTGACCGCCTCGCTGCTGGTGGGATGCCTGCCAGGGGTCTACCTCGGGGCCAGGGTCTCGTCGCGGGCCAGGGACGCGGTCGTGCGCCCGGCGCTGGCGGTCATCCTGCTGGTCTCCGGGCTCAAGCTGCTCGACCTCGGCACGCCGCGGCTCGCGCTGGTGATGATCGTCGTGGTCGTTCTCGCGCTGGCGCTGTGGCGCGTGCTGGTCCGTCTCGGCATGGTCCGGCCGAAGCTGATGGCGCGGGAGCCCAGCCGGTAGCCAGCGCGTATACTGGCCCCCGCCTGGCAATGCTCGTTCAAGGCAGCCCGCGTGGCCATACCGAGGCCCGCGGGCCGTACACTTTCCTACAGGCAAGCTCGGTCATCCCAATCCCGTCCGGAGGCAACCCGTGCGTAGCACCGTTGAGCCCGTCGAGCCGACCAAGGTCAAGATCAACGTCGTGGTTGACCCAGACGAGCTTGGCCCGGCGATCGAGCGGACCGCTCGCCGTCTCGGCCGCGAGGTCCGGGTGCCCGGCTTCCGCAAGGGCAAGGTGCCCCGCCGGGTCCTGGAGGCCCGCATCGGCCGTGAGACGCTGATCGCCGAGGCGATCGAGCACGAGGCGGTCCCGGAGTTCTACGCCAAGGCGGTGGAGGAGCACGGGGTCGAGCCGCTGTCGCGCGCCAAGGTCGAGCCGCCGGACTACCAGGACGGTCAGCCGCTGGAGTTCTCCGCGACGGTCGAGGTCAAGCCGGAGATCGACCTGCCGGACTACCACGGCGTCGAGGTCGAGCGCCCGGAGCTGGAGGTGACCGACGAGCATCTCGACACCCAGCTCGACCAGCTCCGCGAGCGCTTCGCGCAGCTGGAGGTCATTGGGCGGCCGCTCGCCAAGGGCGACTACTCGCAGATCGACTTGCGCGCCACCAGGCACAGCGACGAGATCCCCGAGCTGACCCGCACGGACTTCCTCTACGAGGTGGGCTCCGGAACGGTCGTGCCAGAGCTTGACGCCCAGCTCGAAGGCGCGCGCAAGGGCGACATCCTCAAGTTCAACGCCACCCTGCCGGAGTCGGCGGGCGAGCAGCTCAGCGGCCAGGAGGTCACCTTCACCGTGCTGGTGAAGGAGGCCAAGGCCAAGATCCTGCCCAAGCTCGACGACGACTTCGCCCAGGAGGCCAGCGAGTTCGACACCCTGGAGGAGCTGCGGTCCCACCTGCGCGAGCGCCTGGTCGAGGGCGCCGAGGCGCAGAACCGCTCCGAGATCGAGACCCGGGTGCTCGGCAGGTACCTGGATGAGATCGACGTGCCGCTGCCCGAGTCGATGGTCAACGACGAGCTCCAGTACCGGGCCAGCCGCCTCGTGCAGCAGCTCAACCTCATGGGCATCGGGCTGGACCAGTACCTTCAGGGCGTCGAGACGACCCAGGAGCAGCTCGAGGCCGATCTTCGCGCCCAGGCCGAGCGGGCGGTGAAGGCGCAACTGGTGCTGGAGGCGGTCGCCGCCGCCGAGGGCATGGAGGCCAGCGACGAGGAGGTCGAAGCCGAGATCCAGCGGCAGGCTGAGCGGCTCGGACGGGATCCCGAGGACGTCCGAAAGGCTCTCGGTCAGGGCCGGGCAGGGGTCATCCGCGGTGATATCCTGCGATCGAAGGCCCTCGCGTACCTCGTCGAGCACGCGGACGTCCGTAGACTGGCAAGCGAGGGGGAGGCCGCCAGCGAGACGGCCGATGGCGACCAGGACGCATCAAAGGAGTAACGCGCAATGCGGCCGATCTCGAACTATTTGGTCCCAATGGTGGTCGAGCAGACCAGCCGGGGTGAGCGTTCCTTCGACATCTACTCGCGGTTGCTCAGCGAGCGGATCATCTTCCTTGGGACGCCCATCGACGACAGCGTCGCCAATCTCGTCATGGCGCAGATGATCCACCTCGAGGGCGAGGACCCGGACAAGGACATCCAGCTCTACATCAACTCGCCGGGCGGCTCGGTCACCTCGCTGCTGGCGATCTACGACACGATGCAGTACATCAAGCCGGACGTGGTCACCCTCTGCATGGGCCAGGCCGCCTCGGCGGCGGCAGTGCTGCTGGCGGCGGGCGCCAAGGGCAAGCGCTTCGGGCTCCCGCACTCCCGCGTGCTGATTCACCAGCCCAGCGGCGGTGCCGAGGGCCAGAGCGTCGACATCGAGATCCAGGCACGGGAGATCCTGCGCATGCGCAGCATGCTCGACGAGATCCTGGCGGCCCACACCGGCCAGCCCGTCGAGAAGGTCTCCAGCGACACCGATCGAGATTTCATCATGACCGCCGAGCAGGCCAAGGCGTACGGTCTGATCGACGAGATCATCGCCACTCGCCGGGTGGCCGAGGAGCTGGTGGCGGCCTCCTCCAACGGAAGCCGCTAGATTCTGCAAGTGATGCTGGAAACCTGTCCTATCGGACGCGTACCCTCCAGCAGGCGAGGTCCAGCGGGGCGAGGCGCCAGAGCCGCACGAGAGGACTCGGACAGATGGCCAAGTTTGGAGACGGTGGCGACCTGTTGAAGTGCTCGTTCTGCGGCAAGTCGCAGAAGCAGGTCAAGAAGCTGATCGCCGGCCCAGGGGTCTACATCTGCGACGAGTGCATCGACCTGTGCAACGAGATAATCGAAGAGGAGCTGTCCGAGACCTCGGAGCTCAAGTTCGACGAGCTGCCCAAGCCGACCGAGATCTTCCAGTTCCTGAACGACTACGTGATCGGGCAGGAGGACGCCAAGAAGGTCCTCTCGGTCGCGGTCTACAACCACTACAAGCGGATCCAGGTCGGCGCCACCGCCGCCAGCGACGTCGAGCTGCAGAAGTCCAACATCATCCTGCTGGGGCCGACGGGCTGCGGGAAGACGCTGCTGGCGCAGACCCTGGCCAAGATGCTCAACGTGCCGTTCGCGATCGCCGACGCCACCGCCCTGACCGAGGCCGGCTACGTGGGCGAGGACGTCGAGAACATCCTGCTGAAGCTGATCCAGGCCGCCGACTACGACGTCAAGAAGGCCGAGACCGGCATCATCTACATCGACGAGATCGACAAGATCGCCCGCAAGTCCGAGAACCCCTCGATCACCCGTGACGTCTCGGGCGAGGGCGTGCAGCAGGCGCTGCTGAAGATCCTGGAGGGCACCACCGCCAGCGTCCCGCCCCAGGGCGGCCGCAAGCACCCCCACCAGGAGTTCATCCAGATCGACACCACCAACGTGCTGTTCATCTGCGGCGGCGCCTTCGCGGGGCTCGAGAAGATCATCGAGTCGAGGATCGGCCGCAAGGGCATCGGCTTCGGCGCCGACCTGCGGCGCATCGGCGACAAGGACATCGGCGAGATCCTCTCCCACGTGCTGCCCGAGGACCTGCTGAAGTACGGCCTGATCCCCGAGTTCGTCGGCCTCCTGCTGGTGATCTGCTCGGTCTACTCGCTCAACAAGGAGGCGCTGCGGCGCATCCTGGTGGAGCCCAAGAACGCCCTGGCCAAGCAGTACCAGCGGCTGTTCGAGTTCGACGGGATCGAGCTGGAGTTCTCCGACGACGCCATGGACGCCATCGCCGACCAGGCGATCCTGCGGGGCACGGGCGCTCGTGGCCTGAAGGCGATCCTGGAGGAGGTGCTGCTCGAGATGCAATACGAGCTGCCCTCCAGATCCGACGTGCGGCGCTGCGTGATCACCGCCGACGTCGTCTCCAAGGGCGTGAACCCCACGCTCGTGCCGCGCGACCGGGAGGCCCCGATCCGCGACCGCCAGCGCCGCGAGCGCTCCGCGTAGGCTTCGCGTAGCTGGAGCGCCGGTCCCGCGTCACGGCTCCGTAAACGGCGCGCCATAACGCCCCTCGGAACCCGGGCCTGAAGCTGGCGGCCTCCGCAGCCGACACAACAACTGTTGGGCAGGCATGCTATCGTGCTGCTCGAACTGGTGTTCGATTGATGGGAGGCAGGATGCCCCAGGTCAAGTCCTATGCCGTCGGCACCCCGTGCTGGGTCGACCTCACCACCAGCGACCCCGAGGGCGCGCGCGGATTCTACAGCGGCCTGTTCGGCTGGGAGCTCGAGATCGGCCCTCCCGAGGCCATGAATTACACGCAGGCCCGCATCGGTGGCCTGCCGGTCGCCGGCCTCGGCGGCGAGCCCAAGCCGGACGAGCTTCCCGTCGCCTGGACCACCTACTTCGCCTCCGACGACGTCGACGGGACGGTCAAGCGCATCACCGACAGCGGCGGGACCGTCAACATGGCCCCGATGGACGTGATGGACCAGGGGCGCATGGCCATCGCGGCCGACCCCCACGGCGCCGTGTTCGGCCTCTGGCAGGCCGGCGCGCACTTCGGCTCCGCCCTGGTCAACGAGCCCGGCACGATCTGCTGGAACGAGCTGATGACACCCGACCTGGGCGGGACGCGCCGCTTCTACTCGGCGATATTCGGCTACCACTGGGAGGATGTGGACACCGGCCCCGACGGCCCGGGGTACGCGACCTTCGCGGTCGACGGGCGCCAGGTGGGCGGGGCCATGCAGCTGGACCCGCGGCAGGCTGGTGGGACCCCGCCGTCGTGGATGGCGGACTTCGCCGTGGCGGACGCCGACGCGGCCGTCGAGGCGACCCGGAAGCTCGGCGGCAAGGTGGACGTGCCCGCGACCGATTCGTCCTACGGCCGCTTCGCGATCCTGCGCGACCCGCAGGGCGGCACCTTCGCCGTCATCCGCCTGGCCGAAGATTCCTCCTGAGCCGCGGCGCGACCAGTCCGACGCCCCGAGGCCGGCCCGCGCGGCGGCGTCGTGGGGTGGCCCGCGCCCTCACGCGGAGGCGCGGGTTGAGTGAAACGGGCTGGTACCCGTAGGCTTGGTGCATTGAGAGCGACCTCGACGAGGGCGGTTGATGAGGTGAGCAGGTTCGCGGCGACGTTGGCGGCGCAGACAGCCGCTCTGCGAGTATCTGGCTGACGCGGGCCGGACCGCTGAAGTCCCTTTCCTCGTCCTGGCGAGCGGCGCTGCCCAGACCCAACAGGCTGTGGCCTCGCGCGCCGTCGGGAGCGGGCGACACCCAACCGATCGAGGAGCACACCGTTGACCGACGCCGCGGGGCGGCGCGAGCTGCCCAAGACCTACGATCCCCAGGCGGTCGAGGGGCCGACCTACCAGCGCTGGCTGGACATGGGCGCGTTCCGCGCCGACCCCGGCTCCAAGCGCCCGCATTTCAGCATCGCCCTGCCACCGCCGAACGTGACCGGCTCGCTGCACATCGGCCACGCCCTCGACCACACCTTCCAGGACTACCTGGCCAGGATGCACCGCATGCGGGGGGACGAGGTGCTGTGGCTGCCCGGCATGGACCACGCCGGCATCGCCACCCAGAACGTCGTCGAGCGCGAGCTGGCCAAGGAGGGCAAGACCCGCTTCGACCTCGGCCGTGAGGCGTTCGTCGAGCGGGTCTGGAGCTGGAAGGCCGAGTCCGGTGGCCGCATCCTCGGCCAGATGCAGCGCCTTGGCGACTCGGTGGACTGGTCCCGGGAGCGCTTCACCATGGACGAGGGCCTCTCCAGGGCCGTCCGCGAGGTGTTCGTCTCCCTCTACGAGCAGCGGCTGCTGTACCGGGGCAGGCGGATCATCAACTGGTGCCCGCGCT
>WNGB01001069.1_pt1 | contig 44694 bp, 32 predicted proteins | sample 5400681 | NCBI WGS metagenome assembly WNGB01 (sample SAMN13153367, study PRJNA577476) | soil metagenome | isolation source: 115 cm soil or saprolite under grassland replicate 2 | place: USA:California | collected 2016-06-15 | reverse complement strand
CGAGTACCTACAGGCACACAATGACGACCCGAAACCGTTCGTCTGGACCGCCACCGCCGAGTCCATCCTTGACAAGGTCCGGCGGGGACGAGTCACCCTCGAACAAGTGACAAACCAAAACTGAGACACTGCACTAGCCGCCGGAAGGCCGGAGCCGGACATTCACGCTCATCAGTTCAAGTCCCTGGTGGACCCCGCAGGCCCGGCCGGTGACCCGTTCGGGCAGAGCGCGCTCAGGTGACGGGATCGACGCCTGGGTGGCGACGAAGATGCCGGGGAGTACCTTATCGACGTCGTCCTCCCCCTGGACCAGTTCCGTTCGGCGGCGATAGCCGAGGTAGTTGCAGCCAGGTCAGTGAGCTGTAGAAGGCGACGAGGGCCAGCAGGCCCATGCCTTCTCCGCCGCTGCCTTTCCTTGAGTGGACGAATCGAATGTGCCCTGCGGGCTTGACCTTGACGCTGCGTCAACCCTCCATGCTGGCTGTCATGAGCATCCCGCCAACAACCGATCAGGTCCAGGGGCCTGCGATCCATGTGCAGGGCCTGGAGAAGTCGTACAAGGAGCTGCGTGTGCTGTGCGGCGTGGACTTCGAGGTGGCGCGGGGCAGCATCTTCGCCCTGCTCGGCTCGAACGGGGCGGGCAAGACCACGGTGGTGAAGATCCTGTCCACGCTGCTCAAGGCCGACGCTGGGACGGTCCGGGTCAACCGCTTTGATGTCGCGACGCAGGCCGCCGACGTACGCGGGTCCATCAGTCTCACCGGGCAGTTCGCCGCGGTCGACGAGATCCTCAGCGGGCGGGAGAACCTCGTCCTGGTCGCCAGGCTGAGGCGCCTCAAGGACCCGGGCGCGATCACGGATGACCTGCTGAGGCGCTTCGCGCTGACCGAGGCGGGCACCCGGAGGGTAGCGACGTACTCCGGTGGCATGCGCCGCCGCCTGGACATCGCGATGAGTCTGATCGGGAGTCCGCCGGTCATCTTCCTCGACGAGCCGACGGCCGGGCTGGACCCGCAGGCGCGCATCGAGGTGTGGCAGGCCGTCAAGGAGCTCGCCGAGGGCGGCACGACCGTGCTGCTCACCACTCAGTACCTGAACGAGGCCGAACAGCTCGCCGACCGGATCGCGATCCTCCACCAGGGTCGGATCATCGTCAACGGCACCCTGGCCGAGCTCAGACAGCTGCTGCCGCCCGCCAAGGTCGAATACGTCGAGAAGCAGCCCTCCCTCGAAGACGTCTTCTTCGCGGTCGTCGGCGACACCGGCGAAGACGACAAGGACGGCGGCGCCGATGCGGGCAGCCACGACCGCAAGACCACCTCGAACAAGCAGTAAGGAACACCAATGGCCACGCATCTCTTCGGCGACACCGCCGTGCTCACCGGACGGACCCTGCGCCACGTCACCCGCAGCCCGGACACCACCATCACGACCGCGATCACGCCGATCGCCATGATGCTGCTGTTGGTCTACGTGTTCGGCGGCGCGATCGACACCGGGTCGGTCTCGTATGTGAACTACATGCTTCCCGGCATCCTGCTCATCACGATCGCGTCAGGCATCTCCTACACCGCATTCCGGCTCTTCGCGGACATACAGGGCGGGATCTTCGAGCGATTCCAGTCCATGCCGATCGCCCGGTCGGGTGTGCTGTGGGCGCACGTGCTGACCTCGCTGGTCGCCAATGTGAGCTCGCTCGTGGTCGTCGTCGGCGTCGCCCTGCTCATGGGCTTCCGCTCCGGCGCTGGAGTGGCGGCCTGGCTCGCGGTCGCCGGCATCCTCATCCTGCTCACCCTGGCATTGACCTGGATCGCCGTCATCCCCGGCCTCACCGCGAAGAGCGTGGACGGCGCGGCCGCGTTCGCCTACCCGCTCATCTTCCTGCCGTTCATCAGTTCGGCGTTCGTGCCCACAGACACCATGCCCGGCCCGGTGCGCGCCTTCGCCGAACACCAGCCGGTGACCTCCGTCGTCAACACGATCCGTGACCTGTTCACCCAGCAGCCGGTCGGCACCGGCATCTGGACCGCCCTGGCCTGGTGCGTCGGCATCCTCATCGTTGCCTACATCTTCGCCAACATCTCCTACCGTCGCAGGATCTCCTGAGTTGGCGTCGACCGGGTCTAGGCGAAGTTGAGAGCAGGATCAGAGCATGCTGACGATCAGTCAACTGGCGGCGTATGCCGGCGTCACAGTGCGGGCGGTGCGGCACTATCACCAGATCGGACTCCTGCCCGAGCCGCAGCGGGATGCCTCGGGTTACCGGTGCTATGGGCCAACGGCAGTCGTGTCCCTCATCAGGATCCGCACCCTCGCCAACGCCGGCGTGCCGCTGTCTCAGATCGGCCAGATGCTCGAAGCCGACACAGCGAGCTTTGCCGAGGCGATCCACAGGATCGACAGCCACCTGCGCGACGAGATCGAACGGTTGGAGACCAGCCGCAAGCAGATCGCGCAGCTCGCTGCCGGGGACAGTCTGGCGCTCCCACCGGAGGTGATCTCCTATCTCGATCGGCTTCGCGAGATCGGGGTATCGGAGCGGGTGGTGGAGGTTGAGCGGGACGGGTGGATCCTGGTTGCGGCTCGCTGGCCCGATCACATCCGCGAGATTATGCCCGCAAAACATGCGCAGCTCGATGACCCGCAACTCGTTCGGCTCTATCGTCTCGGGTCGGAGATCCTCGACAGCGACGCCGGCGACGACGACCCGCGCCTGGAGGAAGCCGCCGACATCATGGCCGGCCTGCTCGCGCAGGCATACACCTCCGGCGAGGCGGCGCACGACGAGACGGCGCACGACGATCTCCCGTTTGGCCTTCTGGACGCACTTGCCGTCGAGTCCGACCCGCGGGCGCAGCGGATGCTGGACCTGATGCGCGAGCGTGGCTGGGCCAGTTGGACCCGGACCCGACCGGAGCGGCTGGCGGAACCGCCCGACTAACCTCCGGGCGTCGTTTGCACCTGTCCGCTTTGCGCTGCGGTAGCGAACACGCACGGTCCGCGCTGGCCGTTCCGTCGCCGCTGGCGCCCCGCTGGGCGCGATGTCCCCCCTGCCGGGCAACGGAACGTCCGCTTTGCGAATGTTAACAGCGCCATACGAACCATACCTCAGCGATGACGGTTCGTAGTCGTATGCCCGACGCATCAAAGGTAAATCGGACGTGGCATAAGCTCGATCGTCACCGTACGTATTCGGATCTAATGGTGGTCGTCGATCAATTTCGCAAGATCATCGGGTGGGCCGGAGGTTACAGCATACGAACCGCTGCACAACGGCCGTGACCTGCGGTTTCAGGCTCCCACTGGCACGCGAACGGCGTGGACTGGCTTCTATTGGGCCCGATGCGGTAGGACCGTGACTCGTATCGATGGCTGGGCAGCCCCGCGCGCGCCGGCAGGCCCGACCCATGATCGCCCGGACCTCATTCTCCATCGCCGCGACGAGGTATTGCTGTCTGCAAATCCTCAGCGCGGGGCGGCGTGAGTGGTGTCAGGGTCATTGCGTAGTCGGGTTGTTGCTGATCACCGCGTTGATGAGGTCGTTGGGGCGGGCGGTCGGCGTGGCGGGAGGCGCGGGTGATGTTGGGTTGGCCGTTGCTGCGGTGGTATCCGATGGCGGTGTTGCGCAGCACGGCGGCGACGGCGGGGCCGTTGCGGGTGCGGGCTTGGTGAGCGTCCTCGCCGAGGGTGACGTCGCGGGCGCCGACCTGACCCCACTGCCACAAATCGTCACCGCCCTGCACCGCGCACGACCCGCACCCACCATCGAGGACGACATGGACAATCTCGCGCCGGAGGCGCCGGAGGCGCCGGAGGCCGCCACCGTCACCGCAGCGTCGTTCGGCGTCGAGGCGAACCGGCACCTACGGCTGCCCGACCTGCCAGCGTCCGGTGTCGGCCTGGTCGGCCCCGGCGCCGCGGCGTGCTCGCCGCCATCCTGTCCGCCGGTGGGCCGTGGGCACCCGGCCACGAAGCCACCATCACCACCACCGCGGCCGACCTCGCCACCCTCCTCGGACCCGACGCAGCCGACCGCTACCAACTCGACCGCCTCCACGTCGCCGACAGCCTCGACAACGCCCTGACCCACCTGGAACGCCAACTGCTGCGCCGCGCCCGCATCGCCGCCGACCACGACGGCAGCGACCTGACCACCCTGCACCACCACCACCACGACGACGACCAGCCGCTACCCCCAATCGTGTTTCTCACGCAGGCACCCGAGGGCACCATCGCCACCGCGCTCGCCGCGATCCTCGCCGTCGGTTCCCGCCTGGCCATCGCCGGTGTCCTGCTCGGCCCGTGGAGCGCCGGCGCGACCTGGCACGTCAACACCGACGGCACCACCCGGCCCGACCATGCGACCGACACGACCGGACCGCGGCTCAACGTCCTCGCCCCCGCCGCCACCGGCGACCTCCTCGACACACTGCGCCAAGCCCGACCCGCCAGCAACGACCTTCCACCCCCGCCGCCGCGCCAGGCACCGCCGATCCTGCGCACCGCTGTGGCGCCGATGCCCGCATCGCCGGCCACTTCCGCGGCGCCGCCGGCCGTCGAAGTCCACAGCGGCGCACCAACGCCGGCAACTGCTCCCGCGACTGCCATCACTCAACCGCAGGTCCCGCCGGACTCGGCCCGCGCCCCCGACGATCCGCAGCTGCGGCTCAGCGTGCTCGGCAAACCGGCCCTGCACCTCGTGGTCGGCGATACCCACATCAACGTACGGATACGGCGCAGCGACGGCGTGCAGATCCTGGTCCACCTCGCCGTCGAACCCGACGGCGCCACCAGCGACCAGCTCATGGCAGTCCTGTGGCCCGAAACCCGCTCCTACTTCTCCCGCGGCCGGTTCCACACCACCATGTCCGAGCTACGACAGACCCTCGCCGAAGCCGTCGGTGCCGAGGCCATTCCCCGCACCGACGAACGCTACCGGCTCGACTCGGCCCACATCGACGTCGACCTGTGGCGGCTGACCGCCGCAGCCGACCACGCCGCCACCACCGTCGACCCCACCCGCCACGCGCTGGCGCTCCAGGAGATCGTCAAGCTCTACACCGGATCCGTCGCCGACGGGCACCACTGGCTGTGGCTGGCCCCCTACCGCGAACGAGTCCGCCGGCACGTCCTCGACGCCTACGTTGGGCTCGCCGACACCGAAGTCGACGTAACTGGCGTGGACGTAGACCCGGTACGTTACCTGTTCGTCCGGCTGGAGGAGTTGATGGTCGACGCGACGATAGCCGAGGTGCCGGCCGCGTCGAGGCCGAGATCGTCCCGTTCCAGCGCATCGTCGAACAGTTGTACACCATCCCCGGTGTCGACCAGCGCGCCGCGCAGGTCATCCTGGCCGAGATCAGCCATCCCACAGGAGCATGACCCGGCAGGCAACGGTGTCTTCAATCGGCCGCGGGTATCGCAGGCATGGGTCCGGAGGATGGTGCGTAGCGACGTGCGATCTGCACGGCTGCGCCGACATCGGGGATTTGGTCGATTGAGCGTATGGTCCAGCCAAGTTCGCGTTCTGCCTTTGTCCACCGGCGTTCGAGATCGGGATACGGGTCCTCGATTCCCAGCTGGTCCAGATCCCCGGGCACCGTCACGGCCAGGCGCACCGGCCCGTTCCAGTAGACGTCGACGAGTAAGACCTTGTAGCCGCCGGATCGTTTGAACACCACGAAACCCTTGTTGAAGACGGGCTGCCAGCCCAGTTCAAGGGAGCCGACCTGGTTGCTGATGGCATCCACGAGCTGTTCGGCGATCTGCAGCCGCTCTTGACTGATGTTGAGGTGGCTGGCGTAGGTATCCCAGGACCAGGCAACCTGGCTGGTCGCCGCAATACGGGTTTGCTTTGTCAGCTCGTTGGGCCGGGCGACAACTCGGAAGTTGGGCGCCAGCGGCGAGTCCCCGATCCGCAGCAGTTCCAACTCGACGCCGAAGACAGCGATCTCAGCCGGTGTGTGTTGGTTGAGCCACTCGAGCACGGCCAGGTGTTCGGCTCCGATCGCCTCAGCAATCCACACCACCACGGTCGCTTGGGTGCCGGCCACATACGTCAGGAGCTTGCCCAGGTGGTCGTGATCGGTGCTGCCGAACTGATTCTCGATGGCGACAACGCGGCCCCGGACGTCCACGGCCAAGATGTCCAAGGAGTATCGACCGACTGGATGCTCGACCGCCCGCAGCTCAAGACCGAGCCCGAGCGCCTTGCCCAACTGATCAAGGTTGGTCGAGAGCCAGGGTGTGAAGTCCTTTGCCTCGTGTGGCCAGCCCATCCGCAGCGGCACGCTCTCCAGCTGGCCGAACGTCATATCGCAGCTCCGTACATCGACGTCTAGAAAGACGCTGGCAGGCCCAGGTAACCCAGGATGGTACGACCCTCCCGGACGCAATGCCATCGTGAAGTCCCCGCCTACCTGCTCAACGTCATCCGCGGGTCTCGACGCTAGCGGTGCAACTGGCGATAGCAAGCGGACACTGAAGAGCTACCAGCGCGACGAGCTTGCTACGCCTGCCCTGAAACGACAAGTCTCGGCAACCTCTCACCCGCTTGGTGATGACGAGCGCCTCCCAACGCATTGCGGCCTCACGTCGCGAAACCATGGCGGCCAACGGCTCGGCCAGGTTGAGCGTGCCAGCAGTCGTCGCGGACGTCGACCTGAGACCCGCCACGAAACACCCGTACGCCACAGTGCTCTCACCGATCCGCAACTACCAGGAGCAACAGTGGCCGACGGCATCGCCTGCGAGCGGCTCGCGATAATCCAGGGCACCACTGGTAGAAACCGAGCAGCGTCAGCCCGGCAACGGCGTTGCCGTCGACGCTGTCGTTGCTGAGGCGTTTCGCCGCCACAGCGTAGGCGTCATAACAGCCGCCCCAGCAACGCCAGCGAGCACGCGAGACCCGCAACCCCGTGTGTGGAAGCCGGTCCGGGCGCAGCCACTAGCAGCAGGCAGCTGATGATGCAGCAAGGTGCTGCCAGCCCGCCACGGCGTCGTGACCGACGAGGGCTTCCCCATTGACGATCAGGCGGAGCTAACCGAGATCATCGACACGTCGGGTGCCTACATCCCCGGCCACGGCACTCCGACCGTGATCATCGTCGGCCGGAACCGCATGGTCAGCCCTCGGTATAGCGAACCGATAAGGACGGTTCTCGGCATCCGTGGGGAACCGTCGCAACCTCTCGATCCATCAACAGGCAAGGTGTGGCGGGCAATCGTCGATCAGATCGACAAGCCCGACTCCGAGTCGGAATGGATCAGTTCAATCGATACCGATCGGGAGCGGCTCGCAAACCATCCGTGGAGCCTCAGCGGTGGCGGCGCCGCTGATCTGATGGCGACCCTTGACGGCACGCCACGCCGACTCTCGGATCTATTGGAGGCCATCGGACGGACCACCCATACGGGTCTAGATGATGCTTTCTATCTGCCGTTCTACTCGGTCCGTACTCGAAGTCTTCAGTGCTCGGTTGTACCCGTAGTGCTAGGCGAAGATGTACGTGACTACAGCTTGACGACTTCAATCGACGCAATGTTCCCATATGACGAACTAGGCGCGTCCCGAATGCTCTCAGAACCCGAGGCACATTTCTTTTGGGAACGTAGGGCAATCCTTGAACGGCGAGTTGACTTTGGCCAAACTCCGGGCGAGCGAGGTCTCCGTTGGTTCGATCACAGCATGTTCTTTCCAGAACGGTACCGAGTTCCGCTATCAATTGCGTTTGCGGACATTGCCACACACAATCACTTTGTTTTGGATCGCGGTGGAAAGGTGTTCAATCGCACGGCACCCGTGGTCAAGCTGCCGGAGGGCGCCACCGGAGACGATCATCTGTGGCTGCTGGGCGTGCTGAACAGCTCGACCGCGTGCTTTTGGCTTAAGCAAGTGTGCTTTCCCAAGGGTGGAAGTGGGATGGGGCGTGGAATTCAGTCCGAAGATTGGATGGAACGTTATGCTTTTAACGCCTCAAACGTTGGAAGTCTTCCACTGCCAACTGCAATTCGGCTCGAGCTAGGCCACCAGCTCGATGACTTGGGCCTGCGGCTGACCGAGCTGTCGCCGCCGTCAATCGTCGCAACCAACGTGCCCACCAGGGAGCACCTTTCGGCAGTTCGGGAAGGGTGGCAATCGACCCGGGCTCGGATGATTGCGCTGCAGGAAGAGCTGGACTGGCAGGTGTATCGGCTCTACGGGTTGCTTGGCGAGGACCTGACCGCACCTGATCCGCCGGAGCTGGCGCTGGGAGAGCGTGCGTTCGAGATCGTACTCGCTCGTCAGATGGCTGCCGGCGAGGCGGAGACCCAGTGGTTCGCGCGTCACGGGTCGACGCCGATCACGGAGCCACCCAAGCATTGGCCGGAGGAGTATCGGTCCCTTGTGGAGCGTCGGATCGCGGTGATCGAGTCCGACCGCAACATCGCGCTGATCGAGCGCCCGGAGTACAAGCGGCGCTGGGCGACCGAGGGCTGGGATGCGATGCAGACGGCCGCCCTCCGCGATTGGCTCCTCGACCGCCTCGAAGCGCCCGAACTGTGGGGCGGCGACCCAACGCCGCTGTCAGTGGCCCAGCTTTCCGATCGCATCCGCCACGATGACGACTTCCGGTCTGTGCTGGACCTCTGGGCGGGTACCGACCAGCACGACGTGGTGAGGACGCTGGCGAAGCTGGTTGCCGACGAGCACGTCCCGTACCTGCCCAAGGATCGCTACAAGGCCTCCGGCCTGCGCAAGCGGGCCGAGTGGGAGCGCACCTGGGCGTTGCAGCGGCGCGAGGACGCTGGCGAGAGGGTCGATATCGCGGTGCCGTCGAAGTATGCCTCGGCGGACTTTGTGCGGCCGTCGTACTGGCGCAACCGGGGCAAGCTCGACGTGCCGAAGGAGCGGCTCATCTCGTACCCTGGCGCCGGCCGCGACGGTGACCCGACCGAGTTGCTGGGCTGGGCGGGTTGGGACCACCTCGCCCAGGCCCGTGCCTTGGCCGGTGTCTATCTCGACCGCAAGACCCAGGGTGGCTGGACCAGCGATCGGCTGCTGCCGTTGCTCGCCGGGCCGCTGGAGCTGGAGCCGTGGCTGCACCAGTGGTATACCGATCCGCAGCCTGGGTTCGTGGGCTCGCCGGCCGAGTTCTTCAGCGGCCTGATCGACACCGAGCTGTCGCAGCTCGGCACCGATCGCGTTGCGCTGGCTAGGGTACGTGGCGTGGAGGTGATGGCATGACGTTGCTGCGTGACCTCATCCGGATCCCCGAATCCGTCGAGGAGGGCGACTTCGTCGTCCGGGCGGCCGAGGCCGCGGACCTCGGCAGCTACGTCGTCACCGACCAGTTGAAGGACAGCTTCGCCGACGCGTTGAAGATGGTGGAGCACGCCCTTGCCACGGGCCGGTCGCAGGCGAAGTTCCTGCACGGCTCGTTCGGCTCGGGCAAGTCGCATTTCATGGCCGTGCTGCGGGAGATCCTGCACCACAACCGCCAGGTCCGGGCCGTGCCTGGCCTGGACGAGGTCGCGGCGGACACCGATCGGTGGTTGCCCGGCAAGAAGCTACTCACGTTGACGTACCACATGCTCGACGCGCAGTCGGTTGAGCAGGCGGTGCTGGAGGGCTACCTCAACCAGGTCACGGCAGCGCATCCCGAGGCGCCGACGCCGGCTGTCCACCGCTCCGATGCGCTGCTCGCTGGTGCCGCGAGGATCCGTGCGCGCATGGGCGATGCGGACTTCTTCGCCGCGTTGGGAGAGGCCGGGACCGAACCCGGTTCGGGCGGCGGTGGTCTGGCCGCACACATGGCCCGGGCGGCTGGGTGGACTGCGGAGACGTATGCGAAGGCGGCGGCCTCGCATCCCGGTACCCCGGAGCGGGATGGCCTGGTGACCGCTCTGACCGCGACGTTTTTCATGGATGCGGTACGCGGCGGGGAGTACCTGGACCTGGACACGGGCCTGGCGGTGATCACCAGGCACGCCAAGGCGCTCGGGTACGACGCGATGGTGCTTTTCCTCGACGAGCTGATCCTGTGGCTCTCCACGAAGATCACCGATCACACCTTCGTCAACACTGAGGGCGCGAAGCTCAACAAGCTGGTGGAGTCGGCGGATGCGGCACGGCCGTTGCCGATCGTGTCGTTCGTGGCGCGTCAGCGCAACCTGGAGGAGTTCCTCGGTCCGCAGGTGGGCGGCACCGAACGGGAGGCGCTGGCGCATTTGATGCGCAGCGTGCAGGGGCGCCTCGGCGAGATCGTGCTCGCGGACACGAACCTGCCCGAGATCGCCGAGCGTCGGCTGCTCAAGCCAGTGAGCGAGGAGGCTCGACGTACCATCGACGCGGCCTTCGTGGCGGTGCGGGAGAAGCGCGAGGTCTGGGACGTGCTGCTGCTGGGCACGCAGTACGGCGATGCCGGCATCGGATCCGATGCGACCGCGTTCCGCCGCCTGTACCCGTTCTCGCCGGCACTCGTCGCCGCGCTCGTGGCGCTGTCGCAGGCGCTCCAGCGGGAGCGCACCGCGTTGCGGATCATGACGGAGCTGCTCGTCAACCGGCGCCACACCCTCGCGGTGAACGACCTCATCGGCGTGTCGGCACTGGTCGATCTCATGGTTCTGAGTGGAGATCTTCCGGACCGGCCGAAGCTGAAGCAGCAGTTCCAGGCGGCTCGGGACACCTACCGCAACAAGCTGCGCCCGCTCTTGTTGGCGCGCAACGGCATCACCGAGGAGCAGGCGGCCGGGCACGAGCAGTTCAACTTGGACGATCGTCTGGTCAAGACCCTCCTCATCGGAGCGTTGGTGCCTGAGGTGCCGGCGCTGCACAACCTCACCGCCGCTCGCCTGCACGCGCTGAACTTCGGCAGCATCAGCGCGCCGGTTAAGGGGTACGAGAACCAGGTCGTCGTCGATCGGCTGAAGAAGTACGCCGCCGACGCCGGCGAGCTGCACATGACCGAAGGACCCGACCCGGTCTTCTCGCTGAAGCTGTCTTCGATCGACTATGACAAGCTGCTGGACCTGGTGCCGCACAACGAGACCGCCGCCGGGGTGCTGCAGCAGCTCGTGCGCGACCTGGTCTGCGCCGACCTCGGCGTCGGCGGGGCGGACGGTACCTTCGGCGAGCTGCCATACCTGCGGGAATGGCGTGGCCGCAAACACGCCATGACGGTGCGGTTCGGCAACATCCGCGACCGTGACTCGATGCCCGACGCGTCCGTCTACGCCACGATTCGTGGCGCATTGTCGTGGACTATCCGTTCGACGCGCCAGGACACAGCCGGCGCAGCGACATGGCCCGTATCGAGCTCCTTGACCGGGGATCCCACACGGCGTTCTGGCTGCCGCTGTTCCTTACCGACGACCTCATGGGGCGTGTCGCCCAGCTCGCCAAGGTGAACTATCTGCTGAGTGGCGACCGGCTTACCACGCTGGCCGCCGACCTGTCGCTCGCGCAGCGCCAGGAGGGCAAGGCGTACCTGCAGCAGCGCCAGCATCAGCTCAGGTCGGCGCTGCTCGATACGCTCAAGCAGGCGTACGGGGCGGCGAAGGCTCAACCTTCCGATGTGGAGATTGACGAGATTCCGGTGCTGCACACCCTGGCCGACGGGCTGCGGCTGGGCGATCCGCGCGGTGGCACGCTCCGGGCCGCCTTCGACAACCTCACCGCCGACCTGCTGGCGTGGTCCTACCCTGGCACCCCAACGCTGCCGGTGGAGGAGAAGGCGGTGACAAGGGCCGAGCTGGGCAAGGTGCTCCACTACGCCCGGCTCGCTGCGGCCGACCCGACTCATGGCACCACGGTGGAGACGGCCGACCGTCGCAGCGTGGCGCGTATCTGCAACCAGCTTCAGCTGGGCGAGCTGGCCGAGCATCGATACGTGCTCACGATCACCACCTCCTGGTGGAGCCGGCACCTGGTGCAGGAGGGTGCCAAGCACGGCTACACCCAGCACTTCCCGGTGCACCTGCTGCGCACCTGGCTAGACGTGCCGCAGCCGCACGGCTTCGACCGGGAGCTCCAGAATCTGATCATCGCGGTCTTCGCGCTGGAGCAGCAGCTCGCCTGGTACGACCAGGGCGGCAAGTTTGAGCTCACCTCCGTCCAGGCCGTCGCCGATCACATGGAGCTGCGCCATCCGCCACAGCCCTCCGACGAGGACTGGCAGAAGGCGGTGAAGCGGGCCAGGCCGATGTTCGGCCGGCCCGTGCCCGAGTACCTTATGCCGGCGGCGGTGAGCGAGTTCGCCGCAACGGTGCGGGGCGAGGCAGCCAGTACGCCGCGCCCGCCGCCGAGCTGGTCGATGTGCTCATCCGCCACGCCTCGGTGCTCGGCATCGACCCCGACGCCCGGACCGGCCGCCTGGCCACCGCCCGCCGGGTCGCGAAGCTGCTGCGCGAGATCTCGGCGGAGACCGACGACGTGGTTCTGGTCGCCCTCGTCGCCGAAGCTGAGGTCGGCGACATCGGGGACCTGTCCGCCGGCACCGCTTTCAAGCAGGCAGGCAATGTCACGCAAGCGCTGGCGAACACCCAATGGCCGCTGCTGGAGGCCATCGCCACCAGGGCGGGCGCCGATGAGCGGGCGCGGGTCGTCATCGACGAGCTTCGCCTGGTCGCCGTCGCGGACCAGGCTGTGCACGACCTCGGCGCCGCGCTGCGTAAGGCGGTGACCGAGGCGGCGAGGATTCTGGCCGGAGACGGCGGCATGGGCGCCCCCGCTGCCCCCGGTGGCGGCCCGGTGCGCGGTCGGCGCTCGCGTACGGTGTCAAAGCCTGACGAGCTGCCCGAGCTGATGGCCGGAATCGAGCAGGACCTGACCGGCGGTCATACGGTTCAGGTGAGCTGGGAGGTCCTTCCGTGAGCCCGGGCGCCGCGACCCGCGAGCCCGTGCAGGCCGCGGCGGTGCGGCGCAAGCTCGAGTCCTGGCTACGCGAGGACGGCCCGCACACGGCCATCGCGCTACGGGCGCGTCCAGAGTGGACGGGCGAGCCCGTGCTCACTGTCGAGGGGCGCACCGTTCGCGTCGTGGCGTGCTCGACCCCGCTCGCCGCACGGGCGGCCCTGCATGACCGGGCCGCGGACGAGCTGCTGGTACTGCTGACCGACCTGACCGACACCGAGCTGGGCGACGGTGTGCTGGCCCATGTGAGCCGCTGCACCGTACGGGGCGTCAACACATGGGACCTCGTCCGGCAGCTGTTCTGCGTCGACGTCCTCGACCCGACGTTGGCGGACAGTCACTTCGGGGGCGGCGGCTGGCTCGCCGCCGCATTGACCGACCTTGCCCCACCGGATGGATGGCCGCCTCCGCCCGGCTCGGTGCTGACCCGCGACCACGCGATGCGCTGCCTGGCCGGGCAGGCCCTCGGCATGGACCGGGACCAGCTCGACAGCGCGGGGTTGCTGGAGTGGAGCACCGACGCTCCGGCGGTGCTGGAGTTCACCCGGCAGCCGGCCGCCGTCGTCACCGGCATCTCTGCCTACCTCGCCGACCTCGTTGGGCATGCGGCCACGCCGATCCTCAGCTGCGTGCGGGCGGGGCACGGCGTCGACGCGATCCCGCTTGGCCTGCTGGTGGGTGCGCTGTGGTCCGATCCCGGTGCCCCGGTCAGCGCGGAGCTCGCAGTTGCGCGGACCCGCCTGGAGCCCTGGTTCGGTGGCGCACGCCTCACGGACGCGCAAGCTGGCGCGTTCCGGGCGGCGGCCGAGGCGTGGGTGGACCGGGCCGCGGACTCGCACCACCGCGGCGACGTGCAGCGGATGCTCGTCCGCGCCGACGAGTTGGCGGCCGGCATCGGCGCCCTCGATCTGGTCGGCTCCTCCGACCTGATCCCCACCGGCCTGACCCAGCGCCTGAGCCGGCTGGCCGAAACACTCCGCCCCGCACCCGTCGTCTCCGCCGGTGCGGTGATGGCCGCGCAGCAGGCGCTGGCGGCGGTGGAACGGCACCGCTTCGCGACTATCGAACAACGAGAGACGGGGCGGATGGCCGTACGGCTGCTGCGCTGGCTGTCCACACCGGACAGTCCCGACCCGGTGACCCTGCTGGAGGCGCTGCACCGTCAGGTCCGCGAGGACGCCTGGATCGACCGGGCGCGGCTGGACCTCTTCGCAGGCGTCACCGATGGGCAGCTCGCCAAGGCATACGGGGCGCTGTACCGAGCCGTCGACGAACGCCGCAGGCGCCACGACGAGCGGTTCGCCACGCACCTCGCCGCAGCCACCGCGACCGACGCCGAGCCGGGAACGCTACTGCGGATCGAGGACGTCCTTGAGAAGGTTGTCCGCCCGATCCTCAACCACGGCAGGCGCGTGCTGCTGCTGGTCCTCGACGGCATGAGCACGGCAGCGGCGACAGAATTGGCTGAGTCGCTGGTCCGTTCGGGGATCTGGTTGGAGCTCACCCCTGCCGGTGGGCCACGCACGGGGGTGCTGGCCGCGCTGCCCACGGTCACCGAAGTCAGCCGGTGCAGCCTGCTGTCCGGCCGCGTCGCGGTCGGCCGGCAAAAGGAGGAGGCGGCTGCCCTGTACCAGCGGTTCCCCGGCAGCCTGTTGCTGCACAAGGCCGACCTGCGCGCCGGTGCCGGTGCCGCCTTCGACCCGGAGGTGGTGGCCACCGTCCAGGATGCCTTCGTCCCCCTGGTGGCCGCCATCGTGAACACCATCGACGATGCACTTGACCGCAGCGATCCCGGCACGATCGTGTGGGGTCCCGAGAACATCAGCGCCGTGCGGGATCTGCTGGCGTTGACTCAGGACCGCGTGGTCGTGCTGATCTCAGACCACGGCCATGTCATCGACCGGGGCCCCGAGTCGATCACCCGACCGTCGCCGTCGAGCGAGAACCGCTGGCGACCGTCCAAACCCCCGGCCGGCGACGGCGAGGTGCTCATGTCCGGGCCGAGAGTTGCCCTGGGCGGCGGCGCGGTGGTGCTGCCCTGGCGCGAGGAACTGCGGTACGGGCCACGCAAATCCGGCTATCACGGCGGCGCGAGCCCGGCCGAGGCGGTCATCCCGCTGATCGTGCTCAGCGCCGGCGACGAAGGCGCGGTGCCCGGCTGGTCCGGTGCTCCCATCGCCAGCCCGTCCTGGTGGCGTGAGCCGATCACGGACGCGGCAGCGCCGGCACCCCAACCGGTCCCAGCGCCGCGCCGCAACAACAGGCCTCCAACACAGGAGACCGCGCTTTTCGATCTGGAGCCCACGGCCGCGGCCGCTCCCGCCGCCCATCAGCCGCAAGTCGAGCCACGCCAGGGGCTGATCGATGCGCTGCTAACCAGCGAAACGTACGCCCTACGGCGCGGCGTACGGGCTCCGCTGTCCGATGACCGCGTGGCCGCGCTGCTTTCGGTGCTGCTGGCCGGGGGCGGGCGGGCCCCCTTGGAGACGCTCGCCGCCGACGCCAATGTGCCGGCGCACCGCATCGGCGGCACGATCACCGCCCTGCGCAAGCTCCTCCAGATCGAAGGCTATCCGGTGCTCGAGGTTGACCCGGACGGTGTGACGGTGAAGCTCGATGTGGCCCTCCTGGCCGAGCAGTTCCACCTGGAGCTGCCATGACGCCGCAGGTATCGGCCCGCCGCCGCCGCGAGATCATCGACGCCCTACGCCGAGGGGCCGTGCCGAGCAATGGCTTGGACGTGCTCGCCGTGGGCCTTGACCGGTTCACCGCCGCGCTCGATGAGGATCTCACCCGCGTGGAGGCGGGTGGCAGCGTCTTTAAGGCGATCCGCGGCGAGTACGGGGCCGGCAAGACGTTCTTCACCCGTTGGCTGGCAGAACGCGCCAAACGGCGCGGCTTCGCGGCATCGGAGGTGCAGATATCGGAGACCGAGACCCCGCTGCACCGGATGGAGACCGTCTACCGGCGGCTCGTGGAGCATCTGTCCACCGAGCAGTTCCAGCCGAGCGCGTGGCGCCCGATTCTCGACGGATGGATATTCGCCCTGGAAGAAGATGTGCTGAGCCACGGCACGGTTGCCGAGGATGACGCCAACGGTCTCGACGTCGCAGTCGGGGCTTTGATGGAGAAGCGGCTGGCCGACATCTCACGAAGCACCCCAGGGTTCGCTAGTGCGTTGCACGGCTACCGGGCTGCGAACGCGGCAGGTGACCACCCGAACGCCGACGGCCTCGCCGCGTGGCTCGGTGGGCAACCCCACGTCGCGTCCGCTGCGCGCCGCCAGGCCGGCGTGAAGGGCGACCTCGACCACTTCGGGGCATTGAGCTTCTTGCAGGGCCTGCTCACCGTGCTGCGAGACAGCGGGCATCCCGGGCTGCTGCTGGTGCTGGACGAGGTGGAGACGCTGCAGCGTGTGCGCTCGGACGCCCGCGACAAGGCGCTGAACGCGCTGCGCCAGCTCATCGACGAGGTCTACTCTGGACGGTTCCCGGGGCTGTTCCTGGTCATCACCGGCACGCCCGCCTTCTACGACGGCCAGCAGGGCATCGCACGGCTGACGCCGTTGGCACAGCGGCTCGCCACCGACTTCGGCACCGATCCACGCTGGGACAATCCACGAGCCGTCCAGATCCGCCTGCCGGGCTTTACCGCGGAGGCTCTGCTGGAACTGGGTGGCAAGGTAACCGACCTGTACGCCGACGCGTACGACTGCAACCGAGTCAAGTCCCTTGTAGACAAGGGCTACATCGCGGACCTCGCCAGCGCAGTGACCGGCAAGCTGGGCGGCAAGGTGGGTGTAGCTCCGCGGGTGTTCCTCAAAAAGCTGGTCGCCGACGTGCTGGACCGGGTCGAGCAGTTCGACGACTTCGACCCGCGCCGAGACTACGCGCTAACCGTCCGCGCGGACGAACTCACCGACGTAGAACGCAACGCCGCCGCGTCGGCAGGCGACATCGACCTGCCCGTGTGACTGCTGTGGCCCTCGACGACCTGGATCCCGTGCTGGTTCACAACATCGTGAACTCACTAGGGTGGCGGGATCTGCGGCCGTTACAACACGAGGCGATCGGCCCGTTGGTCGCCGGGCACGACGCGCTCCTGCTCGCTCCGACGGCCGGCGGCAAGACAGAAGCCGCGGTCTTTCCATTGCTGTCGCGGATGACGTTGATGAAGTGGCACGGCACCTCCGTGCTGTACATATGCCCACTCAAGGCCTTGCTGAACAACCTGATCCCCCGGCTCGAAACGTACGCGAGCTGGCTCGGCCGCCGGGCCGCGCTGTGGCACGGCGACGTCGGACCGGCCGCACGCCGCTCGATCCTGCGCGACCGGCCCGACATCCTCCTGACCACACCGGAGTCGCTGGAGGCGATGCTGGTCAGCGTCAACGTCGACCATCGGCAGCTCTTCGACGACCTGCAGGCGGTCGTCGTCGATGAGGTCCACGCCTTCGCCGGTGACGACCGAGGCTGGCATCTGCTCGCCGTGCTGGAACGCCTCACTCACCTCATCGGCCGCCCGGTCCAACGCGTCGGGCTGTCAGCGACCGTGGGCAATCCATCGGCGCTGCTGACCTGGTTGCAAGGGTCCGGCGCGGGCACGCGTGCCTCGGCGTTGATCGCGCCCTCGCTGGCAACGTCGCCGCCCACCGGCCCGCCGCCCGGCGACATCGAGCTCGACTACGTCGGCACACTGGTCAACGCGGCCATGGTCATCTCGTCCCTGCACGCGAGGGAAAAGCGGCTGGTGTTCTGCGAGTCCCGGCAGACCGTCGAAGAGCTGGGTGGCCTGCTGCGTGAGCGCGGGGTGACCACGTTCCTGTCGCACGCCTCACTCTCCACCGACGAACGCCGACGCGCCGAGGAGGCGTTCGCCAACGCCCGCGACTGCGTCATCGTCTCCACCAGCACCCTCGAGCTGGGCATCGATGTGGGAGACCTGGACCGCGTCATCCAGATCAACGCGCCCGGGACCGTCGCCTCGTTCCTCCAACGCCTCGGCCGTACCGGTAGACGCGCGACCACCACGCGGAACTGCCTCTTCCTCGCCGTAGACGGCTGGTCTCTGGTCCACGCAGCCGCGCTGCTGGCGTTGTGGGGGCGGGGCTGGGTCGAGCCCGTCGTGGCCCCGCCCGCACCGCGGCACATTGTCGCCCAGCAGATCCTGGCGCTGTGCCTGCAGGAGCGTCAGGTCGGCGACCAGACGTGGACACAGTGGTGGAACGGCCTCCACCCATTCGGGCCGGGCGCCGAGCCCACCCTGCGGTACCTCGTCGAGAACAACTACCTCGACACCGACAGCGGCATGCTCTTCATCGGCCCGGCCGCCGAGCTCCGGTTCGGACGGCGCAACTTCCTGGACATGACCGCCGTCTTCACCGGACCACCCGAGTTCACCGTGTTCACCGGCCGGACCGAGCTGGGCCGGATCGACCCGAGCCTGCTCACAGAAGAGGTCAAGGGTGAGCGCCGCCTCCTGCTGGGCGGGCACAGCTGGCACGTCACGTACGTGGACTGGCGGCGCCGTCGCTGCTTCGTGGAACCTGCCGACGGCGGCGGCCGAGCCCGGTGGATGACGCTGGGCTGGGCCGGTCTCGGCCTCGAACTCACCCGCGCGATGCGGGACGTACTGCTCGGCGAGGACCCGCCCGTGCGGCTCACGCAACGAGCGACCGACCGGCTCGCCGTCGTGCGCGACGAGCGGCGCGCGCTGATCCATCCCGGCGGCAACGTCGTCATTCGTTCGTCAGATAGAGACGTGCGGTGGTGGACGTGGGCCGGGTTTCGCGCCAACGCCACTCTCGCCGCGACGCTGAGCGGCATCGCCGATCCGCTGCAGCGCTTCGACGACCAGCACCTACGGCTGCGCAACGACTTGACACCTGACATGTGGCGCGACGGCATTGCCGACGCGGCCGAGCGGCTATGCCTACCAGAGATCAGCGACAAGGCGCTGGTCGGACTCAAGTTCAGCGACGCCCTGCCGAAACGGCTCGCGATCGCCACGCTCGCCGCCCGCCTCGCCGACCTCGATGGCGCAGCCGCAATGCTCAGCGAGCGCACTCGCTTCGTGAACGTCTGACATGAGATCACATCGGCGTTCTGCCTGCCCACTTCACTGGCTGACGCCAAGACAGTCAACAGATGAGGACGAAGGCGGATCCGTGAGGGGTGAAGCGTCATCGCTCGGAGTGGCCAGGAGTGGAATCTTTCGTCAGGCCAGTCAGTCGGTGAGCACCACCCAGCAGGTTCCGGCGTGGGCTTGCGGCATGCCGGTGGATCGGTTCGCCGCCGCGGTGGCGGGGGGCACCGATGAACCCGGGTTGGGAGTCTGCTGTGAGGTGGCGCGGGGGCCAGATGGAGAACGAGGTTGCCGCCATGCACGACTCTGCCGAGTACAATCATGCCCTCGACAAGCGCCGTTGGCCGGCAACCTTCATGGTGGCAGGCCGAGTGATCTCCACGTGGACATTGCCGTCGCCGCGTATTTCATACTTACGGCGGAAAACATCTGTCGACGGAACGACCAATACACCTGCTGACGCTCCGTCAACATAGGTGGTTAGCGAGCGAGGAGCACGTCGGGGTTCAGGCCTGCGGGATCTTCTATTCGAAGACTACGCCCAAGCTGCCAAGCTCTGGTGTATAGAGCCTTAGGCCAACAACGGCCGGCCGCGGCGCTCCGCTGGGTACGGATATCACGAATGGGGCTTGATCCGTAAAGCAATCTCCTTTGCCCTTGAACCCACCGCTCAAGAGGCCTTCATGATACTCAACAGCAACACGCGTGCCGTCTGCGAGAATGAGCGACCAGTTAGATACTGTCACATTCAGCGCGCCCCCAGTCACCTGGCACAGTTCTACCGCTGCGCTCGCCGCATAATCGTCGCGGGTGCTGGTTCTGACTGGCCGTGAGCTGATTCTAAAGTCGAAGACGCGGACCGAGATGATTCCCCTCATAATGGCAGTCTCTCCGAGACGATAGAATATGACATCTGGCTCAGTCGGGCTCGACTCAGGGGAAGGGGTGACAACCGTCCGCTGGGGCGCTGTGGCGGTTGGGCCTGATTGTGGATTACGTGTATTGACAGTCCACACGATTACTGTAGCAGCCATGGCTAGCAGAGCCACTCCGCCGAGCGTGAGCCGCTTTCGGCGTTTACGGAGGTCAGGATTGCGGGCTGCCTTGGCTTCGCGTCCGCGGGCTTGCGGCCCATGAACTGCTTGAAATTCGCGCTGACCCCAGGCGTCGAGCAAGATACGCAGAGCGCGTCCGGCTCTCGGTGCATGCACCGGGTGACCGGACTTTATAGCGCGTTGGTAGGCATTGCGGGCGCCTGCCGGATCGCCCTCGATACCAAGCAAAGTGCCCAGGGCAAACTCGGCCGCTGGTGCTACGTCTGGATGGCCTGATCTGGCGGCCCGCTCGTACATGTGACGCGCTCCTGCCGCGTCCTTGTAATCCTCCTGTAGCAGGAATCCGAGTTGATATAGCGCCTTCGCGCCCCCATCGGTACGGTCTCCGAACGCGACAGCGCCTTCGTAAGCCCAGCGTGCTCCTGCCGTATCACCCTGCTGTTCAAGTAGACAACCGAGGTGGTAGCCGGCCATTTGGGCAAAAGGTAAGACCTGGGAGCCGATCGCCTGCTCATATGCGGTCCGTGCCGCTGGCAGATCTCCTTGCTTGGCTAACATGGCGGCGCGTTCAAAATCCTGTAGAGCCTGCATCCTAACGTCGGCGCTGTCGACAGCCCGTTGGAACATCTCTCCGGCGAATTCATCTGGGCCAGGCATTGCATTCTACCTCACTGGCGTCCCCACTGTCGGAGCCTTAGTCGTCGGGCGTCTGCCCGGTCGTGGTGTCTCTCGGGTTCGGCTGTAAGCACGTGCGGGGAGCGGGATAAGTTTCGATCGTGTTCTCGTTTGCATTCTCCCAAGAGCCATCTATCCACCCGGCTCGAATTCCTCTAGCACATAACCGAGGCGCCTCCATAGCCGCTTGGTCGCCTCTGAGTCGTAAGTGTAGGAGAATGGCCACTGCTGTCCGGTGTAGCCGGTGGGAACCCAGCCTAACTGCCGGCATAGGCCCTTACCGATCGGATAGACACCGAAGGCGAAACCGGCCAAAGTAAGTGGCCCGATGGGGTCGGTCACTAGTCCGGCGAGGGCACATATCAGGCCGGCCGCTCCGGAGAACGATTCGTCTCTATGGCGAATTAGCCCACGAAGCGGCGAGATGAACCGTGCTCCACGGAGATCACGGCGGAGGGCGGCGATTACCTTGCCGTCAAGCTTGCTGGGTGGAAGATCCTTTAGCAGCTGGCATAGGTTGCTGAACCATGTCACGAGCTCTCGGTGACCATCTCCCTGGAGGAACCTATCGAGACTGCCAGACTTGGCGCGGTCAGGTGCGTGGACGTCCAGATGTTGCAATACATCTAGCATCTGCTTGGTGAGGCTCTCCACGGTGGGCGTCGGCCTACGAGCATCGGAGGGTGAGACCCCCGTCGAGGCAGGTCCATGAGATGGCGCGGTGGCCAGCACCTTAAGGAATTGGCGGTCCGCCGGGGTGAGTAAGAAGGCGGTCTCGGCACCCGATTCGGCAAAGGCTTCACCGTGATTGTATGCGTCGCGAAGAATTGCCTTGGCGACGGTCCGCGGCTTAGCAGCATTCGGCTGACGAAGGGCGCTTTGCAGCGTGCCCGCAGGAATCTTGGTTCGCCCGGCCTTGCTTCTGGCCAATTTACACCACCGATCGATTTCGGTTGGATTGGCGTCAAGATAGTCATCCGCGCGCTCCCAACCCATTTCGTCGGGCGCAACGATGACGCGGCGCTGCTCCACGGCCTTCGTCTTGTCCTCTTCGCAGAACGATAGTAGCTTTCCATCCACCTCGCCATCCCACCGAGCACCTTCCCAAGAATGGGCGCTCCTCCAGCTGGAAGATGTCAGCCAATGCTGCCGTCCCGAGACTCGAATGAGCCCGCTTTCCACGTACCCGATAAAATCGTTGACGGGCACCTTGCACGCCGGCGAGCGTAACAACACACTTGACGGCGCCCAGAGATTGAGCGGGTAACTCATCGCGAGCATTCGATGCAAGTTTTGGTAGCCGTTTTCGCCGTACTCACTGATATGACAAAACGTCGGGAAGAGCCAGCTCGTGCTCATGGCTCCGCCACCTTCCGGGGAAAGACATCCGGCGCACTTGCGTCGTAGATGTGGTCGGTCAGTCCGACCATCCGAAGCAGCTCGTTGCCATCGTTGCGGATCGCGTGAGAGACACGCGGTGGAATCTTAACAATGACCGCACCTGCTCCGTCGAAATCGCAGCTAACAATGGCGGTGTCTTTGCCGCTATCCCAGTGAAGCGACCATCGATCACTGAACAGGATGACGAAGATCTCTTCCCTAACCTCGTGATAGTGGTTTCCCCTCGTGTGACCGGGTCGAATTGTGGTGATGTGCACATCACGAAGCGAGAAGGCGTCGGCCAACCAATTGACCGGCACTGAGAAGCTGCTCCCGCGTGCGTCACCGGCGTCTTTCAGTTCAGTAAACGAGAGTTCCATGTACCGCTCCTAAGCGTCTATCACCATGATCGTATGCTCAATCGGGTTAATTCTGTAAAGCTGTGGCTTATGGTAGCGCCATAGCGATGGGGATCGAACAACCGCAAGGCAGGCGAACTGCGGTTGGGGGCCGGGGGGCACGTCCGGTTGATCGAGGACGATAAGATCAGTGAATGGGATGCGCCTTCTCGGCTGCGCGACATGTCTAACGTAGCGGTGCGGTGCCACATATAATCGTCCGACGCGAGGGTTGCCAGTCGACAGCAGGCAGCTACGCATAAGCTGATCATCCAGCGTGCGTGATTCTCATCCACCACTAGACTGCCGTGACCTCTAACGACGGGACTCCGCTTTCGCAACCACTTCGATGATTTTGAAGACCGCGAAGAAGCAGAACGCACTAATAATCCCGACATAGCCTACTACGTATACGAAGACTTTGTTGTACCACCTCAGTGTTCCTACTTGGTACCAAAAGTTACTGATCCAACCGGCCGCCACGACTGCCACGACGAACACCAGCCCTACGAATAGCCTAATAGTGCCTTCTCTGGCTTCGCCCCCAAGTAGGTGGGGGTTGGTGCGCGGAGGCGCGCGGAGCCGGACCCCGCAGATCAGGGGTTCGGACCGGTCGCGTCGAGACGCGCAGAGGAAGACCGTGTTCGGGTCTGGTGAGGTCGGCGAAGCCGACAGGCGACCGGAAGCCGGTCGTGGGGCGGCGCAGGCCGCCGGGGTGATGCTGGTTGGCCCGTGCGGGCCGGGCGACCGTGTGGTCGCTGGCGAGCAGCCTGGTGGCCGCGGTGTTCGTCGGCGGTGAGCCGACGTGCGGGTGGTGCGGCTCGCCCCAGAGGGTCGAGATGGTGCCAGTGGTGCTGGTGGGCGGGTGCGCCGGGAGGGATGTCGCGGCCGACCGGCCTGGTGGCGGGTGGGCGGGTGCGGTGTCCCTGCCGTGGCGGGCTTCGCCCGGGGGTGGTGCGGTGGTGCTTGGGGGGTTCTTTGAAGAAGAAGCTCTCACCGTAGCCCGGCAACCCAACCGGCTCCCGATCATGGCGGAGCGGGCGTGGATGGGTATTGAGCTGCGCAGTTGGGTTTGTTGCGGGAGTCTGGTTGGGTGCCGGGCGGGGCGCGCCAGTTGGGTCAGTTGGGTCAGTTGGGTGCCGACGCGGGCGTCCGCGTGGTCGCGCGGGGCGCCGGTAGCCTGCCCTGCTAGGCGTCGGGCGTGGGTGGTGTCGCTGTCGCAATCGCCGCGTCGGTGGCGGCGGTCGGCGCGTTGCGCGTCGGCTTCGGCTTGCCATTGGCTGAACCGTCGGCCGTGCAGCCGGCGCAGAAATTGCGGGATGCGGTTGGCGGGGATGCCGACCAGCCGTGGGCCGAGGACCGCGAGCAGGTCGGAGGCTTCCTGGGAGGACCAGCCGGCCGCGGTGATCGCGTCCTCGTCGGGGAACACGTCGGCGACCCGGTCGGTGGCCGCGTGGAGATGGTGGTCCTGGGTGCCGCCGTAGGAGTACACCCACAGGAAGTTCGCGGGCGAGTCGGGTTCGACGAGGCGGCGGAACCGGTCGATTTCCTTGGTGTAGGCGTAGAAGTTCACGCCGGGTCGGGCGTGGCAGATCCGCAGCCACGCCCGCAGGTAGTCGTCGGTGAAGAAGTCACCGGAGTCGTGGATGCGGATCCAGGCGCCGTGGAACCTATGTGCGCCCAGCTCGGCGGTCATGGCGGTTTCCCAGCCGGGCAGGTCGTCGAGCACGAACATCAGGTTGGCCTGGTGTTTGGCGCGGACGACCGGCCACAGGTAGCTGCCGTTGCGGGCGTAGCAGACCTGGGCGCAGATGCCGGCCGAGGGGCAGGTGTTGTAGGTGCGGCCGTCGGGCAGGCGGCCGGCCCAGGCCGGCAGCGTCCAGTTCCACACCCCGATCGCTTTCATTTCACGGTTTTGGGTCAGCAGCCGTTTCGGGCGGGACGGTGGCGCACCGCCCTGCGGCGCCGCAGGTGCAGACATAGAGATTCCCCTTTTGGGTTGGGTGGTGAAGATGGGTGGTGCACGGATGCGGCGATCCACGCCGCGCAATGTCTGCCAGGCCCGCCGTGCGTGACGGCTCGCCGCGGCGAGCCCGGGAACGCTGGCCGGAAACGCGACTGGCCCCCACTCCGGCGCGACCAGATGGCGCGCGGAGTGGGGCCAGTTGGGTCAGTTGGGTTGGGGCTGACCGGTCAGTTGGGTACCGAGTCGGCGTGCGCCGCCGGTACGGCGCGGTTCACGCCGGCGCGGGGTCGGTGTCGTCGCGCAGCAGGTACAGCGGGTCTTCCTGCGGCTGCGGCGGCCCCGGGTGGTAGGCCAGGCCGGTCGGGCCGACCGGGCCGGGCAGCTCAGCTAGGCGCAGCCGCCGCCGGCCGTTGCCGACCATTCGCCATACCGGGCCGGCGGGGCCGCCGTGCTGCGCGGCGTGGTCACGGGCGGCGGTGGCGACGACGATGCCGCGGGTGCCGTCGGCGTGGTCGGCGAGGTGGCGGTGCAGGTGGGTTTCGATGGTCGTGGTGGGCAGCCAGAACAGCACCGGCCACGCCATGCCTTTGTCCCGCAGCGTGCGGTACCCGACGAGCTTGGCGGCCCGGGCCGGGTGGCTCTCGGTGCCGGTGTCGTGTTCGAGGAAGAACGCGACCTGCCGGTCGCCGTCGCGCCAGACGCCGTGCCCGTCGGGACGGGTGTTGTGGTTGACCTTGGCGAAGATGCGGGCGGCCGACCACCAGCGGGCCAGCCGCGCCTGCGGGTGGGTGCGGGCGTGGGCGAGCAGGTCGATGAAGAACTGGTTGGTGCCGTCGGCGTGCATCAGGTGCCCGAGCCGGGTGGCCGTCGACGGGTGGGTGTCACGCTCGTCGCGGACGGCCCGGCTGCTGGGGGCTGGCCGGCCGTGGTAGAGGGCGACGTAGCGGGCGGACAGCCGGCCGGGAACCCAGTGCACGGGCAGCCGACCGTGGGCGGGGTGGACCGGCATGAACCAGTCGATGAAGGCGAGTTGGCGTAGCACGTTGAGCCGGTTGCGGCAGGTCCGCGGTGAGGTGAACAGGATGGCGGCGATCTGGTCGGTGGTGAGGAAGCGGTGCTCGGCGAGCAGGTGCGCGATGACGTAGTCGCGAGGTTCCAGATGCCAGGAGATCGCGAGGAGGTCGTCGGGGGGTCGGGACCTGCGGGGGATATCCCGGGAGCCCGAGGAGGTGCGCAGGGTGCGGGGGGCGATCACCCCCGGTCGGGGGATATCCCCCGGAGGGATATTTCGGGGTTGGCGTTGATCGTTGATCATGGTGTCCTACCAGGGTGGTTGGGTGCCCGCGGGCACGGTTGAGCACCGGCCGGCGGTCACGGCGGATCACCCGGGGGTTGGCCCGGGGGTTGCTCCGCCACACCGCCCAGCCGGCGGGTGGGGTTGGTGGTAGGTGGTCAGGCCGCGGTGTTCCGGTCGTCGGCGTGCTGACCGTTCGGGTGTGGTGGGTCGGCCGCCGGCGGTGACAGGTGGGCGAGCTGCTCGACGCCGGACGGCTGGTTCGGTTCGGTGCGGGCGACGGCTTGGCGCAGCGCGGTGGTCTCACCGATCACGGGCAGCGGTGGCCGGGTGCGCAGGGTGAATGCCGCGGTCTCCCGCGAGTCGACGACGAGGCGGGCGGCGGCGGTGTAGGCGTCCAGGTGGGACAGGTCGTGCTCGTCGAGCTCCGGCAGCGTGTGGCGGGCGAGTTGGTGGGCGTCCTCCGGCGAACACGAGAAGTAGATCTTGTTGCGGGCGTTGGCGGACAGCGCGAGTTGGGTTTCCCGGGGCAGTTGGGTCAGGTTCTGATGGGCGAGGACCAGCGACAGGTGGTAGCCGCGGGCCTCGGCGAGCATGTCCCCGACCGACCCGGCGAGGTTGAGGACGTTGTGTGCCTCGTCGACGTAGCAGGTGGCGTCGCGGCGCTGGTCTTCGGGGATCCGGGCCCGGGCGGTGGCGGCCTGCCACACGCTGGCGAAGACGAACGAGCCCATCAGCCGGGCGGTTTCCTCACCGAGCTGTCCTTTGGGCAGCCGGGCGATGAGGATCCCGCCGCGGTCGAGTACGCGGCCCATGTCGAAGCTCGACGTGGCCACGCCGAGGGTTCGGCGGACGAAGTCGCGCAACAAAAAAGCCCGCAAGCGGGCGAGGACCGGGCCGATGACTTGGGCGCGTAACGGTGGCGGCGTGGACTCGTACCACTCCCAGAAGCCTTTGAGACCCTCCGGGTCGTCGAGGCCGACGGTGAACGCCGCCCGGAACTGCTTGTCGTTGAGCAGCGGCGGCACGAGGGTCAATGTCGCGTTGGCATGGCGCATCAGGGTCAGGCAGGCGACCCGCAGCACGTCGTCGATGCGGGGACCCCAGTGCCGCTGGAAGATCTTCGAGAAGATGCTGACGATGTTGTCCACGACGAGGTCGTCATCGATGCCGGACAGCGGGTTGAGGGTGGCCCCGCCGGGCTGGTCGGGGTCGATGAGCACCAGGCGGTCCGCCGCGGAGGCGGGCAGCCGGTCCAGGATGTCCAACGCGAGATCGCCTTTCGGGTCGATGACCACCACCCCGCGGCGGGCCTTCACGTCGTCGATGACCATGTGACACATCTGCGTCGACTTGCCCGAGCCGGTCGAGCCGAGCAGGTGGATGTGCTGCCGGGCATCGACCACGTTCAGCGCCACCGAGTGGCCACCGACCTCGGCCCGGCCCAGCACCTTGGTGCCGCGCCCGCCGGTCGGAACCGCCACCGGTGCCGGGACGGCCTTGGCACGGGCCCGGTCCAGGCCGGCCACCGCGACGTCGGTGGGCAGCCCGGCCACAGCGGTCAGCTCGCCCGCCGACAGCAGGAACCCGCGAGACAGCCGCCGTCCGGCCAGGACCAGCGCCGGCGCACGCAACCTCCTGCGCCGCAGGCGATTGCGGCCGGTGTAGACGCCGTACGCCGCGGCGAGGCCGTGGGCGAGTGTGACCAGGCGTCGGGTGATGGCGTCCGGGTCGGCGTCATCCCGGGTGGGAATCGCGGCGACCGCGTAGCGGATCGCGACCTCCCACTGCGGCGCGATCGTCTTGTCGATCGCCGGGCGGGCGTCGCGGTCCCGGACCGGGTCCGGCGGCAGCTGCGCACGGCCGTAGCTGGTGGTGCGGTGGACGTGGGTGCGGGTCGGGGTGGCCAGCTCGGTGACGACGTTCAGGGCCCCGCGCAGCCAGGTGGTCGGATCCAGCAGACCGCCGCCGGGTGGCCGGCCGGTGCGCAGCGCGGCGGCGCCCTTGCGGAGCCGGGCCACCCGGCGGGGCGCGGCCGGTCGGGCGAGGATCTGCACGCACGCCCGTTCGCCTGCGTGCAGTCCGCTGCCGGCCGCGACCAGGGCCCGGGTCGGGTCGGCGTCGTGGTCGACCTCCAGGGGGTACCAGGCCGGCAGCGCCGGCGCGAGCGCCCCGCCTTCGGCCCGCGCCGCCTCCGGCATCGGCGCGTCGGCGTCGGCGACGGTGGTGGAGGCGCCGGGCCACGCGGCGCGGGCCGCGGCGGCGACCGGCCCGGTGGCCACCTGGCCAGGCACCCACACGACGATGGTCAGCTGCCGGCCGGCCCACCGGTACTCGACCGCCACGTGCGGCGCTCCGTGCAGGAGCCTGCGCCATGGTGCCGGAGCGAGGAGTTCGTATGCGTTGGCCCACCACGCCCCGGCGCCGGCGGGGTCGACCTCCGGCGGCGGGGTGATCAACACCTGGTGGGCGTGGCGGGCCAGCCGGCGGTGCCGCGCGCCCCGCACCGCGGCATCGACCGCGATACCAGCGACGACGGCCGCGGCGGCGACGCCGGCCAGCCAGGGCCGGTGCGCCACCCACCCAGCGGCGTGCTGGATCAGGTCGACGAGGTGCGAATGCGGCGCGGTGGGCACCATGTTCGGGTCCACCGACCCGGATGGCCGTGGGGACGGTGCGGGCGTGGGTGACATGGGTGCTCCAGTTCAGGAATCGGGTTCAGAAGTCGGGATCGTCGATGAGGTCGGCCAGTCCGGCAGCAAGTTGGTGCTCCCGCGCGGAGGCCACGGTCTGAAACGCCACCCGGTGCGACCCAGCCAGAAGCAGGGCCTCCCCACGGCCGGCCGCCAACAACATGCGGGCCTCACCACCGGTGAGCGCGAACGTGTCGGCGATCAGGTCAATGGCCTGCGGGGCTTGGCGCATCAGGATCTGCGTCGCCGCATTGCTGATGACGGCCTGGCCCAGATCACTACCCAGGAGGTCGGCGGCGTCCTGGGTGACCACCGCCACCCCGGCCCGGCGTTTGCGCGCGGCCTTGCTCAGCCGGTACAGGAACTTGGCGCCCTCGCCGTCTTTGAGCAGGGTCCAGGCTTCGTCGACGACCACTAGGCGACGCGCGCCGATGCCGTCGGCGCGGCTGCTGGTGGGGACGTCGACGTCGCGCCAGATCGCGTCGAGGGCGAGCAGCATGCCGGGGCCGCGCAGTTCGTCGGCGAGCTGCCGGGTGGACCACACCACCAAATGGCCGCGGGGGCGAAACGTGGTCGGCCCGTCGAACAGGTGGCGGAAGCTGCCCTCGGTCCACGGGGACAGCCGGGCCGCCAGGTTCTGCGCGGCCGGGTTGGCGTCGGTGGCCAGGGATGCGGCCAGGTCGGCCAGCAGCGGCGCGGGGCGGGTCCAGGTGTTCGGGTCGTTGCTGATGCCCGCGGTGGTGTAGGTGGCCATGATGGCCTTGTCCAGCGCCGCGCGTTCGGCCGGGGGCGGCTGCTGGCCGAGCAGCACCGCGATCAGCGTGTGCAGGAACAGGGCCCGGCGGGTCAGCGCGTCCGGGCGGCGGTCGCCGGCCGGGATATCGAGCGGGTTGACCCGGATGCCGGGGGCGCCGAGCTGGATGGCGGTGCCGCCGACCGCGTCGGCGAGGCGCAGGTATTCGTCTTCCGGGTCGATGATGGCGACCTGCACCCCGTCGTAGAGCGAGCGCAGGACCTCCAGCTTGACCAGGTAGGACTTGCCGGCCCCGGAGCGGGCGAGGATGACGGAGTTGTGGTTGTCCTGGCTCCACCGGTCCCACCACACGACGCCGTTGGAGGCGGTGTTCAGCCCGTACAGCACCCCGCCGGCGGGCACACCCTCCCCCGGCAGCGGGGCGGGCAGGTCGGCCGAGGCGAGGGGGAACGCGGCGGCGAGGGCGTCGGTGTCGAACACCCGCCGCATCCGCAGGCTGTCGGTGGCCAGCGGCAGGGTCGAGGTCCAGCCGGCCAGTTGGCGCCAGGTGGCCGGCTGGGTATCCAGCAGTACGGAGGCGGCGGCGGCGCGGACCTCGGCGACCGCCTCGACCAGCTCGTCGGGGGTGGGGGCGTGCACGGTGAGGTAGTGGCCGACCCGGAACAGGCGGGCGGCGCCGCGGGCGATCCGGTCGGCGAGGTCGGCGGCGTCTTCGGCGGCGGCGTCGGTGACCGGGTCACCCAACCGCCCTTTGTCGGCGTCCAACCTGCGGTTGGATTCCAGGCGGGCGCGTTGCCGGCGCAGCCGGGTGGCGGCGGTGGCGGCCGGGATGGGTTCGATGTGCTCGACCATGTCGAGGCGGCCGGGCCAGGCCAGGAGGGTGTCCAGCCAGGCCAGCCCGACCTCGGGCGGGTACCCGGTGATGGCCAGGGTGGCGGCGTAGCCGTCGCCGACCCGGAGGTGCCGCGGCGCGGTCTCGACCGCGGCCGGGCCGACGGTGGCGGCGAGCATTGCGGCGTCGTCGCCGCCGGCAGACGATGACCGGCGCCCCCGGGTGGAGGCGCCGGTCGTAGTGTTCTGCTTCTTGGTCTTGCGTTTCATGGGTGGGGCTCCTGGTCGTAGTGGGGTGCGGTGACCGGGTTGTGGGGTGTGGCGCGTGGCCAGCTGGCGTCGCTGTACTGGTAGGGGTCGACGGCGGCGGTGAGCACGGCGGTCGCGGTTGCCCCGTCCAGGACCCGGGTTTGGGCGCCGAGGGCCGCGAGGGCGGTGGCGGTGTGGTCGGCGCGGCGCATCGCCTCGGCCGGGGCGCCGCGTTCGCCGGCGGCGGTGCAGGCGATGGTCACGGCGCGCCACAGCGGATCCCGACTTTGCGCGACGTCGAGCAGGAAGTCGGAGTAGTCCAGTGCGGCGTCGGCCAGGGCCGGGTGCGGCAGGCTCTGCGCCGTGTCGGCCACCCGCAGGGCGTGGCTGGTCAGGTCGACCCGCTGGGCGGAGACCACGACCTGCACCGGCCCGGTCAGGCTGTTGAGCCACCGGCCGTAGGAGCCGACCAGGGCGGCCTGTTCCGCGCCGGTGCGTAGCCCGACGTTGACGGTGGTGGCGGCGACCAGGACGGCCGCCGTGCCGTCGTCCAAGGCGATCACCCCGTCGTCACCGATCGCGTCGGCGGGCAGCCGCAGCACCGCCGGCGGCGGCTCGGCGACCACGGCCGGAGCCCACGGCGGTGCCGCGGTGGCGCCCTCGGGGGCGGGTGCGGCGCGCCGCGGCCCGCGCCGGTACATGATCGCCGCGAGGAGCCAGGCGTCCAGCGGCAGGCCGTCGCGGCGACCCAGCGCGAGCGCCACCGACACCCCCGCGACGGGGATGAGCATGATTGCCACCACCGGCAGCGGCACCAGGGTGCCGACCGCCTTGAAGACCAGGTAGCCGGTCGCGGCGGCGGCGGCCAGGATGGCGACCTGACGCGCGGTCAGGCCCCACACGATGCGATCCGGCGCCTCAACGTCAGCGGGCACCCGTGCCCGGACGTCAACGTCTGCGTCCATGGTGGACTCCAGTTCTCGAAGAGATGCAGGTGGGGATTGGGGGTTCGCGGTGTTCGTCGGGGCCGATCGGCCGCGTCGCGCTGCTCGTCCCGCCCGCTACGGCTGCGGCGGGCGGGACGACCAGCTGCGGCCCGGCCCGCCGGCCGGGTCAGCGCCGCCAGTTCGGGCGTCGGCTGGGCATCGCATTGCCCGGGTTGACGCCCGGCGGGATCCGCCGGGGCGCCGCCGCGGGCGGTGGGCTGGCCGGTTGTGCTTGCCAGGCAGGCCGGGTGCGCGGCATCGCGGTGCCTGGCGTCGTACCGGGCGCAACCTGCGGCGCCGCCGGCGCCGGTCGAGCCGCGCGGCCGGTCTGCCATCCGGGCCTGGTCTGCGGCATCGCGGTGGCCGGGTTGACCCCGGCCGCAACGGCTGGGCGCCCCGGCGACGGCTGACCGCCGCCGCTCCCGCCGCTACCCCGGCCCGGTGTGGGTGTCGGCGTTGGACGGGTGCCCGGGGTGGGCCGCGGCATCCGTGGACGCCAGTATCCAATGACCGTGTTGGCCGCCGATGGCTGTCCGCCCGCGGCGGTGCGGCCGGCGGCACGGCCGGCGCCGCGGGCTCCGCCCGCGGCCACCGCGGCGCGCCCTGCGCCGCGTCCGCGCAATGGCAGGCGCAGTAGGCCGGTCAGCTGCTGAACGACGGCCATGCGCACGATCAGCCCGGCGATGTTGTGCTGGCCGCCGCCGCGGGTGGCGTAGCGGCGCATCATCGAGGGGATCTTGATCGTGACCCACAGCAGGCAGGCCACGATGAACAGGTTGAACGTGCCGGTCGGGTCGTGCGGGATGCCCAACGCGGGAACGTTGGCGTTGGGGTCGAGGAAGATCTTCAGCGCGGTGTGCAGGGCCGGGGCCTGCAGGATCACCGTGCCCAGCACGGCCAGCAGGGATCGCCACCACAGCCGGGCGGCGCCGTCGGTGTATGGGGTGGCGTGGCAGGCCAGGGCGACCGGGGCGATGCCGACCAGCACGATCAGCACCCCGAGGCGGACCAGCCAGGCGACCAGCAGCATGCCGGTGAGTACCGCGATGATCAGTCCGATGACCAGGGCCAGGAACGTGCTGGCCGGGTTGGTCATGGCGTCGACCACCACCCGCAGCAGCTGCCCGAACGCGCCCGGGGAGGCAACGCCTTCCCCGGTCAGCGCCTGCGTGAGCGCGTTGGCCAGCTCGGTGAGGTGGCTGCAGATCGGCATCGAGAAGTTCGCCGCGATCCAGCCGACCACCAGCCGGGGGGCGAGCTCGCCGACGCCGTAGCGGATCTGCACCGTCTCGTGGGTCATCACGGTGATCCCGGCGGTGATGATCGCCAGGATGAAGCCGACGTTGACCACGATCAGCGACTTGCTGGTGATCGCCTGCACCTGCGGCAGGGTCGTCACGTCGGGGGTGCTGAACGCGGTGTTGGCGAGCAGCCCCACAGCGCCTTGATCGCTTCCAGGGTGAGGCCGAGCAGCCACAGCAGCAGTTGGGCGCCGAACCAGCCGGCCATCTCAGGCGCCCAGGATGTTCTTGAGGATGGTCAAGATGATCGGGGCGAGCAGGGCCAGGCCGTAGCCGATGCCGGCGGACTTCAGCGAGCCCTTGGCCCGTTCCACCTCGGCGGGGTCGCCGCCGGCCATCAGGTACCGGGCGCCGCCGATGGTCAGGAACAGGGTGGCGACCGCGGCGATGATCCCGGTGATCCAGGTCGTCATGTTGCCGATGACCGTGGGGAGGTCGGCGACGGCCAACGGGGTCGGGTCGGCGGCGTGCGCCGCGGCTGCGGTCGTTGCCACCGTGGTGCTGGCCGTGATGGTGATCACGGCCAGGCGGATGAGGTTGCGGTACATGGGTGCTCACACCTCCCGCCCCAGCGGCTGGGGCATGTGGCGAACGGATTTGGGGAGGCGTCACCGCAGGGCGGGGGCGGGCCGTGGGAGCCTTGCTCCTTCACAGGTCCGAGAAGGGTGGGGTGAACACGGCCGTCTCGGCCGGCCCGCCCCCGAACCCTTTTGGCGGCGCGGGGAACCGCACCGGACCGGCCATCACGGAACGGCGGGTCGCTGGCGATTCCTTGCCCACCAAGGGCTCCAGTTGGGTGCCCAACGCAGCACCCGCGTCGCTGGGGGCACCCAACTGGCACCCAACTGACCCAACTGGCCACCTGCCGACCGCCGCCGGCGTCGGCCGTCCGGCGAGACCGTCGCCGCCGCCCGCGCCGGTGATTTGCGCCGCGCCCCGTCACCGCGGTCGCCCGACCGCTGCTCGTGGACAGCCCCGTTCGCCGCCGGCAACCGCCCTGAAACGCAAAAAGCGGGCGACGGCCCGGGTGGGTCGTCGCCCCGCTTTTGGTTGGGTTGGCGTTTGGTCGGTATCGGATGTGGCCGGTAGACCGGTATCCGCCCATAGAGTGACGCGCGGTTGACGCCGGTGCGCCGGTGGCTTTGGGGCGTTCATCAGCGCGTCGTTGTCGCGGTTGGGCAGACACGCGAGGGCGTCACGTGGTCAGCGCCGCGAATACCGTGTCGAGCATGTCGTTCCACTGCATGCTGAGCCGGTCGTCCGCCGGGTAGATCGACAGGGCTGTGCCGTGGTACGCCCCGAGGAACGCCCACGCCCGCGGGTGGGGCCGGGCCGGGCACAGCAGCAGGCTCCAGGCGGCGGAGTGCAGCACCACGACGACGGCGCGTCCCCGGTTGTCGCGGCCGATCCGCACGGAGCCCGGGGGTGGGGCCGCGGCGAGCACCGGTCCGTCGTGGATGATCCTTCGCAGCAGGTCGCGGGTGCCGGTCAGGTAGTCCCGGGGGTCGTCGAGGCTGATGGCCACGCCCCAGTCGACGCCTGGTCGCGGTGGCGTGCCGTCCCGGCGTGCTTCGGTGAGCGCGGCGGCCATCCGGTTGGCTGCCCGCTGCCGCCGGCGGTGGCCTCGGGTGTACGGCGCCAGTTTCACAATGGCTGGGCGTACGACGATGACCGGGAACGGCTCCGGCTCGTCGCAGCTGGCCTGCTGCCTTGCGCGGTTGTTCCCCCGGTTCGCTGATGCGCGGGCCTGGTCAGCGTGTGCCATCGCGGGCCCCCCGTCCGTGGCTGGTCGCCGCGCCAGCGAGCACCGCAGCGGTGTCGTTATCGGAGTTGAACGGGTCGTGGACCGCGTCCGGGTCCGGGCTGCCCTTGGTGAGCGGGATGAGGGGGACCCAATCGACTTCCCCGGCCCGGATCGCCCCGGCAAGACGCCTTTCGGCCTTGCGCCGCCAGACCCTCGCCAGGGGGACGCTGATGCCGAGCTTGTCGGCCACGACCGGGAGCCCGACCTCGTCCAGCCGGGTGGCGGAGATCAGCAGGTACTCGTCCGGGCTGATAATCGCCGCGGCCACCGCCCGGGTGAGCACCCAGTCCGGGTGGTCCCACGGCTGCTGCGGGGGCAGGGACCAGGTGACGTGCACCCGGATCGCGTCGATCTCTTCCTGCCGCTGCCGGGCGTTCTTCACGGCTCGGGCGCCCGCGTCGATGAGCTTGCCGACGATGCGCCGCTCGCGCAGGTCGACAGTCCGCAGCCGGTCGACGAACCCGGTCAGCAGTTCGCTGTCGCGGTCGCTGGAGTCGCCGTGCCAGCCTCTGCCGAGCATGCCGGCCATCCGTCGCAACCCGGGCATGGCGATCCCGACCGCGGCGATCACCCAGGCGGGCCCGTCGCGGCGGGCGCGTATCACCAGTTCCCGCCACACTGCATCGCGGACCGGGCGGGGGGTCGCATCGTCGATGAGGATCTTCTTCAGCTCGTCCAGCGGCAGCATCCGGTTGGGCAGGCCAGCAAAGGCCCGCCCGTCAAAGGCGAGCGGTGCCGGTGGGCACACCAGCAGGTCGAACGCGCGTTGCGCGGCGTCCAACGGCGTGGCCGGCCACGCTCGGCTCGACCGCCGAGGTGCCGCCGCGCCCGTAGAGGTGGTCGCTGGCGTACTCGCGCGTGTGGTCGCTGGCCTGGTCATGGGCTTGGTCATGGGCTTGGTGCTCCCGTGTCGGCGGGTACGCCGCCCGAGGTCGTGGCCGGGTCGGCGCGGGACGCCGTCTATGGGCGCACGCCAACCCAACGGGTTGGCCAACCAGCGATCACCCAACCGGATCATGAAAAGGGCGGATGGCGTGGGCCTCCAGTTGGGTTGTTGGGCCAGGTCAGCCGCGCCCTGCGGCGGCCGGCGCGGCTCGACACCACGGTTGAGGTGACCGTCCCGACCGCATCCACCGACGGGTCCTGTTTGGGCAGCTCAGACCCCACTGGTTGGGTCAGTTGGAGCGCCGCTACCCAACTGGGCGCCGACCGCCGTCATCGGATCCCCCGCCGCGGCCAACCGCCGCGCACAGCTCGGCTCAGTCGCACACGTTCGGCCCAGTCCACCGTTCTCTCGCCGGTAGGAGCTGTTGACGGCAGGGACGTGGTAGGCGAGGTGTCTCGCTCGCGCCCCGTACTGACAGCGCGGGATTAGCACGGCCGCGCGCGGATCGCCGAGATTCGGGTGGTTCTCTTACGTTCGGGTTGGTTTATCCTCGGCGGCGTTCCGCTTGCTGGAAACGCTCGCCGCTATTGCGTCCTCTACGGGCCTAGAACGCCTCTGTACTGGGCCAATTGCGGTCACAAGCGGGTCACGCCTCTGGCAAGTCGCGGGCCTTGGCGGTCACGCAGGGCCGGTGGCGCCGACTCCTCCCAGGTTCGTGGGCTCGGCCCCTGAGGCCGCTTCGTCTGCTTCTGCGCCGAGCCAGGCGAATGCGTTTCCTACGGCCGTCTCGTCGGTCCCAAGGATCTGCAGGCTGATCCGGATCAGCGTGTAGAGCTGATCCACCCATGAGGTTGCGAGTTCGACATTCCCGCCCGAGTTGAGGGAGAGACTCGGGACGAGGTGCCCTCCGTGAAGCACGTTCAGGCAGCGCTCCATCGCATGAGTCTCAATCGACCACCATTCGGAGTGAGCGATCCCGCTCGCCATGTAGTACGCCTGCCGGTAGAGATCAAGAAGGCCGCATTCTTCAGCCATGGCCCGTATGGATTTGCCCTCGGCAAAGGAATCGCGAGTGTCGACGACTCGGTGATCGAGGATCTCGTCATTGTGGCTTAGCCTGTCCAGGTCCTTGATGGCCTCCTTGAAGTCAGGCCGTTGCGCCTCCTCGGGGAGTTCCTCCATGATTCGTGCGTACAGCTTCGCCTTACCAGCTCCGTACTCCTGAAAGGCGCGGTAGATCGCCGAGTCCTGCCGCGCCATCCACTGGATGTAGATGCGGACCTCGACCAGCACTCGGATTATGTGGGCGCCGTGCTCCATACACCACAAATCTGGAGCGCCGAGCGCTGTGATCACATCCCGTCCGGCACGGGCGACGAGTCCCGAGTGAACCTCCTGCCGTTCCCGGTCGTAGAGGCGCGCAGGCGACGTCTCCAGCGCTTCCACATAGCTGGAGAGCAGGTCCATCGCTAGCTGACGAAGATGAGCGCCGCCCTCCGGCACTGCGACCCGTCCAGGTGCCTCGCCATTCGATGCTGCATCCGTCGGTAGACCCAAATCGCCCTCCTCGATGTTGAGCTCCTCCGCATCGAACTCGCGACGCCGCATACAGCGTGAGGTCATGGAGTTCGCGCCCCAGAAGACCTTGGCCCACTTGGTGGCGTTCACGAAGTGGCTCTCGTCTTCGTGGAGCAGCATCGCCTTGTGGGCGCCCCACATCGACCGCACGGCTGAATCGGCCTTGCCGCGTGTCTTGGGATCATTCGGATAGGGCTTAAGCAATTCGATCGTCTCGGCGCTTGTCCTGAAAGTGCCAGCTTGGACGGCGCTCCAGATGAAGATGCACTTGATTACGGCTTCGCGGTGCCCATCCCTGAGTACGTCGAACACAGCCCGCGCGAGCAGATTAATCTCTTCCTGGCGTGGAAGTGTCATCTCACGATCCACAAGCCACTCGGCGGGGCGAAGCGGATAGGAAGCCAAGACGCTCGCGACAGATTCTGGAAGCAATCCACTTTCCTCAGCCCGGGTCTTGACCACGGCCTTCGCCTCCGGAACTTGAGCAGCGAGCCGGTCGAGGCTGGTCAGCCGCCCGTCGAGACACTCGGCGATAAACCGTTGCTCGGCCTTCTCCGAGAGATCTTTCTGCACGGCCTCCTGCCAACGCACGAATCTGACGGCTTCCGCGGTGCCGAGCTCGGACAACGTGAGTACGGGCCACAACAGGTCCGGCAGGTCGTCCCGCACCCAATCTCCAATCTGCAGGACACCTGTCGCAGCGAGCGGCGACCGATAGGTGCGGCCCTTCCTGACGTGACCAGCGAGTGGACCGGACTTCTGATTGGGGCGCGGAAGCGACACGCGATCACTCTACGGCTTGACACCGACACTTCCCCCCGCTTTTCACACGTCCAGAGCCAGCCGCACCCCTATGGCCAGCCGACTCCGCGCGTGACTGAGGTCCATTCGGGTCCCGCTTCACCACCCGCGCATCGGCAAAGCAGTGCGTCGAACGACCGCAACAACAGTTGATCGGCTAGAGACGGACCGCCTACTTGGCCGTGTCGCAGGGCAGGGTGTGCTCGCTCGGCCGCCCCGCAGGATCACCGCGGCAACCGCTCCTGGCGGGTTGGCTGCGCGACAGGCAGGACACGGACGGTCGCCGGCGTGCCCGGGATCGTAGATCGCCGCACGCCCTCGTGCCGCCGGGGCGCGCGATCGGCGATCGCGGCGGCGAGTTCCCGCTCCGGGTCCTTGATCGAACGGTAGGCCGGACCAGGTGCCGCCGAGGCTGCCAGCCGGCGCTCGCAGACCTGCCGCGGGCCGGTGGTCGGCCCGGCGGTTCACGTCATCAGCGGGCCGCTGTGCCGGGCCGTCTACCGGTACCGAACCCCTGCCCGATGGTGACCGCAGCGGGCGGCCCGGTACCGGTCACCGGTACCGGTGACCGCGGTACCGGAGACTGCGGTACCGGAGACCCGTACCGCGGTCCCCCGACCGGGCGTACCGGTACCGGTGACCGGGCGCGCACCGGTGACCGGGCGCGTACCGGTGAACCGGGCCAGCCCACCGTCGCCCGGCGGCCGATGATCACCCTCGCAGCCGACCAGGCACGCCGGGACGGACGTCGATGTCGACACGAACAGTAGCCGCGGCGAAAGACCAGAGGTCGCCGTTCATGCTCCCGGTCAGGGGCCGAACCCGGGCTGGCCGACCACCATCCCGACGCCGCCGCATTCCCTCGTCGATCATCCCGACACGGCCGCAACATGACCCGCAACAAGACGCTTGGCCAGCGAGTTCTCCACCGTTGGCCCACGGACGTGCCCCTCGACGGCTGATAAGCATGACCGGCATCGCCGTGCGGCGCGCCGCCGTTGGGCAGCTCGTGAAGGGCAGAGAGCCTGTTGTCCGCGGGCCGCGCGATCATCGCGTGCGGCCGTAGCGCTGCGTTACCTCCACAGGCGACGGTCTCGTCGCGGCAGCAGCCCACCAACACGCTGGCGATTCGGATCCTGCCCGCTGGGTGGAGGCCGGGTACCGGCCCGGTCACCGGTACCGGTGACCCCGGCCGTACCGGTCACCCGCCCGCGTACCGGTCACCGCTTGCGTACCGGTCACCGTCACCGGGCACCCGCCTCCTGTACCGCGGTGAGCGGGCGGTACCGGTCACCGCCTACGTACCGGTACCGGGCGCCCGGCTTCGCCCGGTACCAGTGGGCGGGCGGTGTCGGTGCGGGGCAGTACCGGTCACCGCCGCGTACCGGTGACCGGGCGCCCTCTTGCCCGGCCGGTACCGGTCGCCCGCGGCGATATCGGCGCTCGTCGGCGGAGCGGACCCGGCGGTACCGTGCCCGTCCGCGCAGAGGCGCGCCCAGCGCGCCCGCCGCGGTCATCGCCCAGCACTGGGTCCTGGCCCTTGTCGTGCCCGCCCGGAACCGCGCACCCGGTGTGACACGGACGATACGGATGCTGCTGGCCTGAACCCAACTGCGCCGCTTGGCATGGTTGGCGGTGACACCGGGCTGGTTGGGTACCCAACCAGCGTCCGGTTGGGTACCCAACTCGCGAGTTGGGTACCCAACCGGCCAGTTGGGTGCGGTCCCGCGCGCCACCCGCGGCCGGTTGGGTAAACCCGCCGGGCCAGTTGGGTGCCCCGCCGAGCCCGGTTGGGTGCCGGTTGGGTGAGCGTTGGCGGCCGACCGCTGCGCCGAGGGGTCCCGTTGGGCCATGGGTGGGCGTGAACACGGCCAGACCGGCGCGGGAGCCGTACCCGCCCATGACCTCAGCAGAGCACCACCCCGACCGGGACCCCTCGGGTCTCGACCGGCAGACCCAGCCGGACCCGCTCGCCCTGTCCGAACTGATCGCCGCCGGCGACATCGACGTGGTACCCGGCGACCCACCCGTGCCGATCGCGGTGTGGCGGGTCGCCGGCGTCGACGCCGCCTACGGCCACAGCGACGCCGACGCGCTGACCCCGCGGATGGCGGCGCTGCTGGTCGGGTCCTACACCCGGCCCGGCGACACGGTCGTGTCGGTCGGCAACGACCCGGCCCTGGCGGGCGCGGCCGGCGCCGGCGGCCGAACCTACCTGTCCGTGCCCGACCCGGACGACCTGTCCGACCTTGGCCACGTGGCCGGCACCGTCGCGCTGATCGTGCTGCCCTGGCCGCCCCGGCAGCGGCCCGCCGGGATGGCCCGCGAACGGCTCATCGCGATGTTCCGGGCCTGCCGGCAGCTGATGAGCCGGGACGGCTGCACCATCGTCGCCCTCGCCGCGCTGCCCGCGGGTGAGACCTACGTGCAGCACAGCGGGCCACTGATCCCGGCGGCGCGAGACGCCGGGCTGGGCTGGCTGCAACACATCGTCGCGATCACCGCCCCGATCGCGGGGCAGCGCATCACCTGGCGGGCCACCCCGGCCGACCCGGCGACGCTGCGCTCGGCCACCCACCTCACCGTCCACGTCGACCTGCTTGTCTTCGCCACCAGGCGGGGCCGCCATGGCTGACCCACAGCGTGCGCATGTCGCACCGACCAGCGCGTCTGGCGGAGGCGTGTCGCGTCCCGGCTGCGCCGAGCCGCGTCCGCCGCTGCTGTCGGTGATCCTGGTGGGGCAGCGCAGCCTCACCCAGCAGCGGCACGGCCGGTTCGTCGCCGGCTCCGGGGCGCACCCGGCCCGGATGGCGCCGGACCTGGCCGCCGCCCTCATCTGCGACCACACCCAGCCGGGCGAGCTCGTCCTCGACCCGCTTGCCGGCGTCGGCACCACGCTGGTCGAGGCCATCCACGCCGACCGCAACGCGATTGGCCTGGAGTACGAACCCGGCTGGGTGGCCTTGGCCCGGGCCAACATCGACCTGGCCCGCCGGCACGGCGGCACGGACCACGCCCGAATCTTGCGCGGCGACGCCACCCGGCTGCCCCGCGGGATGCCGGGCGAGCTGCGCGGCCAGATCAGCCTGGTGCTTACCTCGCCCCCGTACGGCCGCACGATGCACGGCCGGGTCGAGCACCGTCGCGGCCTGCTGACCCGATTCCACAACGCATATAGCCACACCGAGCCGGCCAGCGCGGATCCGGGCAACGTCAACCTGGCCCACCGCGGACGGGCCGGGCTGATCGACGGCATCACCGCCGTGCTCGCCGGCTGCGTGCCGCTGCTCAAACCGGGCGGGCTCATCGTCGTGGTGGCCCGGCCATGGCGACGCGACCACTTCCTGGTCGACCTGCCCGGCCAGACCATCCAGGCCGGCCTGGCCGCCGGCCTGAACCTGGTCGCCTGCCGCCGCGCGGTCCACGCAGCCGTGCGCGACGGGCGGCTGGTGCCACACCACACCTTCTGGCAACTGAGTGTGGCGCGGGCCAGCCGGCGCAAGAGCATGCCGGTCAGCCTGATCCAGCACGACGACATCGCCGTGTTCGCGCCCAACCTGAACGCCGGGTGTCGGGGATGGTCGCCGTGAGCGGTCGGTACGGCTCGCCGCGGGGCGAGAATGTCGTTCCGCGGGCGCCGCTGTCGCCCATCGCGCCGGAGCCGGCAGATGCCATCACCGGCGTGCTTCGATCCCAGCCGGCCTCCCCGCGGCACCTGGGTACCGGCGTGGAGCTACGGACCCCGCCGGGGCTGCCGATTCCGGTGCTACCAGATGCTGCGCACGGGGCTGGGACCCGCTGCGTGGTCACGCCGGTCGACCGCGATGGGCGGCTGGCCGACCGGTCAGCGTTGACGTTCCTGGGATGGTCCGCTGGGCAGGCGGTCGAGTTGGCGATCGAGCCTGGCCCGGTCGTGGTCGCCCGCACCGGTGGTAGCGTCCGCATCAACCCGCGGGGCCACTTGCGGCTTCCCTTGACCGTGCGCCGCCGGTGCCGGATCGCCACCGGAGATCGAGTGCTGGTCGTCGCCAACCAGCGGCGGGGCGAGCTGCTGGTGATCCCGATGGCCGCGCTCGACGACATGGTCGCCGCATACCGCCAGTCACACGACAGCGGGGCCGGGCGATGACCGGGTCGATGGATCAGCGCACCGTGCAGCTGGAGACGCTGCGCAACCTGCTCAAGCAGCTTGGCGTCACCCCCGAGCAGTTGCTCACCGACACGACGGCAGCGTCGGTGGCGGTTCCGACGTTTGACGAGTACGTGTGGCAGGTTGCCGAGGCCGTCTCGCCCGGTACCCGCCGGGTCTACAGCTCGTACTGGCAACGTATCTGCCAGCACTGGGGCAGCCGCCGGATCACCGAGCCGACGCCCCTGGAGATCAAGCGCCTGGCCGAGGAGATCCGCGGCGACGTGGTCGTGCGTCGCAACGCGCGCGGTGGCCGCACCGCAGCCGAACACCTGATCGCCGCCATGCGCTGCATCTACCGGCACGCGGTCATGGATGGGCTGATCCGGGAGGCCGACAACCCCGCGGCCAGGGTCGCCAAGCCCCGCCGGCTGGCCAGCACCCGCCGCGCCATCCCGGAGGCACAGTTGGCCGCGATCACCCACATCGCCGCAACCACCGGCAACGACCCACACTTGGACAGCCTCCTGATCCGGCTGCACACCGAGACCGCCTGCCGCCGCGGCGGCGCGCTGGCGCTGCGCCCGCGAGACCTGGACACCGACCAAAGCCTGATCTTCCTACGGGAAAAGGGCGGCACATCACGGTGGCAGCCGATCTCACCGACCCTGATGCGGCACCTGCTGGCGCATCATGCCGAGCGTGGCGACGGCGACCGTAACGGTAGCCTGCTGCGCTACCGCGATGGTCGGCCACTGACCTACCGCCGCTACGACCACCTGTGGTGGCGCATCGGCACCCGCCTTCCCTGGGTCGCGGCGCAGCAGGTCAGCACCCACTGGCTGCGGCATACCACACTGACCTGGGTGGAGCGCACCTTCAGCTACGCGGTGGCCCGCGCCTACGCCGGACACAGCGGCAAGAACGACGTCGGCACCACCATGACCTACGTGCGCGCCGAGGTCCAGGAAGTCGCCGCTGCCCTGGCCGCGCTTACCGGTGAGCCGCACCCGCTGGCCACTCCCGGCCACAGCACACGCGATCGTCCGCCAAGGGCCGACTCCGTCGCCGAGTGAGCCGACCACCCCCGGGGCGGATTGTGCGTTCGGACGGTGCCGCGTACCTCAACAAGGAACGTGTGGCCTCCCTCGCCACGATCGAGGGAGGCCACCTAATGATCATCTCTAAGCGTCCGCGGCGAGCGGATGGTCCTCGCCAGTCAGGCCGGCCACAGCCACCGCGACCTCGTGCAGACTTGCCCGCACATAGGTGGCCGTTGAGCCGCTGCCGCCGCTGTCGGTGTGGCCGGCGTAGGCGCGGGCCACGGCATGACCGTAGGTGCGCTCCACCCAGGTCAGGGTGGTATGCCTCAGCCAGTGCGTACTGATCTGCTGGGTGTGCACCCACCGCAGATGCTGCCCGATCCGCGCCCAGAGGTAGTCGTAGCGGCGGTAGGTCAGTGGCCGACCATCGCGGTAGCGCAGCAGGCTACCGTTACGGTCGCCGTCGCCACGCTCGGCGTGGTGGGCCAGCAGGTGCCGGATCAGGGTCGGTGAGACCGGCTGCCAGCGGGATGTGCCGCCCTTCTCGCGCAGGAAGATCAGGCACTGGTCGGTGTCCAGATCCCGCGGGCGCAGCGCCAGCGCGCCGCCGCGGCGGCAGGCGGTCTCGGTGTGCAGCCGGATCAGGAGGCTGTCCAGGCCCGGGTCGTCGCCCGTGCTGGCCGCCACGTCGTTGATCTCCGCCAGGCGTACGTCGCCGATCGCCCGCCGGGTGCTGGGCAGCCGGCGCGGCTTGTCCACCTTCAACGCCGGGTTGTCGGCCGCATCCAGGTACCCGTCGGCCACCGCCCGCCGGTACAGGCAGCGCAACGCGGCCACCAGGTGCTCGGCAGCCGACCGCCCGCCCCGGGCGTTGCGTCGCGCCACCACGTTGGCCTGCACCTGGGCGCGTAACTGCTCGATCTCAGACGGGCGGGGTTCGTCGATACGCCGGTCACCCCATGCATGCACCACCCGGTTCCAGTACGAGCCGTACGCCCGCCGCGTCCCGGCCGACACCGCAGCGGCTACCACCGGCACATACTCGGCGAACGTCGGGGCCGGCGGACGGGCCGGCCGTACCTCCAGCAGATCGGCCGGGGAGATGCCCATCCGCTCCAGCACCAGCCGGGCCGCCTCCAACTCCGGCCGGCCCACGACGGTCTGACTCACGCCGTCTCACCCCCCGCCGCGGCGGCGTACGCGCCGGCCAGCAGCCGGTCGAGCACCGCAAGGGGATGCGCCACCAGCACACCGGTGACACGGTCGGCGGCAAGCAGAACGCGGTCACCGGCGGTGATGCGGCACCACCGACGTACCGCCAACGGCAGATGCAGATGACCGCGATCGCCGATGTAGTGGACACCATCTGAGGCCGCGCAGGCCACGATGATGCCGGCCTGCTCGCGGATGTCCAGCCGGGTGCCCGGCATCCAGCCAAGCGCCTGAACAATGCTGCGATCGGCGACCCGGCCGCTCTTGTCCACCGCGCTCAACGCATAGACGGTGTCCGCCGCTCGTGAGGACCCCGAATCCAGGGCTGGTACGGGAAGCGGCCGTCGGCCCCGACCCACCGGACCGGCGCCGACACCGCCGCCAGGGACCACCTTGGGGATCAGCGGCGGCACGAACGAGGCAGTCACGACGACCACCCCGGCCCCCGCTCGGCGGTCACCCGCGGTGACGACAGAGGGTAGATGAGGTGTTCAAAGGCGCTTGAACACGAACACGTGAAACAGCGCACCAATGCGGAAAATTGGTGTCCGAGGGGGGACTTGAACCCCCACGCCCTATGCGGGCACTAGCACCTCAAGCTAGCGCGTCTGCCATTCCGCCACTCGGACATGCGTTCGGCCGGACGCGAGTCCGCCACCCGCCGCGTCGCACGGACGTCAACT